>ERZ1031278.1-NODE-1-length-137878-cov-28.105280_pt1 | contig 137878 bp, 112 predicted proteins | sample MGYA00518738_ERZ1031278 | MGnify/ENA primary metagenome ERZ1031278 (study PRJEB33719, sample SAMN04261329) | wastewater metagenome | biome: periurban shantytown; feature: human; material: feces | host: Homo sapiens | place: Peru: Lima | collected 2012-07-26 ...
CTTTCAATTTCTTTGCCCTTTCGTCTTCGCGAAACGGCAAAGGGTCGGCTCGCAATGATCTAAACTGACGAACCCTTTCAATTTCTTTGCCCTTTCGTCTTCGCGAAACGGCAAAGGGTCGGCTCGCAACGATCTTAATTAATTAGGAATCAGTAGTCAGAAATTAGAAATTATGGAAATTTAACACCGACTCGCAAAAAAAAATGCGGGTCGGTGTTTTTTAATCAAATCAGCTGCATTCATTTAATTAGCTGCATTCATTTAATTAGCTGCATTCATTTAATTAGCTGCATTCACTTAATTAACTGCATTCATTTAATTAACTGCATTCACTTAAACTTTTATTCGAACCGTGCTCGGTCCAGTGCGTATTCAATTCAGGTTCCCGCGCAGGAAAGCAGCAATTCCGCGCAAAACCTCATCCCTTTCGGTCTCGTTATGCATTTCATGCCTGCCTCCGTGGTAAATCTGAAGGAAAACTTTAGTCTTTCCGCTTTTTATAAGGTTATTGCATACCCGGCGCGGCCCTCTGCCGAAATTCCCGACAGGATCGGCGTCACCGGCAAGAACGTAAATCGGAACATCCGGAACGGCATCGCTCCATGTTTTTCGACTGACCTCGTCCAAACCTTCAAACAAATCGCGATATGCTGCGCAGCGGAAACTGAACCCGCAGAGCGGATCGGCAATATAAGCATCCACAACCGCTTCATCCTTTGAAAGCCAGTCAAAAGCCGTGCGCCTGTTTTTCACGCTCATGACATACGGACCGAAAACAAGCCTGTTCAGGCGCGGGCTGAGCTGCTGTGCGCCCCGCCGGCGAATCTCCGCCCGTGCGGCAAGTTTTGCAAACGGCAAAAGCGGATTTTTCCCCGCTGTTGCGGAAAAGATAAAGGCATCAAACTCAGTTCCGTACCTTGACGCGCAGGCACGCGCAATGAAACTGCCCATGGAGTGCCCGTACAGTATCTGCTTTGCCTCCGGATATTCAGCCTTAAGGCGTCTGTGAACCGTCATAACATCATCAACAAGCGCATTCCATCCGTTTTCGGCTGCAAAAAAGCCCTTTTTATCCGCCTGTTGAATTGAATCGCCGTGCCCTGCATGGTCATTCCCGCAAAAAACATAACCGAGCGAAACGAAATACTCCGCAATCGGCTGAAAACGGCGAACATACTCGCTCATTCCGTGAACAAGCTGAATCACACCGCGCACACTCTGCCCCGCAGCAGGCCGCCATGTGTGAACCGCAATATTGCATTCACCCGTTGCAGACGGAAAAAATTCAGTCGAGAACCCGATTTCTTGTTCCTTTGAATTCACATTCACCATTTTTATTTGCCTTTCAGCCGAAAACATATATCAGCGGAACGATTATCAACGAAAGCATAAAAAGCGCCGCCAGAATTATGCATATTATCCTTACCATTTGTTTTGATTTATTTGTGTTATTTCTCATAGTTATCCTCTTAGTACATATTGTTAAAAATTATAAACGACACGGCAGCAAGGCCGATCGCCGCCGCCGCAAGCAAAATCCGCAAAACTTTTTGAATGCGGCTCCCGTTTGAAAATGCCGCAAGAAAGCTTTCCGCCGCAAGCAAAGCCCATGCGGCATAAAGCAGTATCTCGTGCACCGAAAAACAGTCTTTTCGGACAGCCTTAATAATGACGCATGCGATGCAGCTCACCGCCATAATCACAGCCGTAACAAGGCTCAGCGTTTTCCGCCGTTCATCGGAGCGTGTATTTGCGGAAGACCGGGTATCCCCGCATGTTTGGTTTCTTTTTTTCATAAATTCAAATCTTTTCAGCTTAAAACCCTACAGCGCAATTTTACCGTTAAAATAGGATAGAATCAAAAAAACTGCGCTCCCTGCAAGCAGCAGAATGAGCAGAACGAGCAGCAGTGCGGCAATATCAATGCTTTTTTTGCGGACAAACTTTTCCCCGCGGTATACGCTGCGCTTTTTGTTATGCGCACGTTTCATCGGCTTAACATGCTTAATATACATCGCGTCGTTCCCTCCTTTTCGCCGTTTCATCTTTTTCAACAATTATTTTAACACATGCCGCACCGCTTTTCAATGCCTCGGCGGAAACATAACCTGCACTATGGGATCATTTTGACGGCTTGACGAATGCGCCGAAATGCATTATAGTATAGCTGTGGCAATGTACCTGCCCTTTCTTTGCGCCGGCATCGGTGCATTGCTTCAATTTCAAAGAAGGAATTAGTTGTTTTGGATAAATCAAACTCAAACATTTTCAAAAAGATGCTGTTTGCGCTTGCAGCGGGCGTACTCTCGGTTCTCGGCGGAGCATTCATGCCGCCTCTGCTGATACCCGCCGCAGCCGCGATCGGCTTTATCGGCAATGCATACGGCACGCTGTATTGCGGGATCGCCCTTGCTGTATCCCTGGGCGGGATTGCGGCACTTTTGTCATCCAATGTGTTGACAATGCTCTGTATTGCGGGTTTTGTGCTGCTGAGCTCCGTGACTCTCGGCATCGGGCTGCGCAAACGCCTCCCCTATCGCCTGCTTGCGGTTCTTGTCGCGTTTTTTGCGCTTGCCGCGCTCTATCTCGACACCGCTCTGCCTTCACTGCTTGCAGGCAAGGAACCCTTTGCCGGCATTGTCGAGCTTTTTTATCAGCTTGAAGACGCATACAAACAAGCCGGTCTCGATATTTCATCGCTTCAGCTTTCAACAGAAGTTCTGCCGGAAATTTTCTACGGTGTCCTCATTGCTCTTGCCGAAGGTGTAGGATTCCTTACCGTTGTTCTTGCAAAATGGTTCAGCACGAAAGCAAAAGCCGATGTTCGTCCGATGGCTCCCTTTGTCCGCTGGCAGCTGCCTTCAAGCCTGCGCATCGGAATGCCGATGATCGCTGCTGCGATTATTCTGATGTTCATTCTGAATTACGGCGGTGCCGAAACCGTCATGAACACTGCTTTCGGCCTGTTTATGCCGCTCTTTGCGGCAACGGGCATTGCATCCTTCATCTATATCTTTTCGCGGAACCGCCCAAATCAATCCGTCAGTCCGTTTGCTGTCGTGCTGATGATTTTTGTCATCTGCTTTTCGCCGTTTCTGCTTGCCGGTTTCGGACTTGTTGAGCTTTACACCGGGTTCAGGCTCAAGATGATGCGGGTGGATGATAAAATTCGCGCGGCGTTCGAAAAAGCGGAGCGGGAAGGCAGCAGTGTCGTTTCCGTTGATCTTGACGACGGCCAGGGGCCGCGAATCATTGCAGTGCGAAAAAAACGTGAAGATGACCCGGCAAATGACGATTTCGCATTCGGTGAGCCCAATCCGCCCAAAGATTCCGGAAGCTCCGATAAGTCCGATAATGACGATATGTCGAAACACGGCAATTCCGATTCCGACAAGAATGCTTCGAGCGATTCGGATTCGAACGAAACAAAGCAATAAAGCATTCCCATGACTTTTATTGCATACATAAGTTTATTGTTGTAAACCGTCGTTGTTTTTAAAAGAACAACATAAATATATTATTAGGAGAAAAACTATGAAAATTATGCTCAAACAGGATGTTCACGGCACAGGCAAAGCCGGCGACATTGTTACCGTCAGCGATGGCTACGCAAGCAATTTCCTGATTCCGCGAGGTTTGGCCGTTCCCGCCGATGCAGGCACGATCAACGCCGCAAACATCCGCAAACAGGCCGCCAAGCATCGCGTTGAAGTTCAGCGCAAAAACGCACAGGCTCTTGCAGCGGACATGAGCAAGCTTTCTGTAAAAGTCTACTGCAAAGCCGGCGAAAACGGAAGGCTTTTCGGTGCGGTCACGGGCAAAGAAATTGCCGCTGCATTGAAAGAGCAGTTTGATATCACCGTTGACAAGAAAAAAATCCGCATTGACGAGCCTATTAAGGCCGTCGGCATTTACACCGTTTGTGCACACATGTTCGAGCAGACCGATGCAAACTTCAAGGTTGAGGTTCTCGGCATTGCCGAATAAAACGTCATAACCTTCGTATAAGCGGAATCCGTATTCCGCCGTTCGGCATGAATCGAATCGAAGTCAATGCCGATATTTTAATGCATTGATTCAACAGGGAACTTTTATGGACGAAACAAACCGCACCGTGCCGCACAGCACGGATGCCGAAAAATCCGTTCTGGGCAGCATTCTTTTGTCCTCCCTTGCGGCTGAAAAAGCACTTGAAGTGCTCAACGCGGAGGACTTTTTTTCCGTTGCCCACAGGGACATTTTTTCCGCCATGCAAGCCCTTTACAACTCCGGCAAGCTCATCGACAACGTCACCCTTGTTGATATGCTTGAACGGCAGGGCAAGCTGGATTCCGCCGGCGGCATGGGCTATATTGCCGAGCTTGCAATTTACACGCCCAGTGCCGCAAACATTGAGCATTATATCAGCATTGTTGAAGGGCATTCAATGCGCCGCCGCCTCATCAGCGTCGGTTCCGGCATTGCGCAGGACGCAGCGGGCAGCGAGAAGGAAACCGCTGCCATTCTGGACGATGCCGAACGCCGAATTTACGACATTGCAATGCGAAAAACGGCGGACACGATGGAGCCGATAAGCTCCGTCTATTCCCGCGTATACACCCAAATCGGGGAATACATGCAGAACCGCGGCCGACGCACGGGCATTGCAACGGGGCTTATTGACCTTGACGAACTGACAAGCGGACTTCAGCGCAGCGACCTTATTATTATTGCCGGCCGCCCCGCAACGGGCAAATCCGCATTCGCTCTCAATATCGCCGCCCATGCAGCCATACGCGAAGGCGCAACCGTTGCGGTATTCAGCCTTGAAATGAGCAAGGAGCAGGTTGTCATGCGTATCATGGCCTCCGAATCCGGCGTCAACATGCAAAAACTCCGCACGGGCGAACTCGGCGCGACCGAAATACTCAAAATTGCAGACAGATTCAACACCGTCGGCGAGGCAAAGATTCTGATTGACGACACCCCCGGCGTGACTGTTGCGGAAGTGCGTTCAAAATGCCGCCGCATTCAGGCAATTCACGGGCTTGACGTTGTTATAATCGACTACCTTCAGCTTATGCAGTCCGCAAAAAGCCAGGATTCGCGCGTGCTTGAAATCTCGGCAATGACGCGTGCACTCAAGATACTTGCAAGGGAGCTTAACGTTGCCGTTGTTGTGCTTTCCCAGCTTTCCCGCGAACCCGACAAGCGAAAAGATCACACTCCGCTCATGAGCGACCTGCGCGAAAGCGGTTCAATCGAACAGGATGCGGACGTTATCATGATGCTTTATCGACCCGCCGCCTATCCGGATACGCAGGAAGCCATGGATGGGGACAACACATCCTATATCAACGTTGCAAAACACAGAAACGGCGCAACGGCATCCATAAAAGTCATGTGGGTTCCCGAGCTCACAAAATATGCAAATTACGCACCCGATCCGGATTGATCATCCTTTCGGCATTTGACTTTCGGCATTTGACCGCCGGCGACCGTTTTTGCGCCTCAAGCCAAACAACCCGCTCGGCGAACGCTCTGCTTCAATGATTCTTTGGTGCGGAGCGTTTTTTGTTGCATTTCGGGCACGAAATTGCTATAATATCGCCATGGAAAAAACAAATGTTTCACAGCCTTCGGAGCAATATGCCTCCTTCGGCCTCGGCAGGCGCAATGTTTTCATGTGGCTTGCCTCGCTGTTTATGCTGCTTTCCGGCGCATTGCGGATCGTTTATTACAGCTCCCCCGTTGAGGACGCGGAGGGCGTCGGTTCGACCGCTTTCGTGCTGTTTTTTGTCGTTCTGCCGGTCGTGTTCTGCCTTTGGTATGCTGCTGCGCTCATTTCAAAAGGCTCGGAGCGGCTTTTCACAACCTGCACTCCCGTATTTTTCGGCACGGCATTTTTGATTTACCGCGCCTGCCTCCTGTTCAAATCCGGTGCTTTCGGCTTCAACAGCGGGATTCTGCTTGCGGCCAACATCGTTTTTTGCTGTATGCTTTATTTCATTTACCGCTTTGCGGTCAACACGGGCGCAAAACGCGCAAAAGCTGTTGCCGCACGCCGATACATTGCGCTCATTGCTTTTGCGGCAGCGGCTGCGATCGTTTTTTGGCAAAGCGGGCTTTTGAACATCTTCAGGCAGCCCGAAGGCGGAATAACGTCCTTCCTCGGCGGCATCTCCCTGTTTTGCGCCGCATTGGCTGTTATCCTTGTTTTTATCGGTGCAAAGCTTAACTCCGACAACATGCCCCTCCCTGCCTGCGGCGATCGTTCGGACGGACGCAGGCTCCGCAGCCTTGACCCCATCAGCGGCGTCGGAGTTTACATCATGTCCCGCCGCAACGGCGCAAACAATCTTTTCAGGGACGGTTTCGAATGCTCCGCGGCGGAAAAATACATTCGCGAAAAACGTGAAGAAGGGCTTGACAAATTCGGCTATACGCACCTGCTGCTTGCCGCATACGTCCGCACCGTATCCCAACGCCCCGCAATCAACCGCTTCATCGCGGGACACAGGATCTACACACGCGACGGAAAGATCATCGTCTGCATGGCAATAAAAAAGGAGATGGCAACCGATGCCTCCGAAACCATCATAAAAGTTGAATTCCGCCCGGAAGACAGCGTTTACGATGTTTACGAAAAGTTCAACGCCGCCGTTGAGGAAGCAAAAGCCTCCGAAGAGCTGAACAGCAGTTTCGACAAGCTTGCGGGTCTTCTGAACTTTATCCCCGGGCTGCTTATGGAATTCACCCTTTGGCTCATCCGCGTTTTTGACTATTTCGGAAAGCTCCCGCGCATATTGCTCAAACTCAGCCCGTTCCACGGCTCAATGTTTGTAACAAGCATGGGTTCGCTCGGCATTCCGCCAATTTATCATCATTTGTATGATTTCGGCAATTTACCGATTTTTCTCGCTTTCGGTGCAAAGCGAAGGGAAAATTTCATGCTTCCCGACGGCACGGTTCAGCAAAAGAAATATATCGATTTCACCGTCACGACCGATGAGCGAATTTGCGACGGCTTCTATTTCGCCTCATCCATAAAGTTCATGAAACGCTGCCTTGCCAACCCCGAGCGGTTGGACGAAAAGCCCGAATCCGTCGTTCGGGATGTTGACTGACGCCAAACACACAATAAACGGAGGTTAAAATGCCCGAAAACAAAAAGAATTCCCCTTCAACCGAACCCGTGCGCAGCAATGCTGCCGCTGCCGTGTGCGCGTTTGCGGTGCTTGCCGCATTCGCCGCCGTGCTTATCATTCCGCAGAGCCGCGAGGTCTTCAAATCCCTCTCCTCCGCCCACCCGTACATCATGGGCTTCATCAAATTCGGTCTGCTTGCAACAGTCGGCGAAGTGCTTGCCCTCCGTCTGCGCAAAAAAGCATGGGTTCTGCCCGTTTATACCGTTTGGCGCGTCATCATCTGGGGGCTTATCGGTGTTGCGATAACGTTCATGATGAAAACCTATTCTTTCGGCGTTGCAGGCCTTGTTGAATCCGGATATCTGCCCGGCGCAAAAGCGGAGTTTTGGAACAAACTGCTCTGCGCATTCTACACCGCCGCCGTGATGAACCTGACATTCGGCCCAACGTTCATGGCGTTTCACAAATGCACCGACCGATACCTTGAGCTGCGTGCCGAAGGCACAAAAAAGCCCGGACTCCGCCGAGTCATCGAAACGGTGGATTGGCACAAATTTGTTTCCTTCACGCTGTTCAAAACGATTCCGCTGTTTTGGATTCCCGCACACACTCTGACCTTCATGCTCCCTCCGGAATATCAGGTCATTGCCGCCGCAACTCTTTCCATCGCTCTCGGAATCATTTTGAGCCTCAAATCCTGACAGACTGAATTCAGCCGCCGCAAACGCTGCCCGTTTGCGGCGGTTTTTTTTATTCGTTTCAGCGTCTGATAAAAATATATTTATTTTTCCGATGAACAAAACCGCGATTTTTGCCCTATACATAATGAGGGGGAAAAAAGCTGAGAGGTTCAAACCTCTCAGCTAAGCTGAGTTTTAAACCCCTCAGCTAAGCTGAATTTTGAAACCCTCGGCAAGCTGAATTTCGAACCCCTCGGCGGATGCACGTGCAGTGCCGACTGTACTGTTCAAGTCGGCTGCTCCGCATATAAACAAAGGAGGTGCTTTAAAGCATTCGCAGCGCGTTTCAGCCTTCATAATTCGGGGTGCGTTTGCGCTTTTGCGGAAAATCTACGCATAATTAAAATATATTTATTTTTTCGGTGAACAAAACCGCGATTTTTGCCCTAATATTAATGAGGGGGAAAATAAGCTGAATTTCGAACCCTTCAGCTAAGCTGAATTTCAAACCCCTCGGCTAAGCTGAATTTTGAAACCCTCGGCAAGCTGATTGCTGCAATGTTTCATTTGCCAATAAAGGACAAGTGAAGCAGGACGACAATATATTGTTAAATTCGATGAAATTTGCACAACCAAACGACAGGTTTCATCGTTATATAAGTAGAGGAGGTGATTTAAAAACATTCGCAGTGCCTTTCGACATTACCTGACAGTTTTGTGCGGACAGGTTCATTTCGCCCTTTCATCGAAAAATCTTTCCTTTTGATGAAAGGCTGCACGAGTTTAATTGGCTCAATTCAACTCGTGTTCGACAGAAAATACTAAAGGAGTTTATTATGAAAAAGCTCACAACCTCTATCATTGCTCTCTCCCTTGCAATGATAATCACCTGTTTCTGCATCGCTCCGACAAGCGTTGCTAAAGCGGATGAAACCCAGCCAACCGTAAATGTGCTTATAGCTTACGATGAAAGCTATGAATACATTTTTGCGTCCAAGGGGTGTTCCGTTGCCGATATGGAAAAGAGATTGCAGGAAATCTGTGAATTGATTCGCCTTCCTTTCTTAAAAACATACGGCATAAATCTTAACTTCACCGTTGGTGCATATTCAGACTACATTGGTGAAGAACATGCGCAACAATGCCCTGTGAACTCAGGTTTGCGCATACTGAATGCCGATGGAAGCATTGGTTGGATAGATAACGGTCAATGCCGTTGTTCTGTACCCACAGGCAACTGCAATATTCCTGCATACACGCCTGCTCATCATAACAACGCCCTCGGTCTGAGAGATACTGCGTCCAGATACGCTAAACTGTCCACCAACGATTTTAATGTCGCTGCTGTGTTCACTGCTATGAGTCTTTGTTACACTTCCGGTTCCGACCATACTTGGTGCGGAGGAATGAGTTCTCTTGTCGGAAATGGTTTGGCATGTCATGCAACTTATAGCATACCCAGTTCAACAAATGTTATTCATCGCAATACATACTTTGAGGAAAACATGATCGGCAATATTATTTTGTTCGCTCATGAATTCAGTCATTTGGCCGGTCTTCCTAATGCCGATTGCTCTCCCAATCAGCCCTGCATTATGAGCGGCGGATTTGACTCTGTTGTCAGCGTGAACAACCTTTGGTGCGATAAATGCTATGCTCGTTTCAATATGAGCAGGCTCTACTCGACCGTTAGCGAATAATAGCAACAATTAAGGAGGACCCACATACATGAAAAAAATACTTTCGATAGTATTTGCAGCATTGTTGGCATGTCTTGCCGCATTATGCGTGGTCGGAGTCGGCAAAGGGTTTCTGGACTCGACAATCGATGCTGTTTCACCTATTTCCGAAGCAAGTTCGGAATCAAAATTGGACGATTCTGCACAAGCACATTCTGAAGAATCCTCAGTGTGCTTCAACAGCATGGCTGAATACATAGCCTACATGACCGAACAGACCAACAACTCAGCTTCTATTTCGGAATGCAATTCGGTTGCATCTGACGGAAACACGACAGTGTACTACTATTCTCCTGATAATCTGCCCAGTGATTATGAGATAAGCAACATAATCGTTGACGATACAGGTGTAACTTTCAGGTTTTCAAAAGTCGGCGGTGTAACCATTACAAGCAATGACAAAGCAACTATGTCTTTGTATAATTCAATCTCTACACGTACATATAGAGACATGGATTTCATAACCGATGTTCCGACCTATGCAATGGAGCTTGCTGCTGCAATCGGAGCACACCATACCGGTGGCTCACTCCCCCCTTCTGTCTCATCAACGTATTCAGGCAATGTTACAGCATACATACCTGACATTGATCAGGACAACGCAACCATTGTTGGTTCGCAAAACATCTGGATTGGCGAAGATGGTCTTGTTCACTACAACTATACGCCTGCATATACTCAACTAAGCAGCAACGATGCCCGTAACTATTTCGAGCTCGTTTTGCACACCGTTTCAGGTTCTGTTACAGAATGAAATTTGGAGGTATGAAAATGAAAAAAACTCTCTCTTTGATGCTTGCCTGCCTAATAGCAGTGCTTTGTCTTCCTGTCGGCATTTTCGCAGACACACCCGATTTTGAATTGCCCGAAATCGATCAGCTGCGTATCCGCGCTTTTCTCGACACGGAAACCAATGTTCCGGGTGTAACTAATGAGGACGTTATCAATGATTGGGAAGTTCCGACTCCTATTCATTGGATTCGCGGGAACACAACTATGTCCCCCATAGTGAACTATTCCCATATCAACACCCCGCCTTACAATATGTACATTACTCTGATCAACTTCAGTTTCGATGTGTGCTATGGTATTATGGATACCGATCCCTTTACGGGAGAACCCCTGCCCCTTGATGTTGTTCAAACATTCCGCCCCGATGTTTACGGAATTTTTGATCTGTCTGACAGCACAATTCTGTGCTTAGGCACTCCCGAAGCGGGACAGACCCACATAAACGGTGTTATCCTTAATAACTGCCTTAACCTCACGACCATTGATTTCCAAGGTCAGGCATACTGCACCAAGCTTTCCGCAGTCAACTGCGATAATCTTTCAAACATTACCGCACTTGACTGTGACTATCAGGAAATCACGGTTCAGCCCAGAGGTTTTTCCGAACCCGTTTCCGCAACGGTGCTCGGCGAAGGCAGCATCGGTATGACTTGCAGCTATTCCGACAATTCCTGCGAACTTTATGCAAAGAACAACGGCGAATTCCGCGGATGGTATGTTGACGGTGAGCTTATTTCAACCGATTATATGCTTTCCGTTGAATACGGCGAGGGCATCGACATTGTTGCATGCTACACCGACGACTACTCCCCCGTTCTTCTCGGCGATGTTGACGGCGACAGCAGCGTTACACTTGCGGACGCAATTCAGGTTGCCCGCTGTGCAATCGGCGTAAGCACCCTTTCCGCAGAACTCCCCAATGCGGAAACCGCCGCTGATTTCGACGGCAACGGCAGAATCGATATGACCGACGCAATTCTTATCGCAAGGGTTGCCATCGGCGTTGCATAAAGCTTTTTCACAGCCATTCTCTTTACTTCTCACATACAGCAAACGCACCCCGAAACTCGGGGTGCGTTTGCGCTTTTGCGGTATAAATAATCAATATCAGTTCATTTTGAGCGTTTTATACAGGTGAAGGTATTCCCCTGCACTTCTGCTCCAGCCGAAATCCGCCGCCATTGCGCGGGCGGTGAGCCTTTGCCAAGCGGCTTTGTCTCCGCAATAAAGCTCGATTGCGGCACGGGAAGCATTATACAGCTCGTCCGCAGAATAGTTTCTGAAGGAAAAGCCCGTGCCCTCGTCCGTGAAGCGGTTATAGGGAATGACAGTGTCCGCAAGGCCTCCCGTTTCGCGCACAACGGGAATTGCACCGTAGCGCATTGCAAGCAGCTGTGACAGCCCGCAGGGTTCGAATGCAGAGGGCATCAGGAAGATGTCCGCCCCGGCATAGATTTGCCGCGCAAGCGAATCGTTCATCTCGGCACGGAAGGCAACCGAAGAGGGATTTATTGCGGCAAGGTCGGCGAACATGCGCTCGTATTCCGCATCACCCATGCCGAGGATCACAAGCTGCGCACCAAGATCCAGCAAACCCGGAATCACGGCGCGGAAAAGGTCGAGCCCCTTTTGGTTTGTCAGACGCGAAATCACCGCCGCAACAGGCCGCTCCTCCGACTGTTCAAGTCCCAAAGCCGTTTGGAGTGCGGATTTACATTTTTGTTTGCCCTGCGGCTGATTTTTTGAGAAACGGCTGCAAAGAGCTTTATCCGTCCACGGATTGTACAGCTTTTTGTCAATGCCGTTCAGGATTCCCGCAATGTGTTTATGCCGCAGCAGCCCATCCAGAGTTTCGCCGCAGCGTGGAGTGCAGATCTCCTTTGCATAAGTCGGGCTTACGGTCGTGACCGCATCGGAATAGATGATCCCCGCCTTCATGCAGTTGATATTGCAATAGTACTCGATTTGCGCCAGTGCATTCTGCCCGAGGCTCAGCAAATCATTCACAAGCATCGGGTTCATCAACCCCTGATAGCGGAGGTTGTGAATCGTGAACACCGTTTTAACGCGGGAGAATTCCGGCAATGTGGAATATTGCTCCCGAAGCAGCAGCGGGATCATGCCCGTTTGCCAATCGTTCAGGTGAATGATATCCGGCACAATATCCAGCTTTTGCATTATTTCAAGTGCCGCTTTCGAAAACCAGCAGTAACGCTCCGCCTCGAAATCGCCGCTTGAATAAACATAATCCTGTTTAAAATAAAACTCGTTGTCCGCAAAGTAGAAATCGATACCTTCACGGTGGATTTTCTCAACGCCGACATATTGCTTCCGCCAGCCGAGCTGAATCGAAAAGTCCGTAACATGCTGCATTTCTTTGCGGAATTGCTGCGGAATCATGCTGTATTTCGGAATCAGAACGGAAACCTCCGCCCCGAGCTTTTTCAGCGCGGCAGGCAGTGCGCCCACAACATCCGCCAATCCGCCCGTTTTTATGAACGGGACACATTCACTTGCGACAAGAAAAATTTTCAAACCCAATTCCTTTCCGTTTGCAATGTTTTTTGTTTCCGTTACCGTTGATTATTTGTATACCGCACGTTTTTTCCATGTTGACGGCACAAAAAGCAGCAGCAGCGGCCAAAGTTCGAGCCTGCCCGCAAGCATGTCAAAAGTCAGCACCAACTTTGAAAAATTGCTGAGCGGAGTAAAACTCGCCGTCGGTCCGAATGCGTGGAATCCGGGTCCGATATTGAAAATGCAGGCAAAAACCGCCGATAATGAGGATTCAAAATCAAAACCGTTTGCCGAAACAAGTATTATGGAAACGATAATTATTCCGATTATAACCGAAAAATAAACCGTGACCGAACGAACGACAGGCTCCGAAACAACTTTTCCGTCCAGTTTCAGCGAACGGACATATTTCGGGTGAGCAAAGCGGCGAAGCTCATTGAACGCGTTTTTAACCAAAATTGCAACGCGGGAAGTCTTGATTCCGCCGGCCGTTGAGCCCGTGCAGCCGCCGCAAACCATCAACAGCAGCATAATGGATTTTGAAATTGTCGGCCATTTGTCGAAATCAATACTGGCGAAGCCCGTTGTGCTGTACACCGAAGCGGCATTGAACGCCGTATGGTGCAGTGATTCGCCGAACGAACCGAATTGCCCGATGTTTGCAACCGTCATCGTCAGCACGGCGGCAAAGAATATGCCGAGGAACCAGCGCAGCTCCTCATTATGTGTCACGTCGCCGATTCTGCGCATTAAAATATAGTAATAAAGGTTGAAGTTGACAGCAAACAGCAGCATGAACACGGTCGTGACCGTTTGAAGGTACGGCGAAAGCCCGATGAAGCCGGCGTCATAGACCATGAAGCCGCCCGTGCCCGCAGTTGAAAGCGCAGTTGTGAATGCCTCATAAACGTTCATTCCCCCGAACAGAAGCATCACAGCCATCAGCACCATTAATGCGAAATAAATTGAATACAGAATGAGCGCGGTGTCCTTTGCCTTTGCAACCAGTTTGCCGACGCTCGGCCCGGGAACTTCCGCGCGCATCAGGTACATTGAGCGTTCCTTTGAAAGCGGCAAAACAGCCATTACAAAAACAAGAACACCCATACCTCCGATGAATATGATGAAGCACCGCCAAAAGCCTATGCCGTGCGGGATTGCGGATATGCCGCCCGAAAGCACGGTTGCGCCCGTTGTTGTGAAACCGGAGGCCGTTTCAAAAACTGCATCCATGTAATTTGTAAAAACCCCGCCGAACATGAACGGCAGTGCGCCGAGCAGGGACATCACTACCCATGCAAGCGCAACAACAACGAAGCCCTCCTTTGCAAAAAAGGTCGTGTCCTTTGGTTTCAAAAGCAGCATACCGCCGCCGACAGCCGCCGTTATTGCTGCGGAAGCAAGAATTGCCAAAAGATCCGTGCCGCCGCTGCATACCGAAACCACGGCAGGCAGGAGCATCAGTGCCGCCATTATCAGCAAAATCTTGCCGAGCATATTTAAAACAAGGCGAAAATTCATTTTTATTACTCCACGTTGTAATCACGCTTATTTCCGTAAACCGATCAGTCAAGCTGCAAAGAATCTCCGTCTTTTTACTGAAGGTTCCCCGTCAATACATCCGTTAGATCGTTAAACAGTATATGCTTTGTAACAACAATTACCCGATCCCCTGCTTTTATGCAGTCATCGCCGCCCGGGATTATTGTTTTTTCGCCGCGGACAATGCAGGCAATGAGCAAATCCTTGTGAAGGCTGCGCTTCAGTTCCTTGAGCGGCCGCCCGTACATCGGATGATTGCCCTTTGCGGAAAACTCAATCGCCTCGATCTTGCCGCCCACCATTTGATGAACGGTTTCCACATTGCTGCCCTCGGGGCTGCAGTCCATTGCACGGACGAACGTCAAAATCTGGTTCGCCGTTATCGTTTTGGGCGAAATTATGCAATCGAGCTCGTTTTCCGGAACGATGCTGCAAAGTCCTTCGTTGTTCACCTTTGCAATGACGCGTCCTGCGCCCTGCCACTTTGCAAAAAGTCCGCTTATGATGTTGTTCTCGTCCATACCTGTGAGCGATACAAAAGCATCAACGCTGTTTATGCCCTCCTGAATCAAAAGATCGTGGTCGGTCGAATCGCCGCAGATTATCAACGCACTGTCCAAATCCTCGCTGAGCTGTTCGGCGCGCCGCGCATTGCTTTCGATTATTTTCACCTGCACGCCGACTTTCGACAGCGCAAGCGAAAGGTAGTATGCAATCCTGCTTCCGCCGCAGACCATAACCGTTTTCACTTTACGCTTTTTATCGGGATAAACAGTGCGGAAAAACCGCGCCATCTCCTCATGAGACGCCGTGATATGCAGCCTGTCGCCCTGCTCAAGCTCGAATTCGCCGTTCGGAATAATTACCTCGGTTCCGCGCTGAACGGCGCAAATAAGAATTTTTATCTGGTATTTTTTATAAATCTGCATGAGCGAGAGGCCGATAAGCGGATTTCCCTCACCGATGCGGAACTCGACAAGCTCCACGCGCCCGCGTGCAAAAAGCTCAACATTGAGCGCACTCGGAATACGCAAAAGCCTTGCAATTTCATCCGCTGCGGCAAGCTCCGGGTTAATCGCCATTGAAAGCCCCAATTCGTCCTTTAAAAAGTCAAGCTGAACGGTGTATTCCGGGTCGCGAACGCGGGCGATCGTGTGTTTCGCGCCCAGTTTATGTGCAATAAGGCAGCAAAGCATGTTGATTTCGTCATGCGCCGTTGCTGCAATCAAAATATCGGCCGACCCCGCACCTGCTTCGCTCTGAACCTTATAATCCGCACCGTTGCCTTCAACGCAAAAAACGTCCATTTCGTCGGATATGCGTGCAAGCACATCCGGATCGTCATCAATTATAACAACATCGTGCTTTTCATTTGTCAGTTTTTTTCCGATTTGGTGCCCGACTTTGCCTCCGCCGACAATGATAATCTTCATATTGCCCTCTCTTTTTTGCTAAAACCTTTTCGATGCAAAAATTAAAATCTATATTTTTTCTGTGTGTTCCGCATGAATCCCGTCATCAAAAACTCATGCGGAACCAAATCCGTGAAAATATGCAGTCTGCATTTCGCTTCACGTGAGCTTACTTAAAAACTCCGCCGTTCTGATTGAACATTTCATCCGCCTTTGCCTCATATTCCGCATATTGTGCCTCGGACAACTTAAAATTGTATTGCAGGCACTGCTTTGCGTACTGCGGGCGGGCAGCAAGCATACTGCGCAGTTTTGAAATTTCGTTTTCCCAATGGCTGCGGGATTCGGGGCGTCCCCAGCGGGCAATTTGCCTGTCCATTTCAGGTTGAATCGTGTCCACCATGGAATCAAAAAGCGGCAGCAGTCTGTCGTTGTTCAAATAGTACTTCGTAACATATATATAACGCGTTATGAAGTAGTCGCTCCATTCTTCATTGGAACGCAGTCCGCAGTAAAGATCCATTTGGCTCAATGAACCGTCCGCACTCGGAACACCGACAACGTTGAAGTAATGCCCGAGAACATCGCCGCGCTCGGAACTGAGAGCGAAATCGGAATCATAGAATATCGCACGCCAGCGAACCTTATAGTCCGTTGTGCGCCAATACTTCTGGTTGAACATATCCGCATCGGGGAAGTATTCCCTTGCAATCAGATAATCCGCAATGGACTCGGCATCCACCCATTTTGTAAATTCCGCATACCGTTCCGCCGTCAAAGGTACAACAACGTTTGCGCCGCTTGCATTCTGTTGAACAACGTAGCTTCTGACGCGGAGAAAATCCGCATTGCTGCCCGTAAGCTCAACGGTGTTGCGCTTTATGATGTTTACAGTGTCCTCATCAACGCCGTAATGCGCAGCAAGGTAATCCTTGTTCATGTTCTCCTTAAGGTCATACAACCCCCAGTAACGGCCGTTGATATAAACCGCGCAGAAAGTTGCCGCGGACGAATCGATGTTCATATCGAGAACGGCGGTGCTTGTGAAAGAATCGCGAATGCGGGTATTCAGGCAGTCCTGACCCGCATTGCGAAGCACGAGCGAACCGAAAGTCTTGATATAATCGTTTCCGAAGAAAGGATAGGTAACGGTCTTTCTTCCGTAGCCGGAGCGAAACATGAGCGCAAGGGACTTTTGCGGATAACGCCGGGTTGACGCACCGGAAACGCGAATGCCGGCGGAGGTTTCAACTCCGAGGCTTCCGTCTTTTTCAAAATACTGTATATGCCCCTCCCGTTCAACAACCGGAACGAACGGACTGCTGACAGCATAAACATCGTCAAAATCTTTTTGGTTCATTGCAAGCGTCACAACCGGCACGCTGTGCGGCGTTTCAAAAAGATAAGTTGCAGTTGCAACATCACTCGGCATCATGCCCGAAACAAAGGTTGCAGCGCGGATAACCGTATTTGAAGAAATCGTTATTGCACCTGTATACTCCGTGCTCTGCTCGGTCGGCTTGCTGCCGTCGGTTGTGTACCTTATCACACCGTCTGCATTCTGCGTTTTTATCTCAAGCGAAAAAGGCTCGCTGTGATAAAGTTCGGTATTTGAAAAAACGGCGTTCGCCGCATAGGAAAGATAGCAAACATCGGGGTTTGCGCTGCCCTTGGTCGCCTGCGTAAAAAAAACGCGGTCACCGCTCCCGCCGCCGGTCTGCCTGCCGCTTGTAACGCCCAGTCGGGTTGCACCCGTTTCAAAATAGTCTATGACAGTTCCGTCGGCAGATGTCAAAATCAGCCCGTCGCCGCTGCCCGATACGCTGAACGGTGCAACCGTCGGTGCGGCATCGGAAATGCTGCCGGAGCAGCTGAGCACCGCATAACCCTTTGCGGGAACCGTAATGAACGAAAGCTCAAACTTTTGCAGTTCACGCTTGCTGTCGCTGATATGCCAGCCTGTGAGCGTTACGCTTTCGTCGCCGCCGTTATAGAATTCGACCCAGTCCATCTCCCCGCTGCGCGGCGTTGTTACCGCGCAAACTTCGTTGATATAAACGGAGGAGGGGTTGAACCCCCCCACGCCCATGGGTTCCGCAAAACCTGCCGCCGTGTTTGCTGCCGCAGGCGTCGGACGTGCATAATACAGAACCTCGCCGTTTTCACCTCTGCCGATTGAAACATTCTCGCTCAATTCGGAAGGAAGCAGCAGGCAGTCGGAACGCATTCCGTTGTAGTTTGAAAGGAATATGCCTTCATCCGTGTCGGAAATGCTGAACGAGGCGTGCATTTCTCCGTCCGTCCTGTCCTTGCCGGAAAGGAAAACGATCAAATACTCACCGCCGCCGAGAGTGATATCGGGCAATGCCCACTTGTCGCGCTCTGCGCTGTTGTCTGAAAGATAGTAGCCGAGGAGCGAAACAGGCTCGCTTCCGCTGTTGTAAAGCTCAACCCACTCGCTGCGGTCACCGTCGCCGTCTGTAATATCGAATTTGTTTTTCGGCAGGAATTCGTTGATTCTCAGCACGTCGCTTGAATCCATATCCGTCCATGTGATCTCGGCAAATGTGGACTCGCTGTTTTCGGCACATTTTGTTGCCGTGCCTGTGTATTCAACGCCCTTTGCCGTGCGTACTGCCGCAACCGCGCCGGGCATATTCATATCAAAGGTGAATGTATCGATTATATTCCCGCCGGAACCCGCAATATAAACGGTGTTTTCCTCGGTGTTAAGCTTGAAGTTGGCATTGAAGAGCAGTTTTCCCTCTTCACCGTCCGCCGTTGCAGAGCCTGCATACGCGGAACCGCAAAGGTTCACAGCCGCGAGCGCACCGGGTTCAAGCGTCTGCTGCGGGAACCGCCACTTGTTGACCTTGTCCGCATTGTCGGAAAGGTAGAAGTCATGAAGCTGAATCGTCTTTGAGGAATTGTTGCGAACCTCAACAAAGCCGTTCTCGCCGCGCAGAACTTCATTTACGATGAGTGATTTCGGAGCTTCGATGTTTTGCGCTCCGTCAAGTGTTTTGGAAATTGCAGTGCTGTTTTCCGCTCCGGGTGTCGGAACTTTTGCGTAGCCGAAATGACCCGCGGAATCCATGGCATAAGAAATATTCGCCGGAAGTTCGGGAATATCAACCTTATGGACAACCTCTCCCGCAGTGTTGTAAAGCGTCACGGTCTCTCCCGCCGCCGCAAGATCGCCGCCCGCAACAAGTTTTCCTGTTGTTGAAACTCCGCGATCCTTAAAGTAAACAAGCAGATAGCCTTTGCCCGCGATCGTTGTGCCTGAAGGGAAGATGAACCTTCCGCCCTCCTCATTGCCGACTCCGAGGGCATAGTTTGAAATATCCATTGCAGCATCCGTCGGATTGCACAGCTCAATCCAATCCGGATTTCCAAGCTCCGGATCGGTAATTCCGTTCGTGTTTGTCGTTACCGCTTCGGTAATCGTAATATCCTTCCTTCCGCCGAGGAACTTTTCGCCTCTCAGCAAAAAGAACGCAGCCACTCCCGCCGCAATGATGACCGCAAGCAGGATAATGACAGGCAGCGCGCTGCTTTTTTTATTTGTTTTTCTCTCCATTTTTTCATCCTTTCCGATTTTTTTCCGCTCACGGCACCATGCTGATTACAGAAATCACCATGCTGATTACAGAAATCACCATGCTGATTGCAGGCATCAACGCGCCGATTGGAGGAATCTGTGAAATTTACCGGATTTGGAGTTATTATACACCAATTGCAGCTTATTGGAAAGTACCGAAATTAAATTTTTTGTAAACATTTTGTGAACAGGCTGTTTCAAGACGCATCTAACCGCACGGCACCGCGGCGGCACACGGAATCCGAAAGATATTTCCCGGGAAATGCCTGCCCAAACTCGTTTTTTACCGCATATTTCGAATATTATTCTCTTTTTTTAAGTATATCTAATATAATGCTCGTTTTTTCCACAATATCTGGTGCTTTTTTAAAAAAAACGGTACAAATCAGAAAAAATTATCCACAATGAAGCCTTGCGAAATCTTTGCAAATTTGTTATTATATTAGTCCACCCTATGAAAGCAATGCTTCATTTGTCACGCTTTGTATTAATGCTTTTGCTGCACCGTGCGTACTGCGTTCCGCATTAATGCGTTCCGCGTCGAAATGCCGAAACCAAGCAGGCGATGATCGGTATCAGGCTTAAATACGGGTAATATTCATTGTGCAAAAGCACCCGGGCACTGTTTTGACGATGCTCCGGTGTTTTCGCAACGGTTGGGAGGCAATCTTTGTTATCGGCATCTGTTATATGGTCAAAGGCTCTTGCCGCGCTTAAGAGCGAAATGACGGACGCGAGTTACAACACGTGGATAGCGACGCTGGTTCCCCTCAGGATCGAGGGAGACACAACGCTTGTTCTCCAAACGGAGGATGAGCTTTATCGAAGCACTCTTGAGCGGTTCTACACGCCCATGGTTGAAAAAAGCATCCGTGAATCCTGCGGCTGCGAGCTGCATGTGCGCTTCACGACCCGCGAAACGCCCCTCGATGACGATGTTGCCGAGGCTTCTCCCGATTTTGTAAAGCCCGTAACGGTCCGCAACGATTGCCCAACCTTGATTCCCAAATACACCTTTGACACTTTTGTGACCGGTGAATCCAACCGTTTCTCCTATGCGGCTGCGCTTGCCGTTGCGGAAAACCCTTCAAAGGCTTATAACCCGCTCTATATCTACGGCGGCGTGGGGCTTGGGAAAACGCATCTTATGCACGCAATCGGGCACTTTATTCACGGCGAACATCCGGATTACAAAATTCTTTACATTTCAAGTGAGAATTTCACCAACGATGTTGTTCAGTCCATTGCACGCAAGGAGCGCACGAGCCTTCGCGAGAAATACCGCTATCTTGATGTGCTTCTTATCGATGATATTCAGTTCATCGCGGGCAAAGATGCAACCGAAATGGAATTTTTCAACGTATTCAATGACCTTCGCGATGCGGACAAGCAGATCATCATAACCTCCGATAAACCGCCCAAGGATATTCCCATCCTTGAAGAGCGTTTGAGGACGCGCTTCGGCTGGGGACTTATCACCGATATTCAGCCCCCGGATTTTGAAACACGGCTTGCAATCCTTCGCCGCAAGGTAACTCAGGAAAATCTTGACGTCAGCGATGAAGTTCTCGGCCTTGTTGCGGAACGGGTTTATTCCAACATCCGCGACCTTGAAGGCAGTCTGAACCGCGTGCTTGCTTATGCAAAATTCATCAACAAGCCCATTACCGCTTCTCTTGCCGAAAACGTCCTTAAGGATTACGTTTCCGGCAGCAAGCAGCGCACCGTAACGCCGGAACTTATCCGCCGCGTTGTCTGCGATTTTTATTCGGTAAGTCCTGCCGAGATGGAAGCCGGTCGGCGCGAACGCCGCATTGCTTATCCGCGGCAGATTGCAATGTATCTTACAAGGATTCTCACCGAATCGTCTTTCCCCGAAATCGGTGCGTTCTACGGCGGGCGTCATTACTCAACCGTTATGTATGCCTGTGAACAAATCGAAAAAAGCATCGAGACCGATGCAAAACTCAAAAAGACCGTTGACGATTTAACAGAAAAAATCATGAACGGCTGATATTCTTCAATTACAAATTATTCGCATCAGCGGCAGCTTTTCGACTTTTGTTTCGAAAAGCTGTTTTTTAATCCGTCCGCTTCCAATCAATATCCGTTTGTCTTTTGAATTTCTGCTCCGTTCAATTGAAAATTTCTGCTCCGTTCAATTGAAAAAAAGCTCCCCCGCACTCATGATTCGTTTCCGTTTCATGATTCCCCTTCAGCATTCAGGGGGTGCGGAGGAAGCTCGTTCTTATTGTTTTGAACTCAACTGCCGGCGGCGGGCATCTTTTGCCGCTTTGCAATTATGCCGGGCAGAATCATCCCGCCTTTGTCAATCGCATTGAACTGCGATTATTCCATGTCGTTGAGTTTCTTATAGTAGTCGTACTTATCCTTTGCTTCCTGCTCTGCGCGTGCAAACAACGTTGCTGCCTCTTCGGGGAACTGCTGCTTGAGAGCCGCATAGCGGTTTTCGCCGAGGATGAATTCCTTGTAGTCGCCGGTTGCGGGCTTGCTGTCAAGGGTGAAGGGATTCTTGCCCTGTGCTGCGAGGTCGGGGTTATACCTGTACAGGGGCCAATAGCCGGCCTCAACAGCCCTCTTCGCTTCGTCCTGAACCTTGCTCATGCCTGCCTTGATGCCGTGGTTGATGCAGGGTGCGTAAGCAATGATGAGGGACGGTCCCTTGTAAGCTTCCGCTTCAACCATTGCCTTGAGCAGCTGATTGGGATTTGCGCCCATGCAGACCTTTGCAACGTAAACGTAGCCGTAGCTCATTGCCATCATGCCGAGATCTTTCTTCTTGGTGCGCTTACCTGCAGCGGCAAACTTTGCAACGGAGCCGGTCGGAGTTGCCTTGGAGGACTGTCCGCCGGTGTTGGAGTAAACTTCGGTGTCCATAACGAGAACGTTGACGTCTTCATCCATTGCAAGAACGTGATCGAGTCCGCCGTAACCGATATCGTATGCCCAGCCGTCGCCGCCGAAGATCCACTGGCTCTTCTTAACGAGCAGGTCGCGGAGGTCATAGATCTCCTTGCAGATCTCGTCGCACTCACAACCGCAGTTCATGCATTCTTCAACCATCTTGACAACAGCGGGAGCTGCCTTGCGGCTGCCCTCTGCATCGTCCTTGTTTTCAAGCCATGCATTGCAGATTGCCTTGACTTCATCGCCGCAGCCTTCAGCAAGCTGCCTGATGAGATCCGCAAGCCTCTCGCGGCGGTGGGTGGTTGCAAGGTTCATACCGAAGCCGAACTCTGCATTATCTTCAAAGAGGGAGTTTGCCCATGCGGGGCCGTGACCCTGCTTGTTTACGGTGTAGGGGCAGGTGGGAGCGGAACCGCCGTAAATGGAGGAACAGCCGGTTGCGTTTGCAACGATCATCCTGTCGCCGAAGAGCTGGGTAACAAGCTTTACATAGGGAGTCTCGCCGCAGCCTGCGCATGCGCCGGAGAATTCGAACATGGGCTGGAGGAACTGGCTGCCCTTGACGGTTGCCTTGTTGACGGGCAGGTCGAGGGTGGGCAGATCCATTGCGAAGTTCCAGTTATCGTTTTCAACTTTTTCGACTTCTGCAAGAGGAGCCATCTTGAGAGCCTTTGTCTTTGCGGGGCAAACATTGACGCAGCTGCCGCAGCCGGTGCAGTCATAGGGGCTGACCTGAATTCGGAAGAGCTTGCCGTCGCCGACGCCGGTCGCCTTCTTGGCAACGAAGGTTTCGGGTGCTTCGGTCTCTTCGGTCATAACGAAGGGACGGATGCTTGCATGCGGACATACAAGGGCGCACTGGTTGCACTGGATGCAGTTTTCGGGAATCCACATGGGAACTTCAACTGCGATGCCGCGCTTTTCGTACTTGGTGGTGCCGGTGGGAACATAGCCGTCGGCAGCGAGCTTGCTGACGGGCAGCTTGTCGCCCTGCTGAGCAAGGATGGGCTTGATGAAATCAACGAAATACGGATCGTCGCTGACATGCATTGCGGTTGCGCCGCTTGTTGCGGTTGCCCATGCTTCGGGGTAGTTGATTTCGGTGATGCCGGTAACGCCGATGTCGATTGCGGCATAGTTCTTCTGAACAACGTCCTCACCCTTCTTTGCGTAGCTCTTCTTTGCAGCTGCCTTCATGTAATCGATCGCCTCGTCTGCGGGGATGATTTCGGCAAGCTTGAAGAATGCGCTCTGCATGATGGTGTTGATGCGGTTGCCCATGCCGACTTCGCGGGCGAGCTTAACAGCATCCATGTTGTAGAAACGAATATGCTTCTTTGCAATGGTCTGCTTCATTGAAGCGGGGAGTTCGCGTTCCATATCCTCAACGGTCCACGGGGAGTTGAGCAGGAATACGCCGCCGTCCTTGATGCCTTCAAGAACATCGTAACGGGTGACGTAGCTTGCGTTATGGCATGCAACAAAGTCCGCACTGTCGATGAGGTAGGGGCTCTGGATGGGAGTCTTGCCGAAGCGCAGGTGGCTGATGGTCAGACCGCCGGACTTCTTGGAGTCGTATGCAAAGTAGCCCTGTGCAAACATGTTGGTGTGGTCGCCGATGATCTTGATGCTGTTCTTGTTTGCACCGACGGTACCGTCGGAACCGAGGCCGAAGAACTTGCAGCAGATCGTGCCCTCGGGAGCGGCGTTCACAAAGTCGCCCTCGGGGAGGGAAGTATTCATAACATCGTCGATGATGCCGACGGTGAAATGGTTCTTGGGTTCGTCGAGCTTAAGGTTGTCGTAAACCTGCTTGACCATGGTGGGGGTGAATTCCTTGCTGCCGAGGCCGTATCTGCCGCCGTAGCACTTGATGTCAAGCCCTGCCTCCGCAATCGCGTCAACGATGTCGAGGTAGAGAGGTTCGCCGAGGGAGCCGGGTTCCTTGGTTCTGTCAAGAACAGCGATCTTCTTGCAGGTTGCGGGGATAGCCGCAAGGAACTTGTCCGCTGCGAAGGGACGATACAGGCGAACCTTGATAAGGCCGAGCTTCTCGCCCTTTGCGTTGAGGTAGTTGATAGCTTCTTCCGCAACATCCGCGCCGCTGCCCATGATAACGAGAACGCGCTCTGCATCGGGTGCGCCGACGTAATCGAACAGGTGGTATCTCCTGCCGGTCAGATCGCCGACTTTTTCCATGTAGTATTCAACGATCTCGGGAACCTTTGCATAGTGGATGTTTGCAGCTTCGCGGCCCTGGAAATAGATGTCGGGATTCTGCGCGGTACCGGACTGATGGGGATGCTCGGGGTTGAGTGCACGCTCACGGAAACGCTTAACGGCATCGTAATCGAGCAGCTTTGCCATATCCTCGTATTCGATTTGTTCGATCTTCTGAATCTCATGAGAGGTGCGGAAGCCGTCGAAGAAATGAACGAACGGCAGGCTCGCCTTGATTGCGGAAAGATGGGTCACGAGTGCAAGATCCATAACTTCCTGTACGGAAGCGGAAGCGAGCATTGCAAAACCCGTCTGACGTGCGCCCATAACGTCACTGTGATCGCCGAAAATGGAAAGCGAATGAGCTGCGAGTGCGCGTGCCGTAACATGGAAAACGCCGGGAAGCATTTCACCGGAGATTTTGTACATGTTGGGGATCATCAGAAGAAGACCCTGAGAAGCGGTGAATGTGGTTGTCAGTGCGCCTGCCGCAAGGGAACCGTGAACTGCGCCTGCTGCGCCGCCCTCGGACTGCATTTCCGCAATGCGGACCTTTTGACCGAAAAGATTCTTCCTGCCCTGTGCGCCCCATTCATCGGCAACTTCTGCCATGGGAGAGGACGGAGTGATGGGGTAAATAGCCGCAACATCGGAAAATGCGTATGCGACATGCGCCGCAGCGGTATTGCCATCGATAGTGACGGTCTTTGCCATAGAGATTTTATCCTCCTTGAGAATTTATTAGCCCTGCGAACCGCCGCCGCACGCAAAATGCAGCCCTGCATTTAAACACGCAAAAAATGCGGACAGAACGAAGGTTTAATGTCCAAGTCTTATTATAGCTTGCATTATAGGTTAAAACAAGGCAAAAATGCACGTTTTTTAAAGTATATTTAAATTGGGAGCAATGCCGCACGGAGTATGCGGCGCAATCGGAGCTTGCGCTGTTCTTCACACTCGGCATCGACCGTGAATGCGCATTCTGATGCAAAACCCAAACCTCAAAGAACATGACCGCCGGGCAAGCCGACGGCCGTATTGCTGTTTTGATGTTAGATTTGTTGAGTCTTGAGCCGAAACGCCCTCGCTGCGGAATTATTTCTTATCGATATCCGTTACCCAGCCGTGGGTATCTTCAATCCTGCCCCACTGCAAACCGGTGAGAGTGTTGTAAAGCTTCATGGTCAGTTCGCCGATGCCGTTGTTTACGGACTTGTCGCCGATCATGATATGCTTGTCGCGATATGCAAGTTCTCCGACGGGGGAGACAACTGCCGCGGTGCCGGTGCCGAATGCTTCGGTCAGCTTGCCGTTTTCGCCCGCTGCGATAAGCTCATCAACGGAAATGGGACGCTCTTCAACTTCGATGCCCATTTCGCGGGCAAGAGTCATGACGCTGCGGCGGGTGATGCCGGGCAGGATGGTGTCATGCAGGGGAGCGGTGACAAGTTTGCCGTCGATAAGGAACATCATGTTCATTGCGCCGACTTCCTGAACGTACTTGAGATGCTCGCCGTCCAGCCACAGAACCTGGCTGTAGCCTTCCTTTTCGGCCTCTGCACCTGCAAGGATGGAGCAGGCATAGTTGCCGCCGGTCTTTGCAGAGCCGGTACCGCCGCGGACTGCGCGAACGTATTTGTCTTCAACGCGGATGCGGATGGGTGCAAGGCCTGCCTTGTAGTATGCACCGCTGGGAGAGCAGATGATGTAGTAGAGGTAGCTGTGTGCAGCATGTACACCGAGAGCTTCGTCAACCGCGATCATCGTGGGACGCAGATAGAGGCTTGTACCCGCGCTGTGGGGTACCCAGTCACGTTCAACCTGAACGAGCTGACGCATTGCCTCATAGTTGAAATCGATGTCGATTTCGGGCATGCAGAGACGCCTTGCGGAATTGTTAAGACGCTGAGCATTGTCCTTTGCACGGAACATCAGGATTCTGCCGTCGTCGGCACGATATGCCTTAAGGCCTTCGAAAATCTCCTGTGCATAGTGAAGAACGGAGCAGGAAGGATCGAGAGAAAGTCTCTGATAGGGAACGATGCGTGCATCATGCCATTCGCCGTTGTCATAGTTCATCATGAACATATGGTCGGTGAAACGTTTGCCGAACCCGAGGGAAGCTTCTTCCTCAAGGGTGGGTTTTGTTTTAAGCTCGGTTGCTTTTGTGATCTTGATATCCATTTTTGTTCCTCCTGTTTTAAAAAGAGAATTTAATGATGTTTTATTTCATGCGGCGCCGCGCAAACCGTGCGAAAAAAAGCGCCGTTTGGAATCTTGTTTTGACGCGCTCAATGCATCACTTTTCGGCAAGGGGCAGATACTCCTCACCGAGCATGCGCGGAGCGGAACGACCGTCCGTCCGTTCGATGATATCCGCAATGAACGCATCCGCTTTTTTTGTTTCAACAAGGCAATTGAATTTTATGTTTTCAAGAAATTCAATATTCCTGACGGTTGAATTTTTGCGGACAAACCCCTCTATCCCGCCGAAACGCGTATAATCCGTTACGAACTCTATTTCGGCGCATGGCGTCATTGTAACGCTGCCGGCGGCCGAAAGCGCATCCGCAGCGGATCGGCTGTATGCGCGCACAAGTCCACCGCTGCCGAGAAGGATTCCTCCGAAATAGCGCGTCACAATGATGAGCGCGTTTTCGGTTTCGCTTCGGATAAGCGTGTCCATAATCGGCATTCCGGCGGTTCCGCCCGGCTCGCCGTCGTCCGAAAAACGGCGCAGCGGCGAAGCTCCGCGCAGGTTATACGCCCAGCAGTTATGCGTTGCATCATAATGCTTTTGGCGTATCCGTTCAAGAATCTCAAGTGCCTCCGCCTCGGTTTCAACCGGAAAAGCTCTTCCGATGAAACGCGATTTGTTAACAACAAACTCCGTTTCGGATGCCGCAGCAGGGGTTTTGAATGCTTTCAATGCCATATCGAGTTACTTTTGCGGAGTGCGCAGTGAACATCAAAGGACACTCCGCTGAAAGAATGTTTATTTTTATAAATCAGTTACGGTGCAGCGCCCGACAGAGGCGTTGAAAATCCGCCGAATCAGTCCTTGTGAATCAGCCTTACAAAAGTTTTTTTGCCTTTTTTAAGGATGATTCCGTCCGCAAGCTCGGCACTGTCCAAAACCGCCTTTGTGTCCGTAACCTTTCGGTCGTTAACACTGATGCCGCCCTCGCGAACGGATCTTATTGCGGCAGAGTTGGATTTTTCAATGCCTGCAAGCACAAGCAGACGCGTGATGCTCATGCCGCTTTCTTGAATGTCCGCATCGGAGAGCGCAACGGTGGGCATATGGGTAAGGTCGCCCTTGCCGCCGAACAGCGCAAGCGCAGCTTCCTCGGCTCTTTTGGCTTCGTCCTCGCCGTGCACCTGGCTTGTTACGGTGTAAGCAAGCACGCGCTTTGCCTCGTTGATATTTGCGCCTTCCGCGCAAAGCGCTTCGATTTCGTCCATCGGCAGGAAGGTCAGCAGACTCAGGCAGGTTTTAACATCCGCATCGTTAACATTGCGGAAGTACTGGTAAAAATCATACACACTTGTGCGCTCTTTGGAAAGCCATACGGCACCCTTTTCGGTTTTGCCCATCTTCTTGCCGTCCGCCGTAGTCAAAAGGCGGGTCGTAAGAGCGTATGCACGCTTGCGTTCCTTGCGGCGAATAAGATCCGCACCGCCGAGGATATTGCTCCACTGATCGTCGCCGCCCATTTCAAGCTCACAGCCGTATTTGCGGTTCAGGCAGAGGAAGTCATAGCTCTGCATAAGCATGTAGCTGAATTCGAAGAAGGTCAGCCCGCGCTCGAAACGCTGTTTGTAACATTCCGCGCGAAGCATTTCGTTCACGGAGAAATGCACGGCGATATCGCGCATGAAATCCATGAAGTTGAGGTTTCGGAGCCAGTCCGCATTGTTCACGATAACAGCACCGTTTTCTCCGTCGAAGCGAACCAACCGCTCCATTTGTTTTTTGATGCCGGCAACATTGTTGTCAAGCTCTTCAACGCTGAGCAGTTTGCGCAGCTCCGTCTTTCCGGACGGATCGGCAATCATTGCCGTGCCTCCGCCGAGAAGCACGATGGGATGATGCCCGCATTTCTGCATATGCGCCATAACGCACATTGCAACATAGTGACCGACGGTGAGACTTTCCGCCGTGGGATCAAAGCCGATGTAGAACGTTAGCTTTTCTTTGCCGAGAAGTTCGCGAAGCTCCTCCGGGTGTGAGCACTGTTTAAGGAATCCGCGCTCGTTCAGAACGTCGTATGCATTGCGCCCGGGGCCTGCAACCCCGTTTGTTTTTTCGGCGCATTTGTTCTCTGTATTCTCTGTATTCTCTGTATTTTCTGAAATCATGCCGTTTGCGGCAATTTCGTTGTTCTCCATTTTATATAAATTATCCTTTCGGTGGATTTGGTGGTTTTTGAACCGAATTTTATTTCTGTTCTTCCGCCATTTCCTTAAGAAGGTCGCCCAACCGCTTTATGCCCTCGCGAATGCGCTCCTCGGGCTCTGCGGAGAAGTTCAGGCGGAAGGTGTTCTGACCTTTGCCCGGGGTTGTGAAGAAAGGCGCACCGGGAACGAACGCAACTTTACGCTCGACCGCACGCTTGAAGATTTCGTTTGCATCCCAGCCCTCGGGAAGGGTGCACCAGATGAACAGACCGCCGACGGGCTGCTCAAAGTGAACCCATTCGGGGAAATGCTCAGCCATCGCATCGGTCATAATGCGGGCTGAGCGGGAATAAACGCCCGATATATGCTCTATATGTTTCGGCATAAAGCCGCGATTGATGTATTCGGCAACGATTGCCTGATTAAGGTTCGGCGAGTGAGTATCGCTGCCCTGTTTCGCTATCGTCATTTTGCGGATGAGATCCTTGTTGCCGAAGCAGAGCGCGACGCGCAGACCGGGGGAAATCGTTTTTGAAAAACTGGTCAGAACGATAACATTATCGCTCGTGTCAAAGCTTTTGATTGTGGGCAGCTTTTCACCGGAAAAACGGAGTGCGGCATAGGGGTCATCCTCGATTACGAGCATGTCAAACTCGGCAGCAAGCTCCGCAATGCGCCTGCGCACTTCAACGCCGGAAACCCAGCTTGTGGGGTTCTGGAAGGTGGGAATTGTGTAAAACATCACGGGCTTGTGTTCACGAACGACCGCCTCAAGCTCATCGATGTGAATTCCGTCCGGATGAAGAGGAACGGTGACAAGCTTCGCCTGCGCAACATGGAAAGTTTGCAGCGCACCGAGAAAGCTCGGCTCTTCAACAAGCACAACATCACCGGGATTTATGACGGTTTTGCAAATAAGATCAAGTCCCTGCATCGAACCGGTCAGCGAAAGAACATTGTCAAGCTCGCCGTGCAGCCCGCTGTCGGGAAGAATGCTGTCGAGATATGCGCGGCGCAGCGGCAGATAGCCTTCGGTCGCACCGTACTGAAGCAAAATATCGGATTTATCTCTGAGCAGCTCATCGGTAATTGTGCGGATCTCTTCCTTCGGGAAGCACTCTTTCGCGGGATTGCCGCCGCCGAAAGAGATGATGTTCGGATCACCCAGAAGCTTGAAAAGCTCCCTGATCGCGCTGCCTGAAACGCCCTGCATACGGTTTGCTGTCTGCATAATATAATCCTCCTTGAAAATCCGTGCGGAAAAATCAAATTCGGTTTCTGCGGAAATTCTCTGCGCCGTGTCCGCTGCCGCAGCGCTCCGTTTTGAAACCCGTTAAACGCACCTTTGTGCAAAAATATATTCGAAATCGTCCGCATTCGCCGTTCACAAGACCCTGTGCGCACGTTTTCCATGGTTACATTGTAGCCTGTTGCAACCGCGGTTGCAAATATATTTAGGATGTTTTTGTCAAAACAAGCTGCTTTTTTACGCATTAAAAAGCCTTTGCGGTCAAATATAAAATATAGCCGCATAATGCACACATGCAGGGCGTTTTTCAGTCACGGCCGAGTCAAACATCTTCCCCGTCGATCATTCGATTCAGGAACTCTTTTTGCAGCATTGCATAGTGCTTTACGCTGCGCCACTGCCGCCGCGCGCGTACTCTCACGTATTCGGCGGACTTCGCTTCGCCCTCGAATCGCATTCCGAGACGCTGCATAACTCGTTCCGAGGCAGTGTTCATGCTGTCGCACTTTGCGCTTATGCGGTGCAGATTAAGGTTCATGAAGCCGAATTGAATCATTCCCTTCGCTGCTTCGGAGGCATATCCCTTGCCCCAAAATGCTTTGTTAATCGTGTAGCCGAGTTCCGCCTGCTGCCCGTCATCGCCCAAAAACAAGCCCATACTGCCGATAAGCCGGCCCGTCGCCTTGATGCAAACGGCAAAATCAAAAATGCGCCGCGGTTCCGTTATCTGCTGTGCAAGGCGGGATTGAACAAAATTCCGAACTTCCTCACGGCTTGCGGGACCCCAGTCCATGTAAATTGTATTCTCCGCATCGCCCGCATAGGCATATACCGCATCGACGTCATCGGCGTTGAATTCGCGCAGCAGCAGACGTTCGGTTTCAAAAACTATAAAGTCAAAAGATATTTCAAAATCCATATTACCTTCATTGCTGTTTAATGCACAGTACCCCGTTATCAATGCACGCATTCAATATTTCCGAACAGGCTGTGCCGGTTTAGATTGTGTTTCAGTCAAACGTCATTTTTAATATAAGAACCCGCTCCCAACACATGAAACATGCGGAGCGGGTTTTTCATATACTTTATCCGACTGCCGGCCTTCAACCCGGATGTTTTACTTCACTCCGAACAGGCTGCGCAGCTGCATTGTATAATTCGTGTCGAAGCTGCCGCAGATAAGGGTTGCGGAGGGAGTGATTTTGCCTTCCGCCGCACCCGCATCAAAGGTGCATCCGGCAAGGAGAATCGTACCGTCGTTGATGAAAGTCAATGCAAGGGTCTGACTTTCGGTTTTGATGTAGATAACGCTGTCCGAACCCTTCTCGACCATCGCCGTTGTCAATGCGGCTTCATTGGTTTTTCTTTCCGGTGCCGCACCGATCACGTTCAGGAACTTGTCCCAATTGCAGGCCGAAAAACTGATTTTAATGCCCTTAATGAAATCGATTATTTTGTTGTAAAGCTCCTGCTGCTCCGCAGGGATATTTGCAGCATCAAACTCCAAAGGGTTGCCGTTGGGATTTGAATAGCTTGTTTTAACCGTAATGCCGGTGATCGGGGTCGTTCCCGCCTGAATTCCGACAAAGAGCTCGTTAAGGGATTTCATATCATCGTTCATCTGAGGAGTTTTTGTTGAAGGCGCAGGAACGGGCGTGTTGGAGGGAGCGGTTCTGTTTTCGCCGCTGCCGCCGCCGTTGTTGCCGCTGCCGTTGTTCCTGTTGTTGTTATTCTTTTTGCCGCTGCAGCCCGCAAAGGCGAACAGCATCACGACTGCCAGCGCGAACGCGGCGATTCTTGCGATTTTGGAATATTTTTTCATGTTTTTTCCTTTCACTCTTTCGGGCCGCAGCGTTCCGCGCATTCGGAAAGCATGTTCCTGAATTTCGACTGAAATGCGGCAGAAGTCCGCAGCTTGTATTTTCCGGGAAGCTCAGCCCTTCGGCTTTGCTTTCCGTCGGTTTAATAATAGCACATATGCCCGCCGAACCGCAAGCCCCAAATTGCTAATTTTTACGAATTCTTTGCGGCAAATTGTGTACAGATATTCAAAATCATGCTTTCGCCGTTCAATAGTCCCGTTTCTTCATCAGTTCCTTCCGAATGTAGCGGAAAACTTTTTTCTCCCCGTCGTCACGAAGCATCACAAGCAGTTTTTCAAGCAAAGCCGCCGTTTCCGGGTGCATTGCGTTTTTTGCGTTCCCGCGCATAAAATAATCGTACGGGTCGCTCGAAGTGTACGCTTTCCCCTTATAGGTTTTGCACGCCCCCACTCTGTCACAGAACATTTCAACAACATACCGAAGCGGCATTTTAACCGGAGACATGCGCTTTGTTATCGGGCTGTAATCCGTCCAATACTCAAAATGATGCTTGTTGCGCCCCTTATGGTGCATCCACGCAAACGAGCAGCCGTATTCTGCGCGTTCAAGTTCGTTCGGGCTGCGTGTCCCGTCATAATGCCTTGCGCTCGGAATAAATTCCGAGGGCGAAAATTTTGACAAGTCATGTTTGATTCCCTGCCACGGTATGCCTGCCAAAACGCAATGGCGGAACACCGCACGGCGATGCCGCAAAATCGTGCGGAGATGCTTGAAAGGATGTGATTGCGATTTCATTTTTACCCCTCTTTTCGCAATTTTTTATTCACTTATTATCACTGTTTTCGTTTTCGGATTTTTCGGTTCTGCCCGCTTTGTCCGCAGCTGCCGTTTCGCCCGTTTCGGTTTTTGTCTCTTTGGTTCTCAGCCTTCCGGAGCCGGACGAAGCATTATTTTTTTTCTTTTTAAAGCTGCGGCGAACATGCCCGCGCAGATCGTATTTCACGCCGGGCACGGTGTCGATGATCGGAACCCCCCGCTGCCTTGCGCGTTCGTTTGTCCAGTCCGCAAGCAGACGATAAAGCACAGCCGTGACAGGAACGGCAAAAATAAGGCCTGCAATGCCGAACAAGCCGCTGCCGAGAATGACCGCTCCGAGAACCCATGCGCTTGACAGTCCAACCGCATCGCCGACCACGCGGGGATAAACAAGGTTGTTGTCAATCTGTTGTATTATGATAATCATAATCACAAAATACAGCACAAGTTCAGGCTTTCCGGGTGATGTCATAAGGATTATGAACGCACTCGGAATCGTGCTGAGCCACGGGCCGAGTATCGGAATCATTGCGAATACAGCAATAAACACGCTTATCATCTCCGGAAACGGCATGTTCATGATCCGCATTCCGATATAGCACAATATGCCGATTATCGTGCAGCTTGTTATCTGTCCGGCAAAATAACCGCGAAAAGTCAGGTTTGCATACGAAAAAACTTCAAGAATCCCGCTTGAATGCTTTTCATTGAAAACGCTCCTTACGAACCGCCGTGAATGTGCAAGCAGGCGGTTTTTATCAAGGATTGCGTATATGCTGAACGCAAGCGCAAGCAGAATGTCCGCAACCGTGCTTACCGCATTGAAAGTGTAACCCAAAAGCTTCGGAGCAAGATTGGTTGTGAACACTTCCACATTGTCCAGTATCTTGTTTGAAATTTCAACCGCATGCGCCGTAACTTCGTCGCTGAGATTCAATCCCTCCCAAAATTCGGTCGCCCATTTTGCCGCACTGTTGTAATATGTTTCAAAATTGTCAAACAGGATTTTCACGCTGTCCGCCGCCTTCGGAATAACAATAATAAGCACGGCGGTGAGAATGCCGAACACGATAAGATAGCTCAGCACAACCGTGAGCGGAACAACGTATTTTTTGCCGGCAGCATGAGCCTTTTTGAACAGAGTTCCCTGAAGTATCGTTGCGGGAATATTGATTATGTATGCAACCATCAGTCCGCACAATATCGGCATCAAAACCGATGTCGTTCGGGAAATTACAGCTCTCACCGACGAAAAATGCTCAAGCATTTCATAAAAAGCAATGCCGACGAGAACTACAAAAAGCATCCCTCTGCCGTTTCTCCAAAGTGCGCGCAGTTTACTCAAAACCTTTCCCCCCTTTTACAATTACGGGTATTATTCTTTCATTGTGATTGTTCATCCGCAGTTGTTCCGATTTATTCGGAATCGTTTCCGTCGCTTTCGTTTTTTTCGGATTCGGCAAGCCTTTGCTCTTTCACGCAGGACTTAATATAGGATATGGTCGTTTTCAATGCCTGTTCATTCATTCCGCCGCGCATTACAACGACATCCGCCTTGTCGATATACCTGTCGATGTATTTTTCACGCATCGGCTTCACCGTTGCCTTGTACTGCTCCGAAATACTTTCAAGAGAACGCCCGCGCTCGTTCATATCCCGTGCGATACGCCGCAGAAGGCAAATATCGCTGTCCACTTTTATGAACAGTTTCAGGTTCATTATATCACATATTCTGTCATCATAAAAAACATGGATTCCTTCGATTATCAGCACCTCCGGCGGATACATCAACTCTTCGCTGTCGTCCCGTCTGTGTTCTGCATAGTTGTAACCCTTCCGCGTTACGGGTTTTCCGTCAATCAGCAGGCGGATATCCGCAAGCATTTCATCAAAATCAAATATTTCGGGAGAATCGTAGTTCACTTTTGTACGTTCTTCAAACGGCTTCCCGCCCTGGTCAAAATAATAGCAATCAAGCCGCATGATTTCGCACGAGCAGTTTAAACCGTCCCGTATTCTTTCGGCAAAAGTTGATTTGCCGCTGCCGCTGCCGCCGCATATTCCAACAATTATCATTTGCATCCTCCGATTCATTAATTCCGTATCTCGCATTTTCTTTCGGCGTTCCTAAGCTTTCGGCATTCAGCCTTCACGCACCGCATGGGCAAAGCATCCATCCGACAGGAATTCGCGGGGGAGTCGAAACCGAATTGTTGCCGCACGCCCGGCGTTTGAGCCCGCAAGAGCCTGGGTAACGCGTCCTCCGCTGATTTTTTCGCCAAAAGCATTGAACACGTCCACGGGTTTTCCGAGTTCCGGCAGCGGATTTTCATCATGGCGCGCCGTAATTTCCGCATCAAGCGCACCTTTTGCCCCGTCAGCAAGCCGAATTGCCCGCATTTCGCAGCAGCTCAGGCAGCCGCCGCAGCCTATGCATTTTTCGTAAATAATCCTGTGACCCGCAAATGCTTCGTCGGCATTGTTTTTTCCCTGTTCAATTGCGCCGAAGCTGCATGCCGAATCGCAGTCCCCGCAGTCAAGGCAGGCCACACGGTCGATTATTGCGACTCTGCCGAGCAGAAATCGCTTTTCGGACGGAAGAACCTGTGTTTCGGCTCCCGCGAAAAATGTTCTGTTGTCAATTTCTCCGCGCATATGTTCCCCCCGTTTGTTCAACTGTCTTTTCGTTTGCGGAACCTGTTTTCGGAAACGTTTTTTCTATTCGTTCCCCCTGTTTTTTCAAGAACGGGTTTATCGATACGCTTTAAGCGGTAAAATGCACCCTCATAGCCGTAAAGCGGAATTTCGCAGTACAGCTCATCCACCGTATGCCCGGCATCATCCAAGGTTTTTTTCCGCCTCCGCCCTGTTTTTCCGCCTTTAACCCGAACAGTCACCGCGCTGCGCATATGTGTTGAAAACACGCATTCGAACCCGACTCCGTCGGCTCTGCTCTTTGCTGTCCCAAGCTCCGCAGCCAATGCGCCGATATTCAGCCTGTATGCCGAATGCTCCCTCGGCAAAAAGTTAAAAACAGCAGCGACAGTATCGCTTCCGTTGGTCCGCGCAAATGCAATGACGGAATTTTCGCAGTCATCCGCGCTCAGCCAGCGGAAACCCTGCCAGCCTTCATCCTCGCGATGCAGTGCGGGCGTGCCGCGGTAAAACCAATTCAGTGCGCATGAAAATTCCTGCATTGCTGCGTGAGCGGGATAATCCAAAAGGAACCAATCCAACGGCTTTTTAAAATCCCACTCTATAAACTGCCCGAACTCATTCCCCATAAAATTGAGTTTCTTGCCCGGATGCGCGAGTTGATATGCAAAAAGAAGCCGCAGCTGTTCAAACTTCTGTTCGTAACTGCCCTTCATGCGGTTTATCAGGGAAAATTTGCCGTGAACAACCTCATCATGCGAAAACGGCAGCACATGCTTTTCGGAAAACGCATATACCATCGGGAAAGTCAGCTTTTCGTGCATGGTTCGTTTTTCCGCCGCATCCGCACTGAAATATTTCAGAGTATCGTTCATGAACCCCATGTTCCATTTAAAATCGAAACCCAACCCTCCGAACGCAACCGGTTCGGTAAGTTTCGGGAAAGCCGAACTTTCCTCCGCAATCATAAGCGTGTTCGGACACTCTCTGTGCACGACAGCGTTCAGCTTTTTAATGAACTCTGTCGCTTCAAGGTTTTCTCTGCCGCCGAAACGGTTCGGGAGCCATTCATCCCTGCAAAAATCATGGTAGAGCATACAGCTCACAGCATCGACCCTCAGACCGTCAAAATGGAATTCGCGCAGCCAATACAAAGCATTCGAAATCAGGAAGCTCACAACCTCGCTTCGCCCGTAATCAAACAGCAGCGTCCCCCATTGCGGCATCTCGGCGCGGAGCGGTTCTGCGGGTTCGAACAATGTTCCTCCGTCAAATCTGCGCAATCCGCTCTCATCCTTTGTGAAATGCGCCGGAACCCAGTCCATTATAACCCCAATGCCGCATTTGTGCGCATAATCCACAAGCTCCGCAAGCTGTTCGGGCGCACCGTAACGCGCCGTGACCGCATAATAGCCCGTGACCTGATAACCCCAGCTGTCATCCAGCGGGTGTTCGGCAAGCGGCAAAAGCTCAATATGCGTATAACCCATTCTTACGCAGTAATCGACGAGTTCGCGTCCCAATTCAGAGTAGTTCATGCCCTGTTTCCACGAGCCGGCGTGAACCTCGTATATGTTTATCGGTTCGGTGAAAAGATTCCTCTGCGCACGGAGTTTAAGATATTCGCCGTCGGTCCACACATTCCGGGGAATGTCGTGAAGCACACTTGCCGTTCCCGGCCGAAGTTCCGAACGGAATGCGAACGGGTCGGATTTAAGCACCGTTTGCCCGTCCCTGCCGGTAATTGCAAACTTGTATCTGTCGCCCTTTCCTGCCTCCGCAATGCGGCAGCTCCAACAGCCCGTTTCTCCGAATTTTTCCATCGGATTTGCGCCCTGTTTCCAATTATTGAAATCGCCCACAACGGATATTCGAACCGCATTCGGTGCAAAAACGGAGAATTCCCAATATCGGATGCCTCCGGTGTTCCGCTCGTGCGCACCCAACGCGCGATAAGCATATGCATTTTCGCCGTGATTAAAAAGATAGACTGCCGTTTCGTCCATTTCAGCTCCTAACTTACAGGGTTCAGCCTTTGCCGCGCCCTGCATTTCCGTTCAGCTATTTTCCGACACAGAACCGTTCAAAAATGCGATCAAGAAGCTCCTCCGAAACTTCTCTGCCGCTTATTTCGCCGAGGCAGTGCAGTGCATTCCCGACCGATTCCGCAACAAGCTCGGTCTGCGGAAGAAGCATTTCGGCCGCGTTCCCGCCTTTTGAAAAGAGTTCCGCCGCCTCACAAAGTTCCGCACAAGCCGCACTCAGGCACTCGATATGCCTTTCATTCGTCACAATGGCACGCCCCTCGGAAAGCCCGACCGCCTCCGCAATTCGGTGTTTCAGCTCATCCAGTCCGAAACCCGTGCGGCAGCTGATTCGGCATATGCTCCCGACATTTTCGGGCGCAATATTTTTCAGCTGTTCAGCCGCCGTCCCGCAATCCGGCAGATCACATTTGTTTATTACGAAAATTACATTTCGGCAATTCATGCCGAAAACTTTTTGAACGAGTCTCTCATCCTCCTGCGTTATGCCCGCCGAACCGTCAAACAGCAGCAGCACACATTCTGCGGAAGCGGCTTCGTGCAGAGCGCGTTCAATTCCGATTTTTTCAACCGCATCGCCGGTTTCGTGAATGCCCGCCGTATCGGCAATGCGAACAGGCAAACCGAGCAAATCGATTTTCTCTTCCAAAACATCGCGTGTTGTGCCCGCAATGTTTGTAACGATTGCACGTTCCGCATTCATCAATGCATTTAGGAGGCTGGATTTTCCGACATTCGGCCTTCCGAGAATGGCAAGCTTTGCCCCCTCGCGTATAATTTTATTGCAATTCCCGTTGTCAATCAAGTCCCTTATGCGGGAAATTGCCGAATTCAGCACCTCCGGCGCAGCCGAAAGCACCTCATCCTCCATTTCCTCCGGGTAGTCCATTGCTGCCGCAAGTTCGCTTGCAAGATCAAGCAGCTTTTCTTCAATTGCGCCGATTCTCCTGCTCAATCCGCCCTCGAGCTGCTCCAACGCCGCACTCGCTCCGCGCCGCGTTTCTGCATTTATCAAATCCATCACCGCATCAGCCTGAACAAGATCCATCTTTCCGTTCAAAAAGGCGCGTTTTGTGAATTCACCCGCTTCCGCAAGCCGCATCCCCCGCCGTGTCAGTGCGCGCGATACAGCCGAAACGACGGAATAGGAGCCGTGCAGATTAAGCTCAAACATATCTTCACCCGTGTAGGAATGCGGTGCACGGAAATAAACCGCCATAGCTTCGTCAAGCACGGCCAAGGCACCCGCATCGTTTTCCTTCCGTTCTTCGCCCTGTCCGCCGTCGGGTTCAATTCTGTCGGTTATTTTGCCGTAATTCAGCTGCCGATGTTCGATTCTGCCCGAAAAAATCTCCCTGAGAACGGGCAAAACACCGCTTCCGCTTGCCCGAATTACAGCAATCGCACCGCCCACCGGGGTGGACAGTGCGAAAATATTATCATTGCATGTGTTAATTTTTTTCATGCCTTCAATGCTGCCAAAACGAGTTTACCGTGTTTATGCCTTGTCGCGGGGACGCTGCGGTCTTCTGCCGCGCTTCGGCGCAACAACAACCCTGCGATTCGGCTCTTCGCCCTCGCTGTGGGTGGTAACATAGGGGTTGTTCTGCAAAGCGGAATGCAGAATCCTGCGCTCATAGGGATTCATGGCTTCAAGGGTCCTCGGCCTGCCCGTTGATTTAACCTGCGCCGCAACGCGCTTTGCAAGACGGATAAGGGTTTCTTCACGCTTTTCACGGTAGTCCTCGGTGTTGATGGTAACGCGTGTATACCCGTCCACCTTGCGATTGCGGTTAATAACAAGCCCTGTCAGGTACTGAATTGCATCCAAAGTCTCGCCGCGGTGACCGATAAGAACGCCCATTGTGTCGCTGTCAATACGCAGCCTTATCGCATCCTCTTCCCTTGCCGCAAGCACCTTGCCGCTGATGCCCATTTTTTCAATAAGTTCCGTCACAAATTGAGCCGCAGGTTCACCCTCGGCAGCCTCCTCGGTGTAATTCACGGGAGGTTCTTTCACGGCTTCGGGCGCGGGCTCTTCCTCGCGGTTCTGCCTCTGCGGACGGCTGCGATTGCCGCGGCTGTCACGGTTTGCACGATTGTTTCTTTCGTACTTTTCGTTCCTTTCGGGTTTGGCGGCGAACTCGTCCTCCGCCCTGTTCACTGTTTCGGGAACATCGTACTTTGCATTTTCATCATACGCTTCCGCTGCGGCGGTTTCCGTTCCGACCGGCATATCCGTTTCCGGAATTTCGGGTTCGATAATCTCTTTGCGTGTTTCTTCCACGCCCTCTGCAATTGCCGTCACGGTTTCTCTGTCTTCTCTGCGGCGGTTGTCGCGATTCTCGCGGTTGTCACGTCCGCTGCGGTTATCGCGGTTTCCGCGCCTTTCGGTGCGTTCGCGGCGTTCGCGGGCAAGTTCCGCCGTGAAATCGGGAACAACGACTTCCTCGGCGGGTTTTTCCGTCAACTCAACGATTGCAGGTTTTGCACCGATGCCGAGAAGACCTTTTGTTCCGTGTTGAATAACATTTATTGTGACCTCGTCGATTGACAGGCCGAGCTGCTGAAGACCGCTGAAGATGGCTGCATCAACGGATTTTCCCGTTGCTTGGATTGAACGCATGTGTTTTACCTTGAAGCATCTGCGCACTCGGTGCTGTACGCACGGTGTGCCGCAGTGCTGCCGCGCCTGTTTGTGCGGCATATCCTTTCGTTATTTGTGTTTTAATTTGTTTTCACACGGGCGGACGGGAAAGACGCCGTCATAATGTGCTGCTCTGCCCGATAAAATCCGAAGTTTGCTGCGGCGTTTCGCTGCTTTCGTGCAATTCGGACGGAGTTTGACAACCTGCGGAAGTCCGAAAAGAACGATGCGGTACGCAGTTCCGCCGCCGGAACCGCGCACCGATTAAGTGAATTTTATTTTGCTTTTGAAGGTTTTGCGGAAGAAACTTCATCCGCATTTTCCTTTTTGCTCATGATAAGGTTCGTGAGCTGGGACGTGATAATCTGAAGCACGCTGCTGAGAACCCAATAGAGCGAGAATGCCGAGGTGGAGCTCAAGCATACAAAGAAGCTCATTATCGGGAACAGCCACAGCATGAAATTCATGCTTTGCTGCTGCTGAGCGGCACCGGGGTTCAGCTTCTTGGACTGGCGCATTGAGAGCCACGCCGAAAGCAGCTGGAATCCGGTTGCAAGCACGGGCAGGATGAACCATCCGTTATTGTTTCCGTGCTGATATTTTTTCATCAGGTTATCGTATTTTTCAACGGCGGTGTCCGTCGGCAGCAGATCCATGCTGTTCGAGCCGAATTCGCCGGTTGCAAGTCCGGCCTCAACAAGGGTTTCCCAAATCACTTTGCCTTCAATCTTATTGCCGGCCGCATCGGTGTACCCGGTGTGGAAAAGCTTAAGATTGCCTATGTTGTTTGCTTTTGTGCACGCACAGGTCGAAGAATTGCCGTAAGTTTTAACGGTTTTCGCAGGCGTGACGACAGGCGCAAAGCCGCTGTCCGGCTGCCAGATGTTCGTAATCCAGAGGAAGCTGTAGCTGTCGAAAGTCTCCTGCGCTTCTTCCTCGTTAACGATCGTTTCGTATGTGAGCCGAACGGTCTGTTCATAGCCCCAAAAGCGGAATGCCGCAAGGAAGCAGAAGAAAAGCGGAAGCGTCAGCAGCAGAGGAAGACAGCTTGAAAGCATACCGATGCCGTTTTCCCGCATGAGTTTGTTCTGCTCCATGCTGAGTTTTTGCGGATTGTCGGCATATTTCTTTTTCAGTTTTTCAATTTCGGGCTGAATCTTTGCCTGTTTGCGCTGATTTTTGCGATTGTTGATATCGGGAAGGATCTGAATTATGCGCAAAGCAAGCGTAACGATAAATATCGTAAGAAAATAATTGTTGCCAAGCACGCTGTAGAGCCAACGAAGCAAATCAAAAAACCACTCGGTAAGGAAGAAATCGTTAATCATTTTCTGTTATTTTATCCTTTCTGTCCGTCAGTCTGCGGCACTTATTTTTCCGATACCGTACGTTTTGCGTACAGGTCTCCCCTTTTTCGGCCGCACCGCCCGATTCCGTTTCGTTCGCCGCCGCCTTCCGGCAACGAAAAAAACGCATCAGATTAAGCTTTTTTTCGGATGTCTTATTCGGAACGGGATCGTATCCGCCCTTTGAAAACGGGTTGCAGCGCATTATGCGCCAAACCGCAAGGAATAACCCCTTGAACGCTCCGTGTATTCTCAAAGCATCGATTGCATACTGAGAGCAGCTCGGCGTATAACGACAGCACGGACCGCTGCGCGGCGAAACAAACAGCTGATAGCTTTTTATAAGCTGAATAAACAGCCGTGCGGGTAAACTCAGCCGTTCGCGTTCGGAATCATTTTCGCGCCCCCATGAGTTCATGTCGGGTTCCCGCCGCAATTCTCGTTATCGCTTTCCTTCGTTTCCGCCTCCGCATCGCTTGCCCTCTGTTTTTCCTTATCCTGCGGCGGGTTCGTATTTAAGTACCCCGCCCGTTTGAGAGAATATCTCATTGAGCTGCGAATGTCCGGAAGCTTTTCGTCAACTATCGGCTGCCTCGCAATAAAAATAAGCCTGCATCCCGGCTTTATGCAGGGAATAAGCGGGGTCACAGCCTCACGCATGCGGCGTTTTGTTTTATTACGAACAACAGCGTTGCCGATTTTTTTACTCACGGAAAAACCGATTTTGACTTCGCCCTGTCTGCCCTTGGCATAAATCAAAACCATGCTCCGCCCCCCGACCGATTTTCCGATGCGATAGGTTCTGCGGAACTCCTTATTTCGTTTGAGAGAATAGCAACGCTTCACTTTCAGTTTTCAGATTATCACGCATATGCCGACCGATTCGTTTTTGCCGAGGAAGCACTGAATACACATCAAAATACAGATTTTAGCAAAAACTCTTAAAAATCAGCGTTTGTTCAGTTAGTCTGTCGTTTTTTTCAGGCAATACCGCACGCCGAAACATATATTAAAACCGCATGCTGCGCAGCGCAATCCGGTGCCGCCGCGCGACATATTTTATATTGTTATTGTTCGGGCGCCGGGTACTTTTCCGTTTGTTCCGTTAAAACTCAAAGGCCGTTCAAAACAGCGTTCCCGCAGCAACTCAATGGCTTTGTGAAAATCACGCGCAAGCAAAGCTCCTCAACACAAAACCAACCGAAAACACACCGAACGCCTGCCGCCTCAGCGGAGTACGGTTGTTCGAAATGCTAATGAGCTTATGAAATGATACCGCCTCGGGTGCGGCACAGCCGCACACCGAGTCCGCTCCGCCGTACGGGCGAACATATTAAGCGGGATCTTCGCCGGAAAAAGCTCTTGTAAAAAGCCTTTGTGAACAGTGTTCGCAGCAGGCTGCCCGGTTAAATCCGCCGCAGGCTGCAAACCGTTTTTCCTCGTTTGAGGTCTCAAAAAAGCGAGCCTGCCGAAAAGCAAGTCCCGCATTCGCGCATGTTTCGCTTAAAATCGGAAGTTCAATCCCCCGCATTGGGCAAAAACACGGCGCAAATCATAGAAAAGGCTTATGCAGACAGTTTCTTCCTGCCCTTGCTGCGCCTGCGTGCGAGCACGTTGCGGCCGTTGGCGGTGCTCATGCGCTTGCGGAAACCGTGAACCTTTTTCCTCTGCCTAACTTTGGGCTGAAAAGTCATCTTCATAGTGTACAGTACCTCTTTCTTGCTTATTTACAAGGGAATATCGCAATCTGTCCGACCCATGCTCAAAGGAGCATTTTCGGCGAAAAAAGTTTCGCTCGGCAGATTTCCGAAGAAAACCCCATAGTGTCACAATTAGTTATTATAGCCGCAATGCCCCCGTTTTGTCAAGCCCGAATTCGCACATCCGAGCCTGTTTTTATTTTATTTTTGCAATATATTATCATCTTTTTATTCGTCTCATCATGCAGCATTTCATGCAGCATTCCTCAACCCGTTCCATTCGGCCGCGTTTGCTTCCCGCCTTGCTTAAACTCCCGATTTTGTTCCGCACAGCCGCACTGCGTTCGCTTTCATACGCACAGGCGGCTGCATTTTGTTTTGATAATATAATTTTTCAAAGGTTTTTTTCTCTTTTCAATCCCGTTTCGATATGCTATAATTTAAATGTCAGAAAATGCGCGGGTTTCTTCGTCGGTTTGACGATCGACCTGCGCGAAACAAACACAAAGGAGATTTACCATGCCTGTTAATCTTAAAGGGCGTTCCCTGCTTACCCTCAAGGATTTCACTCCCGATGAAATCCGTTATCTTCTCAACCTTGCCGCCGACCTTAAGGCAAAAAAGCGTGCCGGTATTCCCGGTGATCTGCTTGCAGGCAAGAACATCGTTCTTCTTTTCGAAAAAACTTCCACCCGCACCCGCTGCGCATTCGAGGTTGCCGCGCTTGACGAAGGCGCACATGTAACCTTCCTTTCCAACAGCCAGATGGGCAAAAAGGAATCCCTTGAGGACACCGCAAAGGTTCTCGGCCGTTTCTATGACGGCATTGAATTCCGCGGCTTCAAGCAGGAGACCGTTGAGCTGCTCGCAAAGCATTCGGGCGTTCCCGTATGGAACGGCCTCACCGACCTGTATCATCCCACTCAGGTTCTTGCAGACTGCCTCACCATCATGGAAAACATCGCCAAGCCCCTCAACAAGGTCAAGCTTGTTTATGTCGGTGATGCACGCAACAACATGGGCAACTCCCTCATGATCATCTCCGCAAAACTCGGTATGCACTTTGTCGGCATCGCTCCCAAGGCTCTCTTCCCCGAGGATCATCTTGTTGAAGAAATGCGCGAGCTTGCAAAGACCACCGGCGCAAAGATCGAATTCTCCGAAGATATCGCCGCTGTTGACGGTGCGGACGCTATCTACACCGACGTTTGGGTTTCCATGGGCGAAGAGGCTCAGTTCGAAGAGCGCATCAAGCTCCTCACCCCCTACCGCGTAACCATGGACATGATGAACATGACCCATAACCCCGACTGCATCTTCCTCCACTGCCTGCCCAGCTTCCACGATCTTGAAACCTCCGTCGGCAGAGAGATTTACGAAAAGTACGGCGTTGCAGAACAGGAAGTTACCGACGAAGTCTTCCGCGCTCCCTGCTCCAAGGTATTCGACGAAGCCGAAAACCGTATGCACACCATCAAGGCCGTTATGGTCGCAACCGCAGGCAGATAAGCTTTGCCCCGCCGTTCGGCAATTCGGATTCCGCGCCTGATTTTGTTTTGCGCTTCAACTGAATCCGATTGAATAACAAAACACGCTGCATCCTTTTTCGGGTGCAGCGTTTTGTGTTTGCTGTGTTTGCGCCGTTATATTAACGTGCAGTCCGGCTCAGCAGTCAAGGTAAAAGATAATGTCGCTCTTGCCTTCCTGCGCCGTGCCGCGATAGATTTCCGTGTCAAATCCGCCGATGCGGAACCCGCATTTCAGGTAAAAAAGACATGCACCGAGATTATTGTCCTGTGCAATGACGTAAATCCCGCGATACCCCTTTTCCAGCGCAAGCTCTTTCGCGCGTTCGATAAGCTCCATTCCGATGCCGCGGCCCCGTGCCGCCGCGCTGACCTTCAGGTCACAGAGGTACATATACTTAAAGAAGCCTTCCTGCATTATCGCAAGTCCGATACAGTTTTCCGCATCGGCACCGCTTGCCGCGCCGCGAATGCTCTCATCATCGCATTCACCGTCATACGCGCCGATAAAAGTGGAGTTTTCACTCATTTGTTCAAAATCATAATGCTCGTCCGGAAAGCGCATTTCAGAAGCGTTCTCCGGTGCAAAAAGCTCCGTTTCCCAACTCCATTTTCCGTCCGAATATTTCGGAATCAGCCGCCCGAACAGTTTAAACGGCTCATTCGGAAGATTTATGTCCTTCGAATGCTGCGCGTCAATCAATCTTGTTACTGTCATTCAGTTCTCGTCTCCTGTGCTTATCTCCGTCCCGCCCCACTCAACAACGGTAAAACCGCAGCGTTCGGGTGCGGTCAGCGCCTGCTCTGCAATGTCAACAAATGCATCGGATCTCTGCCACGCCATGAAAACACGAATCACGGTATCGGGCGCAGGCTCAACTTCAAGCTTTGCAGCCTGTGTGCAGCAATCGGCTTGGAATGAAATCACATTGTAGGGATTCTGTTCCATAAGCGGCAGCCAGAAGACGATGAATTCGTTTGCCTCACGTCGATTGAGGCCCAATTTTTCAAGCGCAGTTTCAAGGAATGCAGCCGTATCGCTGCCCTTTACGCAGAAGCCCTTTGAAAAATCAAACCGCGCATTCGTTTTCCCCTCCCAATAGAGGTAATTGTATTCCGTGCCGTTTTCATCGGTCAGCACTCCGTTCGGGGAAGCTTTCACGCGCCACCCGTTTTTGTATTTCGGATATGTGCATGTCAGCGCACCGTCAAGGTCAAGATTCACATAAACATCCGTTTTCGTTTCGGGATAGAGGTAAACAACGGGCTTGTAGGCAACATACGGATCTGGTATCCAATCGCTCGGCTCAACGGACAGAACATCCGCTTCGTGACGCTCGGCTTCACTGTCCGCACAGTAGTTTTCCACCTTGCATATAACATGATCGCCGACGCAGTATTCGTCCGAAAGCCTGCCGTTAAGCTTCAGTTCATAGGGCGCGGGGATAACGGGGCTTGCAAAGAAACAATCCGCATATATTCTTGTAATTATAACGTGGCCGGTCGAATCCTTTTCGATTTTTTCGGCCGTTGATTTGTTCAGCCATTCCCCATCAAAGTCTCTGTCCCTCAAATCGTCCGCATTTTTCCAGCTTATTGCTTTTATCTGCGCGGGATAAGTTTCGCTTATGCCGCCCCTGTACGTCACCCGCACAACCGTCCCGACATTAAATCCGATCCGTTCAAGATTGCCTGTGCCGAATTGAATTTTATCGCTGCTTGCGGCTTCCGCCGTGCCCGCAGCGGGACGAACCGTAACAACGCTTCCGTTAATCTCCGTAATTTCCGCATCAAAAACATGCTCAATGCCCTCTGCTTCCTCTGCCCAAAGCTCATCAATCGTTTTTTTAAGATCCTTTCCGAAATAAACCTTTGTTTTTTCGTATGTTCCGCCGGCGTAAAACTTTTTCCATTTAACAATGCGGTATGTCATCGCCGCATATTCCCGCGTACCGCCGTCGTCGAGTGCCGCCTTCGGGATCGGTACAGCCAAAAGCACCACGATTGCTGCCGCAAGTATTGCAATCAGTATGCTAACCTTTTTGCTCATAATCGTCTCCTCCGCCTCAAATTCATCATCCGGAGTTTGAACTCCTCCTGAAAGAGTATACCATACAGCATTGGGAAATTCAAGTTTAGATCCTGGCGGCTGCATTTTCAATGTATCGGTAATGTCACCGTGCCGGGTGTACGGTATTTTTGTACATATTTTTTTTCACAGCAGCTTACGTCGTTCATATACGGCGGGTTTCTTGACAGCCATGCACGAGTACACAAAGTCAACTTATAGATAAGTCGTCGTATCTCAGTATCAGAGATGCTGCTTAGGTCAATACATTCGTTTGAAAATGCTGCAACAGCCCAGTTGTTCGCAAATAACTCATATACTGCGGTTTCTGCAGCCGCATTCGCATCGGCAGTTTGCGCGTTCACTGCGGTTTCCAATCGCCGAGAAGAAACTGCCTGACTCTTTCGATGAATGAGTAGACATTAGCCTTGTTCATTGTGTAGAACGTTTTGTAGTCAGTTATTGTACAATCAACAAATCCCAGCTGAACAAGTTTGTCCAGATGATAATACATAGCATTCCGGGTTATATCAAAACGCTCTGCCAATTCCTGTCCGTAGGAGACACTGTCGCGCAAAGCGCGAAGCGTTTCAAGTCGGTTTTTATCGGACAGTACCTTCATAGTGCCCGCATAAACTTGTGCTGAATTTTTCATATTCCGAATTTTAAACACGTAATCAACAAATACGCCGAAATAAACCCGGATCGGCCCCTCCTGCGGAAAAGCAACAAAAACAGCATTAAAAAGGAAAAGACTCGGATAAACTACAACATCATCAATATCCTTCGGCAGTACAATATTCATTTCCTTCAGGCGCTCAATGATATTTCCCTGACTGCAAACACGTTCGGTGCAGCATACTATATCGGCATACAGCGGCTCATTTTCGGCAATCAGCTGCGCAGTTGTCTGAATCAGCGGCATTATTCGTTTTATATGCGGAATAGGATTTACAACAATATCGATAAGATTCCATTTCGTTTCCGCATCGCTGAAGAATTCGCTGATTTCCTTAACGTATTCCTCCATATTATGCGCTGAAAATGCCTGGCCCGTGCCGCAGCCTACGGTCATTACCGCAACATACTTTTGAACCCTGTCATCTAATGATGCTTTTTCATAAAAGTTAATTAAATCATCAATTGTGTAGTCATTAGGCGCTTCGTCCGGGCAGCTTAAAAGCAGTCTTCCGAGACTTATCACGTCCCCCGTTCCTGTCACATCCGGGTACAGGGGAGAAAAATAAAGTTCCGTTGTCTCGTTTTTCGGCACTCGCTCATCCAGAATCGCTTCAAGTTTTTCTGCTCCCTCAAATAATGCCAACGGAATATTTGTCATGTTTCCGCAATCACGCTTTGCTTCAAACAGTTTTGTGCAAATACTTTTTCCGCTGCCACGACGGCAGAGGTATTCTGCCGCTTCAAACACACAGTTAATTTTCTTTTTAATTTCAATCATAGTTATTCGCCTCCAAATCGGTACTATTATCTCGAAAAAGGTTGTCTATGTCAAGGGTGCGGGATAATTTTTTTTGAAAGCTGTTGACATGCATAGTAATCACTGTTATAATATGCACAGTGATTATTATGCATGTGGAGGATTAAACATGAAAAAGAAACTTATTGCACTGCTTACTGCCTGCATGTTCGCATTGTGTACCGTCACATCCGCTCTTGCGATTGATAAAGTCAGTCTCCCGGCGACATCAACAGCAACTGCTGCCCCTGCGCAGAGTAAGAGAATCGAAAAAAAATGCGGCACTTCAAAAAGCATGGTGACATCGCTGCTCTCGTCCAAATCGGGCGGCAGCGGTCTCCATGCAGCACCATCCGCAATCAGTTCTTATAACGAACACGATGTTGCATTGATGAGAGCTTTTCTCGAAATCACGGATTCGAAAGGGGTTAAAAACGGACAGAAAATCAATAATTATTCCGATGTTGATTATGATGCGGACGATCCTTCAACATGGGCAAATATTGACTGGACGGAGGACGGTGAACTTGCTTACATTCGTTTTTGGTCAGTCAACTTCACTGAGTATACAATCAACCCCGTTACCGGCATGGAGTATCCCGCATCAGGTGAAATGCTGCTTGTCGGAGATCTTGACCTAAGCGGGTGTCAAAGCCTTGTTGACATTAATGTACCTCAAAACAATTTGACATCTGTTCGTGCCGATAACTGCCCCTCGCTTGAAATCTTTTACGCAGGCGAGCAGGCCGACTTTGCCGGTGCGGATATGGCAGATCGGCTTTTTGTTTATGCATCTGCCGATAATTGTCCAAACCTTTATTACATCGGCGCACCCAACAATGACCTTGAACACTTCAGCTTTAAGAATGCACCAGCACTTGTTGAAGTTATGGTTGACAGTAACCCCAGGCTTGCAGAGGTGAATATCGATGAAAGTCCCGTTCTTGAAGCCTTTTCAGCAAATGAGACCGCAATCACCTCCATTGATTTAAGTGGGCGCAGCAGTCTTATTGTCGTTCACGCCGACTATTGTCCGATAGAAAGAGTTAATCTTTCTGACTGCACGGCAGATTTTGAGCTCAGTGTTGCCTTTACGCACACATTAACAGAATTGGATCTTTCCGACTGTACCGGTTTAAATGCACTGTATGTTGATGACACTTCCGTTTCGCGGTTGAACTTTGACGCATGTTCAAATCTCCGTGCCGTTTCTGTAGGAAATTCACCGTTGGATGAGATTGACCTTACGAACTGTCCCTCGATATATTGGTGCAATACCCAAGGAAATAATGATACGCTTCACCGGATAAAACTGGCTGTTGGGGAACATATCCTAATAATCTCCGCCGAAAACGGCACCGTCGGCCTGAGTTTTGCGTTCTTCAGCGTTTACGATGAATCATATGACCAGTCGAATGACTTTTTGCAAGTTTATTGCTCTTCATCGAACGGAAACGATTTTATCGGATGGGAGAACCAATCCGGGGAACTCGTAAGCACGGAAACCGAATTCGCACTCAGTCCTGAATATATCGCTTCGATTCATGAGACCGATTTCACTCTGACAGCAAAGTATGCGGCTTCATTCCTTTCCGGAGATGCAAACGGAGACGGCGCAGTCAACACAGAAGATGCAGTTCTGATTATGCGCGCCGCGCTTGAGCTTCAGCCTGAAATCAGTGTTGAAGTATGTGATATGAACAGCAACGGCATCATCGATATTGCTGACGCCATCATCGTCATGCGCAGCGTACTTGGAGTATAATTATTCAAACTCGGTCATGCTGACTTTTTTGCAGATATACCTGCTTAATGAAATTAAGCACCGAACCGCCTTAGCTTTTCCTGCAAAGAGCCCCCTGCGATTCGGTGCTTCTGTTCTATTCATTCGTCTGCTCCGGAAGCAGACACAGTTCCCCGCTGTCAACTTCAAACCGTTCTATGTCCACTCCGGTATAGTAATGCCGCAAAATCTCATCGAAACTGCTGCCGTTTTTTGCCATTGCATTTGCGCCGCACTGGCTCATGCCGACGCCGTGCCCAAAGCCGAAGCAGGTAATTTTAACATTCGACTGCGTGATTGAAAACTTAACATTGGTGCTGCGGAGTTTAAGCGCGTTCCTGAGCTGCTGCCCGGTAACAACGGTGCCGCCCAAACGAATCAGCTGAATCCGTCCGCTCTCCGTGCGCTGCCAAACGTCAACATCCTTTGCGGGGTCGGACATTTGCGCATCGGGAAAAGCCGAATTCACTTTGCTGATAAACTCAGCCGTCGTGTAGCATTTTTCCGAAGTAAACTCCGGCGAATCCTCTTCCCCGCCGCTCTCAACCGAAACAAGATAGGGCAGAGCAACAGCGAATACAGCCTCACAGTTTTCCGTTCGCCCGCCGGAGGAAGAATGGTACAATGCAGTCACCAGTTCCCCGCCGCTTGTCAGAACAAGCCCTTCCGTTTCATGCACGGCGGCTTCAATGCGTGCATAATAGTTTTCAAACGAGCTGCCCCAGCGTTCCCGCAGCTGTTCCGTGGTCAGAAAAGCTTGGCAGCAGGCATAGTCCGTGCAGATGGTATGTCCGCTTTTGCAGCGAAGCTCACCCGTCAGGTGCTTCATTGCAAAGGTTCGGGCCGCAACAGCCTGCGCTTTCAATGCTTCCTTTTCATACGTTGCGGGCATCTCCGCCGCAGTGACATGAATGATGTAGTCCTCCGTATCCATCGGAACGACCTCCTCACCGTTCCAAACTCCGATTCCGTTTGCCGAAGGTATCGTTTCATACTTTTCGCCTGCGAGAAGATTCAAACCGCTCACAATGTCGGGCATCAGATCAAGGCCCGCATTTACGCTGCCTGCCGTGCGCGGTGCCGGGACTCGTCCCCCGACGGACACGGCGGAAAGAACTGCGGTCGATAAGCCGACAATTCCCGCCGCAAGCAGCATTCCGATCGTTTTCTTCATGTTCATGTCACATTGTTATGCGGTTCTTTACAAGATTATTACATTTAAATTCGCGTAAACCTATTGAATACCGAGGCCTCTGCGTTGTATAATATAGCTGTGAAAGGGTATGTGAAGCTTTTCATGCGCGGCAGCTGATTTTCAAAGCAAACGACCCTTTACGCCATTCATTACATGAAAGAGAGGAAGAAATATGCTGCTGAACACAATGCTTCTGCTGTCCGGCGGAGATTTTTTCAGCCGTTGGCTTGAAGGCTGGAACCTCGGCGGGCTGATACTCGTGCTTATCGGCGCGGCTTTGATAATCATCGAAATGCTGATCCCGGGATTCGGCATTGCAGGCATATCGGGCGCGGCAGCCGTGATTGCAGGGCTTATCATAGGTTCGAACGACCCAATATCCGCGCTGTTCTCGGTTGCAATACTTGTTGTAATTCTCAGCATCGCCGCAGTCATAATATTCAAAGTTGTTTTCGGCAAACGGAAAAGCGACAAAAACTCCCGCATCGTGCTTAACGAAAGCATTGCAGCGGAAGCGACCGACCGCGTGACCGCCGAATCAGCCGAGCTCATCGGCAAACAGGGGATTGCGCTCACTGCGCTGCGGCCGAGCGGTGCTGCACTTATCAACGGAAAACGTTACGATGTGCTTGCCGACGGTGAATTCATTGCAAAAGATGAACCGATCGTTGTTTGTGCCGTTGAAGGTCTGCGCATCAGCGTTCGACGCCCGAACGAAGCGGAATGATTCATCGTCCTTGACTCCGGAGCGGAGTTTTATCCACACTCAATGAAAAAGAAACCTATTGACGACAAAAAAGAGAACAAGCGGCCGTTTTTCTATTCTCAGTTTTATGACACATCGGATATTGAAGCGGCAAGCAAAAATGCATACAACACCGAAATGAGCAGCAAAGAGCTGAACAGGCGGCGCAAGCGGGACTGGATCTTTCTTCTTATCGGCGTACCTGCATTCATCGCACTGCTGTATCTTATCGCCTTAGCTTTACGCTGAGCCGGAAAGGGCTGCCGCCGATGCCGCAAACGATATCGCATCGCAGCCATATATTCCGGAACAGTATTTGAACAGTATTTATTTGAAAGGAAAATACAAAAATGAACGCACTGAACCTTATTCAATTCGAAAGCTCTTTGGTTTTCGCCGATGCCCCCGCAGCCGGCATGTCTGTCGGCGCAATCATCGGCATCATAATCGGCGCAGTCATCCTGCTGATATTCTTCTTCTCCTTCTTCCCCGTCGGGCTTGCGATTTCGGCAGGAGCCTCGGGGGTTCATGTCGGGCTTTTTCAGCTTGTCGGTATGCGTATCCGCAAAGTAAACCCGCATCGCATTGTTGAACCGCTCATCAAGGCAACGAAGGCAGGTCTTGATTTAAATCTGAACAAGATGGAAGCGCATTACCTTGCGGGCGGCAATGTTGACCGCGTTGTGAATGCGCTCATCGCCTCCCAGCGTGCAGGCATCGCACTTGATTTTGAAAAGGCATGCGCAATTGACCTTGCGGGCAGGGATGTTCTGACCGCAGTTCAAATGAGCGTCAGTCCCAAAGTTATCGAAACACCCGTTATCGCCGCAATTGCAAAGGACGGCATTGAGCTCCGCGCAAAGGCAAAAGTCACCGTTCGCGTCAATATCGACCGTCTTGTCGGCGGTGCAGGTGAAGAAACGATCATTGCCCGCGTCGGCGAAGGCATTGTTACCACCATCGGTTCTTCCGTCAGCCACAAGGATGTTCTTGAAAACCCCGACTCCATCTCTCAAACCGTTTTGAACAAGGGTTTGGACAGCGGCACGGCATTTGAAATACTCTCCATTGATATTGCGGATGTTGATGTCGGCGTGAACGTCGGCGCAAAGCTTCAGATTGACCAGGCGGAAGCCGATAAGCGCATTGCACAGGCAAAAGCAGAGGAACGCCGCGCAATGGCGGTTGCACAGGAGCAGGAGAACAAGGCGGAGGTTGCAGGTATGCGCGCCCGCGTTATCGAGGCCGAAGCTCAGGTTCCCCTTGCAATGGCTGAAGCGTTCCGCAGCGGCAATCTCGGCATCATGGATTACTATAAAATGAAGAATCTTGCCGCCGACACCGAAATGCGCGAATCCATCGGAAAAACCACCGCAGGTTCCGCCGATGTTAAATAAACAGTCGAAATGCACCCGTTTCCGCAGCTGTCATGCAGTTGCGGAAACGGTCGGCAATCGATTTAACGAGATTTAATTAACGGAATCAAACAAACAGAATCCAAACGTATCGAAAGGAGGCAGCCATGCAGCTGTTGATATTCATTGCGGCAATCGGCTTCTTTGTTCTCAGAATTCTTGCGTCAAGCAAGAAAAAGCAGCCCGAAACCGCCGAAAACGGTGCTGCGAATCGGTTTGCCGAAAACGAATCGGACGAATTCGCCTTCGGAACGGGTTTTGCGCAGGGGAAACCGAAGCCTGCCGCACAGAACCGAACCGAGGGCAGAGCATACAGTGCATCCGACTCCTATTGCGGCACGGCAAACTGCACCGGCGGCAGCATTCACGAAGGTACTCACGAGGGCGAAGTTCGCGCTCCGCGCTCCCCGTACGGAACCGGCGGCGGAAACATGCGCAGCAATGCATCCTCCGGCAAAAAAACCGCAGCAAGCCAGACGGCAAAGAAAACTGCGGCACGGCAGCCCGCCGCCGCAGTCCGACCCGATGACGATACCGCATATGAGCAAAAACAACCGGTGGAAGGCACAAAAAAAGTGCAGAGCGGAGCGGACAGGCTGCTTAAAGCCATCTCGGCTCAGCCCGCAGTTACCCAGGGCATTATCTGGAATGAGATTCTTTCCGCACCCGCCGCGTTAAGAGATTCGGATTGATACAGCAGACTTTTAGCCGAACGGCAAAGGCTTTTTATTGAACTTCAAGCAGGAACAAAACCGCTTCCCTTTTCGGAGGCGGTTTTATTCCCGGATTAGAAATATAAGGTAATTAAGGAGAAGACGACATTTTGAACCGAATCATCTGTTTTTATCAAGCATGTCGTCCGTCAATATAGTAATCTCATCATCACTTAAATCAATCTCTTTGATTGGCTTTTCGCTGATACCGCTGACTTTTTTCCTTGCTGTTTGGATTTTCTTTTTTTACAGCAGCGTTTATTAACAGAGCAACACATGCGCCCATTATGGCGGCACCCACACTGAGCCCAATCATCGGCAGTACCATGCTTGCTTGTCCACCCTCGTACAGTGCTTTTGTGAAATTCTCCGGTCCATGCATCTCACGCGCATATTTTGCCATTTGTGCATATGCCCAAATTGACCCATCGTAGTTAGGAATCTCATTAAGTCTCATATTTTTTAATTATCCTTTCATAATTTTATTTTAAATAAATTCAACCGTATAGTCCGCAAAGCAGCCGAGAAAGTTTCCGATAAGTTTTTTTGCATTCGATTCAACGGTGTCAAAAAAACCTTTCTTCTGAACCTCCTCAAGTCCTTCCGATTCAATTTCCGAAATCAGCGTTTGATATTGCTCAAAATCGATCGGATTCAGCATACTGTTCTGTTCATTGCATACAACGCTGTCCCAAATCAGCTGATTGCTCATGATTTTCGCCTGAGGCAAAGCGACATAGATCTTCATGCTTTCATTATCCACCCGAACGGCAATGCCCTCAAGCGAATAGCCCGCTTTAACTATGCCCGTGCAGGTCAATTCAACATGGTTCGTTGAACCCGGAATGGGAATCTTGTCCACAAAATAGCGGGTAAAATCCTTCCCCCGGGTCACGGTGTAATCTCCTTCGCATGTTGCAAGCTCACCGATTTCAAGAATCTTCGCCTCAACTTCATCCACAGTGATGATGGATTTTTCAACTTCACCCGGAAGCTTCAGATCGATGCCGCTGCTGCTTGCGGGAACAACTTCCGCTTTTCCGCCGTTCGAACGATTTCCGAAAAAGTATCCGACTCCGAACACAATTGCCGTCACCAGCAACACGGCAAAAATCCCACCCAAAACCTTTAAGAATTTCTTCATGCCCGCATCCTCCTCTTACAGCCACGCCGTGATGAATACAATAAGGTAAAGTGCCGCAATAACGCCGACAATACCCAAAAGAATTTTTCCGATGATCTTCATTCTTCTTCGCCTACCTTCATTTCCGAAATTTTCCGCATTGCCTCGGTTGGCTTCAACCGGCAGATAAGTCCGACTTTGTCCGCAAGCTCTCTGTTCTCCGCCGCTTTTTCGACGAGAAGCGAGGCAATAACCCTTTGTTTAACAGTCATTTTAAATCTCCTTTCGGCTGTTGTTTTTTTGTATGACTGAATTATAATGCAGTTCATCCTTCGGAAAAAGGGCAAAAACTGCGGAATAACCCTGCCGTTTTCCTTAAAAAATGCAAAAAACGCCGATTAAATGAATAAATCGACGTTTTCAGGTTTAATCTGCACCTGTGCAGCCCGTGTTATTTTTCCGCTTCGCAATAGTTTTTCTGAAGTTTGATTTCTCCGTCGGCAACCATTTGCTCAAACCAGAATTGAAGCGTTTCAACCGTTACGGATATCTTTTCCAATTCGGCCTGAATACCCGTAAAATCAATCATTTCATCTTCCGAAATTTGTCCGTCCGCCGTTATCTCAATCAGCCGTTCCTGCTTTTTCTGCATTGCGTTGAGCGATGCAAGCATTTCAAGCACAATTCGAGACAGATCCTTGACCTTTATCTCCGGAACATATTGCTGCCCGATGGGACACTCGTGCGCACAGTAATAATTGCACAGATTCGGGTTTCTGTACCCGCGGGACATTTCAAGCACTTCGTCCGAACGCGGCACAAATCCCTCGTTTTCAATTCGTTCAATGCGATCCGCCGAAATCCAGCCCAGCACTTCGCTCGCCTTTTCCCGCGAATAGCCCATGTTTTCACGGCAAATTTGATATTGAGTTTTATTATCCTTGTTCGATGTTCTCCCCATTTTTTCGTTCCTCCCGTTTTTTTCATTCTGCGGATGCTCCTGCGAAACAACTTTGTAAAACAGCGGAGGCTGCAAAATCTTAACCCATAACCGTGCCTGCCCGTTCCCCGTGCCGCATATTCGCTCCGCACACCGAAAAAAATCGTTGCTGCAATTCGGCAATATTATTTTACAATAAATATATCCGAGTTTCAAGTCGAAATGCGGCGGAAAACCTGTCTTTTTCACGACAGAAGAATTGCGGCGGACTTTAAGCATTATTCATACCGGACTCAACTCTGTTTAAAAAAACGGTTGACATGTTTAAATTTGAACGCTAAAATATATGTACATTCATATTTCTCATGCATATCTCTGCATATGCACCGTTGATTTTATATATTAAACATAAAAACCGCCCGTAAACCGTAAAGTTTTCGCAAAAGATTTAAACGCAGAAAATTTGTTTTGAATTCTGTTCTTTTCGTGATATACTTTACGCAGCAAAAAACAGTTTGCCCGACACTCTTGTCCAAGTTGCGGGCAATCTCATAAATAAGCTTGCGAACGGGCAAAGCTGAATGCATACGCTGCTCGGCGCATACCGTCAGACTTATAACAATAAACCCGGAGGTTATTTACAATATGTACGAACCCAAACCCATCGACACAAGCGATGTTGTCCTTCCTGCGGAGCTGCTTGCTCTTACGGAAAAAATTGCCGAAAACGTTCATGAAGTGTGGGCCGCAGGCAGAATTGCCGAAGGCTGGACTTACGGTGAAAAGAAGGACAACGATTTAAAAACAACACCCTTGCTCGTTCCGTATGACGAGCTTGCGGAAAGCGAGAAGGAATATGACAGGAACACCGCGCTTGAAACCTTGAAGCTGATTGTCAAAATGGGATACGGGATTGAATTGCGTGACCCGAATCAATGACATTTACGCACATTAAAATTTTTTTCCTAAATCTTATGCCGAATGCCTTTTTCTGCACGGATTTTCGCTGTGATTGCGGTCGCTGTGTTTTCTGCCGTTCCGAGCGGCGGAAGGATTGAAACGGCGATACGCAGTCACAATTTGATATGCTTCAGCCAATAAATAAAATGCAGAGGAGAACTCACTTGAAAGTTTTATTCCGAGACAAACTTAAATCTTATTTTTCAATGGCTGTTTTAGGTTTGCTTGCAGGATTCTCCGTTGTGTTTTTCATTGAAGTGCCTGACAACAGTTTCTGGTCGTTTTATTATTGGAGTTCGAGCACATTCGGCTTCTGGATGTTTTCGGCTTCGTTGATTGTTTTATTCAGCGAGAACAGAAAATGTGCGGCAATCAATGCGGGAATTTACATATTCCTGATGTTCCTTATTACGACCGTACACCAATCGTTCCGACTTTACCGCAGCGGAGCGATGCAGCCGGAGTCATTATCCAAACTGATACCGAATCATATCGGAGGCTGGCTGCTATACAGCGTTCCGCCCGCTTTTGTATGTGCCGTGTTGGGAATAATCCTATGGTCCGGCAGAAAAAACACGATATGGGGAAAACTGCTCCGTACAATGCCGGCGGTATTTTTGTTTGCGGAAACAGCCGTTCTTTTTTACAGTGTTTTTGTTTATCACACAAGATTTTTTTCGGCATTAAGCGATCTTGTCTGCTTTCTTGCGTATTCGGTTATTTTTTTAAAACAGGCAGGAATCAGCAGGCAATAAGCTCTCGATTAAGCTTGCACAATTGTTTTTCGGAAGCTGCACAAACCTCAAAACAAAAACAGGGCAGCTCCCGAAGGATTGTCCTGTTTGCCGTTTTCATTATTGCTTTGCAGAAAAGTCCTTGATATGTATATTTTCTGTTTTCCGTATTGCACATATTTATTCGGTGTGGTACAATAATCGAGGTATGCACAGCTAATGGCGCGGCTGCTCACTGCACCCGTCTGTATCATGTTGTGTAAAATTAAAAAATCAGAGGAGAACTCACAATGAAAAAAATTACGGCGATTATCCTTGCTGCACTGATGCTGCTCAGCTTTGCGGCATGCGGCGGAAACAAGAAAGAACCTACTCCCGCGCCCGCCACAGAAGTTCCCGCGACGCCCACCGCGGAGCCCACCGCAGAACCCACTGCGGAGCCCACGGAAGAACCCACTGCGGAACCTGCCGACAGTTACAATTACAACCAAGCCACCCGCGAATTCACAACCGACTTCATCAAGCTGACCGCACCCGAAGGCTACATGCTTATGAACATCGGCGGAATCGTTGCTTTTGCCAGCAGCGTGGATGAAAATTCACAGAATGCAGTCATTTACATGAACGCACCCATCGGCGATGACGCCGCAATCAATTTCAGTCAGTCTGTTGAAGAAATTGAAGCTTATTTCAAAGAAGCTTTCGGCGGAACCGTTTCCGACGACAAATGTTATAAACTGACCGTCGGTGATCACCCGGTTATTTACTACAAAACAACCGTTGATGTTGAAGATGTTCGTGCATACGTCATTGCATGCTACATCTACTCCGGCGATATGCTGACAATGTTCACCGCACAGCTTTATGATGCCGAATCTTTCGAGGCTTGGAACTCTGCCATCAATGAAATGACAATCAGCGGCGAACAGCTCGGTTCGGCCATGACTGCCGAATAATCACAACAGCAGAATTTTACGAATTTCATAAAAAAGACCGCCGAATCTCTCGGCGGTCGCTTTTTTCGTTTTTGAGTTTTTCATGTGAATCCGATTAAAGCCGAACAGATTTTTGTTTCAATCCGCATTGCTTTTCCGCTCCGATGCGTGCATTTTTCAAAGTCCGATTCGGCGCATAAACCCGTCATACGTTTCCACGCGGTCGATATCGGTTTCTGCAACGGATTTCATGCTGTGCAGTCTGTTTGGAATCAGCCGCAAATTCGACACCGCACGCACGATCCACGCCAGCGGCAGCAGCCAATGCCGACCCTGAAGGAAGGTATAGCGCGATTCGATTTGCCACGCAGGCGGAAAAAGCATATTGCGTATCAATTTGCCCTTTGCAGTCTTCTTCGATTCCGAATTGCGCAGCTCTATCACTGCATGGTCACGGGAATGGCCGAACAGATCCGAATCCAGAGTATAGCAGAGAAGCTTTTTGATCGCCGCTTCGTCCGGCGGCGGAAGTGAGCAGCCGCATTCCGTGCCGAACCATGCGCTGCATGCATTCATCAGCGTATGAAAAAACCCGGTCAGCTGCAAAGCTGACATCTCCCGCTCGATGTTTTCCATGTTCAGCCGTGCGCTCTCATTCTTCATATACAGGGCAATATCCAAATACATCCGCAGCCCCGCTCCGCCGCCGTACAGATGCTTTGCAAGATGGCACACCGTATAGATGAAATGAAAATCCGAAGCAGGTCTGTACCGCAGCCCGTCATCCGGTTCCGCATACCGCCATGCGGCATCAAAATATGCTTTTAAATCGGCTCTGTTATCCAGATTACCGTCCATTAAATTCGTGTGGATTTCATAATATTCCGCACCTTTAATGTAGGAATAAGTCGGCTCCCAGTTTTGTTTCACCGAATAGCCCAGCGAAAGCATCAACTCGTGTACCTTTTGCCTGTCTTCCCGATGGATCAGCATGTCAATATCCCCAAACGTACGCAGCTCCGGAACGGGATAAAGCTTTCGGAGATAATAGCCTTTAACGGGCATATGTGCAATACCCCGAACCGTAAATTTTTTTGATAAAGTTTCAAAGTCTACGCGGCGGTTCAGGTTGCCGACAATCGCACCGTACAAAAAACCGTCCAGTCGGCGGCAAACTTCCGAATCAGTCGAGAGCCTCCAACGCTTGTTTTCGTACGCCAACACGGGCAGCATATTCTGCTGTGCCGCCGCCCGCTGCAATTCCGCCATGTTCCACGGTTCTTCCGTTTTCGGCGCAGTATCCTGCACAAAACTGTGCAGCAGTGCCGTGAATTGTTTTTCAATCATTTGCCGATATCCTCAACCCTTATTCGATGTTATAAACACGAAATCTGCGGATTTTCTCAAAGCTTTTTGAAGCGTTCAATTATTTCATCCGCGATTTCGCCCGGCGTTCTTCCGACGGTGTTTATGTGCTCGGCACGCATATCCCCGCATTGCGCATCAAGGCATGTTTGGATATTGTTCATGCACCAGCACTCCTCATCCTCTCCGCGCTTAATTATCCTGTCGTGAATTGTCTGCCGATCGCCGTCAAGAATAACATACCCGACCGAAATGCCGCCGTCCGTCAGCCGCTGAATAATTTCCGTATACGAAACATCAAGCACAAGCGTCATCGGCACAATAATGTCTCCATCGTATTTGCTGCTTATATCCTTCAACAGTTTGCAGTTCAGCTCCCTCCAAAGCGGGTACCCCTCAAAAATAATGCTGTGTTTGCATTCCTCGGGATAATTGTCCCTGACAGCATTGCCGACCTCCTCCGCATCAAATATATGCGCTTTCGGCAGCTTCGCCCTGAGCTGCTCCGCAACAGTCGATTTTCCGACGCCGTATGCACCGTTTATCCAGTAAATCATTGCTTTCCTCTTTCCTTAATGCTGCATGTATGCCTTGATATGCAATAATGCAGTTTGCTTAATTCAGTCCCGCAGCAGCGGCTTCCCGTGACAAGAGGGCTACTGTCTCCACATGCGTATCATTGTCCAAACTCAAGCTCATATCTTCCGCAATGATTGGGAGCTTGAACTTGATGGACTTGAGCCACTGGCCGTTAGGCTGCCGTTCCTCATAGATCTGGACTTCGGATAGCAGCGATTCCATGAGCTGCCGCTTTTCCTGATCGTCCATGACGGAATAGAGCTTATCAAAGTAAATCAGCACCTTGTAGATGTTGTCGCCCGTCAGCTTTTCTGCCTCAATCGCCATTTTCTTGGCTCTGGCGGCAACGAGCTGGTTTTCTGTATCCTCGATTTTATCATACATCTTGTAAAGTCGGTCATCAAGGTCTGCTTTGCGTTTGATGTAATGCTTATCGTCTGGGTCTAGGGAATCAATCTCATCCATTAGCCGTTCCTTTACGGAATAGCTCTGGCGAAGTTGCTTTTCATGTGCCGCGATCTCCTGCTCAATGGCAGAGGTATCCACCTTCATGCTGATTTTTTCCTGCATCATGGCGGCGAACTTTGGATTGCTTACCAGCTTTACAATAACCTCTGCAACGGCGCTGTCCAGCAGTTCTTCATTGATCTGTTTCTTGAAGTCGCACTTATGACCGCGCGTCATCGCACGGTGCTTACAGCCATAGTAATAAAAATCCTTGTATTTTGAGCCATCCGCCTTGTGCTTGATGCTTTTGTTTCCGTACATTCCCACGCCGCAGACCGGACATTTTACAATACCGGACAGCAGATGAATTTTGGTATCCTTGCCCCTGTTGACATGTTCGTACTTCTCCGCTTGTGCCAGCAGTTTGACCTGTGCCTCATGCCATAATTCTTCGGAAACGATTCCCTCATGCAGACCATCCACCAGCAGATAATCATCCTGTTCCACCAGCCGGTAATCATTTCGGGTGCCATGCACCTTCTCCGTCCGGCGTCTGCCATAGGCGATTTTCCCGCAGTATACCGGATTTTTCAGAATCCTGCGGATCAGCGCCGCATCGAACAAGGGATTTTTTCCGTTTTGCCGCTGGATTTTGTAAATTCCGTGAGTTGCAAGGTATTTTGCAAGGCCGTTTGCGCCGGTATCCGTATGCACATACTGGTCAAAAATCACGCGGATTGCCGCTGCTTCTTCCTCATTGATGAAAAGTTGTCCCTTTTCCAGCTTGTAGCCATAAGGCGCAAAGCCGCCGTTCCATTTCCCTTCACGGGCTTTCTGGATTCTGCCCTCCATCGTCTGCACACGGATGTTTTCACGCTCAATTTCAGCCACAGCCGAAAGAACGGAAATCATCAGCTTTCCCGCATCCTTGGAGGAATCGATCCCATCCTCCACGCAAATCAGATTGACACCGAAATCCTGCATGACCTGTAGGGTGGACAAGACATCTGCCGCATTTCTGCCGAAACGGGAGAGTTTGAACACCAGCACATAGGACACGCCGTCTTTACCGGACTTGATATCCTCCATCATGCGGTTAAATTCCACACGCCCTTCAATGGACTTGCCGGATTTACCGGCATCCTCGTATTCGCCCACGATCTCATAGTCATTGAACTCGGCATAGGCTTTCATTCTGGATTTCTGTGCATCCAGAGAGTATCCGTCAATCTGCATGGCAGTGGACACGCGAGTATAGATATAGACTTTTATCTTTTCTTTTTTCATCGCATCTTCTCCACCCCAGCTTACTTTTTATCTGTTTTCTGCTCCAACAACTTGATGGAATCCAGATAATCGCGCTCAACTTCGCTGAGGGTACGGGCTTTGTATTTTCTGTATTCGCCGGTTGCCTTGTCGATAGCCTGCTTATGGCTGACGCTTCCGTTGCCAACCAGCAGCTGCTCTCCGCTCATGGTCAGAATCCGATCAAGATGCTCCGACCAGTCCTGCATGGTCATTGCCTGCTCCCGCTCCGCCTGTCGTTCCGCAAAATCCAGATATCCGGACACAAGCTGTCCCATAGCACGAAGCTCTTTCTCGTTCAGATAGTTCTTGGCAATTACCGCCTCTTTCAGCGTGGGCTGACTGCCCGCAAAGGTGGTCAAGCCCATAAATTCTTTCTCCGCATCGGCGCGTGTGTAAATGACCTCCGCCGCGGTTTGCCCATGAATGGCATAATGAATTTTATTTTGGACTTTCTTGAAAAACTGAACGGAGATTTCCGCCTTGGGATCATAGTCAATACTGGTCGCGTAGATTTCAAGCACCTGACGGTAAAACACCTTCTCGGAAGCGCGGATATCACGGATACGCTCCAGCAGCTCCTTGAAGTATCCGCCGCCGCCCAGATTTTTCAGGCGCTCATCGTCCAGCGCAAAACCCTTTCGCATATACTCCTTCAAAATTCCCGTTGCCCAGATGCGGAACTGCACACCGCGCTGAGACTTCACACGGTAGCCGACAGAAATGATGACATCAAGATTATAGTAATCCACCTGATAAGTCTTACCGTCAGCGGCAGTTGTTGCAAAATTTGCAACAACTGCTTCTCGCTTCAATTCGCCCTCAGCGAAAATGTTCTTGATATGTCTGGAAATAGTAGATTTGTCACGCTGAAACAGCTCCGCCATCTGGTCAATGGACAGCCAAACCGTATCGCCATCGAAGGTCGTTTCAATCTTTGTCAAGCCATCCTCTGTGGTATAAATCATCATTTCAGAATTATTCTGCTCATTCTCCCAGCGTTCCATGGTCACTTCACCTCGTTTTCTGCCATTGCAGGAGCTTTTGCTCCTGCAATGGCGGTTTGGACACTTATTTCATGATAATTATATCATGCCGCTTTCACGGGTTCAATATCGTTTTCATGAATATCCTTATCGGTATCATCTTTTTTAGACACAGCTTCCTCTATGACGAGATCGGGCAGCGCATCAAGATTCATAACCACGGCATACTTTTCAATCAAATTTGCCAGCAAAGCGGCGAAACCGCTCCATTCATCTACCATAGGCAGTCTCCCTCTCTTTCTCCGTTCTGTGTGTATATGCCGCCAGCACTTCCTTCGGAATACGATCCAGCACGGCGACGGCATCCTCATAATCCCGATGCAGCTTGGCGTCGGCCAGCTTTTTCAAGGTGCTTTCCTGCGTGGCCTTGTCCAGCGACTGCTCCAACTGCTCTGTTCTCTTTTTCAGCTTTTTATTCTCGGCAGTTGTAACCGTGAACGCCGTATTGTACTTTTTCAGTGTCGTGTGCATCTGCTCCACAGCAGGAATATACTTGTCCAAAAAAGCGCCGATTTCTGCTGCTTTTCCCTTGGCATTGAACGCATTGACGCCTGAAAGCAATTCTTCCAGCTTGGTCTTCTGCTTGGTCAGGCGGGTCATCTCCTTGAACACCCTCGGCGGGATATGGTCACGTCCGGTTTCGCTGGCGCTCTCGCCGCGTTCCAGATCGGGATATTTTCTGACCATATGCTCCCAAAACCTGTCCTGCCACTGTGTCAGCTTCCTCTTGTTGCCGACGATTTCCTTGGCGCTGAGCCGCCCATCCGCCGTCAGCGGGACAAAAGAAAGGTGCATATGAGGCGTTTTCTCGTCCATATGCACCACAGCAGATATGATTGTTTCGGGAGCTTGATTCTGCTTGATGAACTCCAACGCTTCATTGAAAAACTCTTTGATTTCAGCCCGTTTCTTCCCCTTGAAAAACTCCGGCGTAGCGGTGATGAGAGCTTCCACCACACGAACGCTGTCAGAGCGTGTGCTGCATCCGGCGTCCTTGATCTGCCGCTCTGCCTCTGCACGATATTTGTGCTCCAGTTCGAGCAGATGAAAGTTCAGACAGCTGCGGCTCTTGTCAATGTCCGGATTGCTGGCGTATTCGTCTTTTGTGCGCTCATTGTGCGCCTCAATATTAGAAATTTCCGGTCCTTTATACTTTGCAAAGCGGAGAATCGCAAACTGCGGCTTACTCATTTATTTTTCCCTCCGTTTCTGCCAGATCAGTTCATAGCCCAGCACATCGGCAAGCTCCACGACTTCTTTGTATCGGATACTTTCTCTCTGTAATTTTGCGGACAGGTTGGAAATGCTGTCCGACCAGCCATATTCATCATGCAGCAGGTCAACAGCCTCCTGCATCGTAAAACCGGCGCAGACGATCTGCGCCTTGATTTCATTGCGTACACTCATATTCAAATTCCCTCCAAAATTCAGATGATGAAAAAGCGAAGCCGGCACGCCATTCGGCGCATCCGCTTCGCTGCATCGTGAAAAAAGCCTTACTCTCAAATCCGCTCAGAATCGCCGTTATGATGTCCTGTCCACAGGTGACACCTATCGACTTTCTGTTCCGTGTGACTTCGCTCTAAAGCGTATGATTTCCCGCGTTTCCGCGCACCCATGTTGCTGTTCCGAGAAGTGCGATTTCGTGAAACCATTTCTGCCATCAGGCAAATAATTTACGGATTTCACTTGGCTTGATTTCGTGCCCGAAAATATAGGCTTTGCCGGTCAGAGTTTTTCATATAGCGGCGTTTCAGGAAAGTAAAACGTACATACGTACACGGCGCAGTCGCAGAAAAATCATCGCCAGTCCTCCGGTACGTACGTATGCTCTGAAACATCAGAAAACCCGTTTATATTAGGTCTGGCAATCGCTTCAATACCGAAGAAGCCCCATACACGCCGTCCGGCAGCGTTAGTGATCTTGTTGCAGTATTCAAGATTGTACTTGCTTTGGTTCGCAATCACACTCTCGCTGAAGCTGCGGCGCTTTAACGGTGTCAGATTATTTTCCTCACACCACATCCGGTAAATCTCATACAAATCCTTGGAGCTGATGGTGCTGTCCGCCTTCAGCCGGATATAGCCCTCGGATTCCAGAAAATCAAAGACGTTGTTGTTATCCCGCTTCACTGCCTCCCGGTTATCCCGTGTGCGCTGGCTTTCCGTGAACTTGAAGTTGTTGGCAACAAGCCGCTGTAAGCCCTCAAACGCCCAGCGGAAAATCCCCTCGGCTTCGGCTTTCATTTTCTCCGCAAGGTCAGGATCATCTACCCGTCCCGCAGGCTTTTCCTTGGTGGTCAGAACAAGCTGTCGGCGGTAAAATCCGTCGCTTCGGTCATAGAGTGCTTGCAGATCGCCGTTGGAGAACGCCAGCAGGCGGGCAAACATCCAGCCTTGATAGCTCTGCTTGCCCTTGCGTTCCAGATCCATCTTACCTTGGGCGGTCACGATCGACTTGACGTAGTTGGTCTGCCGCAGCGCTTCCATCCGCATATCGTCATCCACACACAGCAGAATGTGTTCCAGATCCGCACGGGCAAAACGGTTTTCAGAAATTTTGCCGATGCTTCCGTCCTTCATATTGCTGCCGAGAAGCGCACCCAGCACAGCGCCGATCTGCGATTTTCCTTCGCCGCCGTTTCCCTTAATCACCATCATGCGTTGCCCCTTATTGCTGGGAATCAGGCAATAGCCAATAAACTCCTGTAAGGTTGGAATGTCCTCCGTGTAAAGAAGTCCATCCAGAAAGGAAAGCCACCGAACGGGAGCCGGTGCGTCAGGGCGGTATGCCACCGGCAGTCTGCTCCGCACAATGTTCGGCCTGCCCTCGGTAAAACTGCCATCCAGCTTCAAGGTGCCGTTTGCCAGATGGATTCTATCTGCCTCCGGCACAAAGTCCTCTACATGAGCCGCCAGCTTCATCACTTCCAGAATGTTGGTGATCTTGCGGGGAATATTGTTCACGGCGCAGCATTTCAGTTCCTCATAGATTTCACCCCGAAGCGGCAGATCGTCGGTCACTCTGCCGTCCGGTGTAAAGAAAGCACCATCGGCAAAGATGATTTTCCGGCTGTTCAGAAATTCATCACAGAACAGTGCCTCATTGATATTTGTGCCGTCAAACCAGATAGGCGCGTCTAAATTAGCCGATTTCCGTTTCGTCACGGGCATCCACCTCCTTTTCCGTCCGTTTCAGGCGTTCTTCCAGCCGGTCGATCATGCCGTCCTTTTGAAGCATATCCACAGTTTTCACACAAGCCTCCAACTCCGCAAAGGTTAAAATATCTGCCAGATCCTCGATATAATCGAGCATCTGGCAGGCTTCCACAAAGCGGTCATCTTCGTCCTCGCAAGCTTCATATCCTTCGTTTCCGCCTTGCGGCGAAATCTCACTCATTCCGCTGCTCGTCCTCTCCCCATCGGAGCCGCTTTGCTGGGTTCCGACGGGGGCCCCAAAGTCCTCCGGCGTTTTGGGCGCGTATTGCACCTTCCAATGCGCCAAAAGATGCAGATAATCGCACAATATCCGCTGACAATGCAGCGTCTCATTCTGGAACGCCTTTGCCAGCGGATATTTCGGTTTCCGCAGCGCTGCCGCAGCCGGGGGCTTGTCCGGGTCAATCCCAAAGTCATACGCCAGCTTTTTCGCTGCATCATATCTGCTCAGGTTGAACAGCTTTACCACAAGGTCGATCACATCGCCGTGGGCTCCGCACCCGAAGCAATAGAAGTAATCCTCATTCAGCTTCATGCTGGGCGTGCGGTCGGCGTGGAAGGGGCAGCAGACCATGTTGCCACGGTTTACTTCCAATCCGTAGTATTCGGCAGCCTCTTTCACGGAAACTGCCATCTTGATTTGTGTAAATAAATCCATACCTGTTTCCTCCTGTAAAATAATTGAACTTCGCCGTTCTGCCCAATGCCGTTCCTGCCCGAGTCCTTACCCCGGCGTTGCCTCTTCCTTGGTACGCGGAATGCGATACTTCTCCGGAAGCATATCCTCATCGGACGGTCATGAAATTTTTAAGGTGCTGTGTGGTTTACGTCTAAATTTTAGTAAGAAAACAGGCTCTTTCCCGTATATCCGAGAGGTAGGAAAAGCGGGGAGAAAGTCGGATTTTCCACGCTCTTAGACAAAAAACGGAAAAGCATTATATAATACAGAAAAATGGAAAAGGAGACTGCTGTATGCAAGTCAAGCTGACAATCGGAGAGAGATTGAAAGATTTACGAGTAGAACGAAAGCTGACCTTGGAGCAGCTTGCCGCCGAAGTGGGCATCTCGAAATCCGCACTTGGCAAATATGAATCAGATAATGGCAAGGACATCAGCCCGTACAGCATTCTGTTGCTGGCGGACTATTACGGTGTTTCCTGCGACTATCTGATGGGACGGACGGAAACAAAAAATCACCCAAACACAGCTCTGCACGAGCTGCATTTGGGTGATGCTTCGATTGATGTATTAAGAACAGGCAAGTTCAACCACCGGCTGCTGTCGGAGCTGATCTGCCACAAGGATTTCCAGCGGTTCATGCTGGACGCTGAGATTTACGTTGACCGGATCGCAGATATGCGGGTCAACGATATGAATGCCGTGCTGGAAGCTGTCCGGCAGATGGCATTGATGAAAAATGGCGGCGAAGAAAATGACCTGCATCTGCGGACATTAGAAGTGGCGCAGATTCGGGAAGATGAATATTTCGGAAGCCTGATTGCGGATGATCTGAAAGGTATCCTTCGTGACATTCGGAGTGAACACCGCCCCGACACCATGACGGCGGATGAAATCTCCCTTGCCGCAACTATGCAGGATCAGTTACAGGATGCGATGAACTTTGAGGGAAGCTCCGAGGAAAAGAAAGCGAAAGCATTGCTTTCCACATTGGGGATTGATTACGATGCCATCACAATGGAACAATTTGTCAACTTGATCGAGGTACTAAAGCTGTCCAAGCACCTGAAAACTCCCATCAGCCAGCGTGGGAAAACGACCATGACCCACGGCAAGGGAAAGCGGAAGAAACGCTGAAACAAAGGCAGCGCTGTGGTGGGACGAAGGCTTTTATATACCTCTGCTTCCTTTTCCGGACAGGCGGATTTTGTTTCTCAAAAATCCTGCATTTGTGCCGCAACTCACGTCACAAAACCCGCCTGTCCTACTGCCGCGAAAAAGCGTTTGCCGCCACACTCTGCCCCATTGCTGAGTACGCCGTCAACCCCTTTCCCGCGTCAGCCGGAAGCAAAGGTATAACACACTAGACTTTCCTGCGGAAAATCGTGTGCCAACAGGGATGCTCGCACCCCTATTGGAAACCCAGCGTCAAAGGGATGTTCCCTTTGAAATCCCTCATTTTCTTCGCAGGCGCATATGCAAACTGCAAAAGCAACAGCTTGAAAATAAAAAAACGCTGCAATCTTCGCCATATAATTGGACGAAAATTGCAGCGTTTTATCACACTCAATGTAAATAAAAAGTGGGCAGCCGTTTCAACATCATTGATATAAGATATCCAATCAGAACAAACATCACCATTACGGAGAAATAGTCGATCAGAAAGATGAGCATCGGCTCGGTATAATCAAAGAACACGAAATGGCTTTTCAGCAGCAGGTAAAGTCCCACATCCCGGCGAACGAAGGTCACGACTCCGTAGGTAGCGAAAGAATATCCGGCAATTCGGAGCGCCCATGTGCGTATTTTGCTCGGCTGCAAGTGCTTCCGTGCCATGGTCAGAAGCATATTCCAGTGCATTCCCAAATGCAGGCTCATCAGCACAAAGCCCCAGTAAGCGCAGAGGATATGCACCTGCTGTGCAAGCTCATAGCCACCGTGCTTGGGGAGAAACGCAAACACATGGCGGGACAGCACAATGCCGCTGATCATGGAGCCGACCATGCACAGGAAAATCAGCCCTGCCAGTGCCGTCTGCACGATGCGCAAGGGCGTGTAGCGCCCCCGCGGCACTGCGTTGATCCACCTGCGGTTCAAAACATGATGTGCCACAAACAGGGCGAACATTCCCATGCCGACCCACTCATGGGCTGCCTCGCCCACAAGGCCGTAGGCCATCAGAAGCAGCATGGACACCGACATGGCCGCATCCACGGCGATTTTGATTTTGAGAATTGGTTTCATGTTCTCATCCTTTGCTGTGGGAGATCACCCAGTTCAGGTTGTCCGGGTCGTCAAAGACCACATTGGCGCCGCCGTGGTAATTGTAAATGCCCTTTTCGTTGAAGAAGGCGTTGTCCGGCGTTTCGATGCGCAGAACACGGTCGATGTCGGCATCGCTCCAACCGGCGTTTTCATAGGCTTCGTGGAGATTCTCATAGGCTGAGCGGGCCTTGGCGCTGCCGTAATACTCGTCGCCGTCGGCCATGTAGATATAGATTGCCACGCTATTCTCCGCAATGGGTGCATAGCTGCCATCCCACTGAGAAGTGCCGTGGAGATAGGCGGCGTACAGGTCGGGCCGCATGGCCACCGCACGGGACATGGTCTCGCCGCCTGCGGAATACCCGGCGGCATAGACCCGGCTGGTATCCACGGCAAAACTATTGATAAAGTATTCCGTTAGTTCAATGGCCTGCCGGGCGGATTTTTCACCCCAGTCAGTGAGCTGTGCAGAAACCACGACCATCTCGGTGTCCAGCCTTGTCCATGCGGTAAAGCCACTCCAATTCAGATTGCTGCCGGAAGAATCTTCACCGAACCACATCATGTTATAGCCCGGCATAACGACCATCATCGGAAACTTGCGGCTGCCATCGTAACTGTCTGGCAGATAATAGCTGTAATGGATGTCACCGTCCGCGCCGGAGAAGATTTGCTCTGCAAACAGGCCAGTCTGAACCGGCTCCGATGTGACAGCCGATGCTGTGCTTTCCAACGGTTCTTCCGTCAGTTCGGCACTCGGTGCAGGCATTGTCTCCGGCTGGGTCGGTGCTGCCGTACCGGCTCCGCACCCCGCAAGAGCCAGTACCAGCACAAGCGCCAAAGCAAGCGAAAAAAATCGATTCACTTCTGCTCGTCCACCGGTGGAACCATTTCCGCGTACTTTTTGAGCATTTCCGGAGTGCTGGTGTAGTAGCGTACATTCTTGTTGAGGGCGGTGACCTGCGCCATTTCATCATCGGTCAAGGCAAAATCAAAGAGGTCAAAGTTGGACTTGATATGCTCCGGATTCTTGGAGCCGGGGATGACGATGTTGCCGCTCTGGATGTGCCAGCGGAGAATGATTTGGGGCGCGGACTTGCCGTACTTCTTGCCAAGCTGAGCGAACAGCGGCTCCTCCAGCAGCGCCTTGTCACCGTGGCCCAGCGGATACCATGCCTGCGGCACGATACCGTTCTCCTTCAGGAAGGCTTTCAGTTCAGGCTCCTGATGATAGGGGTGCAGCTCGGTCTGTAATACCGTGGGGCGCACCTCGCAGAGGGAGAGGATCTCCTCAATCTGCTCCTTTTTGAAGTTGGACAGGCCGATGGCACGAACCTTGCCCTCCTTGTACGCCTTTTCCATCTGGCGATAGCCTTCCACATAGTTGCCTGCGGGTTGGTGAATCAGCAGCAGGTCGATGTAGGGGGTGTCCAGACGGGCAAGTGTCTTGTCCACTGCGTCGGGCTGCTCATAGAAGCTGGGCCACAGCTTGGTTTCGAGAAAAATTTCCTCCCGCTGCAAGCCGGACTTCTTCATAGCGCGGCCAACTGCCTTTTCGTTCACATAGGCGTTGGCGGTGTCGATCAAGCAGTAGCCGTTCTGCAAGGCACTGACGCAGGAGGCCTCTGCCTCGTCCGGGGTCAGAAGAAAGGTGCCGATACCGGCCATGGGCATTTTCACGCCGTTATTGAGAGTTGCGTATTCCATAAAAGATTCCTCCTTAAATGTTCTTTCCAAGTTTCGTGGCTTCGTTTTTATTGGTCGCCATGCCGCCGTAGGTCATGCCATAGAGGGCGGCAAAGCGCTTCATGGTGTATTCGCCCGCATCCAGCATCCATTTCTCCGGAGCCGCGCCCTGAAACACAAAATACAGTTTGCGTCCGGACAGTTCGCCGTCCTCCACCTTGCCGTAGAAACGATCCAGCACGTTGCGCACGCTGCCGCAGATGTTGTGCCAGTACAGGGGTGAGCCGATGACGACGATGTCCGCCTGCTTCATGGCACCAATGACAGCATCCAGCCCGTCGCCGGGGAGGTTCTGGCCGTATGCACCAATGGTGTAGTCCGTAAGGTTCAAAGTCTCATATTCGTGATCTTTCAGCAGCTCCGCCGCCAGTGCGGCGGTGTTCCCGTTTTTGTTGGGACTGCCGTTGATAAATAAAATGCTCATAGCAATGCTCCTTATTTCAGTTTTTGATATTCTTCTTCACTCACTGGTTCACACCACTGACTGCGGCAGTTTTCTCCGGGTACTTCCACAGCCAGATGGGAAAACCAGCTGTCCGGCGCAGCGCCGTGCCAGTGCTTTACACCGGGGGCAATGTTGACCACATCGCCGGGGTGCAGCTCCTGCGGCTCTTTGCCCCATTCCTGATAGTAACCGCGCCCGGCCACGCAGATAAGGATTTGTCCGCCGCCCTTGTCCGCCTCGTGGATGTGCCAGTTGTTGCGGCAGCCGGGTTCAAAGGTTACATTGAAGATTTTGACCTGCTCCGTGGAAACCGGCGCAAGATAGCTCTGCCCGCTGAAATATTGTGCGAAACCGTCATTGGGCACTCCGATGGGAAATATCATACTGTTTTGATGACGCTGCTTTTCGTCGGCGCTTTCCTCGTCTGCCCAGATGTCCTTTGCCATGCGGAATGCTGCCCATGCCTTCGGCCAACCCGCATAAAATGCGGCGTGTGTCAGGATCTCCGCAATTTCGCTGCGGGTGATCCCATTTTCCTTTGCCATTGCCAGATGATGACCGAAGGAAGTATCCGTCAGCCCCTGCGCCATCAGCGCTGTCACGGTGATGAGGGAACGGTCGCGTGCGGGAAGCTCGCTTTCCCGGCTCCAAACCTCACCGAAAAGAACATCATCATTGAGCTGTGCGAACTTCGGCGCAAATTCACCTAAAATATCCCTGCCCGCTGTTATTTTCTTCATGTCGGTCACTCCATTTCACTGAAAACTGTTTCCAGCCATGCGGCGTAATTCTTGACCCAACCACCATCGGAGCCGAAGCCGTGAGGCCAGCCGTTCAGCACGATGCGCCCGGTGGAAATGCCCATTCCGGAGATCACATCATATTGCTGCTGGAACTGACGATAGAAGGGGTCCTCGGTGCCGTAGACATAGAAGGTCGGCGGCAAATCGCCCTCGGTCAACCAGCTTGCATCCATATTTCCCACGCTGAGGCGGCCATAGAAGGAATAGATCATGCCTGCGGCGGAGGCATAGGCGAGAACGGCGTCCAGCTCGTCCGGCGCATAGGTGCTGTCCAGCGCCGTGCCGGTCACATATTCGTCATAGTGCATCAGAAATTCACCGGCCTGAATGCCGCCCGCCGAAAAGCCCATGACGGCAATATCATCCGGGTCAATGCCGTAGATCTCCGCATTTTTGCAGACAAAACGGACGGCTCTCGCCACATCCAGCGCACCTTCCTCCTGCGTATAAGGAGACAGGCGATAGTCCACGATGAAGGTCTGAAAGCCCAGCTCTCGCAGTGCTGCGGCGGTGGGCAGCGAATCGGTGTAGTTGCCCCGGAACTGATAAGCGCCGCCCGCCATCAGCACCACCGCGCCTTTTGGCTTCACGCCATCCCGGACGGGGATAGCGGTGACATAGGGGCGGAAGTTCCAGTCATCGAAATATCCGGTCATGTCCTGCGTAAATTTCGTCCTGGCGGGGACATTGCCTTCCTCCCAGAGATAGAGCACTTGAATGTTTGCAGGGTCTGCTGCCGTGTTCAGCACGGTGTTATTGCCTGCCGGTTCCGGCATCTTTTGCAGCATGGCTGTGCGGGAATAATCGGAAATCTTGCCGCTGCCGAAGTTGTATGCATCAGGAAAATAGTCCGGCGTGGCTACGGTGTCCGTCGAAGATCCGTCGCGCAGATCATCGATGGGGGTGGTGGAAGCAGAACTGCTTTCGTTTGGTTTCGTTGTCATAGCATCCTCAATAGCCGCAGCGCCGTTTTCCAGCTCACCGCCGGGAGTCCCGACGGACTCCCGGCCACAGGCGGTCAGCGACACGACCATGAGAATTGCAAGCATTGCGGCGAAAACTCTGTTCCTACGCATTACAAACCCAGTCCATTGACCCAGGACTGTACATCATCACCGGAAACGCCGGAGGAGAACCGCTGGCCTTCCTGCCACTCGCCGGTACCGGCCATGTCGGCCAGCAAACTGCCGCTCTGACCCATATCGGAGGAGGAAGAAGTGGCAAATGGGATGACGGTCTTGCCGGTGAAATCATTGTTTTTTACAAAGGTGTCCACGGGCCACGCTGCGATACCCCACCAGATGGGATAACCGATGAACACGGTGTCATAGGAATCCCAATCGGGAACTTCAGTGGTGGTCAGGGGCACATCCCGCAGGGACTCGTCGTCATGCTCCCGGCTGACGCGGCTGTCGGGGTTCGTCCAGTTCAGGTCCTCGCTGGTGTAGACTTCGGTGGGAACAATCTCAAAGAGGTCGGCACCGGCGGCCTCTGCAATATCCTTGGCCACCCGCGCGGTGTTACCGGAAGCGGAGTAGTAGACCACCAGTGTCTTGCCGGTCTCGGGCTGGGTCTCCGGCTCGGATTCTGCGGGAGCGGTCGAGGAGCTTTCGGGCTGTTCGGTCGGCGCAGAGGTTTCGGGCTGCGTGGTGGAAGATGCAGGCTTGTTGGCAGAGCCGCAGGCGGCAAGGCTAAGTACGAGCACGACGCTCAGCAGTAGTGCAGTCAGTTTTTTCATGATAAAATCATCCTTTCAATTCAATTTTAGTTTTATTTACATTCGCAGAGAATGTCATATATTTCATCGTGGGTCAACTTTTTGCAGCACCCCCCGGTGAAAACGGTGGAATCCGCAATGGCACGAAAATCGGTGTCATCGGGGATACCCAACTCTGCAAAGCTGGTCGGCAGACCAATTTCCTTGATGAACGCAGCCAGTGCGTCGATACCGGCAAGAGCGGTTTCCTCGTCGCTGCTCTTGGGTGCGATGCCCCACACATTCTGCGCCCAGCGGGCGAAGCGGGCTGAACCGGACTTGCAGATATGGCGGTACAGAACCGGGTGGATCACCGCCAGACCTGCACCGTGGTTGCAGTTGGTGTACGCGCCCAACTGGTGCTCCAGCATATGGCACTGGAAGTCCGTGACTTTTCCGATCTTCAGAACGCCGTTCTCTGCCATCGCGGACGCCCACGCCAGCTCACTGCGGGCATCGTAATTCTCCGGGTCGGTCAGCAGAACGCGGATGTTGCGGATGACGCTGCGCATGACGGCTTCGCCCAAGTCATCGGAAAGATTGTTTTCATCCGGCTTGCCGAAGTAGGTTTCCATCGCGTGGCTTAGGGTATCAAAGGCACCGGAGATGACCTGCTTCATGGGAACGGACAGGGTATAGCTGGGGTCAAGGAAGGCAAAATCCGCCTGTGCGCCCCAAAGAGCGCCCTTGATTTTCTTTTCCTCGTGGGTGATGACGGCACCGTTATTCATCTCGCTGCCGGTACCGAACACCGTAACGATGGTGCCGAGGGGGATAAACTCCGTTGGGAATGTGTGCTTGGTGTTCTCCAGTTCCCAAATGTCCTCGTCCAGTTTGGCCTGCGCGGAGATGACCTTGCAGCAATCGGACACGCTGCCGCCGCCCACGGCGAGGATGAGGTCAACATGATTTTCCCGCGCCAGCTTTGCGCCCTCCTGCGCCTTGGCATAGGTGGGATTGGGCATGATGCGGTCGAACTCCACGACACGCTTGCCGGCGGCGTTCAGAATGCCCATGATCTCATCATACACGCCATTGCGCTTGATGGAGCCGCCGCCGTAGGCCAGCATGACGGTTTCCCCGTAGTTCACCAGCAGACTGCCGAGGTACTCTTTCACACCGCCCTTGCCGAAATACACCTTGGTCTTGTTTTCAAAAATAAAGTTGTTCATATCAGGAGCTCCTTTCGCTTTTTCTGCCCCTATTATAAGAAAAGCGAGACTTCCTCGGAAGTCTCGCTTTGTTCATCAGTATATACCTTTGGGTTATAATCAGCCGTACAGTTCTTTTCTGACGGCCTTCGCCGCATCCAAAAAGCGCTGTACCGTCGGTGTCGGCTCCGGGGAATGGAGAATGCCATAAGGAATGCTGTAATTCCATTCCACTGGGATTACCTTCAGAAGCGGATGGACAGTTGCCCAGCCGGGAATCGCCAGCAGCACATCGTTGGTGTTCTCGCAGCGGTTGAACACATCCATGTTGTAAAAGTCGAAATCTACGATATGGATCTGCGGATGGTGCTGCCAGAGGTCATCTCGGAGTTGATCCACATAATGGCTCCATCCCCGGTGCATCAGCAGCAGATTCTCCCCATAGAGGTCAGAAACTTGCAGCTTGTCTTTGTCCGCCAGCCGGTGGTGGATGGAGACTGCACAGCAGAAGCGCCCCCGCGTCAGCTCCAACCCGGCACAGCCCCGCAGGTGCAGCATGGTCTCATCAAAAATACCGCCTACAATATCAATGTTTTTGCCGAGATTGGCAAGAATTTCCCGCGCATTTTCCGGCGTGTTCTCAAAGGGCACGATCTGGAATTTAATATCGGGGTGCAATGCTTGCACTCTCGACCAGAGATCCATCAAAAGCTGTGCGGGCGTCATGGGAGACGAGCCGATGCGGAGGATGTTTTCGTCCTCCTGCATGGCGTTTTTTGCCCGAGTCACGGAGTCCCGGCAATACTGGATGATATATTTTGCATCCTGGTACATAGAGCGCCCAGCTTTTGTGAGTTGCAACCCCCGGTGGCTGCGGTCGAAGAGCTTCACGCCGAGGGCTTCTTCTAAAAGATTGATTTGCTTGATGACAGCCGTGGGCGTGATGTAGCTTTCTTCGGCGGCTTTGTTGAAGCTGCCTGCATCCGCCACGCGCAGAAAAGTTTCAAGCTGTGGGTTATACATGAAGCACCTCCTTTATTTTATAGCATTCCAAAATGTTTCAATGCCTCCGTAATGGCTCTTTCCTTCTCCGGTGGGCATTGGGGCTGCTTGGCGTTTTTGGATTTCGGTTTATTGTAGTTCTCACGCTCAATGATGCCGTATTTCTGCTTCACCTGTACGATATAGAGGTAGCTGACCTTCAGTCCGGTATGTTCCAAGACATATTCCCGGATTTCCTCGTAGGTTGCTTTACTCTCTGCCGAAGTCAAATCCATCTCGTCCATAGTCACTTCGATCTCGATATGTTCCTTGCTTTGAAGTTTGGACAATAAGCATACCGTCTCCACATGATGTGTCATCGGAAACATATCCACGGGTTGAACCGACATCGGGGAATAGCCTGCGGCGGCGAGTATTTTGCAGTCGCGGGCAAGCGTTGCGGGGTTGCAGGAGACATATGCGATGCGTTCGGCTCCGCTGTTTACAATTGCATCAAGAGCGGGCTTTTCCGCTCCGCGGCGCGGCGGATCGAGCAAAATTGCCGAGAAGCGTTTGCCTTCCGCAACGAGGCGGGGCAGGGCTGTTTCGGCATTTTCGCAGATGAATTCCGCGTTTTTGATGTTGTTGAGTTTTGCATTCCTACGGGCATCCTTAACGGCGGGCGGAACCGCTTCAATGCCCAGAACGGAGCGGGCGCGTTGAGCCAAAAGCAAGGAAATCGTGCCTATCCCGCAAAAAACATCCGCAACATCATCGTTTGCAGTCAGGTTCAATGCATTTGCGGCGGCAAGGTACAGCTTTTGTGTCTGTTCGGGGTTCACCTGCAAAAAGCTGTGCGCACCGACGTTGAATTTCAATCCGCAAACCGTTTCGGCAAGTTCCGCGCTGCCGAACAGCAGTTCGGTTTTGCTGCCGATACCGGGATCACGCGGGTTGCGGTTGATTCCGTGGATACAGGATGCAAGCGACGGCAGACCGCGTTTCAGCATTGAAACAAGTTCATCCGAATGCGGAAGCGCGCCTGTTGTTACTATCGCAGCCATCGTTCCGCCCTCGGTTCTGCGCACCATAAGCTGCCTCAAAGTCCCGCTTTTTTGTTTTTCATCGAAGGCGCGGATGTCGAACAAATTCGCCCATTCGGCAACGATTCTTTTCGCCGTCATTGCCTCTTCGTTCTGAATCATGCATGTTTCAGCGGGCACGAGTTTATGGCTTTTTTGTTCGTAATAGCCTGAAAGAACCTGCCGAAGGTTTTTCTTATTTGTCTTTTCGGCATTTGCAAACTGAAAAACGGCCTTGTTTCTGTAATGTTCGGGCTTGTCCGCGCCGATGCACGGAAGAACTTCAATCCCGCGAAAGCCTCCTATGCGCTCCATTGCGCTGCGCACGGTTTCGCGCTTCATGCGGAGCTGCTCCGCATAGCTCATGTGAAGAATATCACAGCCCCCGCATTCGGCATAATGCGGGCAGGGCGGAATTACCCTTTCTGCCGACGGCCGAAGGATTTTTTGAAGTTTCGCTTCCGCAAACGAGGGTGCGGCTTTTTTTATTTCCGCTTCAACGGTTTCTCCGCAAATTGCGCCCGGCACGAATACAGCCATGCCGTTATGCCTTGCAATCCCCTGCCCCTCCGAACCGTACGCCGTGATTTCAAGCGTCACCGCCGAACCTGCCGACAGCTCCGAACGGTTATCCTCGGCGGTTATGCCGGCATTCATTCGTTTTCTGTTTAAATCCATGAATTTTTCTGTTTGCTTCCTTTTCCGTTCACTGAGCCGCACTCAGAATTTTGCCATAACCGAATTCAGGTCATAAAGTTTATCATCAAAGCAATCCCGCGTTGAAACTGCTTCCGCAAGCGGAACGCTGATAATGCGGTTGTCCCTTATGCCGACGGCGTATCCGAAGTTCTCTCGCAAATCGTTATTTTCCGCCGCTCTGCTTCCCGCACGGTCCGTTCCGCGCATATTCGCCTCGTCCGCAAGCAGTTCAACCGCACGCTGCCCCATTTTAGCGGCAAGCACTCTGTCGAACGCGGACGGGTTGCCGCCGCGCTGGATATAGCCAAGCACCGTCGCCTTTATCTCAACATCGGTGTATTTTCGGACATATTCGCAGAAATCCTCCGCTTTGCCCGCGCCTTCGGCGATCATAACAATGCTTGTGAGCTGTCCGCGGAGTTTGTTTGCGGCAAGCCGGTTCGCCGCATCCGCCCATGAAAGAGGACGTTCCGGAACGAGAATTATGTCTGCCGCGCCTGCAACACCCGCCCAAAGTGCAATATCTCCGCATCTTCTTCCCATGACCTCGATAACGCCGACCCTGTCATGCGCACGCATCGTGTCGCGAATTTTATAAATCTCGTTCATAACATTGTTCACGGCTGTATCGAACCCAATGGTAAAATCCGTATACCCCATATCGTTATCGATCGTTCCCGGAATGCCGATGACGGGAATGCCGCGCTTGCTGAGAGCATCCGCACCTTTAAAGCTGCCGTCGCCGCCGATGACGATAAGCCCTTCAATTTCGTATGCACGCAGAACGGAAATTGCCTTTTCGATTCCGCCCTCCGTTTTAAACTCCTCGCTCCGCGCCGTGCGAAGTATCGTTCCTCCCTTGTGCATTTTGCTTTCAACGTCGGCATGGGCAAGGTACCCGACCCTGCCTTCAATAAGGCCTTTGTAGCCGTGGTAAATGCCCATTACCTGCAAATCGATATCCACCCCTGTTTTGAAAACGGCGCGTATCGCCGCATTCATGCCCGGAGTGTCGCCTCCGCTTGTTAAAACTCCGATTCGTTTCATCTTTTGCCCCTTTATTGCTTATTTCGCCTTAATCTCAATATTATTTTTTGCGGACAATTTTTACATTCTCTTCCCCAAGCATACGCTTCAGTTCAAACAGCAGCTCCTCCGCACAGTTCACGCAGCAGTGGCGCGGCGCAAGCAAAACCTTTCCCGTTGCCGCATCGCGAAACAAAACCTCCGTGTTTCCGGGAAATCTGTGCAGCAGTTCAACAGCCGCATTCCGAAGATGCAGCGCGTCGGAAAGAAAATTCAGCGCAAGTCGCTTTTCCCCCGCGTTTTTTGAACTCTTTTGCAGCGGAACAATTTCGTCAATCAATATTGAATTGTCCCTGTCCTCCCGCATGGAGAACCTGCCGCGGACAGCAACGCATTTATCGTTTGCGATAAGGGAAGCATACTTTTGGTAAATGCTCGGGAACGCCGCAATCTCAATGCTTCCGCTCATATCCTCCAGCACCGCATACGCCATCAACCCTGCGCCGGATTTGACCGCACGGGTTCTCAGGGAACCGATGATTCCTCCCGCCGTCACGGTTTGGTTATCATGTATTGCACCCGAACCGTCCGCCTCCGCAAGCTCGATGCAGGGCGTTAATGCAGAAAGCGCAGCCTCGTATTCCATGAGCGGATGCCCGCTGACATATACGCCGAGAACCTCCTTTTCGGCACGGAGCAGAATATCAAGCTCAAACTCCGTTTTCATATCGGCCTTATCCGCTTCGGAAACCGTGTTCATCATGCTTCCGCCGTCATCCCCGCCGAAATCAAAAAGCGAAAGCTGTCCCGTTTCAAGTCTTTTTCTTTCGGCGGCGGCCGCAGTGAACTCCTGTTCAAAATGCGCCGTCAGATATTTTCTCGAAACGCCGAAACAATCGAAACAGCCAGCCTTTATAAGCCCCTCCAGCAGGCGTTTGTTCAGCCCGTCGGAAGTTCTTCGGAGGAAATTCGAAAAATCCGAAAACGCTCCGCCGCGGCTCCGCTCCTCCAGCACATCGTTCATCGCTCCCTCTCCGACGTTGCGTATCGCGGCAAGGCCGAATCTTACAGCACCGTTTTCAACCGAAAAACGTGCCTCGCTGCGGTTTATATCCGGCGGAAGAATTCTTATTCCGTGCTTGCGGCAATAGTAAATATAGAACGAGACCCTGTCCGCCGCAGTAAGATAGCTGTTGATGAGTGCAGTCATGAACTCCGCAGGATACAGGCATTTGAGCAACGCGGTTCGATAAGCAACCACCGCATAGCACGCCGCATGAGCCTTGTTGAATGCATATGATGCAAAATCCATCATTTCATCAAAAATCTTCTCCGCCGCTTCCTTCGAAACGCCGCGCCGCAGTGCACCGTCAATTTTCACAACGCCGTCTTCCTCAACGCCGTAGATAAAGTTTTTGCGCTCCTGCGCCATAACATCGTGCTTTTTCTTGCTCATTGCGCGGCGGATAAGGTCACTCCTGCCGAGCGAATACCCCGCAAGGTCGCGGACAATCTGCATTACCTGCTCCTGATAGACCATGCAGCCGTAGGTTGCGTTCAAAATCGGCCGCAAAAGCTCCGTTTCGTATTTCACCGCTCCGGGATTCTGTTTGCACTCAATGTAGCGCGGAATCTGATCCATAGGACCCGGGCGATAGAGCGAAATGCCGGCGATAATGTCCTCAAGGCTTGTGGGCTTCATCTGCATCATGAAATGCGTCATCCCGCCCGACTCAAGCTGAAAAACTCCAACGGTGTCGCCCGAACTTATAAGGTCATATACGCATTTGTCGTCGTAATTGCAGTTGTCAAAGTCCGGAGGCGTTCCCCCGGACCGCTTTATGTATTCGCAGCAATAACGAATCACGGTCAGCGTCCGAAGCCCGAGAAAATCCATCTTCAGCATTCCGAGCTCTTCAAGCTCCGTCATTGTGAACTGCGTCGTGACAGCCTCATCATTGCGCTGAAGCGGAACAAGCTCCATCGTCGGAAGGGATGAAATAACAACACCCGCCGCATGAGTTGAAGTGTTTCTGGGAAGTCCCTCAACCTTCATTGCAAGCATCATGAGCCGCTTCACGCTGTCATCTGTTTCGCAAAGGTTCTTAAGCTCCGGAACAAGCTCCGCTGCGCGTGAAAGGGTGATATCCTTTTCCTGCGGGATGAGTTTTGCAATTCTGTCCACATCCTGGTAGGGAATGCGAAGCACCCTGCCGACATCGCGAACGGCACCGCGTGCCGCCATCGTGCCGAAAGTCACTATCTGCGCAACATGATCGCTGCCGTATTTGTTTTTTACGTATTCAATGACTTCCTGACGCCGTTCATAACAAAAGTCCACGTCAAAATCCGGCATACTGACGCGTTCGGGGTTCAGGAAACGTTCAAAAATCAGGTTGTAGCGAATCGGGTCTATGTCCGTGATGCCCATTGCATATGCTGCAATGCTTGCCGCGCCGCTGCCGCGTCCGGGTCCCACGGGTATGCCGTGCGTTTTTGCAAAGTGAATAAAGTCCCACACGATAAGGTAATAATCCACAAACCCCATCGAGATTATAACGTTCAGTTCGTATTCAAGCCTTTCGAGATGTTCCTTTGTCGGCTCACCGTAGCGGCGGCGCAGTCCGTCGGTGCAAAGCCGGCGCAGATACTGTTCGTTCGTCATGCCATCCGGCGCGGTGAAACCCGGCAGGTGCCGCTTGCCGAATTCGATCGTCAGGCTGCATTTTTGTGCCGCCTCGGCAGTGTTTCGAACCGCCTCCTCATAGCCGCTCATGCGGCGAAGCATCTCTTCTTCCGATTTGAGATAGAATTCATCCGCCTGCATCCGCATTCGGTTGGTTTCGTCCACAAAATGCCCCGTTTGAATGCAGAGCAGAACATCCTGCGCCTCCGCATCCTCTTTTCGGACATAGTGAATATCGTTTGTTGCAACAGTCTTTATGCCGAGTTCCTTTGCAAGCGCATCCAAACGCGGAAGAACTATAAGCTGCTCCGGAATTCCGTGATTCTGCAGCTCAATGTAAAAATCATCGCCGAACATACCCTGAAGGCGTTTTGCAAGGCGGCGCGCTTCATCGTATCTGTTCATCAGCAGAAGCTGCGGAATATCGCCCGCAAGACATGCCGAAAGGCATACAAGCCCCTCACAATGCTTTTCCAGCAAATTATAGTCAATGCGCGGCCGATAATAAAAACCGTCCACAAACGCAATTGAGGACAGTTTGATAAGGTTTTTGTACCCCGTTTCGTTTTTGCATAAAAGCACAAGGTGGCCGTTTTCTCTCGTGCCCTGTTTTTCGTAAATTGAATTCGGCGCAACATAGGTTTCCATGCCGATAATGGGCTTTATCCCCTGTTTCATGCACTCTTTATAAAATGCTATCGCGCCGTACATATTGCCGTGATCCGTTATCGCAAGCGAATCCATGCCCAATTCCTTTGCACGCGAAACAAGCTCGCGTATCCGCGCCGCGCCGTCCAGCAGGCTGTATTCGGTGTGAACATGAAGATGCGTAAAACCCATTCTTTCCTCCTTTGTGCCGATGAACCTTTTCCCCATGCCGCACTGTTTGCGGAAAACGCGGAAACCGCCCCCACTGAATCAGTCCGGCATTTTCGTCCGTATGTCTTCCGCCATTTCGCACAGTTTTCTGAGGCGATAATTTGCGGCGGATCTGCCGATGCCTATTTCCTCCGCAAGTTCGGACAGCGGCATTTCAAAATTGTTGAGCCTCGCTTCCGCGACAATGCGAAGCGGCGGCGGAAGATTCTCCGCGCCGACAACGCTCAGAACAAGGCGAATATCCTCCGCCTGCTTCATTGCCGTGCGCGTTGCCTTCTCAATGTTTGCATTTATGCAGTTCACGCCCCTGTTCACAGTGTTGTTGAGTTGGCGCACGATTCGCTGTTCGTTAAGCACCATCACTGCATCCGATGCCCCGGCAAGTGCAAGAAAATCCGACAGTGTCTCCGATTCTTTGATGTACAGCACAATGCTGCTCTTGCGTTCGGTGCACTTGATACGAATTCCGAAATCGGAGATCATCCGTTTTGAAAACATTGCAAGCTCGGCATTTTTGAACACAAGCTCACAGTGATATGCTTTTTTTGGTTCCGACACCGAACCGCAGGCAAGGAACAGCCCGCGAATAAATGCGCGCCGCTGCATCTCTGTTTCGATAACACTCTTCGGAACATGCGGCTCATAACTCTTTTCGCCCTGCGCATCAAAGCTCACAAGCCCGGTCGCCGTCAAAAAATCATCAATACCGTTCCCGTGGAGCAGGAGTTCGCAGTATTCCGCATTCAATCGCTCGTGCTTAACGCGGTTCAATTGGCTTTCAAGCCCGAAATACTGTGCCGCCAGCTTGGAAACAAGGCTCAGCGCCGCTTCGCTTTCAAGCACATAGTGCACACCCCAGCGCCGCATCGCCGGCATCAGTTTCAGCGCACCGATACTCAGAGTGAATGCGCTTAAAAGCGCGTGCGCATCGGCCTCACGCTTTATTTTCTGCTCCGAAATTTCCTTTTTTACTCCGGCAGAGAACGACGGGCATTCGTGTTCGCTCTGTTCCGCCGTTTTTTTTGCATTTTCGGTTTTAAAACCGCTGCCGTCGATTTTGCTGTTGTGTTTTTTTTCGTTCATTTCAAATGTGCACGTTCGTGCCGCCCTTTGCGCTGCGCTTTTTTATTCGCCGCCGCAATATTTATCTCAATACTGTTCTATTTCGGTTCAAACCGCGTCCTTATATCATCCGCTTCGGAAACAAGATCCCGATGCTCAAGCAGAACGGAGCATTTGTCTTTCATTCTGTCGTGAAGTGCTTCCGCCATCGCAACGGAACGATGCCTGCCGCCCGTGCATCCGAACGCAACCATAAGCCGCCGCTTGCCCTGCTTTATAAACTCCGGAATCACAAGATCCAGCATGTTTTCTATCATGTTCAGCTGCCTGCGAACATTTGCATCGGAAAAAATAAATCGGCGAACCTCTTCATCCCTGCCGGATTTGCAGCGCAGCTCTTCAATGTAGAACGGGTTTGCGGTGTAGCGCATATCGAAGATAAAATCCGCATTTTTCGGAATTCCGCGTTTAAAGCCGAAACTTGAAATTATCAGTCTGAGCGGAATATTCTTTCCCCGCATTAAAATATCCTCAACCGTTTTTCGAAGCTCGTTCAGCCGCATGTTCGTCGTGTCAACGATATAATTCGCCTTCTCCTTCAACGGGATTAGAATTTCGCGTTCGGTTTGAATGCCTATGCCGACATCGTCATTCATCGGGTGGCGGCGGCGCGTTTCGCTGTATCGGCGCACAAGCACGCTGTCCTCGCACTCAAGGAACATTATTTCGTACGGACATTCAAGCCGGCGCAGTTCATCATAAGTGTTGAGCGGATTGTAGCCGAACACCGATTCGCGGCTGTCGATAACAAGCGCGACGCGTTCGATGTTGTTTTCGCTGCTGCTGCAAAGCTCAATGTATTGTTTTGCAAGCTGACAGGGCATATTATCTGCGCATACAAAGCCCATATCCTCAAGAATGCCGAGAACTTGAGATTTTCCCGCACCCGAAAGCCCTGTGACGATTAAAATATACATTCTGTTTTCCTCAGTTTTATCCCGATGTATGTTTTCCGTTTTTGTTTATATTGTTGTACTCGAATTTTATTTAATAATTTTAATCTCCGGCTCAAGCAGAACACCGAATTCTTTATATACGCGTTCGCGCACAAGGTCAATCAGGTTAAGCACATCCGCGCACGTTGCTCCGCCGCAATTGACGATGAACCCCGCATGCTTCGGGCTGACTTCCGCCCCGCCGATTCTTGTGCCTTTGAGCCCCGCCTGTTCTATCAACGCACCTGCGAAATGCCCCTCGGGCCGTTTAAAAGTGCTCCCTGCGGAAGGATACTCAAGCGGCTGCTTTTCTTTGCGGCGCACATTGAATTCCTCCATTCTGCGCCGAGCTTCCCCGTCGGCATCAACAGCAAGTTCAAACTCCGCTCCCGCAACAACGGCGTTCGGAAAGGCGTAAACAGAGCTTCTGTACCCAAGATCGCCCGCATGAACGATTTTTTTTGCAATGCGTCCGCATTCAACAACGGTGACGCTTTTCAGCACCTGTTTTATCTCCCCGCCGTATGCACCTGCATTCATTGCAACCGCACCGCCGACCGTGCCCGGGATGCCCGCTGCCCATTCAAGCCCCGCAAGTCCCTCGGCGACGGCCGCCTTTGCAGCCGTGCAGAGCAGTGCACCCGCTCCGCATTTCAGCCTTGTTCCGTCAAACCCGACGCCCGCCATGCGCGCACCGATTCGGATGAACAGAGCCTCAACGCCGCTGTCGGAAACGAGAAGATTGCTGCCGTTGCCGATAATATACACAGGGTAATCGCAGCTCCGCGCCGCAGAAAGCATTGCGCAAAGCTCGTCCGCATCCTTCGGCTCCGCAAAAAAAGTTACGGGACCTCCGATGCGGAAAGTTGTGAATTCCCGCGCCCGAACATTCCGCCTGAACGGCAGATTTCCGAGAGCCCTTGCAAGCATATCGTTTTTTTCCATTAAAAATCCCGTTTCCTCTCCTCCTGTTTCGGGGATCGCGTTCAAATGCTTCCCGTTCCGGAATGTATGCCGCGGCACAAATCCCCATATTGTATTTTACAGCAAAAACAGGCGTTTGTAAAGGTTTTTCGTCCTCATCTTTTTTTGAAAACGGCTTAAACGGGCGGGCGTTTGTCAAAAAGCGGCTCTCCGCGCCGCTGCACCGGTAAAAGCGTTCGGGAGGTTAAGGATGCTCTCGCTCAAAAGCCCGTATGCTTCCGTCAAAAAGGACTGTTCAAACTTTTTCTCCGCCGCAGGGTTCATCGGCATAAGTCCCAATGTGCAAAGCTCGCTCTGCCGCGCAGCGGAAAGCATATCTGCAATAAATTCAGAAATGCAGCCCATTTTTTCGCGCTCCGTTTTCGCCGAAATGCCCACAAACTGCACCTCGTCCGTTTCATTGCAAAAGGGCAGCACCTCGAAATATTTTGCCTTGTTTGCGGCAGCAAGTCTTTCCATATCTCCCGCCGCGCGCGCATCACCGATGCAGAAATCTCCCTTGCCCTTTTTAAATTCATCAACGCTGCTCCGTTCAAACTTCCCTGCCTCGATCCCGAATCCGTCGTTTGAACAAGAATCGGCACCGGCTTTGCTTTCGCCGTTCTCCGCAATAGGTTTCAGTATTTCGGTCATTTCCGCCGCAGTAACCCTTTCCGGATAAAACAGCGCAAGCTTGCAGCCCGCCGCAAACGGAAGTGCACGCAGCGTCCGCCCGTCCATGCCGCAGTCAAAGCCCGCCGGCAGCTCCCCGGCCCCGTATCCGTCACCGAAATCCACAGCCGTGCCGTCGATACCGAAAATCTCGGTTCCGTTCATGATTCGAAGTTCCCTGCCGTTCAAAAAACCGGCAGGAAAGCTTATCACGTCCGGAAATTCTCCGTTTTGAAGCTTCGCTTCCGCTTCCGCTTCCGAAATCGATTCAACCTCAAAATAAACACCGAAATGCCGTCGTTCCGCTCTGTCCGCAATTTTTTTGAGCCATGCTCCCACACTGCCCATATACGGCTTGAATCCGACAACATGCCAAACGTTTATAACGCCCGAAAATTCCTCCTCCTCCGGTTCGAGCCATTCGCGATATTGATCCCGTTCAAGCATCTTTCCCGCACATTTCGGCAGATAGATCATAAACAGCAGCACGGCCGCCAGCAGCACAGCCGCAATTGTTTTTTGAAATCCGTTCATGCCGCAGTTTATGCGCCTTTTGCCGCCTGCATTCCGCAAAAATCAAAAACCGCGAGTGTGCGTCATGCGCATTCACGGCAGTATACAACAGTTATTATTCGCTTTTTTATATTCGCAATGCGTTCTCTCCGCTCGCATATCACTCGAAAAAGCCGTTAAACTCCGGAGTGAATTCCGCGCTTGCGGATGAAAGGCTTTGCGTGTAGATGTTTTCGAATCCGAGGGAAAGTGCATAATCAACGGCCCTTTTGTATTCGCGCTTCAGGAGCCTCCTGTTAAGCGGGGGCTGAAGCTCAAACATCGGTGTATACTGGCTCATCAGTGAAATATGTGTTTCGAGAGGAAGATTCTCCCTGATAAAATCCAACACTCCGCGCGCTTCATCCACCGAACCGGGCAGAACAAGATGGCGAACGATCATTCCGCGCTTTGCAATTCCGTTCTTATCGATCTGCAACACCCCGCACTGACGCTGCATTTCCCGCACGGCGGCAGCGGCAGCGGAAAAGTAGTCCTCTCTTCGGCTGTATTTTTTTGCGGCGGCGGAGCTTACGTATTTCAAATCCGGAAGATAGATGTCAACAAGCCCCTCCATGAGGCGCAGAGCTTCAACCTTTTCGTAAGCATTCGTGTTGTAAACTATCGGAATGCGCAATCCCCGCATCCGTGCAAGCGGAACGGCTTTTGCAATCATGCGCACATGCGGTGCGGGAGTGACCAAATTGATATTGTTCGAACCGAGTTCCTGCAGGCGCAGCATTATGTCCGCAAGCTCCCCCGCATCCTTCACAACGCCCTTTGCAGATTGGCTGATGTCCATATTCTGGCAAAAAACGCAGCCCATATTGCAGCCCGAAAAGAAGATCGCGCCGCTGCCTTCCGCGCCGGAAATTGGCGGTTCCTCGCAGTAATGCCGCGCCGCTCTTGCAATGAGCGCGGTTTCGTACGGGTTCCTGTTTCCGAGGCTCTCCGCTGCAAATCCGCCCACACCGCATACGCCCGCATGTTCCGCACGGTTAACCCCGCACTCAAGCGGGCAAAGCCTGCATGATTTTCCGCCGTTTGCAAAAAGTCCGCAGGATCCAATGCCCTCTGTCTGCATTTTTGTTTCTTCCGATGAAATATCCGAAATAATCATTTCATTCCGTTCCGACTCCTCCGTCTCAGGCCGTCGGTTCCCCGTCCTCATTTTTATTCTCCGCCTTCTGCAAGGCGCGGTGTTTTTTCGGCGTGCTGCATTTTTCGGCCGTGAAACGGAACGCAATGATCCCGTTCTCATACTCGATATCGATTTTTTCGCCCAAAAGGTTAAGCACCTCTGAAACTATCGCAAGGCCGAGTCCGGTGCCGTCACCCGTGTGCGCATGATCCGCTTTGTAGAATCGTTCAAACAGATGTTCAAGGTCGGCAGGATCAACTTCCGCGGGATTGCTGACAACAAACTCATAGCGATTCTTTTCCGCATTTTCAAACAGGTTCACGCTGACAGTGCAGCCGTCCGTTCCGTGTTTTATCGCATTGTCAACCAATGCTATGAGCACCTGCTCAATGCGGTCGGCATTTGTGTATGCATAGTATTCGCCCTCGGGAGCTTCAAGCCGCACGCTTTTGCCGCGCTGTGCCGCCGCATCGTTCATCCTGTCCGCAACATCGTATGCAATTTCATAAAGTTCAACCCGTCCCTTTGAGAACGCAACGCCGCCGCTCTGAAGCCTTGAAAGTTCAAGCAGGTCGTTGATAAGGTTTGAAAGGCGTATCGATTCGCGCAGGATATAGCCGTAGTAACGTTTTCTGTCTTTTTCATCCTGCACCATTCCGTCGTTAAGCGCATCCGCAAGGCTTCGAATGGATGCAAGCGGCGTGCGCAGCTCATGGCTGACGTTTGCAACATAGTCCTTTCGCGTCTGTTCAAGTCTCTCGCTTTCGGTAACGTCCGTTATCAGCACAACCGCACCGAAAAGCGAACCGTTTTCCTCGTGAATCGGGGTTGCCGCAATGCGGAGCATCCTTTCGCCGATCGTGAAATCACAGTTGCGCACTTCGTCCGTATCAAGAGCTTCTATCGCCACGGCAGCAATTTTCGGATAACCGGCCGCCGCTGCGGGGTGGGTATTTTCCTTCCCGCCCAAAAGCTGCACGGAAGCGGAGTTGTAATGCGTGACAACGCCCGTTTTATCCACGGAAATAATGCCCTCGCCGATGCCGTCAAGCACGGTGCGCAGCCTGTTGCGCTCAACAACAAGGCTGTCAATATTGTTTTGAAGAGCTTCCGCAAGAATATTGAACGATTGCGCAAGGTGACGCGATTCGTTGCTTCCCTCTTCCTTGGCGCGAACGGTCAAGTCTCCCCCCGCCATTTGCAGCGCAACGTTTGAAACGTGCCGAATGGGCTTTGTTACCTTGCTGAATATGATAACTATCGGAATAAGCATCAAAAGTGCAATGCCGAGCATTGCAAGGCCGAGTTCCACCGCAAGCTTTGCAAGCGTGCTTTCAGCCTGTTTTGAACCGACAACAAGTATCACGGAACCGATTATATCACCCGAATCGGAATACACCGGCGTGCCGACAACAATTCCTATATCGGTTGACGGAAGAGCAATTTCTTCCCCCTGAATGACCGTTTGGAAGCAGCGGCGGACGGTTTCAACGCTTTGGTCGTACTCATCCTGTTCTGCCGTTGTAACAACCTCACCGTTAGGTTCGATTATGTAAATTGTTGCATCCGATGCGGAAAATTCGCCGAGATGCAGCATCCTCGCAAGAGTGCGTTTGTCCGTGTTTGATTCATACAGCTTTGTCACGCGCTGCGATATTGACTGCGCTTTCGGCTTCAGTTCGTCAATTTTCATTCCGGCGTACATTTCATGCCCGACAACGGAAAAAAGGCACGCAACAAGTATCACGAGCAGCACCGTGATTGCGCACACAATATAAAGAATTATTCTGAACAGGCTTGATCTTTTCATATCTCTCGGTTTCTGCGGGGCCGTGCTGAAACACGCCGCACACGCATTTCGGAAAAAACATCAGCAGGCGAACCCGCAGCGTTTCAGCCTTTCGGGTTCGCCCTGAAGTTCATTTTCATTTTTGCAAAACGGTTCAAAAGGGCAAAATCTGTCCGTTTCATTCCGTCGGCTTCTCTTCAACGAAATCGTATGCCTTCGGCGTTTCGGGCAGTTTTTTGCGTTCCTCGTTGTCCTGTCTGTCATCGGGATCGCCGTATGCCTCAAACCTGTAGCCGACACCGTAAACGGTTTTTATCTCCCATCCGCAATCGTCCGCAGACTGCAGCTTCTGGCGAATGCGCTTAATCTGAGTGTCAACGGCGCGCGTATCGCCGTAGTATTCATAGCCCCATACGATTGAAAGGATCTTTTCGCGCGAAAAAACCTTTCCGGGATGTGAGGCAAGCAGCTGAAGGATCTCGACTTCTTTCGGGGTGAGCGGCAGTCTTTCGCCGTTCAGCCTTACGTCGTAGTTATTTATATTGATTTCAAGGTTTCCGTAATGCAGAATCTTTGCGGGTTCCGTTTCCTGCATTGAATACCTGCGCAGAACGGCCTTGACCCTTGCAACAACTTCACGCGCGCTGAAGGGCTTTACAATGTAATCGTCCGCACCGAGCTCAAGCCCGAGCACGCGGTCGATCTCCTCGGATTTCGCCGTCAGCATTATAATCGGAACACTGCTGTTCTGGCGAATCTCGCGGCAAACGTCCATTCCGCTTTTTTTGGGCATCATGAGATCAAGAATAACAAGGTTCGGCTTTTTGCGGTTGAATTCTTCAATCGCCTGTTCGCCGTCAAATGCCGAAATGCACTCGAATCCCTCGTTTCTGAGGTAGACGCCGAGTGTTTCGTGAATGATATGCTGATCATCGCAAATCAGTATCTGCTGTTTGACTGACATAGTACTTTGTACGCTCCTTTGTTGGTTGGTGCATTTATATTATATTGCCTTTTAAGCAAAGTTTCAAGTACTTTTTTTATTTGACATATCGAGATGCGCACTTTGTCACAATATTCTTTTTTCGGTCAATCAGCGGCATATTCGCGGTGAATGACAAAATAGGTACATATTCTGTCAGGCAATATACACCGATAGGCAACCAAAATTGCCGCATTCGCGTGTTATAATAGGAGCATGAAAAGAATCGGGCCGGCGAACAGCCCCGCAAGGGTGCTCTGACAGGGATGCGGCGGCGGACTGTTCAACGGGTTTTGCCCGCGGAGCAGCATGAACAATGTTTACTCCGAGCTCTTTTCACAGAAACTATCATTATTAATTAAAGGAGTGTAACATCATGGAAGAGAAAAGAAAAATCAGGATGCCCATCGGCGCAGCCGTTGCGTGCCTTCTCATAGTTGCCCTTTTGACCGTCGGTATCGTTGCCGGCGCCAGGTTTATCAACAATTCGCTTTCTGCCTCACAGACCGAAAAGAACGCTTCCGTCCAAGCAACATCGGCACCTTCCGGCTCAAACGGCACCGTCGGTTCATCAGGCGACAAGACCGGCGACCTTCCTTCTGACAAGCTTTCTTACGCCGGCAGTTCGGCCCGACCCGATTCGGAATACAAAACCATTGAAAACTGCATGTCCTCCGTTGTCAGCATCGACGTCACGGCGCAGAGCGGGCACAAGAGTGTGCTTGCAGGTTCGGGCTCCGGAGTCATCATTTCGGCGGACGGCTATATCGTGACCTGCAACCATGTTGTTGAGGGCGCACAGAAAATTTTCGTCTACCTTGACAACGGCAATGACTACGAAGCAACTCTTGTCGGCACCGACAGCGTGACCGACCTTGCGGTTATCAAAATCAATGCTTACAATCTCTCTTACGCCAAATTCGGCGATTCCTCAACGCTCAGCGTCGGTGAAGACGTGTTTGCGATCGGCAACGCACTCGGCCAGCTTTCCAACACATACACACGCGGTTCCATCAGCGGCCTTGACAGGAGCATTACCATTGACAACGTGACCATGACCCTGCTCCAGACAGATGCCGCAATCAACCAGGGCAACTCCGGCGGCGGACTGTTCCGTGAATCGGACGGCACTCTCATCGGCATTGTGAATGCAAAGAGCAGCGGCAGCGGTATTGAAGGCCTTGGCTTTGCAATCCCCTCCACGCTTGCCCGTGAAGTTATCGGCAGCCTTATGGACTACGGCTTTGTTGTCGGCCGTCCCTATCTCGGTGTCTCCACTCAGGATGTTTCCCTCTCCGGTTACGGATTCTTCACCAGTGCTTACACCTACCCCTGCATTGTATCCGTTGAAGACGGCAGTGCGGCTCAGCAGGCGGGACTGAAAAAGGATGATGTTATCATGGCTGTCAACGGCGAAACGGTCTCAAGCTCCGACGGACTTTACATCGCTGTCAGCAAGTTCAAAGTCGGCGACACCGTAACGCTCACCATTCTGCGCAGCAATTCGCAAATCGATGTTTCCGTAACTCTCGGCCAGCGCAGCACGGCAAAAACCGCCGAATAATGCAGTCGCTGATTATGCTTGAACAACCAAAACGCACCGCCGCACATTAAAGCGGGGTGCAATATCGAAACAACCTGCTGCGTGCAGGTTTTCAGATAAATTGTTCCGCCTTTGGGAAAGGATCCTTCCCGAAGGCGGACTTTTTTTGAGCCTCTTCCTTTCGTTTTGAAATGCATTTTTTTATTTCTTCTTTCCAAAATTCTTTAGGTCAGCGTGTTGTGTGCGGAAATCAAAAAAAATCGAACATTTCCCGAAAAGGGGCTACCATTTCGACCTCGATGTTGCTATAATGTATTTGGCGGAAGAGTTTTATTTTCCGCAAAGCTGCACAAACTGTTCTCCAAGCCGACTTTTCGGGTCCGCAAAACCTTCCGACGTTTGCGGGACGGATGCAGCGGTTCGCGGAGTTCTGTCTGCCCGCAGGGAACTGCCGTGTGATGTTCTCGCGGGCGAAAAAACCGCAAAATGTTTAAAAACAGTTATAAAATTTAAAAAAATTGAAAGGTCGCTCCCCGATGCCGAACCGGTGCGGGCGGGCAGAAAAAAATATGAAGGACGGATTCATCAAAGTTGCTGCATGTTCACCGAAAGTTGTGCTTGCAGACCCGAAAGCCAACGCCGATGCTATAATTGCCGCGCTGCACCGCGCCGCGGCACACGGGGTTCGGCTTGCCGCATTTCCCGAGCTTGCAATGACGGGCTACACCTGCGGCGACCTTTTCATGCACGAATTGCTTTTGGACAGCGTTGAAACCGAGCTTCTCCGCATCGCACGCGAAACCGCGAACCTTCGGCTTGCTGCCGTCATAGGTGCGCCGATTCGCTGCGCGGACAAGCTTTACAACTGCGCCGTTGTCATATCCCGCGGAGTGATTCTTGCTGTCGTTCCAAAAACGCACATGCCGAATTACGGCGAATTCTATGAGCTGCGGCATTTTGCCGTGCCGTCCCGCACGGAACTCGGCTCCGCCGCGCCTTATATTGATTCATTGCAGACTTTTTTCAATCCCGACGGCTGCATCTTCTCATGCACGGATTATCCCGATTTCCGTTTCGGCATTGAAATCTGCGAGGATCTTTGGGTTGCTTCCCCTCCGTCGGATAAACTTGCCGCTGCCGGCGCGCTCGTGATCGTTAACTGCTCCGCCGGAGATGAAATCATCGGCAAGGCGGATTACCGCAAGCGCATCACGGAAGTTCAATCCGCAAAAAACATTTGCGCGTACCTTTATTGCGGCGCGGGTGAGGGTGAATCAACAAGCGATATGGTCTTTTCGGGGCATTGCTTTGCTTACGAAAACGGCACACTGCTTGCCGAAAAAGCGCCTTTTGACTACGCGAACGATATGCTTATCACCGAAATTGATTTGGGACGGCTGCTTTACGACAGGCGCCGCGTGAACAGCTTCTGCGCGGGCAATGCTGCCCATTCCGATCTTTTCGTTGATTTCTCTCTCGGATTCGGTTCATGCGCCCCCGCCCCGCGCGAGGATCTTCCCGAAACGGAACTTACCCGCCGCTTCCCGCGCAATCCCTTTGTTCCGCATGACGAAAACGAATTGAACGCACGCGCAAAAGATATTCTGACGATACAGGCTCTCGGGCTCAAACGCCGGCTTGAACACACTCATTCAATGAGCGCAGTCATCGGCATTTCGGGCGGACTGGATTCCGCACTTGCGCTGCTTGCTGCGGCAAAGGCATGCGACCTTATGGGCATTGACCGCAAATTTGTTCACGCCGTCACCATGCCCTGTTTCGGCACCACCGAACACACGAAACAAAATGCCGTTGCTCTTTGCAATTCCCTCGGGGTAACGCTTCACACGATTCCGATTGCGGATTCGGTGCGTTCGCATTTTCGCGACATCGGGCACGACGAAACCTGTCACAACGTTGTTTACGAAAACGCACAGGCGCGCATGCGCACCCTTGTGCTGATGGATCTTGCAAATGCGCTGAACGGCCTTGTTGTCGGCACGGGCGACCTTTCCGAGCTTGCACTCGGCTGGGCAACCTATAACGGCGACCATATGAGCATGTACGGCGTGAATGCAGGCATTCCCAAAACGCTTATCAAATACGTTGTGCGTTATTATGCGCGGCACTGCGAAAACCCTGCGCTGCACGACACCCTGACCGCAATACTTGAAACCCCGATATCTCCCGAGCTTCTTCCCGCCGATGAAAAGGGCAATATTGCTCAAAAAACCGAAGATCTTGTCGGGCCGTACGAGCTGCATGATTTCTTCCTCTATTACGTGCTGCGTTGGGGCTGCCCGCCTGCAAAGCTTTTCCGCATTGCAAAGCAGGCATTCCGCGAAAGTGAGTTTTCGAATGAAACGATTTTGAAATGGCTCAAAAACTTCTATCGCCGTTTCTTCAATCAGCAATTCAAGCGCAACTGTCTGCCCGACGGGCCGAAAGTCGGTTCCGTCTGCCTTTCCCCGCGCGGGGATTGGCGAATGCCGAGTGACGCCGTTCAAAGGCTTTGGGCGGATGAAATTCAAAAATTGAGCTGAACAAACGCGAATTAAACCGATTAATTCGGAAACGGGGTTTTGGGTGTATTTTGGGTTTTTTGTCAATCGTACCTACCGAGTAATTGAGCAATTGAGGTGTGCAGCATGAGTTACCACGCATTATACAGGCAGTACCGTCCGAGCAGGTTCTGCGAAGTTGTCGGACAGGAGCATATCACCGATGTTCTGCGCAACCAGATCCGCACCGGGCGCATTGCCCACGCTTATCTTTTCAGCGGTTCACGCGGAACGGGCAAAACAAGCACGGCGCGAATACTTGCCCGTGCCGTCAACTGTCTTGACCCGAAGGACGGCGAACCCTGCGGCAAATGCGCTGCCTGCCTTACGGACGTTTCGGAAAGCATAGACATTATCGAAATGGACGCCGCTTCAAATTCCAAAGTTGACGAAATGCGTGCGCTCCTCGAAAAGGCCGAGTTTGCTCCGATTTACCTTAAAACAAAGGTTTATATCATTGACGAAGCGCACATGCTTTCAAAAAGTGCAAACAACGCTCTTCTGAAAACTCTCGAAGAGCCGCCCGCACATGTTGTTTTCATTCTTGCAACGACCGAACCGCAGGCTCTCCCCGCAACGATACTTTCCCGCTGCCAGCGTTTTGATTTTCGACGCCTTTCGGTTCATAATCTTGCGGCGAACACACGGCGCGTACTTCATTCCGCAGGGGCGGAAATCGAAGACGAAGCGTTGATGTGCATTGCGCGTGCGGCGGACGGCGGAATGCGTGACTGTCTGAGCATTGCCGACCAGTGTCTGAGCTTCTGCGGAGACGCGGACGGCACAGAGCAAAAACTTATCACTCAACAGGATGTTCTGTCCGTTCTCGGCAGCATGAATGCGGATTTTCTGTTTGATTTTGCGGATTCCGTGCTGCATTCCGACACGGTGGCGGTCATGAAAAACATCGAACAGGTTGTCTCCGGCGGGCGCGACATCGGCGTTTTCGTTCAGGATCTTTCCAACCATTTCCGCTCGCTTCTGCTTGCAAAAGTTTGCGGAAGCTGTGCGGATATTCTTGACTGCACGCAGGACACGATGGAACGCTACCTTGCACAGGCGGAATCAGCCGGCAAGGCGCGGCTCGAAAGAACGCTTGATGCTCTGATGCAGCTTCAGCCGAACCTTCGCTGGGTCACCATGCCGCGGGTTTTGCTTGAAAGCACGCTTCTTAAAGTCTGCCACCCGGACGAACAAACCGAGATGGCTGCCCTTATTGACCGTATGGAGGAGCTTGAACGCAGGCTCAAAAGCGGCGCATTTGTTTCCGCCGAGCCAAAAGCGGCCTCCGATTCGGCTCAAAGTTCGGGCAGCCGTTCGGACAATTCGAACAATTCGGACAATAAAGAAGCGGGTTCCGCATCTTCCGAAAATGAAAAAGCAGCAGCCGAACCTGCGCTTCCGACGCCGCCCGTTGTTTCCGACAGTTTCGAAGTGCCCGCCGCAACGCCCGAAGCGGAAGAATTGTTCCGCACATTCATGGCGGCACTGATGAAAACGGATATGATGCTCGGCATTCAGATTCAGCTTGCGGCAGCGCATTGGCTCGAAAACGAAAATCTTTTTATTTGCTTTGACAAATCAAAGCGTTCCAATTATAATTATGCAAACACACCCGAGGTGAAGGCAAAACTCCGACGCGCGGCGGGCGAAAGCATTGCGCCGCACGGCGTCGAGCTTGTGCTCAAGGACGGAAGCGTCGTTGCAAAAAAGGACGTTCCGACTGAGCTTTTCGGGGTTGAAATCACCGAAGTTTAGCAGAAAAAGTACAGCAGAAAACGTTCTGTATAACAGCATTCGGCGAAAGGTATTATTTTATTTTATATAAAGAGGTTACACAATGCAGATTCAGGCACCGAAGGGAACAAAGGATGTTCTGCCCGGCGAAAGCTATAAGTGGCAGTATATCGAAAAAGAAATGCGCGATCTGTGCCGCCTGTACGGCATTAACGAATTGCGCACGCCGATAATTGAACACACCGAGCTTTTCATGCGCGGCGTCGGCGACACGACGGATATAGTTCAAAAGGAAATGTACACTTTCAAGGATAAGGGCGACCGCTCCATCACCCTCAAGCCCGAGGGCACGGCGGGCATGGTTCGCGCCTTCCTTGAAAACAGGCTCTTCAACGAGGCTCTTCCCCAAAAGATGTATTATCTCAACGCTCCGGTTTTCCGCTATGAAAAGCCGCAGGCGGGAAGGCTTCGCGAACATCATCAGTTCGGCGTTGAGTTTTTCGGTGCGTCCTCCTTTGAAGCCGATGCGGAAATCATCATGCTTGCGCTCTCCCTTCTGAGAAGGTTGGGGCTTGACGAGTTGACGCTGCACCTTAACAGCATCGGCTGCGGAAAATGCCGCCGGGAATACAACAAGGCTCTTTATGATTATCTGAAATCACATATCGACGGCATGTGCAAAACCTGTCAGGACAGGCTTGAGCGCAACCCCATGCGCATTCTTGACTGCAAAGAGGAACGCTGCAAGGAAATCTGCCGCAGCGCACCGCGCACGCTTGATTACCTCTGCGATGATTGCCGTGCACATTTCGAGGGACTCAAGCGCTATCTCGACACCTGCGGCGTGAAATACGTTGTCGATCCGGATATCGTCCGCGGGTTGGACTATTATACCGGCACGGTATTCGAAATTGTCTCCACCCGCATCGGCTCTCAGGGCACCGTATGCGGCGGAGGCAGATACAATAACCTCGTTGAAGAACTCGGAGGGCAATCCCTTCCCGCCGTCGGTTTCGGCATGGGCATGGAACGCTTGCTGATGGTCATGGAAAACGCAAACGCCGTCATTCCCAAGCCCAAGCCCGTGAAGGTCTATTTCGCCGCAATGGGCGAACAGCCCCGCCTTGCCGCTTTCGGCCTTGTTCAAAAGCTTCGCGAAAACGGAGTTTTTGCCGAGTTCGACCACATGGAGCGCAGCTTTAAGGCGCAATTCAAATACGCAAACAAGATTTTTGCGGAATATGTTGCAATTCTCGGCGATGACGAGCTTGCGGCAGGAGCAGCAAAAATCAAATGCATGGCGGACGGCTTTGAAACCTCCGTCAAGCTTGATGAGCTTGTTGACTATTTTGCGGACTGAAACCCGCTCTGCAAGTAAATGCGGACAATGCAAAGGGAGCTGCAGCGGCAGTTCCCCTTTTTGTTGTTTTCTTTCCCGTTTTTAAAGCATGATGCATATCAGCCCGTTGCAGCCTTCGTTTACCATTCTTGTTATCGCGTCGCGCAGCTTCATCTGAACATCCGCAGGCAAGCGCGACACCTTGCCCGCCATGCCGTCCTTAACAAGGTCATAGAGCGATTTTCCGAAGATGTTCGTGCTCCATATCTCATCCGGTTTGTTTTCGAACTTGTCAACAAGGTATTCGATAAGCTCCTCGCTCTGTTCGGCGGTGCCGACAAGCGGGTTGACCTCGCTTTCGATATCAACGCGAATGATATGCAGTCCGGAAGCCTTTGCTTTCAGACGAACACCGAAACGCGAACCATGCTGGACTATCTCCGGCTGATCCAGCTGCATTTCATCTATCTGCGGCGGAACAAGGCCGTAACCCGTTTCCTCCGCCGCCGTGAGTGCGCCCGCAATGCGGTCATATGCCTTTTTTGCCAGAACAAAATCCTTCAGCGAAGCAATAAGCTCGCTTTCGTTTTTAATTTCGCAGCCGCATTCCTCGCTGAGCACACGATAAAACACATCATCATTCGGAACAAGCCGGAACACCGCACTGCCGCTGCCAAGGCTGATACGAACCTGCTCAACGGGTTTATAATCCTCCATTCCTCCGAACACCTTTTGAATCAATGCTGCATCCCGCATTTTGTTCAGGTTCGGCATTGCCGCTTTCGCCCTGTCAAGCAAAGCTTTAACAAGGCAATGCTCCGTTCCGAGAGCGCGCATCCATTCGGGCATTTCAATGCAGATGCTGCCGAGAGGGAATTCCTGCAAAACGCCTTCCAGCAATGAGTCAATATCCGAAAGCTCCATTCCGAGAACGTCCAGCGGCTTTACAGGCGAACCGTATTTTTCCGAAAGCTGTGCCGAAAGCTCCGCTGCCGCCTGCCCCGTTGGGTCGGAGCTGTTCAAAATGATGATATAGGGTTTTCCCGTGTTCTGCATTTCGCGCAGCACCGCCTCTTCCGCAGGCGCATATGCTTCGCGGGAAATTCCCGTGATGCTGCCGTCCGTCAAAATGACGATGCCTATTGTTGAATGTTCCGTAATGACTTTCCGCGTGCCGAGTTCCGCGGCTTCATCAAACGGAATATCATAATCGAACCACGGTGTTCTTACCATGCGCGGCTGCTCCCCCTCGCTGCTGCCGAGCGCACCTTCCACCATATAGCCCACGCAATCCACCATGCGCAGGCGCAGCTCAATGCCATCCTCGCCGATGGTGAGCGCGACCGCCTCATTCGGAACAAATTTCGGTTGAGTTGTCATAACCGTTTTGCCCGAACCGCTTTGCGGCAATTCGTCCACAATTCGGGCCAGGGCATATTCGTTTTCAATCTTCGGAAGAACCATAAGGTCCATGAACCGTTTGATAAATGTCGATTTGCCCGTTCGAACGGGGCCGACGACGCCGATGTAAATATCCCCTCCGGTACGTTTTTGAATATCCCGATAAATGCCTGTGCTTGCCATAATAACCTCCGATTGCTGTTTTGCCGCTGAATCGGCTTTATCCTTTTGTGAATTGATATGAGCGGCAGCACGGAAATATTCGCATTTGCGGCTTTTTTGTTTAATTAAAAGCCCCCTCCGCAAACAGTGCGGTGAGAGCTTTTTGCAGGTATTGAATTTTTCGAATTGCATTTACACTGTCAAAAAAGCCGACGCAGCCGTGCCTGTTTAAAGCAGCTTTTGTCCGTTGATAAACAACGCAAAGCTCAACCCGAGTCTGTTCGCGGCACGCATACAGAGCTTCATGCGGGTCATGAATATTTCAAAATAATCCATAATGGAGCAATACTGCGTGTCGATGGTCAGATTCAGCGAAAGAGTCGCCTTGCTGTCATCGATTCGGATATTTGATTCCGTAACGGAGTAATTTACGCGGTCGTGAATATCAAAAGTCGAGATATTGCGATTGCGCACACGGCTTCGGCGAACATCGCATTTATCCGCAAGTATCAGCGCAGCGGCAACAGCGTTTACGGGTACGCCGGTGCCCTCGTCATGGTTGCCGATCGCCGTTACGATAAGGGAAATATCCTCCGCACTCATTCCGCGCTCCTCCAAAAGCCGAAACGCAAGCAGTGCACCGCTTTGTGAATGGTCAACGCGGTTTATAAGGTTACCGATATCGTGCAGATAGCCGGCAATGCGGACAAGCTCCACTTCGTGTTCGGAATAACCGAGTGTTTCAAGGATATGCGCCGCATTTTCGCTCACCATTGTGACATGCGCAAACGAATGCTCCGTGAATCCGAGCGCAAGCAGGGATTCGTCCGCACGAATGATGTAGGTTCGGATCGAGGCATCCTCCCGCAGCTGTTTATATGTTATCGCCGTCATAAAAATCTCCCCCTTATTTTCGGTTGAAAAACGAACCGTCGGAAACTCCCGTTTGCGTTTTTTGCCGCCGGGAGTGTTCCCGATTCCGTTTGCCGCCTCAGCGCACCTTCAGTCCGCTTGCCATATCGCCCATGGTTGTAAGTGCGGAAAGGTTCTCATCCGATGCATCGCTTGCGCAAAGTATCATGCCGTGGCTTTCAATGCCGCAGATGGTCTTCGGCGCAAGATTTGCAGCAACAACCACTGTTTTGCCGATGAGCTGCTCCGGGCTGTACCATTTTTTGATGCCGGAAAGCACAATGCGCTCTTCCCCGCCCATTTGCAGCGTGCATTTGAGCAGTTTTTTGGATTTTTTAACTTCTTCGCAGGCAATGACCTTTGCAAGGCGCAGATCAAGTTTCGCAAAGTCGTCATAGCTTATCTCCGGCAGCAGCGCGGGTTCGGCGGGCTTTTCCTCGGATTTAACCTCAGATTTTGCCTCCGTGTCCGCGTTCTTCGCTTCGGGCTTTGCCTCCGCCTTCTCCTCCGCTGCCTGCTTTGGCTTCGGAAGCAGTGCCTCAAGCTGTTCAAGCTCCTTTTTGACATCGATTCGCGGGAAGAGCGCCTCTCCCTTTTTAACGATCGTGCCTTCGGGCAGCTTTCCGAATTCCGCAGCGGAATCGAACTCCTTAAGCGTTTCGTCCGCAACGCCGAGCTGTTCAAAAATCTTCGGCGCGGTGCGGGTCAGGAACGGACGCAGGCAAACGGCGACAATGCGCAGGCACTCCGCAAGGTTATAAAGCACGGTTCCGAGCCTGTCGCGCTTTGCTTCATCTTTTGCCAGCAGCCACGGTGCGGTAATGTCGATATATTTGTTGCAAAGACGAACAAGTCTGAAAATCTCTGCCAAGGCCTCGTTGGGGTGCAGCGCATTCATGCAGGCATCGATTTTTTCCGCAAGTTCGGCTGCTGCGGGAACGATGGTTGAATCCTCTTCCTCAACGGGCGCATCGGGCGCAGGGATAACCCCGCCGAAATACTTCTCAATCATTGCAACCGTGCGTGAAAGCAGATTGCCGAGGTCGTTTGCAAGGTCGCTGTTTATGCGCGTTATCAGCACCTCGTTGTTAAAATTGCCGTCGCTTCCGAACGGGAATTCGCTCAGCAGGAAGTAGCGAATTGCATCCACGCCGTAACGTTCGACAAGCTTGACGGGGTCAACAACGTTGCCGAGGGATTTGCTCATCTTTGTGCCGTCCAGAACAAGCCAGCCGTGGCCGTAAACCTGTTTGGGCAAAGGAAGGCCGAGAGCCATCAGCATGATGGGCCACACAATGGTGTGGAAACGGATTATCTCCTTGCCGACGATGTGAACATCGCAGGGCCAGTATTTTTTGAACATTGAATCATCATCGCTCAAATAACCGAGCTTTGAAAGATAGTTCAGCACGGCATCGAACCAGACATAGATAACGTGCCTGTCGTCAAAGCTGACGGGCACACCCCATTTAAAGGTGCTGCGGCTGACGCAGAGATCCTCAAGCCCCGGAAGCAGGAAGTTGTTGAGCATCTCTTTTGCGCGGGAGGCGGGTTGAATAAATTCGGGGTGAGTCTCAATGTATTCAATGAGGCGGGGCGCATATTTGCTGACGTTAAGGAAATAGCTTTCTTCCTCAACCTCTTCAACCTTGCCGCCGCAATCGGGGCACACTCCGCCGCTCTCCTTGAGCTGCGTCTCCGTCCAGAACGCCTCGCAGGGCGTGCAATACATGCCCTTGTAGCTGCTCTTATAAATATCGCCCTGATCATAGAGCTTTTTAAAGACCTTTTGAACGCATGCAACGTGGTAATCATCCGTCGTGCGAACAAAGCCGTCGTTGGAAATATCCATAAGCTGCCAAAGGCTGTGGAACCCCGCAACGATGTTGTCAACATACTGCTGAGGTGTAACTCCCGCTTCTGCTGCCTTGCGTTCAATCTTTTGTCCGTGTTCGTCCGCACCGGTCAAAAAGTAAACATCATAGCCGCGCATTCTCTTATAGCGTGCAAGCGCGTCCGTGTTCACGGTGCAATAGGTGTGTCCGATATGCAGTTTTGCACTCGGATAGTAAATGGGCGTTGTGATGTAATAAGTTTTCTTTTCTTTCATGATTTCCGTCATAAAAACTCTCCTTCGGAAGTATTCCGGATATTTGCGTCTTGAATTTTTTGAAAACAAATTAAAAACGCCCCCATATCCGGTCAAGGGATATAGGGGCGTCCGTCATGCACGATGAACCTTTCCGCCGCAAAAACGGCAGAAACGCTGTTCGGGTATGCGGCGTTGTCGCGGTACCACCCTAATTCCCGACAAAAGGCGTTTGTATGCGCAAACATGCCGTGTCGGCTCATTTCGCGCTGTAACGTGCGCACACGCCGTGTCTTAATGAATTCTGCACGGCTGTATGCAATGCGTGCATATTTCGGTTCGACCTCGGGGGCTCGGGAGCCATGTTCGGGATACCCCGCTCCCGACTTGCACCGAACGCCGGGTCTCTGAAAGCGGAAGCTGTCCGTACTCTTTCCGTCACAGCCCTATGAAATTCGGCGGAGATTAATGCGGAATTAACCGCTGATAAATCCCCGCAGTTTATATTTTAATCATAGTCTGCACGTTTGTCAAGCGGTTGATACGATTTTTCGGCAATTGCTTCTCCTGCGTCAATTATCGGTTACGCTCGGCATATAAATCCGCCCCTGTTTATCCGCAGTGATTGAAATTGCGGCATAATTATGTTATAATCTCCCGGCACGGGGGATTTCGAACTATGGCTAAACTCTATTTTCGTTACGGCGCAATGAGCTCTTCAAAAACAGCTCAGGCAATAATGGTCAAATACAACTACGGCGAGCGCGGGCAAAAAGCTCTGCTTGTGAAGCCGGCTGTTGATATTCGCGACGGTGCACGCATCGTGCGTTCCCGCTGCGGGCTGACCGACGAATGCATTTTGTTCGATGATATTCCGTGGAACGATGTGCATGATCATGTTTATGACTGCATAATCGTTGACGAAGCGCAGTTTTTGACCCGAGCGCAGGTCATGCTGCTTGTTGAGGCAGTTGACAAATACAATATTCCTGTGATATGCTATGGGTTGAGAACTGATTTTCAGGGCAATTTTTTTGAGGGCAGTCACACTCTCATGGCTCTTGCCGACACGATTGAAGAGATAAAAACAATTTGTTGGTGCGGAAGGAAAGCGATCATGAACGCGCGGCTTGACGGTAAAGGCGGAATTACCAAAGTCGGTGAACAGGTCGTCCTCGGTGCCGACGATAAATATATAGGTCTCTGCCGAAAACATTGGGCAGAGGGCAAAATTAGCAATGATTAATTTTAAATCTAAAAATCGAAGCGATTGCAGCTGTTTTTTCGTTGTGCATATTAAACGCACCGCGAACGGTTTTTTGCAATCTTGAGGAAAGGCTATGAGATTTTATATTGCAACAGGTCTTGTAAATGCCGAGCATGCGCGTAAAGCCGCCGAGGTTCTGCGCCGCAACGGGCATGAACAGACGTACGACTGGACAACCCACGGTGACATTCGTCACGAAGGCGCAGAGCGCATGAGCGAAGTTGCTTTCAACGAACTGCGCGCCGTCCGCGACGCCGAGCTTGTCGTTGCCCTTCTTCCCGGCGGGCAAGGCACACATACCGAACTTGGCGTTGCTCTCGCAACACGCAGCAACAAGCGCATAATACTTTGGAGCGAAACCGGTGATGAATTCGCATTCGACAACCGCACATGCACGTTCTATTTTCACCCTGCGGCGGAACGCGTTGTCTGCCCCTTTGAGGAACTTCTTGAAATTCTGAACACCGACCGCATTGACTCCGCTTCAAACTTTGCGGATTGATTTTGCGTTTTTACCCGACAAACCGAGATTGACCGGGCTGCTGCAAACGGCTTTTTGCCTGCGGCAGTCCTTTTTCAAAAATTCCGTTACGAATAAAGTTCCAAACAAATTTCTGCAGCAGCACCGCAGACAGAGTCCCTTTCCGCAAGAAAAGATTATTCAGAGCATCCTTTCGTTAATTCGACAGCCGTTTTCTTATTAATTCGGACTTTTGATGATTGAAATTAAACGGATTTCCGTGTATAATATCCTATGAGTTATAATCGACCGGCAGGTGAAGGGGTGTATGCGGCAAAATCGTTTTATCTCAAATCGTGCCTGTCGAAATCAATAACCCTCAATACAAGTGTTTCGTTGAAAGGAGTAAACCATGAACACACCCGCAACCTCGAACAGTGCCGACTATTCCGGCGAACAAATTGCTTATAAAGACAGCACATATGAACTTGTTTCAAAAGTCGCATTTCTTATAGGCGTCCCTCAGCGCATTTTTGAAAATGAGCACGAAGCTCCGCAGCTCGATGTTTTCAACCGTCTTTCAAAAGACAAAAATGCACGAATCATCCGCAATCTCTGCATCATCCGAACATCCATAGAACGCAATTTTAAAAAAATCAATGATATTATGCGAACGGATTACCGCGGACTTTTGTCCATGCCGGAAATCATCCCTTCCGAATGCATTCAGCAGCTCAGCGAGGACGGAATCTCTTTCATCAAAAAATCCAGCACCAAACTTTGTCATCATATTATTGAAATTAATCGTATTGTCTCCGACAGGATCAATAACTGCAAAAGCCTTTTCCCGATATGGATTAATTGGTCGTATGTCAAAGAGCTGTTTATAATGCCAAACGGATTTGCCGAAGGGGGCACGAGAGATGCCGCGAGTATTTACTATGCAAACCTGCAATGCTATCCGTATCAGATGTATATCAACTGGAAACCGATGGATGAAGGGAACATTCTTTTTAACGATAAAAAATTCGTGACTCTTCTGTATCAATGGCACCATGACGTGTTCACCGAATACAGCCGCGTTTCGGATGCGGGAGCTTTTGTTAAGAATAACATCTATGACTTTATAAACGACAGTCAAAAAACCGTCGTCGTTGTGGACTGCGAAAACTCCGACCCGTACAAGCTGTGCGCCGCCCTGCGAAACCTTGACTATGAAGTCATGCAGAAAATATCAAGAATAATCCTTTTTGACGATGTTCACACCGTGAACGCATGGAAGATTCTTGAATACTCCGTCAAAATCCCTGTGGAACACATAATGACAGAGCGCGTTAAGCAGAACAAATCCCTTGTGGACATTCAGCTGACCGCAAGAGCCTGCCAGGAGCATTATCAAAACCAAGTTGATTCCTTCGTTATTGTTTCAAGCGATTCCGACTACTGGGGGCTTATTTCTTCCCTTTCGGATGCACGGTTCCTTGTTATGATCGAGCGCGAAAAATGCGGGCCGGATATGAAAGCCGCGCTTGCCGATTCCGGAATATTCTACTGTTATCTTGACGATTTCTATTCCGGGAATGCCGAAGATATCAAACTCAACGCGCTCTTTCAGGAAATGTACCGCTGGATTGACGATTCAATCAAACTCAATGTGAACGAAATGCTTGATGCCGCGCTGAGAAACACGCGGCTGGAAATGTCCGCTGCGGAGCGCAAACAATTCTATGAAAAGCATATCCGAAATATGTCCCTTGTTATAGATGACGACGGAAATGTTTCAATAGAGTTGAAGCGCAAATGATTTGATTCGGACGTAAAACGAAAACGCAGCCTCAGCCGCCTTTCAAAAAAGCACGGCCGAGGCTGCTTTGTTCTTATTCGGCTGCCGATGTCAGACATTCAACTGCCGTCGAATGTCAGGCGGTTTTACCCTTTTTCACAAGAGACCAGATATATCCGCCCATTCCGATTGCAGCAAACAGCCACACTCCGAGAACGTCGGTGATGAAGTATTTCCGAAACTCCGCATCCCGAAGCAGCTCGGGCATTACGGACATGCTTTCGAAGATTGTTAATCCGTAGTTCTTTGACATCACAAAGCTGTAAACAACAAACTCCGCAAGAAGAAGCATTAGGAGCGTTGCAATAACCGAAGTCACAATGGAAGCAACGGATGATTTCACGCCCTTGTTTTTGTTTGCGCCGGAAAAGATTCTGTATCCGAGCATTGCAAGTGCGGCGGTTGCAATGCCGCTTATGGCAGCAATGTAACCGAAAATTGACAGTGCGAATGTCAGCGCACCGCCGGGAATTGCGAAAAGAATCGCGCCCAAAACTCCCATGAATACATTTTCTTTGTATATGACCTGCTTCGGTTCGGGCTGTGCGGCGGTTTTATCATAGTGATTCCACTCGTATTCCGAACCGCCCGCCGGCTCACCGTTCGGTTCGGATTCCGCGGCAGTAAATTCGTTTTTTGAGTCCTCACCCGCAGGAGCAAACTCATCGTTTTCATTCTGTTCAAAGCTTTTCGGCTGTTTTAATTCTCCGTTAACGGAGTTTTGGTCGTTTTCGTACATTTCTTTCTCCAATATTTTTTTGACCGTGCCGCTGATTCCGCTGCACATTTCGGCGGCAGTGAAGCTGCTCTGTCTGTGTTCAGTATATCAAATTCGGCATGATGTGTCAATATATAAGCTTAATCCTCCGCCCCAACCTTCCGACGAAAAGCCGAAGCGGAGGATTTTTATTTTTTGCTTACTTTCGGTTCATTCAAATTCCGAACTCACCCGATTCGAATTTTACAATCCGAGCGCAAGGCGAAGGATTGCCAGTGCATCGGCGGCCGAAACGCTGCCGTTTCCGTCCATATCGGCACGAAGTGCCGCCGCAGTATCGAGATTTATCGCACCGATTGCCGCACGCATTGCAAGCAGCGCATCGGAAACGGTAATGCTGCCGTCACCGTCCGTATCGCCGAGCAGAACCTGCGGGGGATTGGGCTGTTCGGGCGTGGGTGCGCCGCTGCCCGCATTGGGGCTGATTATCGTGACGCGTATCGTGCCTATCTGCGTGCCGAGAACGCTCACCGTAAGAACATATTCGCCTGCCGCATTGCCGTTAAATGCGGGATTCCAAACCGCCGTGATTCGGCTGTCCGTCCACGAAAGAGTCTGTGCCTGTGCATTCACGCCGCTGCGGAAGCGGACGGAAGCATTGTTCAATATCTGCTCTTCGGTTATGCTTTCACCGTTGTCAAGGTTGATGAAATAATCCGTTTCACCCTCCAGAATCGCCTGTGCGCAGTCGGGAGAATAGATATAAACGCCGGAAGCATTGGAGGAAAGCATGAAGCTTGATCCGTTCGCCGCAAGATAGAGCGTTCTTCCGCGGCCCGGGCCGCCGGGGCCGCCGGGGCCGCCGCCCCAGCCGCCGCCCGATACGGAGGTCGAAATGCTTGCATAGCCGCCGTTTGCGGCAACATTCCAAACGGGTGCGGAAGCCGCATCCTCTGAAAGCGCAATGCTGTATGTTGTATTCCAGCCGTAACCCGAAGCGGTGTATGCAAGGTAGTAATTCACGCCGTTAACGGTGCAGTAAAGCTTGCCGCTTGCATCGCGGTACCATGTGCTGCCCACCGCGACGCCGTCGATACTGTACCCGCCGGTGACCGTTGAGACGGAGACCGGAGTTCCGCTTATTGCAGCTCCGCCGGAAAGTGCATAGTTGCTCTGCGTGTTTGTTATCACGCTGCCGATACCGACAGGCATGGTCTGAACGCGCGTGTAGATGCTGCCGGGCTGTCCGACGCTCTGCCAATTTGTTTCCTCCGCCGGTGCCGCGCTGCCGCTGCCCGTTGCGGTTGCGGTTGCAATGCTTGAACCGTTTCTGTAAAGCGTGTAGCTCTGACCCGAAACAAGTGCGGGATCGGAAAATACAACATGATTGGAATAGGAGTTTGAATTATAGTAGCGAACCGTTCCCTCATAAAGCACGGTTCCTGCGGAATTCTTGACCGCGATCGTGTCCCCGTCATAGAACGACGAGCTGAGCCCGCCGCCACCGCCGCCGGGGCCGCCGCCCCAACCGCCGCCGCTGCCGCCGAACACAACATAGATGCCCTGCGAGGGAATCTGCGGCATTTCGGCTTTGCCGACTGCAACCGTGGTTCCGCCGAAAGTGCCGAGTGTGCCGTCCGCATCAAATGCACCGTTGCCGCCGCCGGGACAGAAAATTTCAAGCATGCCTCCGTAAACCGAAAGCTCGCCGTTAGAATCCACACCGTCGCCCGAACGTCCGTAAACATGGAATTCACCGCCGTAGAAGCGCATGGAGAAGCTGTATCCCGTAAGATCGCCGTTTGCGGCATTAATGCCGTCGTCGGATGCATTTATGAAATATCTGCCGGAATTGCCGACTATCGCCGCACCCTCAAGTCCCTCATAGCTGTTTGCAACGGTCAGATTGATATCCGCGTCATCTCCGCCGCGCTCACCGAGGATCAGGTTGTAATCCGCATGAACGCCGTCATCGCCGGAAGAAAGGTTGAACGTTCCGCCCGTGATTGTCAGGCTGTTGTTTGAATGCAGTGCATCGTCCGCAGAATCGATGGTAATGTTTCCTCCGCGGAAATTAAGTGCACCGCCCGCTTTCATGCCCTTTGCGCTGGGATCCGTGTCTTTATTATAAGAGGAGTTGCTGTGACCGCCGCAGCATGTAATGTCAAATGTGCCTCCGCGGACGGTCATATTTCCCGCCGCCTGGAAGCCGTCGCATGTGCTCACGATCGTGAAATCACCGCCGCAAACATAGATATCACCCGCTGTTTCGTCAATGTTTTCCGCCTTTACGGCATCGCCTGCGCTGGTTATATCAAATGTTCCGCCGTAAATATTGATATTCGCCGCCGCAATCAGTCCCTCGTCGGCGGAGTTGATTGTTATTTCACCGCCCGTTACCGTGAGGTTTCCGACGGTCGAAGTGTCGTCATCAGCCTTAATTGCATCGTTGCCCGCTGTTGAAACATTCAGCCTGCCGCCGCGGATAAAAAGCTCGTTTTCGCTTGCAATGCCGTTGTACGCAGCATTAACAACGAGATTTTGTTCATCAATTTCAAGCAGGGAATCCGCACCGATCTTTATGCCGTTTTTGGCGTTGCCGTTGATGTTCAGCGTGCCTGAGCCGTTAAGGTAAACGGTCGCGCCGGTTTTTGCTTTTATGACCGCGCTCTCGGCATAGAACTGATTCGTGCCGTCGCCGCCGTCCTCCGTCGGGCCATAGGTGTCGGCATTGTTGAACGCCGCATCGCTCAGCGTGTTGACCGTTCCCGCAAGTGCTGTTATCACAACTGCCGCGTTGGAGTTCTTCTTTACCGTTATCGGCGAAGTATAGCTGCTTGTAAGGTTCAGCCCGTTCAAAAGCAGGAAGGCGTTGCCCGTTGCTTCTTTTTTGACTGCAATTGCGCCGTCCGTGCCGTTGCCGGAGAAAACATATGCGCCGCCGCTCTTTTTGATGCTTATGCAGAGTTTTGCATCGGCAGTGCCGGTGTACACGGTGTTGCCCGCCGCATCGGTCGAGGTTTCAAGCGCATGTTCCGCCTCGTCCGCAGGGTTCTGACCGACAACTTCGTATTTTGTGTCGCTTCCTTCAATAACCGTCACGGAATCGCCGTTAAAAACGAAGGTTGTGTACCCAACGGGAACCTCCGCAACGGAGCTTATCCTCTCGCCGTCGCTGTCCGTTGCGGTAACGGTGATTGCCGCAACGCCGACTGCACCTTCGCAGCCGGTGACAGTTATCGTGTTGTTTTTGACGGAAACTTTCGCAATGCTTTCATCGGAGCTTTGCGCCGTGATTTCAGCTTTGCGGCTCATGCCGGACAGCTCTGCGGAAATGACCGCACCCGTGTTGCCGACATCCGTCTTTTTGAGCATAATTTTCTTTTCGCTTGCCATTATGCTGCCGCATGCAACGAGCGAAAGCACAAGCGAAAGCGCGAGTATCGCACTCAAAAATCTTTTTGCCATGGTTTTCCCTTTCGAACTTTTTTGCAGGCAGTCCGATGCTGCCGACACGCATATATTATAGCACATGTTCGGTACATTGTTAAGCCCAAAACGGGAAATATTTGTGAAAAAATTTTTAAACAGATGTGTTAAATTGTTGTGTTTTCATGTTGTTTTAAACTTTCATTATTGCAGTTTTAATGCATTTTTCAAACCGAATTCGGGCATTGCAATTCCCGCCGCCGTCTGATAAACTCATAGATATGACTGCTGTGTATATGCGGACTTAAACCAAAAGAAAGGAAATAATCATCATGAACGATATTATTAACAAATGCTCTCAATCTGTTTTGACAGATGAACAAGGCGCTGCGTGCTTTGCGATTGCGGAACGGGTCGTTAATGCGCTGATAAAGCACGGCCTGCATATTTCCTTTGCGGAATCCTGCACGGGCGGGCTTGCCGCCGCACGTATCGTGGACGTGCCGAACGCTTCGTATGTTCTTGATGCCTCATTCGTGACATATGCAAACCAAGCAAAGGTGAAATTCGTGAACGTTGCGGAAGAATCCATTGCGGAACACGGGGTTGTGAGCGAATGTGTCGCACTCTCCATGGCAAAAGGCGCAGCGGCGGCGGCAAGTGCCGAAATCGGCGTCGGCATTTCCGGCATTGCAGGGCCTTCCGGCGGCTCACCCGAAAAACCCGTCGGAACCGTCTGCTTCGGCTTTTATTTCGGCGGGAAAGCGGAATGCGGCATTCCGAAGTTCGAAATTTCAAAAACCATGCATTTCGGTGCGGCGGGAAGGCAGGCTGTCCGCAATGCAAGCGTGAATTTTGTTTTTGAAACGCTTGCGGAGCTTCTCCGCGCGGACTGACATTTGCGGACACTTCACAGAAACTGTTGACATTTTCTGTGAAGTTTGTTATATTATGCGTTAATTAATTACTGTCGTGAAATATTTAACTGCGGCAGAACTTTGATTCGGAGGAACCTGCAATGAAAGCCGTTCTCAAAAAAATATTCCTTTTTCTTGCCGCAACCGCACTTCTGCTTTATATCAGCGCAGGCACGGCATACCTGACTTACAGCCTCTACCTGAAAGGAAGTCCCCTTTTTTATGCGTCGGAGGCGCTTGAAATAGCCGTTTTTGCCTGCGTTGTTCCGTTTGCGCGAGAAGCGGCTCTCCGGGTGGGGATAAAATCAGCCTTCTTACTGTTCTTACTGTCGGTAGTTTATGCAGTTGCAACAGCCGTCGGAGGCGTTCTTCTGATTGAGCTTCTGCTTCCGGTTCTGAATTGATGCCGCAAGCTGCCTTTTAAATTGTTTGAATCGTTTTGAACGGGGCTGTGTCAAAGCCCATGCGCGGCGGAACGGGTTCGATATTGCTCATCGGCCCGCTCCGCCTTTCTTTTTTCAAATAATTTCATTTTTTTGCCATTTTTTTGAAAAAAGCTGTTGACATTTGCGCTATAATCTGTTATGCTTGGTATATCATATCAAGGAGGCGTTCTATGAAAAAACTGCTTGCTTTTGCTTCCGTGCTGATGCTCTTTCTTTGCTGCTTCAGCATTGCCGCCGTTGCGGATTCGCGGCGGGATGCGCCCGTTTCCGTTTCGCTCGATTTCCCTGCGGAGCAGATAATCGTTCACGACCCGGAGGAAAGCTTAGGCTATGATGCTGCCGACGAATACTGTCTTGCGCATTCATCCGAGGTCACGATCCGCTTCTCCCTGCCCGCCGCCGCGGACCCCGCACGCAGTTTTGTTCAAATCGCCTACGACTTTTATGAACCACATTATTTCACCGACATGCCGACCGAAAACGGCTGCTATGTTTTCACAAGCAGCATAGACACAACGGACACAACGGGCTACCCCTTCAGCGATCTTCAGATTTATATCAATCAGGATTACGCTCCCTACGAACAATGGCCGAATCACCTTATGAATATCTTTGCCGATGAAGCCAGTCTTAACGAATGGTGTTCGTATTTCGACGGCGTAAGCTGGGAATACCCCGAAGATACACCCGAAAATCCCACATATGTTCCCGAAGACCCGACCGAAATTCCCGAAGATCCGACCGATGTTCCCGAAGATCCGACCGATGTTCCCGAAAATCCCACCGATGTTCCCGAAAATCCGACAATCGAACCCGCTGCTCCGACAGATGTTCCCTCCCCGTCCGTTCCGTCAACAGGAACAGGTGCAATCATCGCATACGGCATCGCTTCAATCGTTTGCGGTGCGGGAACGGTTCTCTGCGGCAAACGCCGAACAAGAGGCTGATTGTTCCTGCACGACTGCTTTTTCATGGCCTTGAAGTTTTCAGTCCAAGTTCTTCTTTTCTCCCTTTCGGAACTATGCTGTTGCAAATCTTCAAAGGCTTCTGTCTCCTTCAATAAACCCGCAGCACGACTTGACCCGCTGCGGGTTTATTGTTTTTGCGGCAGCTCTGCCCACGCTTCAAATAATCCGTTTTATGCATGTTTTCGCGAAAAAACGGATGCAAAGGCTTCTTCCGCCCCGCATCCTCTGACGTATACTTTTTTTATTGCTTAATCATTTTTTCAAAATCAAAGCCGCCAAGGCCTCCGCTGCTGCTTTTTGCGCCGCTTGCGGCTCGGCCTGAGCTGCCGCAAACCCGAGAATGATTGGAATTGCCGCTTGCGAAAGCTCCGTTTGCCCTCCGCTGCGCGGCGAAAGGCGAAGTGCGGCAACTTCAAACATCACGCGCCATTCTTCAATTGCGGAGCGGCAGATTTCCGCCGCTCTTCCGCACTCGCAGCAAAGCAGCCCGACCAGAAGCTTCGGAAGCGAGGCATCGTCAAAAAAAGCGGAAACAAATTTTTCGCAAACGCTCTCCGCACTTCCTCCGCGAGCTGCACCGTTCATAAGCTCAAAAACCCCGTCGCCGATGACGGCAACGCAATTCTCTGCGCATGAACATATTAAATCTTCTTTCGTTTTAAAATAATAATGCAGTGTGCCTTTGCTTATTCCGAGTTCGTCTGCAATGTCGCGCAGGCTGACGCTTCCAACCCCGCGCTTTGCAAAGAGCTTTGCGGCACAGTTGATGATTTCTCCGCCGGTATCCATGTTCAGCTTTGCGCCCATTCCGCAGCCTCCGTTTCGGTTTTAAGTCAGCTTTGTAAAACAGTTTTGATTGAACTGACTCCGCTTCGTTCAAATATCAAATATCAAATATCTGTAAGGTAAAAACAAAAATCAGAATTCGATTCCGTTGATTTTTTTTGCCGTTTCAAAAATCAGTATTGACGCCGCAGCGGATGCGTTCAGGCTCTCCGCCCGCCCAAGCATCGGCAGGCGGCAAAGCGAACAAAGCCGCGCAATGCCGTCCGAAACGCCGTTCGCCTCGTTCCCGATAACAATCACGCAATCACGGTTCAGCATCGGAAGCCGCTCCTCGCCCGCCAAATGTCCGCAAACAAGCGAGAACCCGCTTTCCCGCAGCTTCGGCAGAGTTTCGGAGAGTTCGCATTGAAAAATCCTGAGATGATATGTGCTGCCCATTGCGGCACGCAAAGCCTTTGGGGAAAATGCATCGGTGCTGCCCGTGCCGAGAAGAACCGCCGCCGCACCCATTGCATCGGCCGTGCGGATTATCGTTCCGAGATTGCCGGGGTCCTGCAATGCGTCCAGCGCAGCAATAAGCCCGTGCGGAAAATCCTCCACGCTTTCGGGAGCAGTCAAATCCGGCGTTCTTACCGCCGCCGCAATCCCCTGCGGAGCGGAAGTGTCGCACACCGTTTCAAGCACGGCGCGGCTCACGGAAAAAAACTCCGCACCGAGTGCCGAAACCCGTGCTTCAAAATCCGTGCGTCCCTGCTCAATAAACAGCGTTTCCGGCACAATGCCCGCCTCCAGCGCATCAAAAACAAGCCGTTCACCCTCGATAAGGTGCTGCCCGCTCTCCCGCCGCGCCGAACGATCCCGCAGGCGGCGCACAGATTTTACAATTTCGTTTTTTGTGCTTGTGATAAGCATCTTCGGCTGCCCTGCTGCAAAAGAGCTTATTCGCCGACCGCCTGCCGTATTGCACGCGCAAGCTGATCGCCGCAGGATGTATTCTTAAATCCGCAGCAAATGCCGGAAAGCCTTTCGATTGCAAACTTCGGATCGGCTCCCTCAAGCAGCGAACCGATGGCCTTGAGGTTGCCGTTGCAGCCGTTCGTGAACACAATATTGTGCAGTTTGCCGTCGATAATGTCAAAATCGATCATCGTGGAACATGTTCCGCCGGTCTTATAAGTGTAATGCATAAATTTCTCCTTTCAGGGACGGAGCATCACCCTTTTGCAGGTCTCCGCCCGGGGTTCTTTCTTCATTTATATTTTACCATAAAGCAGGGGGCATTGGCAATGCCCAAGAATTTGTCGTCAATTATAATATGTTTTGTTGTTTTTAGCTTGCTTCCTTGTCTTTTGTATTGTATAATTAATTTGGCAACCGAAATCAACAGTCTCTCTGTCATTTTGAGATTGATTGTAAGATTTCATCATTTGTGATTTCAACATGGCGGATATCGATGCGGACGGAAACATCAGCATTTCCGATGCGATAAGCGTTATGCGCTTTGCAATGCAGGTAAGATAAATTCTCTCCTATCCTGCATCAACAGGCCGGACGGTTTGCAGCAACGCTGCGGCTGTTCGGCTTTGTTTTGTTTGAATTCTGCGCTTGATCGGACAATGATTATATATTTATTTAAAAAGCATTTAATTTTGCCTTCAAATGGAGTATAATTGCAGTTGAAAAGGAAAACTGAGGCAGAGGAGGATTTTTTTTCATGCTTCTTTATGAAAAAGCCGGCAATATCGGCATTCTCACCATCAACCGTCCCGAGGCACTCAATGCGCTGAATTCCGCGCTTCTTGACTGCCTTTATGAAAAAGTGACCGAAATCGCACATGATACGGAGCTTCGCTGCCTTATCGTCACCGGCGCGGGCAAAGCTTTCGTTGCGGGCGCGGATATTTCCGAAATGAAGGATCTTTCCCGTCCCGAAGCGTTCGCTTTCGGTATGCACGGTCACAAAGCATTTTGCGCACTTGAAAACCTTGCTGTTCCCGTCATTGCGGCAGTCAACGGCTATGCACTCGGCGGCGGCTGCGAGCTTTCGCTCTGTGCGGATATTCGCATTGCCTCCGAAAAGGCGAAGTTCGGGCAGCCCGAGGTCGGTCTCGGTATCATTCCCGGTTTCGGCGGAACGCAGAGATTGACCCGCACGGTTAACCGTGCATATGCGGCCGACCTCATCCTTTCCGCACGCACTGTCAGCGCGGCGGAAGCTCTTCAAATGGGGCTTGTGAGCCGAGTTGTTCCCCCCGAGGAGCTGATGAACGAAGCAATGAAGCTTGCCGAAATGATCGCTGCAAACGCACCCATTGCCGTTCGTGCCGCAAAGAAGGCAATGCGCATTCGTTACATGAATTCGCTTGACAACGACCTTGCCGCCGAAGCAGAGCTTTTCGGAAGCTGCTTTGAAACGCAGGATCAGCAAATGGCAATGACGGCATTCGTTTCCAAAACAAAAAAAGACGAATTCACCGGCAAATAACATCAGGGCTTCGGCCCGAAGTTTACCAAACAACTATTTCACCGAAAGGAACTAAGCATTATGAAAAACGTATTCGTTATCGGCGCAGGCACAATGGGCCTTGACATCGCACAGGTTTTCGCAACCGCGGGCTACAACGTTACCGCTTACGGCAGAACCGATGCAAGCATCGGCAAATCCTCCGCAAAACTCACAAAGAGCCTTACAAAGCGCGTTGATCGCGGCAAGATGACGCAGGAAGCAGCGGATGCGATTCTTGCACACATCACCTTTGTTACCGACTATGAGAACCTCAAAACCGCAGATCTCGTGATTGAAGCAATCGTTGAGAATATGGAAATCAAACATAATCTCTATGCTGCAATCGATGAAATCTGCCCCGAGCACACCATTTTTGCAACCAACACAAGCTCCCTTTCCATCACGGAGCTTGCCGCCTGCACCAAGCGCGCGGACAAGTTCATCGGAATGCACTTCTTCAACCCCGCAACGGTCATGAAGCTTGTTGAGATCATTCGCGGTATGCACACTTCCGATGAAACCTTCGAAACAATCAAGGCTCTCTGCACCGAAATCGGCAAGGAACCCGTTGAAGTGGCCGAAGCTCCCGGTTTTGTTGTTAACCGCATTCTTATCCCCATGATCAACGAGGCTGTCACCATCGTTCAGGAAGGCGTTGCGTCCCCCGCAGACGTTGACACCGCAATGAAGCTCGGCGCAAATCATCCCATGGGACCGCTCGCATTGGGCGACCTTATCGGCCTTGACGTTTGCCTCGCAATCATGGACACCATGTATAACGAAACCCATGATTCCAAATACCGCGCCTGCACCCTGCTGCGCAAAATGGTTCGCGCAGGTCTGCTCGGCAGAAAAACCGGCAAAGGCTTCTTTGAGTATTAATCTTTGTTGACCCGAAGCTCAGTCGGATTTTGCCCGGACATGAATCCGAGCATCTTCCCGAATGAGCCTCGCAAACAGATCCGAGAGTTAACGCTGCATCCTGCCGCCTGACTTTTTCGGAAGCAACATAACATAAATTCAGGGCATTGCAGCCGCTCGGCGTTTGCAATGCCCTTTTTGTGATTAAATGTTCTTCTTCCGGGTTCACAAATAATCGTTAATCATTCCCCGACAGTCATATTCTCAAGTATCAGCTCCAACTTACGGCTCTGCTCCGGGGGAAGGCTGCTGCGGCGCGCCTTCAGGGCTTCCGCAAATTGTTTTTCGTTTCGGCCTTCCTCAAACTCAACGGAGGGAAAGCGTTTCAAAAGCAAAACGAATGCCGGCAGCGGAAGCATTTCGACAAGCGCGTTCATTTCAGCACTGTCAAGCAAATCATCGCACACAATATCAATTATGTCCGCTGCGGAATGCACGTTTTCCGTGATAAGCGCGAGCTTATCGCCTGCGGTTTGAGCCGCAAGCAGATTTTCGCGAAGCCCTCTGTATTCTGCATCGCTGAGCCTTTCACCGTCCCAAACATTGACTTCACCCATCCGGAACGCTTCCGATACCCGCGGGAAGACGCTGCGTCCGATACTTACATTGTTATGAACCGTTCTTGCAAGAATCGGCATACAGCGAACGATATACAGCCCGACACTTTTCGGCAGTTTCAAAACGGCGTCCAATTTATCCAGCGCATCGATAAGAAATGCAGCAGTTTGCTTCAAGTCGAGTGAAACGAGTTCCGCTTCAAGTGTTTCCGCTTCCTTTGCGGACAGGTCAAGCCGCTGCGATTCGCGCCCGAAATGTGCAAGCGCAAGTGCACAAAGCAGAATCGGTTCAAACAGGTTCACCGGGCTGTCGGCATAATCCTTTGCAAGCTCCCGAAGCAGTCCATCGCATTTATCCGACGGGAATAAAAGCAAAAAGGCATTTTCAGCGTCAATATAACGCAAATACCGCTCAACAAATTCGATTCCGCAAAGTTTCGGCCTGCCCGCAAGCGGCGGATAGTCCGCAGTTATGTGAATCTCCCGCGCCGAAAACACTGGCGAATACAGTTTAAAGAACCCGTTTATACCGTCCGAAACCGTTGAAAACCAGAATCTGTTGGGGTTTTTGAAAAAGTTACGCAAAATGCGTTTTTGAAGCCCTCTTGCGCGGTTCATACGAAGGTTTGCTTCCGCCATGCCGTCATTATAAAGCTGCACGAGCGCAGTGTTCACAAGCGCTTCCGCCGCCTCTTCCGCACTCGGATACCTTTTCAGGTTCAAACCGATTATATATGTTGCGGAAAGAAGCAGCTTTCTTCCCTCTTCAACGGGCAATGAACTGCTTCTGCCCCCCGTTCGCTTATCCGCCAACGTTTTAAGCAGATCCGCAAGCTGCACCTGCAAGCTTGAAACATCCGTTTCCGAAAGCAGTCCCGCAGCGTTTGCAGCCTGCACAAGTGACGCAAAATAATCCGTCGGATCGGGACGAAAGCCGTCAAGCGCATGTGCCCCGTGCTTCTCCAAACTGTCGCCCGCCGATGCTGCAAATCCGTCGGATGCCTTCACCGATTCCGTTTCATGGATTTTAGCTCCGTGTTCTTCCATTGCTCCCGTCGTTCTCCTTTCAGTCGGCTGTTTATCCCTCAGCTTCTTTTCGGCTGCAAAACACCGCCGCCGTTTTCAGCTCTGTTCATACTGTTCCGCACGGTAAATGAAGCTTTCCAACGGTTCCCCGCTGCGGACATGTTCCGCAAGCATCGGCAGCGCACGTCCCGCAAGCAATTCGAGAGAACCCTTGCAGAACCCATTGAAAGCTTCCTTCATGAAATCAATCAGTTCATCGTCTGAAACGATGTCCATCGTTTCATTTTTAAATTCATAAAACAGTCCGGTGACCTCATGCAGGGTCTGTTCATAATCCTCCTGCGAAATCCACGGCGAATCACAGAATGCTTCCGCAATCCTGCCGAGAATGCCTGCACCGAATTCCATCCTTCCCGTGCGCTGCAATGCAGCATTTCGTGTTGCGATAATCGCTGCCGCCTGCTTCCGGGAAAGAACAAGCCCGTATTTTTGAGCTTTTTCGTTGCTTTTCAGCAGCAGCTCCGTTTCATTTTTCTGCGCCGCGCCGCCCGAAAGCAATGAAAGTGAAAAGACGGCCTCAGCATTTTTGCTGTTGTTTAATTCCATTTGCACCTCCGCAATGCTGTTTGCAAGAATAAATCGTATGTTTCCTGAGTATTTCAATATTTTACGCGTCATCCCGGAATTGCTCATTATATCCCTATAAATACTCGCCGTCAAGCTTTCTTTGTGATAATTGCTGATTAATTGTTTTTAACGAAAAAGTTTCCGACCGCAATGCTCCTCTGCCCGGAATCCGAACAATTCAACCCGGGCAAAGTGTTCATGTTTTTTCGGAAACAAAAAATATGGAAATTCAGCGGCATCGGACGGCAAATTTACGGCTGCCGCATATATTGTTTCAAACCATATTGACAACGACTTTCAACAAAGCTATACTGAAAACCGATATTGCGCAATTGCAGTTATCAAATATTTTTCCGTTCACACTCTGAATCCCCCTGTTTCGGGAGCGGCACGGAGTGCGGTTTTCCCGTGATGGGAATTTTTCCGTATCTACGGCAAAAATCGTCTCAGTTGCGCATATCGCAGCCACGGGTTGACAAATTGCCCGCCTCCCTTTATTGCCCGCAACGGCAAAAAAGCGTATCATTACGGCAGTAAACCCGCCCGCGAACAGGCGGCGGAAAAAGTTAAACGGAAGGGAACGGTCACAGCAATGATACTTGCAGACAAAATCATCAATCTTCGTAAAAAGGCGGGCTGGTCACAGGAGGACCTTGCGGGAAAGCTCGGAGTTTCGCGTCAATCCGTTTCAAAATGGGAGGGCGCACAGTCCGTACCCGATATGGACAAAGTTCTTCGGCTGAGCCGCATTTTCGGTGTTTCAACCGATTACCTTCTTAAAGATGAAATCGAGGAATGCGAACCTTCCTTTCAATCCTCCGACGACAGTGCCGAGCCTCCGCTTCGCACCGTCACAATGGAACAGGCCTCTGCCTATCTTGAGCTTCGCCGTGTTTCCGCGCCGCGAATTGCGCTTGCAGCTTTTCTTTGCGTTATTTCGCCCGCAGCTTTGATTTTTCTTGCCGCAATGAGCGACAGTCGTGTTATTAATATCAGCGAAAACCTTGCCTGCGGCATCGGTCTTTGTGCCTTGATTCTGCTTGCCGCAATCGGCGTCCTGCTTTTTATGTCAGCCGGCGCAAAGGCAAGGGAATATGAATTTCTTGAAAAAGAACCGTTTGAAACGGAATACGGCGTGGCCGGTATGCTGCGCGAACGCAAAGCTGCATTTGCGCACACCTCCTCAAGGCTCAATATCATCGGAACCATGCTCTGCATACTTTCGGTGATTCCGATTTTTGTTTCCGTCTGCTTTGAAAATGCGGATTTTGCTCCCGCTGCGGCGGTAAGTCTTACGCTTGTTATTGCTGGCATCGGCAGTGCCGCATTCGTGCTCGGGGGAACATATAATTCTGCCGTTGACAAACTTCTCGAAGAGGGCGACTACACCCGCGTAAAAAAGGAAAAGAGCGGACTCGTAAGCCGCATATCTTCCTGCTATTGGCTGATTGTGACTGCGGTTTATCTGCTGATAACATTCGGCATCAAGGGCGGCAATCCCAAAACATCATGGGTCATCTGGCCCGTTGCGGGCGTTATCTTTGCCGCACTTTCGGCTTTTTTGAATGCGCTTCCCGCTGCATCTTCAAAACACGGCAAGAAGTAAAACGGAGGAAATGTTAATGAGTAACACACAATATGACAACCTGTGCGGTGAACACTTCGCTTCAACCGAGCGCGAGATCATCCGCATTGACGGACTGAATAAAGCTTTCGGAGAGATAAAGGCCGTTCGAGACCTTTCGTTCCGTGTATGCCGAGGTGAACTTTTTGCCTTTCTCGGTGTTAACGGAGCGGGCAAATCCACAACCATCTCCATAATCTCGGGGCAGCTCCGACGGGACGGCGGCAGCGTCACGATTTTGGGCATGGATGCGGAGCGGGATTTTGAGCACGTTTCCCGAAAACTCGGCGTTGTTTTTCAAAATTCCGTGCTGGATCAGGCATTGACCGTTCGGGAAAACCTCCGCAGTCGAGCCGCACTGTACGGCATCAACGGAAAAGCGTTCAAAAAAAGACTTTCGGAGCTTTCGGAACTTCTCGATTTCGGTGATCTTCTGAACCGAACCGTCGGCAAGCTCTCCGGCGGGCAGCGGCGGCGAATTGACATTGCGCGTGCGCTTTTGCACGAACCCGAGATTCTTATTCTTGACGAGCCCACGACCGGACTGGACCCGCAGACGCGCCTCCTTCTTTGGAGCGTTGTTATGCAGCTTCGTGCCGAACACGGACTTACGGTGTTTCTGACCACTCACTATATGGAAGAAGCCGCCGATGCAGACTACGTTGTAATATTGGATTCCGGCAGCATTGCTGCTGAAGGCACACCGCTGGAGCTGAAAAACAGGTTCACAGGTGATTTCATAACGCTTTACGGCGTCACGCCCGAAAAAGCCGCCGCTCTCGGTGAATACAGAGTTGAATCCACACGCGACGGCATTCGCATTGCCGTAAAAAACACGGCGGAAGCAACGCAGTTGATTTTGAAACATCCCGAACTGTTCATCGATTACGAAATAAAAAAAGGCGGAATGGACGATGTGTTCCTTGCCGCAACTGGCAAAAAGCTTTCCGGAGGTGCCGAATCATGACAGGTTGTTACAATCTTTTTATTCGCAATTGCAAACTTTTTTTCAAGGATAAAGGCATGTTCTTTGCCTCGCTGATAACGCCTGTTATCCTTTTGGTGCTTTATGCCGCATTTCTTGCAAATGTGTATCGCGACAGCTTTATTTCCGCTCTTCCGGAGGGTTTCCCCGCTGCGGAAAAGCTCATCGGCGGCATTGTCGGCGGGCAGTTGGTTTCATCCCTGCTTGCGGTAAGCTGCATCACGGTATCATTTTGCTGCAACATGACCATGGTTTTGGACAAGGTCACGGGTGCAAGACGGGATCTCACCGTTTCCCCCGTCAAAAAGTCCACGCTTGCGCTGAGCTATTATCTTGCAACTTTTGCTTCAACGCTGCTTGTCTGCCTTATTGCGGCAGGTGCGGGATTTATCTATCTTGCAAAGGTCGGCTGGTATCTTTCCTTTGCCGACGTGATGCTGCTGTTTGCGGACATTGTTCTGCTTGTGCTTTTCGGCACTGCACTTTCAAGCATTGTGAACCGTTTTCTGACGACTCAGGGGCAGGTTTCCGCTGTCGGCACGATCGTCAGCTCGGGTTACGGTTTTATCTGCGGCGCATATATGCCGATCGCACAATTCAGCACCGGCTTGCAGCACATCCTTATGTTTCTGCCCGGAACATACGGAACAAGCCTTATTCGCAATCATGCCCTCCGCGGTGCGTTCTCCGCGGCAGCGGATGCGGGTCTTGCTCCCGAAGTTATTGACGTAATTAAGAAATCCGTCGATTGCAGGCTCAGCTTTTTCGGAACGGATGTAAGCCTTCCGGCAATGTTCGCCGTCCTTTGCGGGGGAACGGTTCTGCTCGTCGCGCTGTTTGTTCTGCTGAATATACTATGCGGTGTGAACCGGCGAAAAAAATATTCGCAATGATCAAGCACCGGTTATCTTTAAACTGTGTTATCCTAAAAAACCGACACAATATTTCATGTGTCATTTCATGTGTTTTTATAAGGAAGGAAAATATGCTTAATATCAAACACTTAACAAAAACTTACGGCAGCAAAAAGGCGGTTGACGACCTTTCTCTGCACATTGCACCGGGTGAGATTTACGGCTTTATCGGCCATAACGGCGCAGGCAAAACAACAACACTCAAAAGCTGCGTCGGAATCCTTCAGTTTGATGCAGGCGAAATACTTGTGAACGGCACTTCCGTTCGGAAGGACCCCCTGACCTGCAAAAAACTCATCGCCTATATTCCGGACAATCCCGACATGTATGAGTTTATGACAGGCATCAAATATCTCAACTTCATCGCGGATATTTTCGGCATCGGAGCGGAGGAGCGGGTACAGCGCATCAATAAATATGCGGACATGTTTGAGCTCACCGCCTCGCTTGCGCAGCCTGTTTCATCCTATTCCCACGGCATGAAACAAAAACTTGCCGTTATCGCAGCTTGGATTCACTCTCCGAAGCTTATCATTATGGACGAGCCTTTTGTCGGACTCGACCCCAAAGCAGCGCATACTTTGAAAGGACTGATGCGGGAAGTCTGCAATGACGGCGGTGCGATCTTCTTTTCGACCCATGTGCTTGAAGTTGCGGAAAAGCTTTGTGACAAGGTTGCGATCATCAAAGGCGGCAGGCTCATCCGTTCCGGAACCATGGACGAGGTCAAAGGCGATGAAAGTCTTGAATCCGTTTTTCTCGAGCTTGAAGCCGAATAAACTTCGGAGGCGCACTTATGCTTAAAATTCTTCTTAAACGGCAGCTCTATGAACTCAACCGAAGCTTTTTCTATGACCCCAAAAAGGGCAAAAGCCGTTCAAAGTTCGCATCCGCCGCGTTCATCGTGCTGTATGCCCTTCTTATGGTCTGCGTGCTGGGCGGAATGTTCGCATTTTGTGCTTATCAGCTTGCAAATCCGCTCCGTGCCGCCGGGCTCGACTGGCTCTATTTTGCATTGTTCGGCATAATCGGGCTGATGTTCGGCGTTTTCGGCAGTGTGTTCAACACCTATGCCGCGCTCTACAAAGCAAACGACAACGACCTTTTGCTCTCCCTTCCCGTGCCCGTCGGAAGCATTCTGCTTTCTCGGCTGCTGGGCGTCTACCTTATGGGGCTGATGTTCTCGGCGGTTGTGTTCGTTCCGGCAGCGATAGTTTACCTCTGCATTGATTTCTCTGTCGGCACGCTTTTGGGCTGCATTCTCGGGATGCTGTCAATCTCCGTCTTCGTTTTTGTTCTGTCCTGCGCATTGGGTTGGGTGGTTGCAAAAATCGCCTCCAAGCTGAAACGGAAAAGCTTCCTCACGGTCATAATATCGCTTGTGTTTATCGGCGGGTATTATTATGTTGTAAACAATATCACGACCCTTTTAATGCAGTTTACGCAATATGTCGGCGCAATAGGGGCAGGCGTCAAAAACTTTGCTTACCCTGTTTACCTTTTCGGGCGGATGTCGGCGGGAAACCTTGGTTCCGCTCTGCTGCCCGTATTCGGCACAGCCGCGCTTGCATTGCTTACATTTTATGTTATGTCGAAGAGTTTTTTAAAGCTTGCAACCGCTTCTTCCGATACCGTAACCGCAAAGTATAATCGTAATGCACGACAAAAGGCAAGCGGCGTTTTTCCCGCTTTGCTCAAACGTGAGCTCGGCCGATTCACCGCAAGCCCTGCATATATGCTCAATTGCGGTTTTGGCGTTATAATCATGCCCATTGCAGGCATTCTGCTTCTCATCAGGGGCGCAGCTCTTCGTTCAATGCTGTTTGAGCTTTTCGACAGCAACACGGGAACGATTGCGATACTTGCTGCCGCCGCCGTCTGCCTTGTGTCCACAATGAACGATATGACTGCGCCGTCCGTCTCTTTGGAAGGAAAAACTCTTTGGATTCTGCGTTCAATGCCCGTAACCACGCAGCAGATCCTTCGTGCAAAGCTTGCAATGCAGCTCCTGCTGTCCGGAATTTCGGTGCTTTTCGCCGCGATCTGCATATGTATCGCATTTGCCGTGCCGATAGGTTCATCGATTGCGGTAATCCTCGCATGTCTTTCCCTCGTTGTTCTTCTTGCCGAATTCGGGTTGTTCCTTGATCTCAAAAAGCCGAATTTGAATTGGACGACCGAAATCACGCCCATAAAACAGAGTTCAAGCGTGATGTTCGCTCTTTTCGGCGGATGGCTGTACGTATTGCTGTTCGGGGCCGGTTGGTTTCTCGGCGCACATGCACTCGGAGCGGAGCTTTACCTCATGCTGTTTTTTGCACTGAACATGATTCTTTCTGCGGTACTGCGTTCGTGGCTAATGCGCAGCGGAACCGATATTTTTGAGAGTTTGTAAATTTATTATTCAACTTCATATTGAATTATTTCAAAAGGGTATCTCCTAACCTGTAGGAGATGCCCTTCATCATTTCATAAACCGACGTAAACGGAATCAATTTCCCGGGAAATAATTATTCCGTCCGCCCCGATCGGCTCAATTTCCCGGGAAATAAAGTCAAAAATTCTTCGGTTCCTTGCTGAATATTTCGACTTAATCCGAATATTTCTGCTCGAGGTGTTTATTAAACAGATAGGATTCATAGTCACCGATGGAAAATGCACGTTCCGAGGCTGCATCGCCGTACCGTTCCGCAAGCTCCGCAAACGTGATTTTCCTTGCTTCGCGCTGTGCAAAAGTGTCTTCTTCGTTAATTCGGCGCATTATTTCCTCGATACCGTCAATTTTCAGGTTTCCGATTCTCCATTCAGGAGACATATGCGTGTAATTGTACCAAATGTCAAAATTATTCGTAATATTGAGAACAATGAAATCTCCGTTGGAATAATCCGGATTCTCGCTGCTCTTCAGCAGACTTTCAACGCATTCCGCTTCGGTGCGCAATTCTTCATACTGCCAATAGTACGGCACAAGGCATTGCGGGATGTCACTCTTGATAATTCGAATCGGATAGAGCTTGCGATTTTCACCGTCGCAGCTTCCCGCATGAACAAAGAATTTAAAATTCTGCCCGATCTGCCGGCAGCGTTCGGCAAGTTTCAGCTTTTCGGCAAGTTTCGGAAGTTCCGCAACTTCATCCTTGTTCTCTGCATTTATAAACGCCTGCCAACGCGGTGCAATGCCGTTTTGCAGCAGAATTTCCGTCGCTTTCAGCAATTCCGAATACGCACCTTTTCGGCCGATATACCTATCCGTCGTTTCCTCTCCGCCGAAGAATGTGAGCTGAACGACTTTTACGCCGACTTCACGGAGGAACTTTGCATACTCCCCGTCTCTGACGAGCCGCCAAAAACTTGCAAGCTCAAACCTTTGCGGTTCGCAATTAACGCTCAACGCCTTGTCGCGTTCCCAGCGCGCTCTGTATTCCCCGCAAAAATCCGGTTCGCGAAGCCAGCTGTAATATTCAATTTGTTCAAAGTGCGGGCGAAAGCTGTTCACAAGCATTTCGTCTGCACCGTTTTCCGGCGGAATATTCGGCAATCGGCCGAGCCAGCAATGCCTGCATCGGTTCGGACATCCGTACATGTCAACCACCAAAGCAAGCTTTCTGCTTTTTTCAATGTTAATACTCATACAATTGGTACTCCCGTTAAAATATCGGCACCCGCCGAACAACAGCGAGTGCCGCATTTTTCTGCTTTATTCAGTTAATAAAGTACTTTCGCAGCCGAGTTATTTATTCCTGCTCGGCAAGCGAACCCGCAACGCGGACGCCGGGAAGCATAACCGCAAACGGTCCGCTGTAGTTCTTGCTGTCGTAGCGTTCGGTTGTGAACCTCATCCCGCCGCTGCAGGCATTGATGCTGCCGTTTACCGAACCGCCGGTCACGATGCGAACGCGTTCCCCATCGAAAAGGTACGCAAGGCGAATTTCTCCGCCGAAATGTCCGGACATTGTGTCCATCTGGAAATCCGAGAATGTAACGGCGTAAAGATAAGGTTCTTTTTTCATTTCTTCAAACGAAATACTGCCGTTTTCGCAGCTGTATGCAGAATAATCGCCCGTGGGCTCAATGCCGAGATAATAACTCATTCTTGCGCCGCCGTGCAAAGTTTCAACCTTGCCGTCGGCAATCACGGGACGATCCTTCATGGGAATCGCTTCACTGCTGAAGGGAACCTTTGCGCGAAGGGTCATGTTGAGCCTTTCACCGTCTTTCATCTCGGGCTGGACATCCGTTCCGACCTTCCATGTTGAATACCCGGGATAGACCATTCCCGCACTGCTGCGCGCAATGTAATAGGAAAGCACTTCCGCCGCATTTTCGCCCGAGAGAATCAGGTTGTAAGTTCCGCTCGGCAGTTCCGCACGGGCAATTGCCCTGTCCGCCACCTCGCGGAGCGCGGTTGTGACCTTTTCGCGCAGCGCATCGCAATTCAGATTGTCGTAGCCGAATGCATGATAAACTTCAACATCCTCGGGTTCCTTGCACTGAACGACGAATTCGCCGTCAACATCGTTTTTATAATAGCAAACGTCCGTTCCGTTATCGCCGAGGATACGGGTTTTGACCTGCTTTGAGAAAATCTCCGCCGAGTTCACGAATGCGCGCGGATCGTTATCCGCCGCAAACAATGCCGCAGCAAAACGCTTTGCCGCCTCTTCAGCCGAAACCTCCGCAAGGCTGCCTGCGGCCGCAATGGGTTCACAAGCCTGTTTTTCAGGCAGTTCATAATACGGGTTGCCCGCAAAAGACGCCGCATGTTTCGCTTCCTTAAGAAGGGTCAGAACTTCCTGCTCCGACTGGGACGGCACAATGGTGACCTGTGACCTGCCGCGCATCGGCTTGCCGTCCTTTTCGTAATCGCAGAATACCTCAACGTTGTATTTATGGGTATCCCTGATGCGGCGCATATCCTGCCTGCGGCGAATAAAGAAAACTTCCGCCGTGTGCTCTTTTTTTTCGTTAATGCGCCACGTTTTGATTTCAGCTTCTTTTAATGCGTTTTTAATAATATCTATCATAATAAAAGCATCCTTTCGAATCAAAATTCTTTCCGAACTTCATCAGCCCAGACGAATTGTCGCCTTGATGTAGGGACCGCCGTCCGAAACTTTGACCCATTCTTTGTAGCCCTTGCCGCATGCTCCGCAGCCGCCGAGTTCGATATTGTCGCTCATCATCGTGATGGACTTGAGCAGGTCGGGAACATAGCCCGTCAGCACGACAGGGGAAAAGATCCTGCCTGTCAGCTTGCCGTCCTTGATTTCTCTTGCAAAGTTGACCATGCACTGAATGCCCCAGTTTTTGGGGTCTTCCATGCCGGAGCTGGGTTCTTCAAGCAGCATTCCGTATTTTACGGAAGCGATCATGTCTTCAACTTTATCGCTGCCGGGTTCGAAATAGGTGTTCGTCATGCGCGTATACGCCTTGCGCTCATAGCTCTCGCGCCTGCCGTTGCCGGTGGGTACGGTGCCAAGGAACATTGCGGACTGCGCATCGCTGATGCCTGCTTTAAGAATGCCCTTGTCAATGATAACGGTGTCGTGGGACAGGGTGCCTTCATCATCAAAGAAATAGGTTGCAACCTCGCGCTGAGCGCAGCCGTCATGCATGGTAACGAGCGGGGATGCTACCTGCTTGCCGATATAGGACTGTGCAAGAGCCCTGTCCTTAACGAACATATCCATTTCAACGCCGTGACCGAACGCTTCATGAACGATCATGCCCGTGACTTCGGGTGTGCAGACGCATTCATAAGTGCCGGGTTCCATGGGTTCGGCGTTCAAAAGATCAGTAACGGTCTTTACGCACTGCGGAATTGCAGATTCCATTTTATCAAGCAGCTCCGCACCGCCGAGGTTGGAGAATCCGCGGAAGCTCTGCTTGATTTCCTCGCCCTTTGCCGCAACAAGAGTCATGATGCCCGTTGAATAAAGCACGGACTGTTCAAGCTCGCGGTTTGCGGAAAGGAAGAGCTTGTGATATTCCTGATAGTTGAAGCCCGTTATTGCGTCAAGAATGCGTTCATCGGCTTTAACAGCCTTTTCGCGCAGCGCGGTCACGGTTTCAATCAACTTTTCGTCGCCGACCTCGCGGGGATGAATTTCGTAATTCGTTGCCTCGCAAAGCGTGCAGGGCTCATCGCTGATGCATTTGTACTCCGCTTCTTCGGTTCCTTCGGGAATGAAGTTTGCGGGATTCATGAGCTGCTGCTCGATTTCTCTTTCAATTTCGGGCAGGTTTTCTGCCGTGATTTCGTTTGTGCTGTATTCGGCATAGCCTTTGCCGTCATAGACCTTCACGATCATGCCCTTGCCGCCGAATGCGTTTGTTGCGGAAATTGCAACGCCGCTTCGCGATGCACGATAACCTTTTTCATAATTATCGGTGATGAGCACGGATGCATATTGGTATTTTTCGTTCAGCTTTGCAAGAAGCTGCTTCGCAAGCGGCTTCTTTTGCGCAATGTATTCGCTGTGTGTAACTTTTTGCATATTAAAAACACTGTCTCCTTTCGAGCGTTGTCTTTAATCTATATTATACCCCCGCCGAACATAATGTCAAGCGAATACGGAGCAATGTTGCGAAATTGACACACTGCGGCATCAAAGTGCGCAGCCCGTCCGTTCTCTTTTTTAAAACGCTCTTATTAATTTGCTTTTTTGCGAAAAAAAGCTTATAATATCGTAAACGGAATCCGCATCCGCACGGTATGCGGCGGAGTGAATTTAACTTTAAAAAGCAATAATTAATACAAATTCGGAGGGTACACTCATGCAGTATGTAACACTCGGCAAAACCGGGCTTAAGATTTCCCGCGTCGGTTTCGGCGGCATCCCCATTCAGCGCATCGATGCGGAAAAGGCAAAGCCGCTTATCGACGCCCTTATTGAATGCGGAATAAACTATATCGACACGGCACGCGGCTACACCGTCAGCGAAGAATACATCGGCGGCGCAATCTACGGACGGCGTGACAAATTCGTTCTTGCAACAAAGAGCATGGCACGCACACGCGAAGCAATGGAGGCAGACATTGAAACAAGCCTCCGCAACCTCCGCACCGACTATATCGACCTGTATCAGGTACACAACCCAAGCATGGAACAGCTTGACACCGTAATCGGTGCGGGCGGCGCATTGGAGGCACTTTTTGCGGCGCGCGATGCGGGCAAAATCGGGCATATCGGCATCACCGCACACTCGCTGACGGTTTTCGAACGTGCGCTTGAGCTTGACTGGGTTGAAACGATCATGTTCCCTTATAACATTGTTGAAAGCCAGTGCGAACCCCTGCTGCAAAAATGCCGAGACAGGAATATCGGGTTTGTCGCAATGAAACCCATGGCGGGCGGTGCAATTGAAGACGGACGCATTGCAATGCGTTACCTTGCCGCAAACGAGCTTGTAACAGTCGCCATCCCCGGCATGTACTGCGCAGAGGAAGTTCAAACAAATTCCGCCGCCGGTTCCGACACTTCGCCCCTTACCGATGATGAAAATGCCGAGATCGCAAAAATCCGTTCCGAACTGACGGGCAATTTCTGCCGCCGCTGCAACTATTGCGCCCCCTGCACCGTCGGCATCAGCATCCCGAATGTGTTCCTTTTTGCAGGCTATCTCGAACGCTACGGGCTTGCCGATTGGGCAAAAGGACGCTATAAAACCCTCCCCGTAAAAGCAAGCGCATGTATCGGCTGCGGCAAATGCGAACCCCGCTGTCCCTACGGACTGCCGATAAGAAGCATGCTTAAAAAATGCGCAGAGGAGTTTGGGGAATAAAGGTCTAAGCTTTACGTTTATTAATCGTTAAGAATTCAAAAAAAACTGTTGACAAATGCCCCGAAGTGTGATAAACTTATCAAGCCTTAGGGGTATGATGTAATGGTAACATAGCGGTCTCCAAAACCGTTCTTCTGAGTTCGAGCCTTAGTACCCCTGCCAAAGAAAAGTCCGAGCGATTTCGCCCGGACTTTTTTGCTGTCGAAAATCAAAAAGCCGCAATCAGCCCGGAGTCCCGTGCAACGGTGTTCCCCCAAAATTACGCAGGCGCACTTGAGCTCCGACAGGAAAACGGAGGGTTGATTATTCCGTGGGCAGCAGAAACATCGGAAGAATGTGCGGCGCCGTTAAGGCTCTTTTCGGCGAAAATGCGGTCGAATGAATACCTGTTTGCATAAGGTTTTGATTTTTCAGCAGGAAAATTCAAAAAGTTGTTGACATTCTGCGAGATATTTGGCATAATTGACTTTGGCGCAATGTTCGCCGCATTATTTTTCTTTGGAGAAACAAAAAATGAAACGAATCGTTATTGCACTGGGCGGCAATGCATTGCAGGAAGCAGGCAAGCCCGCAACCGCAGAATCCCAGCTTGAAGTTGTTGAAAAAACTTCCGAATACATCGCAGACATCATCGAAAGCGGCTATGATGTCGTTCTTGCGCACGGCAACGGCCCGCAGGTCGGCAGGATCGTGCTCCAGAACGAATATGCTTCCGCCGTCACCCCCGCAATGCCCTTTGACGTTTGCGGTGCAATGAGCCAGGGCTACATCGGCTACCACATGCAGCAAGGGCTTGAGAAAGTCCTCCGCGCCCGTAAAAACGGAAAGCGCGTTGTGACTGTTGTTACGCAGGTTGTTGTTGATAAGGATGACCCGAAGTTCAAAGCACCCTCAAAACCCATCGGCCCCTTCTATACCGAAGACGAAGCCCGCAAGCTTGAAGCCGAAAAAGGCTACACCATGAAGGAAGATGCCGGCAGGGGTTGGCGCAGGGTTGTTGCTTCCCCCATGCCCGTTGAAATCGTTGAGCTTGACGCCGTGAAATGCCTTATGAACGGCGGCTTCATCGCCATCACCGTCGGCGGCGGCGGAATCCCCGTAATTAAGGACGAAAACGGCAACTATATCGGCACGGCAGCCGTTATCGACAAGGATCTTGCATCAGAACGCCTCGCAGAGGACATCGATGCCGATGCACTCGTTATCCTGACCGCTGTTGAACAGGTTTGCATCAATTTCGGCAAACCCGAACAAAAATCCCTCGCAACCATGACCGTTGAAGAGGCTCGCCGCTATATGGCGGAAGGGCATTTCGCACCCGGCTCCATGCTGCCCAAGGTTGAAGCTGCCGTCAAGTTCGTTGAAAGCAAGCCCGGCAGGAAGGCCATCATCACTTCCCTCGACAAGGCGGTTGAAGCTCTTGAGGGCAAGGCAGGCACTACCGTTTGCTGATGCTTGACAAAATATAAAACATTTCAAAAACAGTCAGTAATCAAACTGTTTTCTGCTGTTTATCGCAGCATAATCCGCAAACATGCCCCTGAAAGATCGATCCTTTCGGGGGCATGTTTGCTTGTTTTAACTTCTGCTCACGGTCAATTTCCGTCGGTTTATTATCGTTTGGTTTTAAACATCGTTTCTGTTTTTCCCCCCCGCATACATGCTTTCGTTCAAAAAAGATGCGCTTCCGAAATAATTTTTTCCGCAACCGTGATATCGGCGGGGCAAAGCTCGAAGTCTGCAAGTTCCGACGGGTAAACAAAGCGAATTTCTTTATGTTCAATGCAGCGCGGGTCGCTGCCGATGATCGCTGTTCGGAACACTGTGAGCTGAATTTCAATATCCGGATATGAATGCAAAACGCGCATAAATTCGCCCTTTACGCAAAGATCGATGTCCAATTCTTCGCGGCATTCACGCAGCACGGCTTGTTCCGGAGTTTCCCCGGGTTCGATTTTTCCGCCCGGAAATTCCCATTTCAGCGCACGCGTTTTGTTTTCCGCACGCCGACAGATGAGAATTTTATCATCCTTTTCAATGATTGCAGCAACAACTTCAATCCGTTTTGATTCGTTGCTGTCGCTTTTTGAAGTTGAAACGGGTTCGTGCTTCGCACCCTTGCGGCGCAAATTCAGCCGCAGCGTTTTAAGATGCGCCTTCTGTTCCGCCGTTATGCGAAAACTCTCAACCGCCTTCTGAATCGTTTTGTTATGCACCCACGGGGAAAGCCTGCGTTCTTCAACAAAGGGAACGGTCGAATCGTATTGCTTTGCAAGCGCAGTTGCAAAATACCATGCCTGCATCATATTCACATAGTATTCTTCCGAACATACGGAGGCGGCAAGGGCATTGATTTCGGAAGCAAACTCTTTTTCAAGGTAAAAACACATCAGCATCCGCAGCCCGAAACGCACCGTGTAAGGATGTGCCGATTGCAGCCATTTTTTGATTAGCGGCAAAAGCTCCCCGGTATGCTTTGCAAAAATGCGCGGAGTCATGCTGTCGCAAACAGCCCAGTTTGTTACGTACGGAAGGAACGCTTCAATCGTTTTTACGGCGGAATCGAAATCACCTATGCTCTCCGCAATGTATGCATGAACAAGGTTCTGTTCGTGATATTCATGCGGCAGTGCGGAAAGAAATTCGTTAATTCCCGCATTTTTCCCGAACCGTTTTGCAATGCTGCGGAGCTGCGGCGTGCGCACGCCGATAATGCTTTCCCGCGGAACGTTCGGAATCAGCTTTGCCGTAAAATCCGCATATTCTTCATCGCGCGCGGCAAATATCGCATTCAGCATTTCTTTTTCAACTTCAACGGACATTTCAGGCTCCTTTGTTATTCATCGTTTCATCAATTTTTTATAAACATTGATGTTCTCATCAATATGTTTTGTTTAAAAGAATTCGACGCACCCGAACCGAGTGCGCCGAACACAGTTTCAAAGCCGTGAATCTCAGCTGCCGATTAATTCAGCTGCCGAACTCAGCCGTTAAGTATTGCGCGGCGAAGAATTGCAAGCGCGTCAACCGTGTCAACAACACCGTTGCCGTCCATATCCGCACGCTCTGCCTGTTCGGGCGTGAGTGCGTCAAGACCCATTGCCCCGCGCAGTGCAAGCAGTGCATCCGCAGTTTCGACAACACCGTTGCCGTCAACATCGCCTGCCGTACCGGGCTGGGTGTTGTAATCGGTGATCTCAACATCGACCGCACCGAGTTCACCGTAACGATAAACCGTGAACACATAGCTCTTGCCTGCTTCAAAAACATAGTTGTCATTTCTGCCGTGCGCCGTGCCTATATCGCTGACAAGCCCGATCTGAGGGCCGTCATCATGCCAATAACGCGGGTTTGCAATGCACCAGTCGTATGTGCCTGCGGGAATGCTTACGGTGACGCTTTCGCCGTTGAAAACGATATCCGTTTCGGTCATGAAGTTGCCGTCCGCATTCTCGGGGAGCTTATACTCAAAGCGTGAATAAAGCTCTTCCGCGCCTTCTGCGCCGTAAGCCAGGACATCGCCCGTTTCGGGAATGCCGACGCCGTATTCCACAGCATCCGCATCAAGCAGCATCTGGAAGCCGGAACCGTCAAGATACACTTCGTCAATAACGCGGAGCGTTACGGAAGCTTTAGTGATATCGAAATAATTTGCAGTCACAATGATGTTTGCGTTGACTGCCGCACCGTTGTAATCCCAACCCGTGAAGGCATAGCCCTCGTGTGCGGGAACGGTGGGGAAGTCAGCCGCAGTGAGTACGCTGCCCTTGTCAACGGTTGCCGTCGAAATCGTTTCATCTGACAATCCGTCAACAAAAGTTACGGTGCATTCATCGCCGATAACGGAACCGACGGGAAGGTTATTTGCAATATAAAGACCGCAAACGAGCACCGCCGAACCGTTTATCATGCCGAGGTCCGTTGCCGCGCCGGTTGCCGTGTCAATAACGGCAAGGCCGCCGTTACCGTAATCGGAGAACCTTGCCCAGAAGAGCTGGTTCGTGTTGTGATCATATGCCATGGACTGGAAGCGTTTGTGACCGAAACCCGTGCTGCCGATAAGCGTGCCGACACCGGTTTGCAGGTCGATGCTGTACAGTTTGCTTGCATTTGAGTAGCTTTCGGTAAGAACATATGCCGTGCCGTCGGTTGAAATTGCAAGCGTCATGGGTGTTTCACTGCCGCAAACAATCTGTGCGATTTCCGTGACCGCACCGGTTGAAATATCAACGGTGTAAAGGAATTTGCCGGAAGCGGCACCCGTGCCGATTGCGTACATTTTCTGTGCGCTGTGGTCATATGCCATATCGCGAATCGTAACATCGCCGGTGTTCATCGCAGGGTAGGTAACTTCACCCGTTTCGGTGTTAAGGATGAAATAATCCTTAGTCATATAGCCGTAAACATAGCCGCCCGCAAACTCGGCAGCGGTGACATTTGCAGTCATTGTATAGGGCAGCTCGGAAGCGACAGCGGGATCCGCATCGATGAAGCTGTACCATTTTGAGGAGAAGAAGCCGTTCAGCGTTACAGCCGCAGGCCCCTGTTCAACGGTGACTGCACACTCGGCGGTGATTCCGCCGTCAACGGTGGTTGCGGTTATAACGGTCTGTCCGACGGAAACGCCGGTCACGAGTCCGTTTGCATCAACGACCGCAATGCTTTCATCCGCGGAAGCAAAGGTAACTTCCTTGTTGTATGCATTCTCGGGAAGAACCGTCCAGTTGAGCTGCGCGCGGCGCTGAGTCTGCACCGTCAGACTCGGAGTCAGTTCAAGGCTTTCGGGCGCAACGGGAGCACCGACATAAACATTGTCAAGGTAGGCGGTGTCGTCATGGCTGTTTGAGCTGCTGTCTTTCTGATAACTCCAGCTGAGAACATGCTCGCCGGCGGTGAGTGCATAGCTTACATTCGTCCAGTCAATTTCGCCGGAGAAGAAAGTCCAGGGGCTTGAAGCAACAGGGTTGCCGTCGACAGCGAAAACGAGTTTGTCATAGCGTGCTTCGCTGCTGACTTTGTAGTCAAAGGAAACGATATCGCCCTCTTCCGCCGTGACTGTTGCCGTGACGGTGGATTCGGAACTGCTGACTTGGAAGTTGGTGCTTTTTGCCCAACCGTTCGCACCGTCAACAGTCCAAGGATACTCGCCCTCCGTAACGAACTGAATGTTTCCGTCGGGAACGTTCAGTGCTGCATCCAATGCTGCGTCGCGAACGCTCAGTGCAAGCGCAGGTGTGCAGGCAAGTGCCAGCAGCATGATAACCGCCGTCATTGCCGCAATAAATCTTTTCATATGGTTCTCCTTTCGTGCCGAGGAAAGTCTTTGCGGAATCACATCGTGTTTTGATGTATTCCGCAAGTGATATTATACATATATCATGAAGGATTTTCAAGTTTTCTTTAAATGTTTTTTATCGGTTTAATCCGCTGTTCGGCCGTGCATTCGAGTGTTTTGCCCGAATTTATCGGTATGATGCATTTTTTTCTTGTTCGGGTATTGAATATTTTCTTCAAAAATGTTACCATATTGCTTGAAAACAGAGGCATCCCCGCCGCCTTTGCCCGTTGACGGGAACGGGCGGCGCAAAGTTGCTCTCGGGTGAACGGTGATTAAACCGCGCTTTGTGCAAAATGTTCCGAATGTTTTGCGCAAAGCCCTTAAACCGGCGTTTACCCAATCAAAAAACGGAGGATAAATTGTTTCTATGGAAAGAAAGAATGCTTGGAAAACCTATTCCGAAGAAGATATTTCAAAGCTCAACGCAATCTCCGCCGAATATGTCAAGTTCCTTGACAACGGCAAAACCGAGCGCGAATGCGTTGCACAGACTGTTGAAATGGCAAAAGCAAAGGGTTATCGCGACCTTAACACCGTCATTGCAAACGGCGAAAAGCTCAACCCCGGCGACTGCGTCTATTCCGACTTCATGGGCAAAGCGCTCATGCTTTTCAAAATCGGCAAACAGCCCATTTTCAAGGGTCTGAACATCGTCGGTGCTCATATTGACTCCCCCCGCATTGACCTTAAGCAGAATCCCCTCTATGAGGACACCGATTTTGCATATCTCGACACGCATTACTATGGCGGTATCAAAAAGTATCAGTGGGTTGCAATGCCCCTTGCAATGCACGGCGTTGTTGCAAAGAAGGACGGCACGCTTATTAACATCGTTATCGGTGAAGATCCCTCCGATCCCGTCATCGGCATTTCCGACCTGCTTCCTCACCTCAGCCGCGATCAGATGAGCAAAAAGGGTTCCGTTGTTATCGAAGGCGAAGAGCTGAACATCATCATCGGCAGCAAACCCCTCAACGATGAAGAAAAAGAGCCCGTCAAAGCTGCTGTTCTTGCTCTGCTCAAAGAAAAATACGATATCGAAGAAGAGGACTTCCTCTCCGCCGAACTGGAAGTTGTTCCCGCCGGTGCAGCACGCGATTTCGGTCTTGACCGCAGCATGATCATAGGTTACGGCCACGATGACCGCGTTTGCGCATATGCTTCCGTCAATGCGATCCTCAGCATTGACGAAACGCCCGAATACACCTGCTGCTGCCTGCTTGCCGACAAGGAAGAAATCGGCTCCGTCGGCGCAACCGGTATGTACGGCAAATATTTCGAAAACGCTGTTGCAGAGCTTGTAAACGCAACAGGCGAATATTCCGACCTGCTCGTTCGCCGCGCACTCACCGCCTGCCGTATGCTCAGCTGCGATGTCAGCGCGGGCTATGACCCCAATTTTGCAGGCGTATTTGAACGCAAGAATGCGGCATACCTCGGCAGGGGCGTTTGCTTCAATAAGTACACCGGTTCCGGCGGCAAGGGCGGTTCCAACGACGCCAACGCCGAATACATGGGCAAGCTCCGCAGGCTGATGGATGACGCAAACGTCAACTTCCAGACTGCCGAACTCGGCAAAGTCGATCAGGGCGGCGGCGGCACCATCGCTTACATCTGCGCCAATTACGGCATGGAAGTCATCGACAGCGGCGTTGCAGTGCTGTCCATGCATGCTCCGTGGGAAATCATCTCCAAGGCCGACCTGTACGAAGCAGTTAAGGCTTACCATGCCTTTATGCTGAAAGCATAAAGGGATTTATCACGAAGAGATAAATCTTTATGCTGAAGGCTTAAAGGGATTTATCACGAAGAGATAAATCTTTATGCTGAAGGCTTAAAGGGATTT
>ERZ1031278.8-NODE-8-length-110457-cov-30.057608_pt1 | contig 110457 bp, 91 predicted proteins | sample MGYA00518738_ERZ1031278 | MGnify/ENA primary metagenome ERZ1031278 (study PRJEB33719, sample SAMN04261329) | wastewater metagenome | biome: periurban shantytown; feature: human; material: feces | host: Homo sapiens | place: Peru: Lima | collected 2012-07-26 ...
AGAGAAACGCAGAAAGCGGACGGGGGCGAAAACCCTTGACGGAGACAAGGGCGCACTTATACACCTCGTCGGGGCAAGCTCCATATCGTTCGTTTCGCCGCAAGCGGCAAAACTCATTCATTCTGCTGCCCCTCCTCTCCCCAAAAAGTTTTGCAACTTTGCGGGGACCCCATGAGGTGATTGCGTTCTGCCGAAAGCCCATTGCATGGAGCTTGATGATTTCCGCAAAAGTCCCTTGCTTCAATCATCCAGAGGAAGCTACACTTCCCCTGCGCTGGCTTTGCCAGCTACCCTATGCACAGGCTCGTGGCGCTCCACGACCTCGACTGCCCGTGGCGGCCGGGCGATCTGGAGCAGCGCAGCGGGCGCATCATCCGTCAGGGCAACCGCAACAAGGAGGTACACATCTACCGCTACGTCACGGAATCCACCTTCGACGCCTACCTCTGGCAGACGGTAGAAAATAAGCAGAAGTTCATATCCCAGATCATGACCTCAAAATCCCCTGTTCGCTCCTGCGAGGACGTGGACGAGACCGCCCTTTCCTATGCGGAGATCAAGGCGCTGTGCGCCGGAGACAAGAGAATTAAAGAGAAGATGGACTTGGATGTGGACGTTGCCCGCCTGAAGCTCATGAAGGCCAGCCATCAGAGCCAGCAGTTCCGTCTGGAGGACAATCTGCTCAGGCATTTCCCCGAACAGATCCGGCAGAACGAGAGCTTCGTGGAGGGATTCACCGCCGATATGCAGACGCTCGCCGGGCATCCGCACCCCGTGGACGGCTTTGCGGGCATGGAGGTCAAGGGCGACCTTCTCACCGACAAGGACAACGCAGGCGCTGCCATTCTGGAAGCGTTCAAGGACGCAAAGGGCATGGAGCCCGTTCCCATCGGGAGCTACCGGGGCTTTGCTATGTCTCTGACCGTGGAGGACTTCGGACGGGACTTAATTCTCACCCTCAAGGGCAAAATGAACCACCGCGTGACGCTGGGCAAGGACGCGCGGGGCAACCTCACCCGCATCGACAACGTTTTGAGCGCCATGCCGGACAGATTGCAGAATGTCAGAAACACGCTGGACGCGCTCACCGCGCAGATGGAGACGGCAAAGGCGGAGCTGGGCAAGCCCTTCCCCCAGGAGGATGAGCTGCGGACAAAATCCGCGCGGCTTGCGGAGCTGAACGCCGAGCTGAACATCGACGACCGCACGCCCATGGAGCAGATGGCGGAGGACGCGCCCGCCGTGCAGAGCGCAAAGGCGGAGCGTCCCTCCGTGCTGGCAAAGCTGAAAGCGCCGCTGTCCCAGCCCTGCGCCGAGGACAAAATCAGGCGCAGGGACAAGGAGGAACGATAAAAAACGGCGGCTCCGACGAAGAGTGGATTTTGTCGGAGCCGCTTCACTACAGGTTAATGAAAGGAAGGATGCACCAATATGAAGGATATTCCCGTTTACAGATTTCCCGCCGAGCACGCCCGTGAAAACGGCGAGCTGGAGCTTTACCGCGCCTCCAACAAGGCCAGCGCCGCCTGCAAGGAGGCCATTGAGAAGGCGATCTCCGAGCATTATTGTGATAACGTCCTGCACAGGGAAGCCGTTGCGCAGGTGGCGGAGCAGTTTGGGCATGAGCGCATTTTATATGTGCTGGCGATTACCATCCGGCAGAAGGATTGGGACGGGCGGTTTTCAGCCGACAACAAACAATGGGCAAAGACCGTTCCCGTTTCGGAGAACCCCGACGCATGGGGGACGGATCGGAACTGCTATCTGGCGGTGAACAGCCACAGCGGGCTGGTTGACCTGTTTACCAAGCTGGCGCGGGAGGACGCAAGGGCGCATGAGCGCAGGCCCTCGGTGCTCGGCAGACTGAAAAACAGACCGCCCGAAGCGGCGGCAGAGACAGTCAAAAAGGCAAAGGAGCCGTCCCTGTGAGCGCGCAGTTCATGCGCCGGAACATCCGCATCTCCGTTCGCCTGACGGAGGAGGAGCACCGGCTGCTGAAGGAAAAGATGGCGCGGATCGGCGTTACCAATCAGGAGGCGTTCCTGCGGAAGATGGCGCTGGACGGGCTGGTGATCAAGTTAGAGCTGCCGGAGCTGAAGCAGATGATCTCGCTCCTGCGCTACACGAGCAACAACATCAACCAGATCACCAAACGGCTCAACGAGAGCGGCAGAGCCTACGACACCGACCTTGCGGAGATTCTGGAAAAGCAGAAGCAGCTATGGGGACTTGCCAACAAAATTCTTATGAAGCTGTCCACCATTCAGTGAGCAGGCAGAAATATACGATAAGCCCATGCTGCCGGCATCCTTGTTTTAGGGCAGCTCTTTCTGTATAATGAAATCAAAAAGGACGGAAAACGACTATGAAATTCATTTTGAAACTGCTGCTTGCGCCCCTTATGCTGGTTTTGTGGATCGTGGAATGGGCGCTCACGCTGGCGCTCAAGGCTTCCGCCGTGGTCTGTGTCATCGCCTCCGCCCTGTTTCTGCTTTCAGGTGTTTTTTACTTTGTGGACGGCAACGTGCAGAACGGCTGCATCTGTCTGGGCATTGCGTTTCTGCTCTCGCCTTACGGACTGCACTATTTGGCGGTGAAGCTCACAGCGCGGTTTATCGGCATGAGGATTCTTCTCAGGGAGCGAATCTACGGATAAACGGAATATGCGGAATGTGAAAAGGCGCAGGCTCCCTCCTGCGTCTTTTTCCATGGAGGGAATATGGCGACCACACGAATCATACCCATGCACTTAAATAAGGGCAAGACGCTGGCGCAGTGCCTTGCCGACCGGACGGAGTACGGTATGAACCCGGATAAGACTGAGGGCGGTGCGCTGATCTCCGCGTTCGCCTGCGAGCCGGAGACCGCCGTTTCCGAATTTGCCCTGTCCAAGCGGGAGTACCGGGAACTGACCGGGCGGGTGCAGGAAAGCGACGTCATCGCCTATCAGGTACGGCAGTCCTTTAAGCCCGGAGAGGTTACGCCGGAGGAGGCCAATCGCATCGGCTACGAATTTGCCCAACGCTTCCTGAAGGGTCGGCACGCTTTTCTCGTCTGCACCCACACCGACAAAAAGCACATTCATAACCACATCTACTGGAACTCCACGGCGCTGGACTGTACGAAAAAGTTCAAGAACTTCATCGGCAGCTACCGCGCTGTCCGCAGGCTGTCCGACCTGATCTGCGCCGAGCACCGGCTGTCCGTGGTGGAGAATCCACAGAAACACGGGCTGAGCTACAACAAATGGCGCGGCGGTCACGACAAGCTCTCCAACCGCGAGCTTCTGCGCATGGCGATAGACGCTGCGCTTGAAAAGCAGCCCAAGGACTTCGACGCGCTGCTGGCGCTTTTGAAGGATTCCGGCTATTCCGTTGCCCGAAAGGGCAGACTGTCGCTGCGGCACGAAAACCAGAAACAGAGCATCCGCCTGGATTCCCTGGGCGCGGGATATTCCGAGCAGGAGCTGCGCGCGGTTCTCACAGGAAGCAGGGCGCACAAGCCCTTTGTCAGGAAAAAATATCCGAAGCGCAGGGAGCGCGCCACGCTGATTGCCGACATTGAGGCGAAGCTCAACGCAGGAAAAGGCTACCGCTACAATCAGGCGATGAAGGTGGCAAAGCTCAAGCAGATGGCAAAGACGCTGATATATCTGGAGGAAAAGGGCTTTGCCGATTTCGACGCACTTGTCAATGCCGCCGCCGATGCGGAGAAGCGGTTCTATGCTTTGAAGGCGACCATAAAGGCGGCGGAAGCGCGTATGAGCGAGATACAGACCCTGCGGACGCACATCATGAACTATTCGAGGACGCGCAGCGTTTACACCGGCTACCGCAAGGCGGGGTACTCGAAAAAATACCTTGCGGAGCATGAGGGGGATATCCTCATCCACAAGGCGGCGAAGAAAGCCTTTGATGCGTTCGGTCTGAAAAAGCTGCCCACGGTCAGGAGCCTGAACGAGGAATTTGCAAGGCTGCTGGCAGAGAAAAAGGCGGCCTACGCCGAGTACCACCGGGCGCAGGAGCAGATGCGGGAGCTGCTGATCCACAAGGCGAACGCCGCCTATCTGCTGGGGCTGAACGAACAGAACCGGCAGACCACCGAGCGGCAGCGCGAGGAAAAATAGCGATGGCACATCGCGCAGCCACAGATGAAATCTGTGTTGCAGGGGGTATGGGGAACGCCCCATCAAGCAAAAGGCGGGGACTCGTCAGAGTCTCCGCCTGCTGTCTTTTGGCTCCAAAAGACCTTGCTTGCCAAAGATGTTTCGTATACTTTAATGGATTGTGCCAATAGCTTGAATAAATCATTTATGAACTTGAAATATTCAAGCGGAAATTGACAATCGAGAGCTAACGTGTTATACTACCAAAGTAGCTCCGCAATAATTCATTAAACGGAAATGATGAGGTGCATGATGAACTATAACAAACTTTGGAAATTGCTGATTGACCGCAATATGCTAAAAAAAGACTTGAAAGAAAAAGCTGGTTTATCTTCAAATGCCATCGCCAAAATGGGAAAGGGCGGAGATGTTTCAACCCAAGTTTTGAGCAGGATTTGCGAGGCGTTAAACTGTGATCTTGAAGATATTGTTGAACTTGACCCTCCAGAAAGATAGTTAGTGCGTCACATGTCCAAATCCGTTTTTAGGGGCAGTGCATCTGCTATGATTTTGCTTGATAGGACGATTACCGAGGAAGGAGGTAGTGATAATGTGGTGTAAGAGCTGCAATCTGGAAACGAATGAAGATCGATGCCCTATCTGCGGGATTGAAACAGTCGAGGATGTTCCGGTAGAAATCTACTGGTGCGACAACTGTTCTGTTCCGCTCATTCATGTTTCAACAGCCGCCGAAAAAGGGGTTTGTCCTTTGTGCGGAAACAAGACGCATTATCTGTCTTCTGATTTGAGGCCTGTCTTTCCTGAAGAACGGCTGCTACTTGCTGTGTTGCTCGAAAAAGAGCCGACATACTATATGGAGAGTTCTATATGGGCGGTAAACAGCAGATACTATATTGATGGAGCAACTGTCTCCATTCCGATAAAAATGTTTGCTGAGGCTGATACAGATAGTATTGCGAGAAAAATAGCAGAAGCATCTGACCAAATTAGCTATACCTACTTTGACAATAGCATGGCTCAGTTCATTCATGCAAACAAACATAGATTAGCCTACTTGAAGGACGAAGCATTCTCCTTTGTGCGAAAAGCATCAGAAAAATATAAAGAGGAAAGCATAGTCATTTCTTTCTCTGGAGGCAAGGACTCGACAGTGACGGCAGATATCGTCACAAAAGCTCTAAGTAATCCGAGCTTAGTTCATATTTTTGGAAATACAACGCTTGAGTTTCCTTCCACCATTGAATACGCCAGACGCTATCGCGAGGCTCACCCTCTTGCAATTTTTCAAATTGCAAAAAACGATGAGCAGGTTTTCTACGATGTATGTGAGGATATTGGCCCACCAGCACGGATGATGCGCTGGTGCTGTTCGATGTTCAAGACCGGACCAATCACCAGAGTCATCAACAGTATGTACCGCAGTCAACAGATTTTGACTTTCTATGGTATTCGAAAGTCGGAATCGGTTAGCCGGAGTAAGTATAACCGCATTGAAGATGATGCAGAGTCAGTCAAAATCCAGCAGCAAACAGTGGCGTCTCCAATATTTTTTTGGAAAGACATCGACATTTGGCTCTATATGATAGGCGAAAGCATTGACTTTAATTCAGCTTATCGGTTGGGATATGATCGAGTTGGCTGTTGGTGCTGCCCCAACAACAATCAGCGAGCACAGTTTTTATCCCGGATATACATGCCGGAAGAGTCAAAAAAGTGGCGCGATTTTCTTGTAGGCTTTGCCAAAAAGATTGGGAAACCCGATCCTGAAGTCTACGTTGACAGTGGAAAGTGGAAAGCCCGTCAGGGAGGAAATGGTCTTGCATCGGCGGGCGATGTCAAGATACGTTTTACGAATTGTACTACGGAGGATCATGCAAAGATTTATCGCCTGGTTCGGCCATATGACGACGAACTTGTGGGAATGTTTGTTCCTTTTGGGAGGGTTGCTCCAGAGCTTGGCAAAAAGATACTTCGGGAAACAATTATCCTTGACGCCCGAACCAACGTGCCAATCCTATCAATCCAACCATTCAACCAAGATGGCTACGACTATGCTGTCAAGGTAAGAACAACGAATGTAGCTGACCATGACGATTTACAACGCATGGCCAGATATCAAATTAGAAAATTCAACGCATGCAGAAAGTGCCTCAAGTGTGAGTCTATCTGCAGGCAAGGGGCTATATCCATTACAGGAGATAGCTACTATATCGACTCAGATAAATGTGTTCATTGCAAGATGTGCATGACCGCCAAATATCTCGACGGAGGCTGTATGATGGACAAGTATCTGCGGACGAAATAAAGTGTGGAGGGAAAGACAATGCCTATGAAATTTCGGGCTCACGATACATTCTTTATCAGGAAAGGTTGGCTCAGTAAGGGTATGCGCTGCGTGGCTAACAAGCCTGATGTTTTCATTGCACATGACGAGAACCCGATGGATGTTCTTGGTATTGGGGCAAACATGGTAAAGGCAATGAGGTATTGGCTTCAAGCTGTTGGTCTTACTAAGGAATCAGATAAGGGAAAACGGGTTCAGAGCTTTACCGAACTTGGAAAGCTTATTTATAAGAACGATGCATACATTGAAGAGCTGGGTACTCTGCATCTTTTGCAGTATCAGCTTGCTTCTCAATCGGACATTGCTACAGCGTGGTATTTTTTCTTCAACGAATTTTCTATGTTGGAGTTCTCACGAGAAGATTTTGTTGCTGCATTACAAAAATATGCCAAAATACGTGACGGCGAGACCGAGTATGCGATTCGATCACTGAATGATGACTTCCAGTGCATCATCAACACCTACCTTCCTCGCTATAAGTCAAATCCAACGAGAGTATCTCCAGAGAATAATATTGATTGTCCGTTTGGTGAACTTGGATTGATAGACATACTGAACAAGCGAAAAAAGACATATAAAAAGAGCATTCCCGCAAGTGATACTCTTAATCCGTATGTCATCCTTGCTGTTATTGTTGATAATGCTAAAGGGCGAAAAGAAATTGGTCTGAACGAACTACTAACTGCTCCACGCAATATTGGAAAGGTGTTTAACCTCGATTCAATCACGATGCTTGATGTGTTGTATCGAAGTGAAAAACTTGGGTTGATTAAAATCAACCGCACGGCAGGTCTGGATGTTATCAACATAAAAGGAGACTTCGACTTCCTTGATTATGTAGAACTTTTTTATGCGTCTATCAATGAGCAGAGTCAGGAGAAAGAAAGATGAGAGATATGATTTCCGTTGCTTCGGGTTTCCAATACTCTGTAAACATAGGATATGACCTTGGAAGCGATGACAAACTAAAGAACTTTATACCAACTAAATCTGCACTAAATTTGCTGGAGGATATCCTATTGAGCGTGAGTCCACTCTCAACGGATCGTGCGCGAGTATTAATTGGTGCGTATGGAAAAGGTAAGTCACATATTGTATTGACAATCCTCTCCATGCTTATAAAGCGTGATTTGGTTCTTTTTGAGAAGTTGATGCCGAAGATTAAAGAAAATCCGAGGCTCTATCAGCTTGTTCAAAATTACTATGATAGCGAACAAAGAATTCTACCTGTCGTTATAAATGGAAGTAATACCAGTCTTACCCAAGCATTCCTGCTTTCTTTGCAACGAACGCTTTCTGAGAATGACCTTTTGAGTGCTATGCCTGAAACAAACTATAAAGCGGCGACTAATGTCATTAGACGTTGGAAAAAGGACTTCCCTGAGGCTTTTATTAAATTTCAGAACAGCATTGATGTCCCTGTCGATGTTTTTTCTGATCGATTGGAGAACTATGATGTTGCTGCATATGAAGTTTTTGAGCGGATTTATCCGACGTTGACTGCGGGAAGCATTTTTAATCCGTTTCTTGGTTTCGATGTAGTCGAACTTTATGAAAGCGTAGCAAAAAGCCTAAAGTCTAAGGGTTATACAGGTATCTATGTTGTTTATGATGAGTTCAGTAAGTTTCTTGAGGCTAATATTGGCAGTGCTTCTGTCAGCGATACAAAGATGCTTCAGGACTTCGCAGAAAAATGTTGCCGAAGCGGAGCTTTGCAGCTACACTTGATGTTGATTTCACATAAAGAAATTTCTAACTATATCGACAAACTTCCTAAGGAGAAGACCGATGGATGGCGAGGCGTTTCTGAACGTTTCAAGCACGTTCATATGAATAATAACTTCTCGCAGACATACGAAATAATCTCTTCTGTCATTCAGCACAAGGAGCCTCTTTGGGGTAGGTTCTGCGATGCGCATGGCTATGATTTTGATGCCTTATTTTCCCGCTATCAAAGGCATCAAATGTTTATAGATGCACAGAGCGAGATTGGCACAGCAATCAAAGATTGTTTCCCGCTCCATCCTGTCTCGACATTTATCCTGCCGAGGCTATCTGAGCGTGTTGCACAAAATGAACGCACACTTTTTACGTTCCTCTCGGCGGAAGGAACAGCAACCCTCGCATCTTTTCTGGATAGCTACAAAAACGACTTTACTCTTGTAACGCCGGATCAAATTTATGATTACTTCGAGCCACTTCTCAAAAAGGAAGTGTATGAGGGGGAAATTCACAATACTTTTATTCTTACGAGCACAATTTTGAATCAACTTCCTGAAGGAACGTTGGGAAGTAAAATTATCAAGACCATCTCGTTGATTTATATCCTTGAGCAGTTTGAACGTCTGAGTCCAACAAAGGAACAAATCATTGGTGTCTATTCTGGTGTTTATGAAGTCAGCGAGATTGAGAAAGCTATTTCTGAGCTCATTGAGAAAGAGTTTGTCGTCTATATCAAAAGGAGTAATGATTATCTTCGGTTAAAGAGGACTTCTGGTGTGAGTATTCAGCAGAAGATTCACGATTTGATGGAGTCGCAGATTGGAAAGGTCGCGACGAAGGACATTCTTAATGCGTCAAACTTTGATAATTACATGTACCCTTCGCGCTATAATGATGAACATGAAATGACACGATTCTTCTCGTTTCAATTTATCTCTGGAGCAGAGGTTGTATCCAACGTGGATTGGAATGTTAAGAGTGAAATGATTGATGCTGACGGGGTGATTTACGGCGTTATTCCTGAAAGCGATAATCAACTAAACGAACTGTTGGAAATAATAAAAAGCACCAGCAAGGGCTGTGAGCGCCACATCTTTGTGATTCCCAAGCACTTTAAGGATATTAAAGATGTAGCTCGGGAGTATGCTGCGGTTATGCACCTTCGCGATCAGGCTGTGGATGACCCTGTGTTGTTCGATGAATACGAGGTGGTGTTTGAAGATTTGCAGGAAATTATCAAAGGCTTTATAGGTTCATATACACATCCTGAAGGTTGCCGTTCGATATATATCCGTGATGGTCAAGTGCTGAGTGTTCATCGTAAATCTGGATTGACTGAAGTCATGTCTCAGATTTGTGATAAGGTTTATAGTCTGACTCCTGTGATCAATAATGAGTCTGTTAATAAGAACGAGATTACCAGCATTGCGCAGAACAGCCGCAATAAAATTATTAGTGCATTATTGCGAGGGGAACTTGAGCCGAACCTTGGACTCTCTGGCACAGGCCAAGAAGTCTCCATTATGCGCAGCACTCTTCTCCGAACGGGAGTTTGGAATGAGGATGGCGGCGTTCCGCAAGTTAATTTGCATCCTACCGATCCTGCCATGCGCAATATGATGGAAACAATAGAAAACTTCATCCTTGAGTCACGTCAAAAAGGACGGCTCAGTTTTGCTGTGCTTTACGAACGCATGACATCTCCGGATTATCATATTGGCTTACGCTATGGACTAATCCCAATTTATCTTGCAGCGGTTATGCACAATCATCGTCAGCAGACCGTAATAAACGATCGCTTTGGTCCAATTCAAACGAACGTTGATGCGCTCGTTCAGATTAATAGCGACCCAGACAATTTTACGCTTGAGTATTTGGACTGGAGTCCTGAGAAGGAGGAGTATATTGACCGATTGGCAGAAGCTTTTTTGGAATATGTGATAGATGCCGAAAAGACAGGAAACTCTTATGACTATGTGGCAAATGCTATGCATCGTTGGTACATGGCTCTTCCAAAATATTCTAAAGAGTGTGTCAAGAGGCCCTCAGGAGAAAGGCTGCTCAGGAGACAGCTTGAAATGATGAAGATTCTCCGACAGAACATCAGCAGTTCCGAACTTCTGTTCAAAAAGTTGCCTGAGGCATTTGATTATCATGAAGAGTATGCCGATGCCGCAACGGATATCATTGAAGCAAAAGGCGTATTCGACGGACTCTTAGGAGAACTAAAGCAGGCTTTGATTAAAAAAACCAAAGACGCATTCTTGCCGGAGAATGGAAAAAAAGCTGGGCAAAAGCTCTCCCTGCTGGATACTGTAAGAGAATGGTGTGACCTTCTTGATCCCAAAAGTTTTGAACAGCTCTTTCCAGATGGAACAGATCGTTTTCTACAACATCTGAGAAGTTCAACGAACGATGAGAACATGTTCATTACTCGCCTTGCAAAGCTGTCTACTGGGCTGCGGTTGGAAGACTGGGATTCCAAGACGTCCAAATTGTATTCAGATGCTCTTGCCCGGTTCATGAAAACTGCGAAGGATTTTCACAGCAGTGTGGTCTCTGAGACTATCAATGAAACATCAAGCTATCAGGTGACATTCGCTGATGAAGAAGGCATCAATACAACAAGACGCTTTGAGAAAGTTGAAGTTTCGGCGCGAGGCAAACTCCTGTTCAATCAAATTACAGCCTCCCTTGAAGCCATGGGGCATTCAATCTCAGAACAGGAAAAACGGCAAATTCTTATGGAGGTTCTGAAAAAGCTTTGTTAAGGAGGGGAGCAAATGGCTTATTTTGATAATGCAGCAACTTCATATCCCAAGCCTGAAGAAGTTTACTCTTTCATGGACAGATTCTATCGGGATCATGGAGGAAGTGTGGGCAGAGGCAATTATGACCTAGCAAATACTGCGAAAGGCATTATTGACGAGACTCGGTGCTTGCTTCAGGATTTGCTTCATTGCCCTGCTAAGAAAGTAGTCTTTACTCCGACTGCCACGATTGCTTTGAATATGATTATTCAAAGCATAGTGCAGTCGGGAATTCGGACTGTTTATATCAGTCCTTTTGAGCACAATGCGGTTACTCGCACTTTGCACCATTTTGAACGTATGGGGCGGATTAAAGTAATCGAGCTTACAGTTTCCGAATGCCTTGAATATGACATGGCGAGGATTCGGTACCAGTTTGATGCCACTCGACCTGATCTTGTCGTCGTGAGCCATGCCAGCAATGTCATTGGCTTGGTGGCTCCAGTCGAGGATATTTTTGCATTATCTAAAGAATACGGAGCAATTACCGTTGTAGATATGGCTCAGACTGCGGGACTTATCGAGTTAAATGTTGGCTTGGAAACTATTGACTTTGCAGTCTTTGCAGGACATAAAACGTTACTTGGTCCAACTGGAATTTCTGGATTCATAATGAAACCAAATTTCAATCTTTCCCCTATCCTTTTTGGCGGCACAGGCTATGATTCTGCAAATCAAGATATGCCGGAAAGCCTTCCAGAAAGATACGAAATGGGAACATTGAACATTGCTGGCATTGCCGGTCTAAACGCAGCACTGAAGTGGATTAAGGGTCAATCTGTTGGAAATCTCTATACAGAGGAGGAGAAACGGCGAAATAAGCTGCTGGCTTTGCTGTATAATTATGACTTTATCAAGGTAATTGGCGTTGTTGAAGGGCATAAGTATGTTGGTATTGTTTCTTGTTTGATTGATGGAATAAGCAGTGATAGTGCTGGAAGTATTTTTTCTGAACGTGGAATTTCCGTCCGAACTGGTCTCCAATGCGCTCCGAGAGCCCATCAATTTCTCGGAACCTATCCATCGGGGACAATCCGGTTCAGCGTAAATTCATTGACAAGCGACAAAGAATTTGATGAGTTAGAAAACGCTCTTGAAGAAATTGAAATAAATCTGTAAAGGTGGGTTAAAATGAGTTTCCGAGACATTGAACTAAAACCAGAGTATAGGTCGCGGCTTGACAACGTAATACGGGACTTCTATAACCCGGTACTAAAACAAGCGGTCATCTACAAGCGTGCGGTTGGCTTTTTTTCATCTTCTGCGCTCCTATCTTTGACTGCTGGAATTTGCGGTTTGATTGAGAACAACGGTACAATTCAGATAATTGCATCCCCTCGCCTTTCAGCGGAAGATATCGATGCAATCAATGATGGGATTCGTCGCCGTGACGAGGTAATCAAAGAAGCTTTGCTCCGCGAACTTCGTGAACCAAAAGGAAAATTCGAGGAAGCAAGATTGAACCTTTTAAGTAATCTGATTGCAGCCGGTCGCTTGGACATAAAGATTGCTTTTCTGGAGGACGACAACACCATTGGAATGTTCCATGAAAAACTGGGGCTGATGTACGATTACGATGGGAATATCATAGCATTTTCCGGATCTATGAATGAAAGCGCAAATGCTTTTACCACCAATTACGAGGCGATTGATGTATTTGCTTCGTGGACACAAGATGCTGACCGTGTATATATCAAACAATCTGCGTTTAACGCCATGTGGGAAGATTATGAACCCAGCATCAAAGTCATGAACTTTCCAGACGTAAGCAAGGAGATTATGCGTCGCTACAGAGTTAATGACAGAATTGATACAAGTCTCGATGTCGAGGAGTTTGGGTACGACATTGCTTTGGTTGATGATTGTACGGTACTGTCTGGCCCGATGATTCCGGCGCATGTTCATATGAGACCGTATCAGATAGATGCGATTGAAGCATGGACAAAGCAAAACTATGTCGGTATCTTTGACATGGCAACCGGTACGGGAAAAACCTATACTGCGTTGGCAGCGATTGCACAATTGTATGCAGACATGAATCAAAACCTCGCTGTGATTATCATTTGCCCCTATCAGCATTTGGTTGAACAGTGGAAAGAAGATATTTTGGCTTTTGGAATGAAACCGATTGTGTGCTATTCTGCATCGTCCCAAAAGAATTGGCGAGAACGTTTGAAAACTGCCGTTACAAGTTTCAATTTAGGGGTACAAGAACACTTTTGTATGGTTTCGACAAATGCTACGTTTTCTATAAGCTATGTGCAGGACTTGATGCTTAAGCTAAAGGGCAATGTTGTTTTAGTCGTCGATGAGGCGCACAACTTTGGAGCGGAAAATCTCAGTAAAACTCTGCTTCCTCACATTCCATATCGCTTAGCACTTTCGGCAACGATTGACCGCCACGGTGATCCAGAAGGAACGCAGACTTTGTATAATTACTTTGGGAACAAGTGTATCGAATACACTCTCAAAGATGCGATTGACAATGACATGCTCACGCCTTATTACTACCACCCAGTTCCCGTTTCGTTGAGCGAAGAGGAACTCGGTTTCTATCTTGATCTAACTGCAAAGATTAGGAAGAACGTCCATGCGGATAAGGATGGCAGAGTAAAACTAAGCGAGTATGCAAAGATGCTGCTCATTAAGCGAGCTCGCATTGTTGCAGGTGCGGTAGAAAAAATCGGTACGCTCAAGGATCTAATGCAAGACTATAAAGATGACAACCAAATTCTTGTTTACTGTGGGGCTACCACCATGCATGATGTTGATTATCAAGAAGGAAAGCCGCCAATTGATGAAGCAAGACAGGTTGATATTGTGGCTGGAATGCTGGGAAATGACCTCGGCATGAGGGTTACAAAATTCACCTCCGAAGAAAATGCTGATGAGCGTGAACGCATCAAAGCTAACTTTGCTGAGGGAACGCATCTTCAGGTTTTAGTAGCTATCCGGTGCCTCGATGAAGGTGTAAATATTCCAAGCATTAAGACTGCTTTTATAATGGCGAGCAGCACGAATCCCAAAGAGTATGTTCAGCGTCGAGGACGGGTTTTGAGAAAATTCACGGGTAAACGTCATGCTGAGATTTTTGACTTCATTACCCTGCCGATTTCATTGGATCAGGTTACTGAATATGATTCTGATGTAATTGATAGTGTTAAATCTCTCGCAAAGAGAGAAATTGTCAGAATAAAAGACTTTGCTGCTATCGCTGAAAATCCGTTTGATTCGGATGCCTTGATTGCAGAAATACAGAGAAGTTACAATATTGAAAGTGATACCATGTTAGGGGAGGAAGAGGAATATGTCTAATGAACAAGATGTGCGGGAAAAACGTCTTAATGCCATGAAATTCAAGATTCTTAAGGCAGAGCAGGAAAATCTCAAGACTCGCGAGAAAACTACGGAACAGATGGTCGAAACGATTCGACGAATCATCAATGACGAAGCAAAGAAGAACTATTGAGGTGACGATATGCTGATAAAAACTTTGAGAATGGAGAACTTCCGTCAGTTCCGTGGAACTACGAAAGTGGATTTCTCATGCGACCCGGAGAAGAACGTTACCATTATTCTTGGTGATAATACTTTCGGGAAAACTACGCTTCTGCAAGCGTTTAATTGGTGCTTCTATAATAAGGTCAACTTTGACCAGCACCCTGATTTTCTGCTTAACTACGAACTCTCTGAAGAGATGCGTAACGGTGAGCAGCAGATTGTTGAGGTTGAAATCACTGTCCTGCACGACGGCACAGAATACGTGATTACTCGAACGCAGAGGTACACTTGCGCTAATGGCAATGTCCGGGGAGAAAGCGTACCAAACATCAAGGTTTCTTATAAACAGGAAGACGGACAAACAGAATCAGTTAAGGCTGCCCAAGTTGATAACGTAATCAACAACATTCTTCCGGAAGATTTGTCTACATACTTCTTTTTCGATACCGAGCGGGTTAGTAGCATCAGTACAAGAAAGGATGTTGCAGAAGCAGTTAAAGGGCTCCTTGGGCTTTCAATCATGGATAGTGCTATCAAACATCTTGGTGATCGGGCAAAAAGGGCCACGGTGATTGGCAAACTATACGGAAGTATGGATTTAGACGGCGATGCTAAAGCACAGGAAGCTTTGAATCGTATTCAAACAGCCGAGGAAAAACGCAATGCAATAGCTGGACAACTGGAAGACTGTGCTTCGCAAATCAGCCAGTACGATGCTCGAAAAGAGCAGTTAGATGCCATTCTGCGAGACAATCAGACGACAACCACTCTCCAAAAGAAAAAGGAAGATTTAGAGCGACGGATTTCCCTTGAGCGAAAAGCACTTTCTGAAGCTATCACTCAGTATTTTCGCGAGTTCAATGCCGGCTCACTTGCTTTTTTTGCGCAGCCTCTTCTGAGCACTGCCAGCGCATTTTTGAAGGAAGTCAAGGTAGATGATAAGGGTATCCGTGATTTAACAAAGCCGACGATTATGGAACTAATCAAGCGTGGTCGCTGCATCTGCGGTCAGGAAATTCGCGATGGAAATGAAGCATACCAGCATCTCATGGCAGAGTTGGCATATGTTCCGCCGGAATCAATTGGTAACACTGTGCGCCACTACAAGGAAAGGTTGAGTAGCTTCTCTCGTCCGGCAGAACGTACTTATAGCAGCCTTGATGAACGCTATAGGGCTATCCTTCGTTCCAAAAACCGCATTCAAGAGTGGGAAGATGAGCATCAGACCATCGGCACTCAGATTTCTGGAAAAGAAAACATGCGCCGCTATGAGCAGGAGCTTGCTGACATTCGAGTACGTTTACGCGACATCCATGCTAAAAAAGACCGCCTGAACCGTGACGATGGTGCTCTGAAAAGCGATATTGATCGATGGAAGAAGCTGTACGATTCACTCACGGCTGTCTCTGAGAAAAACCGTCAGGCAATGGAACTCATCGTCTACGCTGAAGAAATAAAAGGATGGCTCGAAGAGACCTATAAGGATAAAGAGCTTACTATTCGTGAGGATTTGGAAGCAAAAGTCAATGAGATTTTTGAACGGATGTATCATGGCCACCGTCGTGTTACAATTGATGCAAAATACCATGTCGAACTTCTCACAACTGTTTATGATCGCGAAATAGCAGCCGGCGAATCCGAAGGCTCAAATCGTGTGAAGAATTTTGCGTTTATAGCGGGGCTGGTAGCTATGGCTAAAGGAAAGATTATCACGGATAGTTCCGAAAATGGAATCAACCTTTCTTCTGAGCCGTATCCGTTGGTAATGGACGCTCCGTTTTCTAACGCAGATGAAACACATACCGCCAATATCTCCAAGGTGCTTCCAGAGATTGCTGAACAGGTTATCATGTTCGTAATGCAGAAAGACTGGAACTATGCGGAGCCAGTTATGAATGATCGTGTGGGGAAAAGGTATCATTTGAATAAAGACAGTGAGACCTGCACTCATATTAATTAAGGAGGTAGCGTCATGTTTGAGAACGACTACACAATTAATGGAAAACATGCTACATATCTCAAATTCCTTGCCAAGAAAAATTCGCGGGATGATCAAAGCCCTGACAACCCCACTGCGGCAAGACTTTTTGAGCGCTATATAGATGTCTATATGAACGCTGCTGTTTTTGGGTTGCTTTACAGCCGAACGGCGAAGCGAGATACCACTTCTGATGATCGTGCTCGTGTGTACGCAGATGCTTTCGCTAACGAACGGGAAAATTGTATTTTTCTCTACCGAATGGTGATGCTCCTTGATAAAACCACAGAACTCACTTCGGAAGAACGCATCGATAGAGCATTTCGCTATGATTCGCAACCAGAAAAAGCCGAAGAGTTCCGCCAGAATATGGAGCTTTTCCACGACTACATTCGCGGTGGGATTGAAGTTATGTACGAACAGTTCACGGATGGATGCCAAACTCAGGATGATTACCTCAGTAAAACTTACGAGGTAATGAGTACATTTAAGAAAGAGATTGAGGGTATCTCTTACGCAGAAGAACTATCGAAATTCATTAGATAGTACCGTTTTATAGCATGACAGGAAGGAGGTAGTGACGTGTCGCATTTAGATTATGACGGTGAGAGTTTCTATTTATATGCGATGGAACTGTTTTCTGAAACCGGACACGTTTTTACCTCTATTCCTGAGTTTTCTAACCATTCTCCGGAGGAGTTTGTATACTTAGACAATAAATCCGAAACCTCACTTTCGCGTGAACAAAGGTTAATGTTCAGGGCTTTTAACAATGTTTCTCGTCTATTCTCGGTCAATGGGTGTGTTTTCTTTTCCATTAACCTCCTGACTACGAAAGACGAACGAAGCCAAGCAGCACACGACATTCATACTATGCTTTACCCATTTGTCAGCTCTGAAGGAACAATTTGCTTGTTCCGGTACGATGAAGAGGTAATGTTGTCGTTTATAGGATTTGGATACCGCTGTATTCTCTCCGACTGGTATCCGATGGAAGATGATTATGCCCATCTTTCAGGTTTGCTGGATATAACTAATTTTTCTCTTGATCGGGGTACGGACTACTTTGCAGATATGATTCATTTTCTGGCAAGAAGCTACTACCTTTACGGTCAGCCTTCCACCTATGAGATTCTTCCTATTGACTTCATCTCTGGTGCAGGGTTAGAGGGTATAGACAGAGAAGCCCTCGACCAATATATTGAAGATCAATTAACTGCGCCTCAGCGTAAGTATGGTGATGATTATGTCGAGTATGACGAATCTGTATATACCAAAAAAGATAATAATATTGGAGAAGAGCTTGATTTCATGTTTCTTGACATAGATGACGAAGATGATAATCCGTTTAGCGAAGAAATTGAGCTTGATGACAAAGCACTCGATGAAGATGACCTCTTAGGCAAGAATACCGAAGAAACCATTAAAGATGAATATGAGTTCAATGATGTAGACCCTGAGGTTTTTCGTGACCCAACCCGTATGGTCAAATGGCTGAAAAAGAACGAATAAGCATTAGAGATCGCTTCACGATGTAAGAGGAACTATGTTGCTCATAGACCGCACGCTCATCCTGTTCAAATACTTCTGGGAGACCACGGATGAAGCCCATCCGATTTCGCTTGCCGATATATCTGCCCATTTGAAGGAACACGGCATCACCGCCGACCCGCGCACGCTCCGCAATGACATTGAACAGCTTGTGGAGTTCGGCGTGGATATCGTCAAAGAACGCAGAGTGCAGAACCTCTACCATGTGGCAACTCGGCACTTTGAAGCCCCGGAGGTTAAGCTCCTCATCGACGCGGTGCAATCTGCGCGGTTCATCACGCTGAGAAAAAGCAAGGAGCTGGTCAAACGGCTGACGACCTTTGTTGCTCCCGGAGACGCCGCGCTGCTGGAACGGCATCTGTACATCGACAGCCGCGTAAAAGCCGTCAACGAAAGCGTCTACATCAGCGTAGACCGCATCCAGACCGCTATTGCAGAGCGAAGGAAAATCGCCTTCCGCTACTTCGATTATTCCCCCTCCAAAGAGCGCGTGCATCGAAACGGCGGGAAAGTCTATTCCGTCTCCCCATATGCCCTGCTCCGGAACAATGACAGCTACTATCTTGTGGGCTTCCACGAACACAGGCAGCAGATTGCGAAGTTCCGGGTAGACCGCATTGACGGTCTGGAAAGGTGCTTCATACCTGTACTGCTTCTCACGATGAGTTTGAAGGCGTCCGCTACACCGTCAAGATCGGTCGTGCGGTAAGATATTTGTATCGGGAGGGTCAGCGCCGGTATGTTGACCGCTCCCCATAGGAGGTGTTTGTGAGACATGAGGATTTTTTCCTATGAGGAACTCGACGAATTGGGCGAGGGCTTGTTCCGCCAATATCTCGGGAAGGAAGCGGAGCGCACCTGCTGCGTGGACATCGAGGGGTTCGTTACGGACTTTCTGAAGCTGCCCCTGCTGTACCGCAGCTTTGCCGAGGAGGACAGCGACAAGATCGGCTTCATTGCGGACGGCGTGACCCCTCTGCGCGTCTATGAGGGCGGAACCGTCGTCCGGCGCGTGTATCCCGGAGGAACCATCGTGATTGAGCGCTGCCTGCGGCAGGAGCACGAAAGCGGCAGACGGCGCTTCACCATCAGCCACGAGTGCGCCCACTACATCATGGACAGGGCGGTTCCCTCTGCTGCTTTCCACAGAGAGTTTGATATCGAGCGCATCTACTCTCAGGAGGATTTCAAAAACCTGTTCAGCTTCCATGAAACGCTGATCGACCGGATGGGCGCGGCGCTCCTGATGCCGCGCTTCATGGTACGCAACGTAGTTGCCATGCACGGCTTCTCCGAAGGTATCCCCGTATTCGGTGACAGCGTTATGAGAACAACGGATAAGCTGAGGATCAAGCAAATGGCAAATACAATGGGCGTGTCCTTCTCCGCCTTTCTCATTCGGCTGCGGGAACTGGGCTGTCTGTGTTACCGCCCGCTTTCGGAGTACATCACGGAGGAAATGGGGCTGGGACAGGACGGTGGCGCAGGATGAGAAAAGCAAACGCTCCCCGTAAACTCTCGCCGGATGTGTCACGCAGGCTGTCCGATTCCCGCAGGCAATCCGCCGCGCTGACACTACGGGAGATCCACTGCCCCTTTTGCAGTTTTCTGGTAGAGAAGGTGTTCTCCGACGCAGCGGGACACAAAATGGTCTACTGCCGAAAATGCAAGTCGGAGTATCCCATCAATCTGGGCTGCTTCCGCAGGATGAAGGCGAAACAGGCCGTCTGCCGCCTGCTTTCAGGAAAACCGAGGCAGAAAAGATAAACTGAATACAAAAACCGACTTTTAATCGAGCAAGCGGAGAGAATCAGATTCGTTCTGAGGAGACTGCCAAGCGCCGTACAAAGTCAGACTGAACCGGTAAATGGGTTCGGTCTGCTTTGACGGCGCTTTTTTGCTGCTCGATTGCTTTTACGGCAACCTGGGGCAAGATTGCAAAGCCTCTCAAAAATATATTTTTCTTTTTCTCATTTTTCCTGTAAGATTCCCCCTTTTTCTCAGTCTAATAAGTAAATAGCGGGAGAAATCCCTAAATGCCAGGGGTGGTAGTATGGTATACTTAAAGCTTTGTTGGATGAGCTAATCAACCAACAACACCAAAGAAGGGGGGCGTGTGCGCCATTGCACTTTCCCCGTCCGAACATGTAAGGTGTTTTGAGAAAATCCTGACATGCTACATATTAAAAAATGAGGAGGCCTTATGATACGAACAAAACAAATTACCGTCGTGTGCGCAAGCGTTGCTTTGCTGTGTATTCTCTGTGCACAAGCTTTCGCTACTCGCAGTGCATCCCCCAATTATGCAACGAACTCGCATGAAGACATGTCCCTTTACTACTATGGTTACGTTCAGTGCCGCCCTTCCTATAACGATGATGGGGCGCACGCACAAGCGGGCTATATCCGCTATTGGCGGTATGACCTTCTTGGTAATGTTGTCAATGACACCGGGAGACTCTATACCCCCTATGGCACCGATCAGACAGATTCTCGTTTGCTGACTAAGAGTCACACTTATACGGATTCAATTATTCCGAATCCGCATAAGACGCAGTTCAGATATGGATTTATCTGGCAACCGCACCGCGACAAATCTATTCCGTGGCCACTGCCGTCCTCAATTGGTAATGTGACTAAATAAAATGCCTTGAGTATTTGGTCATAGCGGATTGCGTTCACCTAAAGGATCAGGGGCGCAGACTCGTACATGGATGTTCTCTCCATTGTTCGATTTTGTTGCCCCGATTCGAATGAAAAGGAGGAAAAATGAAACAAAGAAATTTGATGGTTTTAACTCTTTCCTGTGCGTTACTGATAATCATTGAGCTTGGTGTATCAATCATCTACTCTGATTACATATATAACCCTGCGAAAGGTCTAATTTCAATCAATGTTGCCAGTCAAAGTTATAATGACCCCAATTGGGAGCCGGGCATGGAGAACCCGACTTCTTCGCAGAATGCGGCGAATCTTATGCAGGAAATCGACGATTGGGCAAACAGTGCAAAAGCAGCTGTTATTCATAAAAATGCCTTTTCAGCCGGTTGCGGCTATTCAGACTACTCCGGATGGCTGTTGTCCGCACTTGGCGTTTCAAAGGCAAAGGATGAAACCACTGGCGGCAAGGGAGTCTACACGACTGAAGGCAACTCGTTCAATGACGCGTATACAAATGATAACATATTGTTTCCGGGCAAAGCTGATTTAAGAATTTTAGGTACATTCAGCGATGAAGGTTTGCCCCCTGCACTTGCAGGCTGTGATTATTTTTATCCCTTAACAATGTCTGAAGTAACGGATGGAGTGTATTTAACAGATGCAACTGAGATTGACTCGCTGTTAAAGCTGTTCGATGACAAAGGTTATGAAATTCTTCATGTGCAAAGACCGCTTTCATTTTTCGCATTAGTGAATAGAATGCTGTCCGATGGGTTTGTTACGCGTGCAGTAGCTTGTGCAATGGTTGGCTTGTTTTTCTGCTTTATATATAGCATTGTCATGCTGTATAGGGAAAATCTTAAAAGCCTGCGAATTCGCCATATCTTCGGTCTGTCAATGAAGCAAATAACGCTTGGCTCATTAGGAATCGCCACTTTAATTGCAGCTGTTGCTGTCGGCGTTTTTTCAGTTATACTGTTCAGCGGACTGTCCTACATGTCAAAACATGATTTGAATCTCCTGTTTTGCTATATAACGGTCGGTATTGCGGCATTGTCGGCAGGTACTTCATTGGTGTGCGCCATAAGCACCAACAGAGCAGTTTCAAGGAGGGAAAGGCCATGACATTGTTAAAACAGGTGCTTTCAGATTTATTCAAGGAAATCGGTTGGATAGTACTGTACGGATTTCTTGCTGCAATGACCGTTATGACTTGCATACTGGTTGGGCTCAGCTATAAACATGTGTCCGGTCAAAACTCTGCGATTACCCGTTTCATCGCAAATGATGTTTCGCTGCTTCAAATCAAGAGCTGTGACCTTAATGTTCCATCGTCATCAATGGATGAACCGACATCTGCATATTCAGAACCCTCTCAGGGCAGTACCGCTTCCTTTATGGACTATTTTGAAAGGGCATTCTCTGCAGAAGGAATCCTCGGAAGCTATGTTATCTTGCCCTTTGACAGGGACGGCTTCAACAATGTGATAATCTATTTCGGAAAATATGCGGAGTTAACAAGGTTCAACCTTCCGGCAGAAAAATCAACTGTGATTGCTGTGTCCCCCGACATGAGAAAAATGGTTGGGCAAACCGTTTCTCTCGCGGCAGAGACCTTCTCGGTCGATGCAGCCGTGCCCGACGATATGGATCTTTATCATCCCTATTACTACGCGCCCTCAGACGCAGAAGAATTGAAAAAGACACTGTACATTTTTACAGACAGCTACATGTTGATTAACAGGCTGTTCCCACAGGCGAGCGGCGAAATGCTGTTGGATCACCTCATAGCCATCGGTGCAACAGAAGCTGAATTGGTGGAATTGCGAACCGTGCTTTTTAATTCGGTGGGTGTCTATGTAGGAATTCAGTCGATGGAAGCCTTCATAGCGAGTGCCGAGGCAGGCGGCACAAGAACACATCAAACCTATCTGCTGTTCTATATTTCAGCATCCGTTGCTCTTATCGGAGCTATGCTGGCAAATATGATGCGGTCACTGAGCTTTATGATGCCAACGTATTCGATTCATCATCTGTTCGGAGCGTCCGGGAAGCATATCTTCATGCGAATACTCCTGTTTACGGCAGGCTACAACATTCTTCCACTCTGTGGGATAGCGTTGATTATGTCAAGGAACATGCTGGCTTCGCCGGTCAATATCATAATTCTTGTGCTCACGGTGCTTACAGTTGCAACGATTATTTCGGCAGTCAAATTCAGGCAGTTCAAGATATGTTTTTCACAAGGTTTAAGGAGGGGTTAACTCATGTACTCAATTATGCTTGACAAGGTAAGCAAAAGCTATCAAACCAATAATTATGTGGTAAAAGCTGTAAATCAGGCTGATTTCGCAGCGGATAAAGGCACTTCGGTTGCGATAATCGGACCTTCCGGGTCGGGGAAGTCTACCCTACTGAATATGATGGGCTTGATTATCTATCCCGACTTTGGACGCATTCTTATCAATGGCGAGGATGTCACCAATTTGCCAGACACTGCTCTCTGCCATTTCCGGAACTCCTACTTCGGCTATGTCGTTCAGGACTTTGCCCTTATTGAACGGGAAAGCGTTTTCAACAACATCCGAATTCCTCTGTTATACAACAAGAAAATCAAGCGCGGAGAACACAAAGAACGTATCCATCGGGCAGCAGAAAGCCTTCTCATTCAGGATAAGCTGCATCGCAAGGTCGAACAGCTTTCCGGCGGCGAACGTCAAAGAGTTGCCATTGCAAGAGCCATTGTCTGTGACCAACCGATAATCCTTGCGGACGAACCGACAGGTTCGCTCGACGCTGTAAATCGCGACAGAGTTATGGATATTCTAATGGATTTATGCAACGAGAAGGGGAAAACGCTGATCATCGTCACCCATGACACCTCCGTTGCCGAAAGATGTGATAAGATTATCAGTATGAAGGATGGGCAGATTACAGACCGGGCAGGCGAATAAACTCACCGAAAGCTGTCCACGTATGGTATAATTAAATCGCATGGGAAACCTGAATCTATAAAACGGGAAGGAGGTCGAAAAATGATTGACATTGAAGCAGCCTTTGTGGAACATTTCAGCTACGTCTATTTGTACATACGCAAGCTGTCACATAACGAGGCCATTGCCGAAGAGATTACGAGCGAGACCTTCTTCAAGGCACTTTCCGCAATCGACAGCTTCAGGGAGGACTGCGATATACGTGTGTGGCTGTGTCAAATCGCAAAGAACTGTTACTTCACCCACGTTAAAAAGCTCCAACGGGAACAGCCCCTTGAAAGTTCCGACGCCGATGTTCCCGACAGCCTTCTATCCGGGCCTATGGAAGCCGTGCTTTCAAAGGAAACCGTTACGGAAATACAGCGGTCGCTCCATGGGCTGGATGAACCGTACAAGGAGGTCTTTATGTGGAGGACACTTGGAGAGCTAAGCTTTAAACAAATCGGAGCATTGTTCGGCAAAACGGAAAACTGGGCGTGCGTTACCTATCACAGGGCGCGAAAAAAGATACAGGAAGGAATGGAGGTTTTCAATAATGAAAAATGAATGCAGCATTATCCAAGACATTCTGCCGCTATATGTAGAAGAAATGGCATCTGATGATACCGTGAGCTTTGTCAGGGAGCATCTGAAGGACTGCCCGAGATGTCGTGCAGAGCTGGAAAAATTGCAAAAACCGGTTGAGGTGCAGTTGAAGCCGGATATCAATGCCGCACCGTTGAAGCGGCTGAAAAAGGCACTGCTGATGAAAAAGCTACAGACTATTCTGTGTACTGTGGCTATTTTGCTGGCACTGATGCTGGCAGTCATCTCGCTTCTTACTGCGCCGGAGTATTTTGAATATACACCGGATTTGGTGACTGCTTCGGAGACCGGAGCCGGCGAGGTAACGCTCTCTTTCAGTGGCAAGGTAACGGGCTATAATCTTCAACAGATCGACGATCCTGACGGACGCAATACAGTTTACCATTTGGAAGCATGGACTTCTCCATGGGACAGAATGTTCAAAAAAAACGGCGCATGGGCTGTGACCGTATCACCGGAGAACGATAAGCCGTTGTTGATCTACTTTACACAAATTGCTGATGGCAGCTCGGTGAATCTCTATGGTGAGGCTGCATCGGATAACAGTGGCTGGGTCGCTCTGCCCGGGCTTACCCTTGGCTATTGGCTGCTGGGCAACATAATGCTGTTCATCATCGTTGCTGTGATTTGGTTTTGCGTGCGGAAAAAGGAACGCATCCGCCGTCGAGCGGAGTACCTGATGCTAATTCCCGTTGCCTACGGGCTGGGGCATCTCTGCGTGCTGGGTTTCCGAACTGTCTCCTATTCGGAATGGCGGGATTTTCAGCTGATTCTTGCAATTGGCATATTGCTCTACTGCGCCATGCTGCTGGCATTGAACATCTTTTACGCTGGTAGAAAGCGCTCAAACGCATATAGAAAAGAATTGCGATGAAAAAGACCAACTAAATATACAAACCGACTTCTAATCGAGCAAGCGGAGAGAATCAGATTCATTCTGAGGAGACTGCCAAGCGCCGTACAAAGTCAGACTGAACCAGTAAATGAGTTCGGTCTGCTTTGACGGCGCTTTTTTGCTGCCCGATTTCTTTGTACGGCGTTGAAAGTCCTTTCCCGGCTTGGCTCGGGAAGGGACTTTTTCCATGAAACGCCGCTTTGAACAATACATCTGCCGCTACCCGTGAGCTCCGAATTTTTGATTTCACCCAAATTCAAAAATTCAAAGGAGATCACGGCATGAAAACATATCTCATAGGCGAACGGTATGACGCCGAGAAAATGATTCACGGCGGCGACAGAAGGAGTGAAGACGCAAAATCAAGTGACAAAAGTTGTCACTTGAAAAATGAAAGCAGAGCTCGAAAAAGAATCGCTGAAGAGTCCGGCATTAGTGAAGGCTCTGTTCAGAACGCCTTCAACTATGCAAAAGGAGTAAATGCCGCTGAGGAAGTGCTTCCGGGCATCAAGAATGACCTGTTGCTCGGAAAGTTTAAGCCCAGAGAAACCGATGTGGCGGCTGTCGCCCGCGCATCTCCGGAGGAGCGCCGGGAAAAAGCGGAACAGCTTAGGGTGTTCCCGGAAAAGAAGCCCAAGGCAGATAAGGAGTCTGCCCGGAGCGGAACAAAGCGCCAGCAAGAGGTTTATGCGACTATCGACAAAAGCTACGAGGATATGAAGGACTCCAAGCGCGTCACGGAGGATTCGGCACTGGTAAGCCTGCGCTATACAGCGCGGAACATGGTTGAGACATGCGACGTGCTTTTTACGAACTTCCCCGGTCTATTGGAAAAGCCTGACTACAAAGATCAGGTCATTGAAATCATGCAGGAGCCAAAACAATACATTCTCAAATTGGAAGGAGAAACAGACAATGAACAGCATTAAGACACTCTACAAGCTGATGGAGGTCAGCAGCCGGGATTTGGAGATTCCCGATGCGTACCAGCGCAAGCTGAACACCGAGCGTGTGGCAAAGATCGTGGCCGGGTTCAATGAGCGTATCGCCAACGAACCGAAGGTTAGCTTTCGTGACGGTCACTATTATGTGTTTGACGGGCAACATACTATTGTGGCGCGCAAGCACATGAACGGCAACAACGACCTGCCGATCCTCTGCAAAGTGTACTACGGTATGACAGAGGCTGATGAAGCCCTGCTGTTTGCCATGCAGACCGGCTACTCCGCAGCCTTGACGCCCAGCGCCAGGCTTCGCGCCAATCTTCGCGGAGAGGATAAGGCGTCAGGCGAGTTCTATGCCGCCACCGAGGAAGCGGGGCTGCATATGGGCTTTGAGCGGGGCGGCGGTAAGGGACGCATCCTCTGCATCAACACCGCCTTTGCGGAGTTCAGGCGCGCCGGGGCGGAACTCTATAAGGAAGCGCTGACCCTCCTGCTGGAGGCATGGGGCGGCGATCCCGATTCCCTCCGAGCCGAGGTGATTCAGGGCATCGTCCACTTCGTGGAGCTGTACCACGGCGAGTACGACCGGGAGCGGCTCATTTACAGCCTCCGCGCCTACGAGCCCAAGTTTATTTACGCAGCGGGCAAGGCGGAAAAGGAGCTGCGGGGCGTAAAGCGCTACGTCAACCTGTTCTACCGCATTTACAACGGCAGGCGCAAGCATTCGACCCTTCCCATGAAGTTCTAAGGGAAGGCAGACCGCAAGAGAAATCGTGCGGTCATTTACATACAAAAACAACGCATAGGAATGGAGGTGCGAAACATGAACTCTGAAACCACTACCACGCTATCCCAGCGTGATGCTTACAAGCTAATGCTGAAAGAGTATCCGGATGTCATGGATATCGCTCAGATGTGCCAGATACTTGATGTCAGCACGAAAACGGGGTATCGACTGATACGAGAAGGCAAAATCTGCTGCATAAAAGTAGGTCGCGCCTACCGTATCCCCAAAGCACATCTTTTTACCTACTTATGCATCGGCTGTTGACTGCATGGAGAAATAAATCCGATTGGCGGCATCCTTTCCGCATCAGTTCGAATGATTTATACTGTTCTCAGGTCAACGGCAGGTGTTGCCCACAACAAGAGAGGAGGATATCTTATTATGGTGGCAGGACACCTTCGTGAGAAAAAGGGCTATTTTTATGCCGTACTAAACTACACAGACGCACACGGAAACCGCAAAACAAAGTGGATCGCAACAGGGCTTGCGGTCAAAGGCAACAAGAAACGCGCCGAGGCGTTCTTACAGGAGCAGCGGCGCAGTTTCCAGGAAGATGTGCCGATTACAGGAGACGTTCTTTTTGCAGACTTCATGGAACAATGGCTTACGGTAATAAAGAGTTCCGTGGCGGTGACAACTTTCGCCTCATACTCCAATATGGTCAAAAAAGTAATCGTGCCGTATTTCAGAGAACGGCAGATTGCATTGCAGGAGCTGTCGGCAAAACACATCCAGGATTTTTACCTGAAGGAACTGGAACGTGTGAGCGCGTCCTCGGTTATTCATTATCACGCAAACATCCACAAGGCGTTGAAGTATGCTGTCAAGCTCGACCTAATCTCCAGTAATCCTGCCGATAAGATCGAAAGACCAAAGAAGGAGCGTTTTATGGCAAACTTTTACGATGCCGATGAAGTGAACAGGCTTTTTGAAATCTCCAAAGGCACCAAACTTGAAATCCCCATTCTCTTTGGTGCTTTCTATGGGATGCGGCGCAGCGAGACCCTCGGTATGAAATGGGATGCCATCGACTTTGAGCGCGACACAATCACCATCCGGCATACGCTTACAACCGTTGCCCTTGATGGAAAGCGTATTACGGTCGCAGAAGATCGGACGAAAAATAAGTCCAGCATGAGAACGCTGCCACTGGTTCCTTTCGTAAAGGAACGGCTTCTGGAGCTTAAAGCAGAACAGGAGGAAAACCGGCGTTTATGCGGGCGATCCTATGTGAAAGATTACACGGGCTATGTGTGTATCAATGAAATCGGAGATATCATCAAGCCTAATTATGTTTCCTGCGGATTCCCGAAGCTTCTGGAGGAACACGGATTGCGCAGAGTGCGCTATCACGATTTGAGACATAGCTGCGCCTCGCTGCTTCTCGCCAACGGCGTTCCGATGAAGCAGATTCAAGAATGGCTCGGGCACAGCGACTTCTCAACTACGGCAAACATTTACGCACACCTTGAGTACAGTTCAAAAGTTATCTCCGCAGATGCAATGCTTGCTGGCTTAGGGATAGGAAACCGGGAATAAAAAAGAGAAGCCGGCAAAACCGGCTTCTCAGGTTGGCGGAGGGTTAGGGATTCGAACCCTAGGTGCCTTGCGGCACACGACTTTTCGAGAGTCGCACCTTCGACCACTCGGACAACCCTCCAAGTTGTATCTTCACCCAATCCGCTTTGGAAAATGGGGAGAACTGATGGGGAGAACTCAAAGATTTTTTCGTTTTCGAACCCTCGAAAACCTGCATAAATCAAGACTTTTTCGGGTGGAGCGTTCCACGAAGCGATTCCGATTTCGAGTCAGTCCCGTTATGACCACTTCGATACGTCTCCGTGTTTAGGCGAATCATTTCGCATAACAATATTATTATAGCGCAAATCCGCCGAACATGCAACCTGAATTGATCGGTTAGCTGCATTATATATTGTCAGCTGTTATAATTCTGCTCCTGCTGTAGGATAAGTTGTTATCAAAATGCTTGCCGATTCATTTTTTGTCGGAAAGGTTCGAATCGAGCCTCTCCGACAAAAATAACGAATCAAAGCGTTTCCGAAAGCTGTGCAATAATATCTCTGTTTGCTCTTAATCTTTCGTTCTCCGGTTCTTTTTCAACGGCTTTCTCGGCCATTATCAGTGCTTCTTTTTTTCTGCCCGTATAAAAATACCCCAGAGAAGCATAATCATACGGAGCGGCACCCCATGCTGCTGGTTCCGTTATATATGTTTTCGGGCGGGTTTCAATTGCAAGTGCTTTAAGTGCAAAATACAGCGTACCTTCAAAATCCTGCCGTGCATATGCATTGCCCGCGAGTTCGATCCACGGTTCGCGTAGGTACGGTGCTTCCGCCGCTGCGCGATAGAGCCAGCTTTCCGCTTCCGCAATATCATTCAGTGCCGTGCAGGCACGTGCAATAAAGCGCATCGATGCGCTCCGCTCATCCCGCCAGACAGCGGATTTCATTTCAAGGTGCCTCTTTAAGGTCGCAATACAATCGTTCCATCTGCCGTAAAACATGTATTCTCTGCCAAGATAATGCATGTTCCTGTCATTCTCCGGATTTTCCCGCACACTCATTTCCAGCAGAGGCAGGTATTGTGCGCGTGATTTTGATGCATCGGCAAGATGATCAAGCTGAATGCCTTCTGCAATGATATGTCTGAAACTGCCTTCTCCCTCATATTCAAGAACCTCATGTACAGGGTTTACCCATTTAAAACCATGCCGTGCATGTATCTTATCTATATAGAACACCGTACCTTCGCTTCCGTCCTCGTTGAAATTCCACGTATAACGATAGCGCAGCATATCCGCGCCGTTTGACCACGCTTTTTCTGCCGCTGCACGCCATCCCGGATGCAGAACCTCATCAATATCCGTACAAACACAGATGTCGGCATCCTCCGGCACAAGTTCAAGCGACCTGTTCCGCGCCGCATCGAACCGCCATGGGGTTATTATTTCACTCCGAACGTTTACCCCGTGCGCCTGAAGTATTTTTACGGTATCATCGCTTGACCCTGTGTCAAGAACATATACAGCATCCGCCTCACTCATCGACTCAGCCCAGCGCGCGGCAAATTTCGCTTCATCCTTTGCAATTGCATAAACACACACTTTATAACCTTCCATATCGCTCCCCCGTTTCCCGGATTTTGTTTTGCGAAAAGCCTACTCCGCCCGCACGCGGCAGGCGGAGTTTACCTGCACCGTCTCTTTTTCGAAGGCACATTTCCGGCTCGTTTACCGCCGCATTATCTATGCTTTAACCACCGTGATCCCGCCTGCATAGTCGCCGTTGGGAGTTGCAGCCGCATGCAGCACTATGGTTCTTCCGCTTCTGTTTCGAAGCACAAGCTCCGTTCCTGCGGGAATCCGCCCATAGGCCGAGCCTGAAACGGACACGGGATTTCCGCCGGCTGCGGTCGTGCTTGCCGAAGAATAACCATACACATCCCCGGTAAGCGATTCAAGTGCAATCACAATATCACCCGAAGTTCCGGAGCCCTGCTCTTCCGCCGCATTTACGTTCCATACAATATGATACAGTTTTTCATCATTGGAACGCACCGCATTATTTGCCGCATCCGCACTGAGTTCTTCACCGCTGCTGCGAAGGTTTGCCAAAGGCAGCACTCCCCCATTCGGTACAGTCGTTCCTTCTCCTGTCGGTTGAACTGCAGACATCAACGCTGCCGACCGGGCAGGTTCGGCGGCAGGGCCTGTCGGGCCTGTCGGGCCTGTCGGACCTGTTGCTCCCGTTGCACCTGCTTCTCCCGTTGCTCCTGCTGCGCCTGTCGGGCCTGTTGCCCCTGTTGCCCCTGTTGCTCCGGTTGCTCCCGTTGCACCTGTTTCTCCCGTTGCTCCTGCTGCGCCTGTCGGGCCTGTTGCTCCGGTTGCTCCGGTCGGGCCTGTTGCCCCTGTTGCTCCCGTTTCGCCTGTCGGACCCGTTGCTCCGGTTGCTCCGGTCGGGCCTGTCGGACCTGTTGCTCCTGCTGCGCCTGTTTCTCCCGTTGCACCTGTCGGACCTGTTGCTCCCGTTGCTCCTGCTGCGCCTGTTTCTCCCGCTGCACCGGTCGGGCCTGTTGCCCCTGTTGCTCCGGTCGGGCCTGTTGCACCGGTTTCTCCCGTTGCTCCTGCTGCACCGGTCGGGCCTGTCGGACCCGTTGCTCCTGCTGCGCCTGTTTCTCCCGTTGCACCTGTCGGACCTGTTGCTCCCGTTGCTCCTGCTGCGCCTGTTTCTCCCGCTGCACCGGTCGGGCCTGTTGCCCCTGTTGCTCCGGTCGGGCCTGTTGCACCGGTTTCTCCGGTCGGGCCTGTTGCCCCTGTTGCTCCCGTTGCGCCTGTCGGGCCTGTTGCCCCCGCTGCACCGGTCGGGCCTGTTGCTCCGGTTGCTCCGTCCACGCCTCTGATGCCCTGCGGACCTGTCGGGCCCGTTGCACCGTCAATGCCTCTGATTCCCTGCGGACCTGTTGCGCCTGTCGCTCCTGTTGCTCCCGTAGCGCCTGTCGCTCCCGTTGCACCCACTGCACCGGTCGCGCCCGTTGTTCCGATTGCGCCCGTCGGACCTGTTGCTCCCGTCGGACCCGTTGCACCGTAATATGTACATTCACAGCGGCAGCCGCTGCAAGGCGGGAAACCGCACGCATTACCTGCAAACTGCATGCTGTTATCATAACCCATGTTTTGCTCGCTGCCGAAATTGCTTTGCCTCATGCCTCCCTGCTGTCTTCCTCTGTTCGGCGGATTAAAAGGCTGAAAGCCGTTTCCCCTGCTTCCGTTATCATTTCTCATATCATTCACCACATCATTGCAGCGCAGTACCGTTCGCTCCCGCACTGCCGAGATGCTCCTTTCTTATTGTTTTGCTTCGCCGGCGGCTCCAATGTCGGGCTTGTACACGGCTTGCTATAAAATATGAATATTACCGATAAACAGTTACAGGTTTTGAACACTGCTGCCGAAAACAAAACAACCCGCGATGCATGCTTTGCGCACATCACGGGTCGTTTGCCCTTTTCGGAGTAATCACCGAGCATTCGTTTATTTTCGTTTTTACGATTGAAAAACACTTCCTGTTCTCAACGTTTCGGGGTGCAATGAACCGCCGCTAAAACAATTCAACCTCCAGCCTGTCAAACGTTACCTGTTCCATAAAATCATCCGGGCGGAACACGGTGTGTGAAAAGCGGAGCAGCTCATTGACATGCTTATCAAGAATCACAGGGCGTGAAAGGTTTAATTTCGAGCACAACTCGCAAAGAGCTTCGTGCCAGTCCTCCACTTCGGAAGCGTCCTTCTGCGGAATTTCAACGACATCCTGTTCCGTTGTTTTGTTGTTTTTTCGAACTCTTGCCCAGATTTTCATCTTATTTCTCCATGTGTTTTCTTGAAAGCTGCACCGTTTGGCGATGTGTTGCAGTATCGACGCAGCGGCTGCCGTTAAGCAGCCGCCGCGCAGGTTATTTTGTTTCCAAACTTATCCGAACATCCGATCAGTCACTCACGAACCAAATATACATCCGGAGCATACCGCTTTCGTCCACGCCCTTTGAGAATCCGTAGAGTTTGTACTGCTTGCCCGCTTCAATGGGATGCTGGCGTGCGGCAGAATAGTGATCGTGATACTCAATGCTGATCGTATGTCCATCGTTAAGGGTAAACGTTGCAACGAGATAATCGTCATCATAGGTAATCTCTGCAACAGTTCCCTCAATTACAAACCCGCGAAGGTCGGTGATATGGACGGGTTTTGACATCTCGCTGTAATCACCTCTCCAAACGGTGGGAACATATTCGTTAAACACCGGCGGACGTTCCACAAAGAACGGACGCGTGTAAACCGTTCCGTCCGCAAGGGTTGCGGTGAGCTGGAGCTCATAGCACTTTGCGGCGGTGGGAAGGTTTACTGAAAACCTGAAGTTCCCGTTTTCGTCAACTGTGGGCTGATCCTTAACGGTGCATTCTGCATCCTTGGGAACAACCTGAAGCACAGCTCCTGCGGGAACGGTACCGGTGAGTTCAATTGAAGTTTCAACATTCAGAACTCGGGTATCAACTTCCTCGGGTATTGAAATTATGTCGGATGCGGTCAGCTGTTTGCTGACGGTTGCCTTGAAGGTTCGGCGCATGATCATGTATCCGCCGAGCTTGATTTCACCGACGATCTCGTATTCGCCCTTGTCGAGCTTTGTTGTGTAAGCAAAGCTGCCGTCGGGCGCGGGCTGCACGGTTTCGTTGTTGATTGTGACAACAGGCGGATTGTTCTGAAGATCTGTCTGAGTCAAGTCAACATGCCCTTTGATTTCTATAACGCCGTTGTCGCTCGTTATGTCTTCAGCCGTTTCGAAGGATGCATTAAGCGTCGGAACTCTGAGCGTTATGCGCGGAATCTCCAGCTTTGTCAGCGTTCCGTCCTCATTTTTGAGACTTACCGAGGGGTAAATGTCGCAGCTTTCGCCCTCAATGGGTGTTATCGGGCGCAGGCGGTTGGATGCAACATTGAAAGTTACATATCCTTTTTCGGGAACCTGCTGTTCGGTCTGTGCACCTGTGCTGTCCTCATAAACAAGGACAGAACCGGCTTTTGCATAAACAGTGATATAGTAGCTGTCCGGATTGTTGGGGTTAACGATAACGCTGTTTGTTTTTTCGCCGCCGATGCTGCTGCCGTTCAAAAGGGTGTATGCAAGCACGCCGGCCGCAATTACGGCCACAACAGCAAGCACGATTATTGCAATACGCAGACCTGACGCACCGCCTTTTCCGCGTCTGCGATCGCTTCTGCGGTTCACGTCTTCAAATTCATCATAGGAATTATCGCGTCTGCCCCGCTTTGCTCCGTAATCGGCACTCGTGCGGGCAGTGTCGAAATCATCTTGCATATCAGTCGAATCTCTGCCCTTTCCGCGCTGCTTCTTCGCGCGTTTGTTCCCGCGCTCGCGGCCGTCGTATGCATCCGCATCATCGAAATCATCGGAATCATATTCGTCATCCGGGTTTGACTGCCTTTCCGTGCGGGGCTGCTGCCTGCGTGCGTTTGCAGAATCGTTATCCCACGGAAGTCTGTCACCGGCGAATGCGCCCTGTGTATTCTGCGCGCTGCTGCGGTTCGCCCGTTCCGCTCCGTTCGGGCTGCTTGTTCTGTCATTTCTCTGCGCAGCGGCAGCGTTTTGGCGGTTATTGTTCTGTCGGCTTGCGTTCGGACGTCTCCGAACTTCGTTCCAATCACCGACGTCGCATGTGAACTGTCTTTCAAGCTCATCAAGGTCGCTGTCAGTGTTTTGGTTCATGTCCGCGGGATTATTGTTTTGCGCGGCATTTCGCCCTCCGAAAGAAAACCTGATATCCTTGTTCTCGTCAACGAAACCCCAAGACGGGGTATCATCATCGCGCTGCGGCTCCGAGCGCAGTGAAACTGCGCAATTCTCGCATACTTCGGAATACTCGGGATTATCGTGGCCACAATTTCTGCATTTCATTTGCGTCACCTCCGGTTAATATACAAAAGCACCTTGCAGAGCTCTTCCGAACTCCACACCTTATTATACCAATTGCGGTTTGCTCTTTACAATAGGTTTTCGACTCCATTTGAAAATAAATTGTGACTTTTTTCGGTATTTTATATCATACTCCGCATCTCCGTCCGGTGATTGTCTTCCGCTGGAACAATTATCTGCTCTCAACTGTCCGTTGTGCTTTTTAACCGAATGCATTTTTATTCGTTTTGTGTTATAATATTGTGATACGGTCGGCCTCCGCGACATGCGGAGCTGCAGATTGGAGGGATTAACATGGTCGAACAAATTCTGCCGCAAGAGAACAGCGCTTCAAACAAGCTTCCGTTTGCGGATGCGCATTGTGATTTTTTATACGGAATGACATACTATGATTATGATATTCAAACCGTCTCCGGGCATCAGAGCATGAGCCTTCGGAACATGGCAGCGGGCGGAGTGAAGCTTCAGTTCTTTGCCGCATGGATCGACATGCTGCTGAAGCAGAACCCGCTGAGTCAATGCCTTAACATGATAGATTCCTATTATCGAATGCTTGAATCAAATCCGTGTTTTGTGCCGTTCTCCCGTGATTTTGACGTAACTCAGGACAAAATTGCAACAGTGTTGACCGTTGAAGGCGGTGAGGCTATCGAAGGCAGCGTTGAAAACCTTCGAATGCTGTATCGTCTCGGAGTGCGCGCAATGACGCTGACTTGGAATGACGTTAACAGTCTTGCCTATCCGGCCGGAAAACGCGGAAGCAAAAAGGGCTTGACCGCCCTCGGAAAGCGTGTTGTTGAAGAGATGTGCCGAATCGGAATGGCTGTTGACCTTGCACACCTCGGGGATGCAGGCATTGACGATGTGTTGGGCATTGCAGCACGCCCCGTGTTTGCGTCGCACACAAATGCGCGTGCCCTATGCAGTCACCCGCGCTGCATGAAAGATGAGCATATTCGCGCGATTTCAAAACAAGGCGGTGTAATCGGCGTCAATTTTTATTACAGACAATTGACCGATGAACGCACTGCCGAACTCGACGATGTGATACGGCATATCGCGTATTTCATCGAAATCGGCGGAATCGACTGCGTTGCGCTCGGGTCGGATTTTGACGGCATGAACCGCTATATCGACGGGCTTGAAAACAGCAGCGGACTGCCGTTGATTGCGAACAAGCTGAGCCGCATGGGCTTGAGCGATGCGGACATTCGCAAAATTGCCTATGGGAATCTGGCTCGATATATTATGAATTTTTGTTGACAATATTCCCGATTAAGCATTGTTTGACCGTTTTCAAAGTACTATATACAATATTTGCCGTTAAAAGAGCCCTTTTTGTCTTTCGGTCTCCCTGTTTCAGTGGTATAATATTGGTAATGCGAGAATGGTTGCACCGCCCGCTCCGCCGTTGTGCCGAGCGGGATTATTCCGAAGTGCTCCGCATCCGGTGCATTTCGGCAGAAACGGAGGTTGTGACATTGCAAACGGTTAAAATTGATAACATTTTTACCCGTATTGAGAAAAAGTATATTGTTTCGGACAAGCAGTTCGCCGCAATGCTGCCCGTGCTTTTGCAGCATATGCATGTTGATTCTTACGGCAAAAGCACTGTCAGCAGCATTTATTTTGACACTGCCGACATGCGGTTGATTCGTGCCTCTATAGAGCATCCGATTTATAAGGAAAAGCTCCGTTTGCGGTGCTACGGCACTCCGTCGGCAGAATCGAACGCTTTTATTGAACTTAAGAAGAAATACAAAGGTGTTGTGTATAAGCGCCGAATCGAAATGCCCTATGCCGATGCAATGGAGTTTCTCTGCGGTGATGCGCCCTGCCCCGACAAGCAAATTGCGCGTGAAATTGATTATGCGCTCCGCTTTTATCCGGAGCTTCGGCCGTCTTTCGGAATATTTTGCGAACGCACTGCCTATGCGGAAAACGGCGTCGGGGATTTGAGACTGACAATCGACGAAAATCTGCGCTACAGAACGCGCAACCTCGACCTGTTAAGCGGCACGTACGGCGACCCCATTCTGCCCGCAGGCAAATGCATAATGGAGCTTAAAACTCCGCACACTCTGCCGCTTTGGCTTGCCGCACTCCTTGATGAACACAGGATCTTTCCGACAAGCTTCTCAAAATACGCAACCGCGTATAACATCGAACTTAACCGCATTCTTTCTCAAAAACGCGGTGCTGCACATTGCGGCTGAACGATCCGGTATCGTTCCGTGCCCAATGTTTTCATCCATAAACGAAAGGATTTTTCACTATGCTTAACAACGTTATCGACAGTATTTTCTCCACCACAAGCACCCTGACCGCAGGCGGGTTTATTGTTTGCCTGCTTGTTTCTCTTGCATTGGGCGTTCTCATCGCCGTTTGCAGTCGATACAGAAATCGTCCCTCCAAGAGCCTTTCGGTCTCCCTTGTGCTTCTGCCGATGATAGTTCAAACAATTATCGCCCTTGTTAACGGACAGCTCGGCGCAGGTATTGCTGTTGCAGGTGCTTTCAGCCTTGTCCGCTTCCGTTCCGCCCCCGCTTCCGCACGTGAAATAACAAGCATCTTCCTCGCAATGGCTGTCGGCCTTGCAACAGGCATGGGTTATATTGCAATTGCGGTCATCCTTGCCGTGTTCGTTCTTTTGGTTGACATTGCGCTTGCGAGCATCAATTTCGGCAAAGCGGGTTCCGCAGAGCGCGACCTCAAGATTGTCATTCCCGAAAGTCTCAGCTATGATGAGGTTTTCAATGATATTTTCAGCACATACACTTCCCGCCATGAGCTCATCCGTGTTAAGACCACCAACATGGGCAGCCTGTTCAAGCTCACCTACCAGATCACTTTGCGTGATGCGCGGAAAGAAAAAGAGTTTATCGACAAGCTTCGTGAGCGCAACGGCAATCTTGAAATCACCTGTGCACGCCCCGGCAACGGCAATGTTGAAATCTGATCGTTTTTTATCAGTCTTTCTTTTGCCGTATCATTCTCTGTAAAAAAACAAAGGTACAGCCGCCCGCAATTGCGTTTCGGCTGTGCCTTTTGTTTAAACTTCTCCTTAAATTCAGTTTTTGTTTGAGTCTTAAATATGAATTTCAGGTTCCGAACCTGCGCATTCTCCGCCGATTAGTTCGGGAAGGAATTCTCTGCAAATCACACGATACGCGGGATGGTAAAGCCGACGGTAAGTCTCGCTGTGATGTATTGCCGGGCAGCCCGCCTCAACGTATTTCTTAAGAAAAGCCGACAGCGTTTCTTCGTCAAACGGAGTTTTCCCCTGCCGGCAGATTTCTTTCAGCAAGCTGAGCTTTTTCAGCATTCCGTCCGTTGAACCCGTTCGAACCTCCGATGAACGCACAAAAAGCTCCGCAAGCCTTGAGAGCGGTATACCGTACCGTGCCAAAGGTTCAAGGTGCACCCGAACGAACATCCCGCCTGTTTCATCCGTCAAAGGGTGTTCCCCGGCAGCGGCGGCTTTCGTTGTCAGCATACACGCTTCATACTCCCTCTTCAGATATTCCTCCGCGATCTCCTTGCTGCGCACAAAATGCCCGCAGCCGAATTCGCTTTGATAAAGCAGCTTTACTATGTCGTCCGGTTCACATTTCGGATACAGCTCAATATGCCGCTCGATAACATGCCTCGTTTCCCGCAAAAAGGTTTCATCCCGTTTCGTATTTTTCATATTTCTCCCGTCCTGTTCTTTTCTCGCGCTATTCTATCATATGCATAAGGCCAAATCAACAAGTCTATTTTGAATATCGTTGAATAGAATTTAAACAGGCCACTGTACGGCATCGTTTTCAGAAAAAGCAAAGGAAGTTTACCTTGTTTTTTAAAAAACGCGCTTATTCAGTGATACTCGAACTTACGGAGGGCAATATGCCGGATACAAACAACAGCATCAGTCTTTCAGGCAGGGTTACGGACGGCCCGGAATACAGTCATACAATTTACGGAGAGGCTTTTTTCAAGCTTGTGCTCACCGTTCAAAGATTGAGCGGAACCGAGGATAAAATACCTGTCACCGTCAGCGAACGACTGCTCGGCGGCATCCCTGTTGAACACGGTATGTATTTTCATGTCCAAGGACAGATACGTTCCTATAATCAACAGACTGAAAAAGGCAGCAGACTTATCATCACCGTGTTTGCACGTGAATTCATTCCTGCTTCGGCGGATGAAACCGATGCTTTTGCATACAAAAACGAAGTTGAACTGTTCGGATACATCTGTAAGTCCGTAATATACAGAACGACTCCTTTTTTACGTGAAATTGCGGACGTTCTGCTTGCAGTCAACAGACGGTACGGCAAATCCGACTATCTGCCCTGTATCGCATGGGGACGAAACGCAAGGTATTTGCAAGATATGAAGGTCGGCATCGGAATGCACGTTATCGGAAGGCTGCAAAGCCGCGAATATAAAAAAGTTTTTGAAGACGGAACGGAGGAAATGCGCACTGCATATGAGATAAGCTGCTCCGCCGTTGAACCTTTCGAACCGACACTGTCTGACTGATATGGCGCATCTGCCGCAAATCAAGGCAGAACAAACACTTTCGACTGTTTTTTCGCTGTGCAGGCACGGCAAGTTGAAACCGCACTTGAAATCCACGCCCGATTGTGTTATATTCAACAAACAGTTTTGCCGAATGCGGCAGAGAGGTTGGTTTGTTAATAATGCGAATGTATCCGAAAGCAAAAGTATCCGAAAAGGCGGAACGCGCACTCAAAGGCGGGCACCCGTGGGTTTATGCGGAGGAGGTGCTTTCCGTTGACGGTGATTATACGAACGGCGGGCTTGTTGATGTTTATACAAAAAAGGATCGGTTCATCGGAACCGGGTTCATAAATGACAATTCCAAAATTCGCATTCGCATCTTTTCACGCAATGCAAACGACAGGTTTGACGATGACTTTTTCCGCAGGCGAATTCGTTACGCGCTTGAGTACCGCCAAACGGTCATGGGCAGCGATTTTGTCTGCTGTCGAATTATTTTCGGTGAGGCCGACAGTTTTCCCGGGCTGACGGTGGATCGATTCGGAGATGTTCTTGTTTTTCAAATTCTCTCCCTCGGCACCGAAATGCTTAAGTCCCGCCTGTTTCCGCTGTTTATTGAAGTATTCAAAGAGTTCGGTATTAATATTCGGGCCGTTTGCGAAAGAAACGATGTCGCCATACGCGAAAAGGAAGGTCTGACTCAGCACAAGGGCTTTATCAGCTGTGATCTCCTGCCTCCCGCACCGGACAGCGGATTGGTAATGATTGAAGAAAACGGCATCAAATACGAAATCGACGTTATCAACGGACAAAAAACGGGCTTTTTCCTTGACCAGAAATATAACCGTCGTGCCGCTGCAAAGATTGCTGCCGGCAAAACGGTTCTCGATTGTTTCACGCATACGGGCGCATTCGCACTGAACGCCGCCGCTGCATGTGCAAAGCATGTCACTGCCGTTGATATTTCTGCGGATGCAATCCAAAAAACGCGCAGAAATGCGGAGCTGAACGGGCTTTCGGGCAGAATGGATTTCGTTTGCGCCGATGTCTTTGATCTTCTGACCGATATGGAATCAAATCGCAAACACGGTTATGATTACATAATACTCGACCCGCCCGCCTTCACCAAAAGTCGGGATACGATCGGCAGTGCGGTAAAGGGCTATAAAGCCATCAATGCAAAAGCAATGAAACTCCTTCCGCGCGGCGGCTATCTTGCAACCTGCTCATGTTCGCATTTCATGACCGATGAGCTTTTCCGTAAGATGCTTCACAATGCCGCAGAGGATGCAGGGGTTCAGCTGCGTCAAATTGAAGCGCGTCAGCAGGCTCCTGATCACCCGATTCTTTGGAATGTACCCGAGACGGATTATCTGAAGTTTTATATTTTTCAAATCGTTTAGTTTTTTGTTTCGGATAAATATCCAAAAGCATCCGTGCAGTTCCGCTGCTTTCGGATGCTTTTGTTTGTTTGTTCGGTTTTGATTGACCGCAGGCTGCACTAATCAATCTGAATTGTGTATCGCGTTGTACTCCGAAGCGGTGTTAAACTTCAACATCAACCGATTTTGTCCTCAAAAGAATCCACGCGGTTGAAATTCGCATGTTCGGTAATGTATTCCTTGCGGGGAGCAACCTTGTCTCCCATCAAAAGCGTTACAAGGTGTTCTACATACGCCGCGTCTTCAATCGTCACCCGAACAAGGGAACGGTTCTCAGGGTTAAGCGTCGTTTCCCAAAGCTGCTCCGGATTCATTTCACCCAAGCCTTTATACCGCTGCAAGGTGTACCCCTTCATGCCTTTCGTAATTCGGGCAAGTTCTTCATCGTCATAGGCATATGTAACATTGTTTCCCTTTTGAACCTTGTAAAGAGGCGGCATACCCATATAAACATGCCCTCCCGTTATCAGTTCCTTCGTGTAGCGATAGAAGAACGTAAGAAGCAGAGCGCGTATATGCGCACCGTCCTGATCGGCATCGGAGAGAATGATGATTTTATGATACTTAAGGTTTTTAAGCTCAAAATCCTCGCCTATGCCGGTTCCGAGGGCGGTTATGATGGAGCGGCATTCGTCATTTTCAAGCACCTGCTCAATGCGCCTTTTTTCAACATTCAACGGTTTGCCGCGCAGCGGCAGTATTGCCTGGAACCGTCTGTCACGGCCCTGCTTTGCGCTGCCGCCTGCCGAATCGCCTTCAACGATGAAGAGTTCGTTTTGCTCCGGTGTTCTGCCCGTGCAGCTTGAAAGCTTGCCGACGAGAGGTGCGTTTTCAAGCTTGGACTTTTCACGCGCCATGGTTTTTGCTTTTCTTGCAGCTTCACGCGCTTTTGCCGCCTTCACCGCTTTGTCCGCAATTGCGGCGGCAAGATCCGAATTCTTAAGGTTTTCAAGTATCGGTGCCAACTCGTCCATAACAATAGCTTCAACCGCCGTACGCGCTTCGGTATTGCCGAGTTTTGTTTTCGTCTGCCCTTCAAACTGAATCGAACTCATTTTAAGCGACACGACTGCCGTGAGTCCCTCGCGGAAATCCTCACCCGGCAGCGGCGCATCCTTCTCCTTCAGGATTCCGGTTCGACGGCAATAATCGTTCATGACCTTGGTCAGAGCGGACTTAAATCCGGTTTCATGCGTGCCTCCCTCGGTCGTCGGAATATTGTTGACATATGAAAAGATGCTTTCGGTATAGCCATCGTTATGCTGCATTGCAATTTCAACGATGATTGCATCTTTGCCCGTGCCGCGCATTCCGCGGAAGTATATCGGTTCTTTATACAGCGGGGTTTTTTCACTGTTAAGATAGCACACAAAATCCACAATGCCGCCGTCGTATTTGTACTCGCGGCTCTTATTTTCGTCCTTCAGCCTGTTGTCGGTGAATTTGAACGTTACCCCTTTGTTCAGGTACGCAAGCTCGCGCAGGCGTTTTGCAACGACTTCGGAATTCATTTCAATCGTTTCAAAAACACGTTTGTCCGGCAAAAATGTTACCCTTGTGCCCTGCCGCCGCGTTCTTCCGACCTCGGCAAGCGGAGCAACAGGAATTCCGGAATGCATGTTGCCGTCCGAATCTTCATAGCTGTGGAATTTGATTGAATACAGTTTGCCGCCCGTTGCAACCTCAACTTCAACATATTCGGAAAGCGCATTAACAACCGATGCACCGACACCGTGCAATCCGCCCGAGAACCCGTATGAATCGTTATTGAATTTTCCGCCCGCATGGAGTTGAGTATAAACAACTTCAACGCCGGACACATGCAGCTTCTCATGAATGCCTACGGGGATTCCCCTGCCGTTATCCTCAACGACCACGGAATTATCCCTGTTAATCGTAACGCTGACGGTCGTTGCAAACCCGTTTGCTGCTTCATCAACGGCATTATCAACAATTTCCCAAAGCATATGGTGCAGGCCCCTGCTTCCCGTGCTGCCGATATACATGCCGGGGCGGACACGAACCGCCTCCAAGCCTTCCATTACCTTTATATCATCAACGGAATAATTGTGCTGATTTTGCATTTTTTCCTCCGTAATCAACAATCAGTCGACTGTTATTTTATATATCATCCAAATTTACAGCATTCCGAGTTCGCCGTTGACCCTTTTCAGCTCACGGCGCAGTTCCGTAAGTTCCGTTTCAAACGGGAACGGTTTTTCAGACTCCGAACGCAGCTCCGCCTCGTCCTGCTCCATACGCTCTATACTGCCGAGTGTAGTTTCAAGCCGTGTTTTAAGGCCGTTAACAACGTTATCAAGCCTTGCAATTATGCCCATCGCGCTTTCGCTTAAATCGGAACGATAGGTCCCACTGCCCTTGAGCAGAAAGATTCGCCTTGCCCCCGAAATATCGTTCGCAAGAAAGAGTTTGAACCCCCGATATGTGCCGATTCGCTTTTCCTCACGTATAAATGCATGTTCCGCAAGCAGCTCTATCAGCCTTTCGCCCGCATCGCGCCGCCGTGTATAATTCTCGCCCGCAAGCATCATTGAAAACCCCTCGCCGGTGTTTTGTTCCGCAAGAAGCATATCTTTTTGAAGAATGTCGCGCAGTTTCAGCAATTCGCTGTTCTTTGCCGGCAACTGCAAAAGCTGCTCCGCCGCTTCTGTCTTTGCGCGCTCATGCTTTGATTTCAAAACAAGTTTGCGCTGAAGCTCCGTTTCAAGCTCAATCTTTCGCTTTATGAGCGGGTTTCCGACGGCGAGTGACTTGACTTCGCTGTATGTGAGCACAACTTCATCAACCTCGTCACCGCTTCTGCTCGGGCAATCACCGTTTACAATTTGAGATATGAACCGTTGTTTGTTTTCAAGAAGCTGCCACGAATAAGCATCAAAGCTCCCGTTTGTGATGTAGCGATATATCATTACCTCGTCATTTCGATTGCCCTGACGCAGCATTCGGCCTTCACGCTGGGTAACATCCGATGGACGCCACGGAATATCAAGGTGATGCACCGCAAGCAGATTATTTTGAACGTTCGCACCGATGCCGAGTTTGAAAGTTGAACCGATAAGCACACGTATGCGGCCCTTGCGGACTTTGTTAAAAAGCGTTGTTCGCATTGCGTCGTTTACAGCATCATGAACGAACGCAATTTCATCCGCGGGCACGCCGCGCAGGATAAGCTTTTGTTTTATATCGTCGTAAAGATTGAAACCGTCCTTCGGCGTGCTTTGGTCAAGGAACACAAGCTGGGTCAGTTTATCGCGTTCACTCCAGATTCTGAACACATTTTCAACGCATGTATTAAGTTTTGAATTCGGATTATCAGGCTCCTCGGGGTTAACAAGACGCATGTCGAGAGCGGCTTTTCTGCCGTCCGTCGTGATTTTCAGCATGTTGTCCTCCGTTCGGGCAACGCTGCCGCTCTTTACCGCCTCTGCGCGCACCGCAAGCTCCTCAATATACTTTCTGAGGGACTCGCTTGCCGGAACGGTACAATTGATATAATTCACCTTATGCGGAATCCTTTTATCATCTTCCGGAGTAAAATACAAATCCGCAATATCCGAAAACAGCAGCGACAGTTCGGGCAGGTTATAGTACCTGCTGAGCCTGCGGCGCAGCCGATAGCCTATACCGTTCGCCTCAACTTCGAATTCTTCCGTGACCTCGGAAAACATTTTGACCCAATTGTCAAACTCAAGCAGATTCAGCTCGTCCATATGTTCATAGCCGAGGTACCGCTGCATCGTGTACATGTCCGAAACGGAGTTTGTGATCGGGGTTCCTGTTGCAAAAACAGCACCCCGTCCGTCATGCGTGCGCTGTATATAGCGGAGTTTTGCCATCAAATCATCGCACTTTTTCGAGCCCTTCGGGTTCAGCCCCGGCAGACTGCCGTGTTTGGTTTCAATACTGATGTTTTTAAAATTATGCGCTTCGTCAACAAATATCGTGTCGATCCCGAGGTCATCGAAAAAAACAGCACCCTTCGGAAGAGTTTGTTCCTCCTCCCAGAGCTTTTGCAGCCTGTGTTCAATACGCGACGCAAATCTGTTCAGCACGATATATGCATCGCTGTACACCGCACTGCGCATGGACTCCGCAATTTGCGCAAGGTGTGCGTTCAATTCGCGTTCACGCTCCCCGCGCGAAAGCGGGATAAGCGAAAAACTGCTGTAACCCATGATTATCGCGTCACAGTCGCTTTCAATAATCTGTTTCAAAACGCGGTTCCTGTTTGCGGGAGTGAAACTTTTCGGTTCAATTACAATGACCTCCGCCGCAGGATAGAGCCGGGTGAACTCATAATGCCATTGTTCGAGAATATTATTCGGAACAACAAACAGATTGCGTTTTGAAATGCCAAGCCGGCGCATTTCCATTGCCGCTGCCGCCATGACATAGGTTTTGCCCGCGCCGACCTGATGCGCCAGCAGGATATTTTTTGAATGCACGATTCTTTTCACGGCATCCAGCTGATGCTTTTGCAGCTTAATGTTCGGATCTTTGCCCGGAAGGAGCATTCTGCTGCCGTCAAAATGCCGCGGACGGATCGCACAGAAGTTTTCGTTGTAGTAGTTAAGCAATTGACTTCTTCTCGGCTCATCCCTGAAGAGCCAGAATGAGAATCTTTCCGCAATCTGCCGCGCTCTCTCCTGCGCAAGCAGAGTTTCGGCTTTGTTGACACGGCGAACCTGCTGTTCCTTGCCGTAAGGAATATATGTATCGTAAACGGCAATTTCGCGCGAATTGAGCATTCGCTCTATAATCTCAAAAGCGTTCATGCGTTCCGTGCCATAAGTAAGTTTTGCACGCGTAAAGTCCGTGAAATGCTTTTTTCCGTGAATTATATAATGATTTGCGGCGCGAATGTATTCAACGCTGATTTTCGGCTTTCCGGAAGCGGAACGGATACCGATTAAAGCAATTATAAAATCACGGTAGACCCAAGCGGGAATCCACGGACTGCCCATTGACGCCTTTATCTGCCCCGGCTGCACAACGGGCGGCATCACAACCTCAAGCGCAGAGATATTTTCCGAAAAATCCCAATCATCCGGCATTTGCTTTCGGGTATTAGATTCATCCCCTGCCGTTTTTGCGGTTTCAGCCTGCTGCTCAAGTGCCGATTTTGCGGCAGCAAGCTTTTTCATAATATTTCCGGAAAGGTATTCCTCCGCCGTAACAAAACAGCTCTTTTCGGGATCATAGTAAATCGCACCCTTGAGAGATTGAAATGCTTCCGCTTTATCGACCCGCGCCAGCGCGCAGATAAAATCAATATCAACCCTGCCGATATAATCCACGCAGCGTTCAAGAGCGGAATGCACCGTCAGTGTTTCAGGCGGGTTTTCATTCAGTTGCGAACCGTTTTCTGTCAACTTGCATCCTTTCAGGTTTAACAATATGTTTTTGTTTTCAGCCGAACTCAAAAATCAGCCGAGTCATTCGCTGCAGCAAAGGATCAGTCCCTGCTGTTTACAAAAGCTGCCCAAACCGGCATCCGCGCGATTAAGTGCATTCGCATCAAATGCTTCCGAGCGGGTGGAATATCGGTTTCATTCTTTGGAACGTCGCAATCAGCGGAATGCCTGCCGCCGCTGCAAGTTTCTCCGCCTCCTTTATGCGCTTTGCGACCCTGTCGCTTCTGTGTGCATCGGAACCTGTTGTTATATATTGACCGCCGAGATCGCGGTAAAGCTTTAATACATCCTCACCCCAGCAGGGATCATCCCACCATGCCGAAGTGTTGATTTCAATTCCCTTTCCGTTTTTTGCAAGATATGAAAAAATCTCCGCAAAAAGCTCCTTTGAAACATCAAGCGTCATTCGCCTGTCCTCATACGGCGAATACTTTGCAATGAAGTCATAATGACCAAGTATGTTCATGTAATCGCAGGTTTTAATACCTGTGAGAATCGTCTGAAGGTAGGAAAGGTATGCATCCTGTTTTGTTTTTCCGATGTAGTATTCCGGATAGTAAACATCAAATCCGTCCACAACATGTATTGAACCGATAACAAAATCGAGGTCATGCGGCGCAATGTACTGCCGTGCTTTTTCGGCGCAGTTCCCGTCGTTCAGAGCAACTTCCGCTCCGCGGCGTATGCGCACTCCTTTATATAGTCCGTTGTAAGGCAAAAGCTGTTCTCGCAGTGCACCGAGATCCGATGGCTGCATTGACTTATCGCCGTTATCGAAATCAACATGATCCGTGAAGCAAATCTCACTCAATCCGCGCTCGGCGGCGGCTTCAAGCTGCTCCGTCACTGTTGCGGATGCATCTGCCGAATAATTCGTGTGTACATGGTAATCTATCATAATGATTCTCCTCCGTACCGATTCATCGCCCTTTTCGGAATGACAATTATATCACGTTCATGCAATATATTCAATATGTTTTTCCCGTGAGTGCAATAATTTGCATGAATCGGCCTCCTGATACATTATTTGCGGTGTGCACACAGTTCGACCGTTCCGCCGCGCCTTGGAATAAAAAAGTTCGTTTTTTTGCAAGTTCAATATGGTTTTGCAGGCCGTAGTCGCCATGCATTCGCATCGTATTCAAAATAAAAAGCCGCCCGACTTACGTTTTCGGAACGGCATTTCAATATCGGTTTAACATACAAAGTTTAATCAGTGCGGCGTTCGGGTTCACAATTAAGCGCAGCTTATCAGGACTCGTTTGCGGAGTTTTGGTCGTTTTGACGGCTGCCGCATGTTTCTTCTTTTTCAGTCCGCTGTTTCTCCCACTCGATTTTTTCGAGCCGTCTCTCGCGGCCCTCCATAATTCGCCTGATATTCGGAAGGTGAGCAGTGATGACAACAGCGGCAATCACAACAGCAATGAGCATCAGCGGAATATTGCCCCGGTTGCGGTAAATCACAAGGGCAGTCGCGATTATCGTGCCGACAACAGAGCCTACGGAAACCATTTTTGTTATTGCAATAAGAATAACAGCACAACCGACAGCAATGAGCAGCTGAACCGGGGACAGCACAAGCAGACCGCCAAGCGCGACCGCAACGCATTTCCCTCCGCGGAACTCATAAAAAACAGGCAGCAAATGCCCGAGTATCGCACCCAACAGCCCTATGCAGCCGAGTATTCCGCTCAGATTTTCGGGCATGACATAATTCGAAAACAGTGCCGGAGCAATTGCCGCAGCGGCGTAACCCACGCCGACGCTTGCCGCACCCTTCGCACTGTCGCTCGCCAAACAGATAAGCCCCCATTTCCAGCCGAAGGTTCTCAATACATTTGTTGAACCTGCATTGCCGCTTCCGCAGGCATGGATATCCGTGCTTTTGCTTCGTGCAATCTTCACCGCACTCATTATGCTGCCGAGAAGATAACCCGCAATGAGGCAAAAAACGGACAGAAGCACAGTTATCATAGTTTTCCCTTTCAGTTACCGCATTTTAATCAGGCTCAGAACTTAAATCGACCGCAGGAATGCATTTTTAAGAACCGCATACCGTGCATCAGCAGCCGAAATATGTCCTTGCAATTCCTGCATCAATCCGAATCTGCTCCTTAAGAGCGTCCAGCGATTCAAACTTTTTGACATCGCGGATTTTTTTAACGAAACATACCGTCATCGGAAGTCCGTAAATATCCTCGTCATAGTCAAAAATATGCGTTTCTATCGTGCGTTTTGTTCCGCCGACAGTCGGGTTCGTTCCGATGTTCGTGCAGGCAGGCATTATGTCGCCGTTGACGCGCGCCATGCTCACATACACTCCGTCTGCGGGAATCACGCGGGCGGAATCGGGTTCAATATTCGCCGTCGGATAGCCGATTGTCCTTCCTATACGCTTGTTTTGAACGATTATGCCGTCAAGAGCATAAGCTCTTCCCAAAAGGAGCTGTGCATCCTGAACGTTCCCGCAGGTTATCATGTTTCGAACTCTCGTGCTTGAAACAGGCTCGCGCCCCAAAAGCACGGGCTGAATGATCGCCGTTTTGATTCCGTATTTTTGGCAAAGCCTTTGAAGCGTCTCGCTGTTCCCCTGCTTTTTCTTTCCGAAAGTGTAATTAAACCCGGCAACAATAATCTTTGGGTTCATTCTTTCGGCAAGCATTCGGATAAAACTCTCTGCGGAAAGGTCGCGAATCGCACTTGTAAACTCAACCTCATCAACCAGCTCAATGCCCTGCCTGCGCATAAGAGCGGCGCGGGTTTCATTGCTGCAAAGCCGAAGAATTTTTTTGCCGAAAAGCTCCTGCGGATGATTCTTAAACGTAAACACAGCAGGAACAAGTCCGGATTGCCGCGCTATCAGAACGGTTGCGTCAATTATCTTCTTGTGACCGACATGCATTCCGTCAAACATGCCGAGAGCAACCACCGTACCCGGTTTGGCTGCGTTCGTATAGTCTGTGCCCGGCGTGTTAATTTTGTCCTTGTTCTGCATCAAACGCTCATTTCTCCTTCCCGAACCATACGGTGATATGCAATCCGGAATCATCCCGCAGCGCAAGGCCCATGAATTCATTTTCAAGATACAGTCTGTAGACCGTTCCCGGCTCAGCCTGCCCGCATTCAACCGAAGCTCCGTTTGAAATAAGCGTCCTTTGCTTTTCGGAAAGGTTAAAAAGGCGAAGTTCCGGCAGGTGCCGCGCAGCCTCGTCAACGGGAACAACAACCGATTGAAGTTCCCCCGCTTCCTTCAGTTCCTTCAGTTCCGCGATCGTATGCGCTTCGCTGATATCGAAGGTTCCGGAAGCGGTTCGCAGCAGAAACGGCATGTATGCACAGCAGCCGAGGGCCCGTCCGATGTCCCTGCAAAGCGAACGGACATATGTGCCTTTTGAGCATCGAATGCGGATGAGGAAGCTGTTTTGTTCGAGTTCACAAATGGTTTCAAGCAAAAAAACTCTGATTCTCCGCCTGCGTTCCTCAACCGGAGCTGCAACGCTCCCGTTGCGTGCCAGCTTGTACATTTTAACGCCGTTCACACTCAAAGACGAATAAATCGGCGGCACCTGCTCAATTTCACCTATGAAATCAGGCAAAATTTTTTCAAGCCCCGCTTTTGAAACCATGCGGCTGCTTTCGGCGATCACCGTGCCGCAGGCATCCTCCGTGTCGGTTTCCGCTCCGAACCGAATCTCCGCAATGTATTCTTTTTCTTTATCAACAAGATAGTCAAACAGGCGGGTTGCCCTGCCTATGCAGATGGGTAAAACGCCCGCCGCAGCAGGGTCAAGCGTTCCCGTATGTCCGACGCGCCGTTCGCCGAAGATTCTGCGTATATCCACCACGACATCGCTCGATGTCATTCCCGGCGGTTTCAGCACGCTGACTACTCCTTCAAATTGCATTGTTAATCAATAATTCCTTTGTTGTTCTGTTGAAACGCATCATTGCTTTTCATTCGGGCGTTAATGCGTATCGGGAGAAGAATCGTGTTTCTCATCCCTTTTCAGCTCTGCAATTGCCGCCTCTGTCGCGCTCGCAACAACGGTTGAAAGGGGCAGCCATGCCGTGTATCCGGCCGCTCTTTCATGCCCGCCGCCGCCGAATTTGTTTGCAATTCGGCAAACGTCCCCGATATCCTTGCTGCGAAGGCTGACTTTAAAACTTCCGTCCGCGCCTTCACGGATAAAAATTGCGATTTTAACGCTGTCGATATCACGAACACAGTCAACAATGCCTTCGCAATCCTCGTTTGTTGCATCAAAGCTCAGCATCTGAGCTCTTGTAAGCACGCCTATGCCGATTCTGCCTTCATCCTCAAGACGAATCCTTGATGTCACAAAGCCCTGAACCCTTGTTTTCGTGTACGGCACCGTTCGGTAAATCAGTCGGTTGACCTCCGAAACATCAACCAGTTTCTTTTCAATGAAATCGGCAATTATCCGCAAAGCATTCGGTGTTGTGTTGCTGTATGAAAGGTTGCCCGTGTCGGTGACTATTCCGGTATAAAGGCAAATTGCGGATCGCTTATCGATTGCAACACCGAACATGCCGTAAAGCTCATAAACAATCTCCGCCGTTGCCGCCGCATCCGAAACAACAAGGTTCACTTCGGCATAATGCGGGTTCGTAACATGATGGTCAACACATGCCTCTGCCTGCGCGGCATCGAACAAACGCACAGCACGGCCAAAACGCGGCTTGTCCGCACAATCAACGGCAATGACGCGGCAATAGCCCTCGGCATCCTCGGGCATTTTGACGGTTTCCGATTCCGGCAGGAATCCGTAAATCTTCGGAACGGGGTTCGAGCAAACGACCTCCGCAGTTTTTCCGAGAGCGTTCAGCAGCAGTTTCAGCGCGAGTGCCGAACCCAGGGTGTCTCCGTCCGGGGAAATGTGCGTGAGCAGCGTGAAACTCTGCCCATCGGATATAAACTTTCGGACATCGGCGAACTCCGCCCCATGTTTAGTCTTCATTTTGGGTGTTTTCCTTATCTTCTTCCGCATTGTTCCGATTCGCGTCAAGCTGAGCGCGCTCGGTTTGCAGTTTGTTGATTATTTCGGAAATATGCACGGAATACTCGATTGAGTCATCAAGGGTGAACTTCAGAGTCGGTATTCGGCGGATATCGATTCTGCGCCCAAGCTCTCTTGCAATAAATCCTTCCGCACGGTTGAGCTGAGCAACGGTTTCTTTTCGAACCGAATCATCCTTATCGTACACACTGACCCGAACCTTTGCAAGCTTCAGGTCGTTTGTTGCTTCAACGAGCATTATTGTCGTCATCGGAGATATTCTCGGATCTTTCATCTCGCGGACGATTTCGCTCAGTGCTTTTTTGATTTCTTCATTTATTCTGTCGTATCTGACTGATGCCATAAGCTTCCTTTCGGGTTTTGAATCCCTGCCGCCGAAATGCTGCATTTAAATTTCTGTCGTTCAAGCCCACCTTTGCAAACGGCCTTCTCCGCGTTCCGAATAACTGTTCTTCGGACACATGCCGGTTCTCTGTTAATGCGTAAACGCTCCGGCAGAAATCTATCTGATCAGCGTTGATTTAATCCCCGGTCTGTACCGCGGCGCAAAAAGCGTTTCCGGCACAGCCGGGGACGGATTATTCTGTTGTCAGCGTTTAACCTCTTCCATCGTGTAGGCTTCTATAACATCGCCTTCGTGAATATCGTTGAAGTTCTCAATGCCTATGCCGCATTCATAACCGGCAGCAACCTCGCGGACATCGTCCTTGAACCTGCGCAGCGATGCAATTTGGCCTTCATGAACAACCACGCCGTCGCGAACAACGCGAACCTGCGCATTGCGCTGAACCTTGCCGTCCTGAACGTATGCACCCGCAATCGTGCCGACGGAGCTGACCTTGAACGTGTTTCTGACGCTTATTGTACCCAAATGCACTTCTTTGAATACGGGCTTGAACATACCCTTCATAGCGTTTTCAACATCTTCAATCGCCTGATAAATGATGCGGTAGGTGCGGACATCTACCTTTTCCTGCTCCGCAAGATTGCGTGCTCCGCTGTCGGGGCGGACATTGAAACCGATTACGATCGCGTTTGAAGCGGAAGCGAACATAACATCCGACTCCGTAATTGCGCCTACGCCGCCGTGAATGCACTTCACGCGGACTTCCTCGTTGGAAAGCTTTTCAAGAGCCTGTTTAACAGCCTCAACCGAACCGTGAACATCCGCTTTGACAACGATGTTGAGCGTTTTGACTTCGCCCTCGGCAATATGGCTGAACAGATCCTCCAAGCTGACCTTGGACAGGTTTTTAAGCTGCTCCGCTTTGATTCTGTTGCGGCGTTCCTCCGCAACCTTTTTGGAAACCTCCGCAACGTTCATGATATCGCCTGCTGAAGGCACTTCGTTGAAGCCGAGAACTTCGACCGGGCAGCTCGGGCCTGCGGTTTTGACGTTTTCGCCCTTGTCGTTCATCATTGCACGAACCCTGCCGTATGCAATGCCCGCAACAATGGGATCGCCGATTTTCAAAGTGCCGTTCTGCACAAGAACGGTTGCAACAGGACCTCTGCCCTTGTCGAGCTGAGCTTCAATGATGGTTCCCTTTGCCGCTTTGTTCGGGTTTGCCTTAAGGTCAAGAACATCCGCCTGCAAAAGAACCATTTCAAGCAGCTCATCAAGATTCTGCTGTTTCTTTGCGGAAACGGGGACGCATATCGTATCGCCGCCCCAATCCTCACACACGAGACCGTGTTCCGTCAACTGCTGTTTGACTCTTTCCGGGTTGCTCTCGGGCTTGTCGATCTTGTTCACCGCAACGATGATGGGAACACCCGCCGCCTTTGAGTGATTGATAGCCTCAACTGTCTGCGGCATAATGCCGTCGTCCGCAGCAACAACAAGGATTACAACGTCCGTGACCTGTGCACCTCTTGCGCGCATTGAAGTAAATGCCTCGTGGCCGGGAGTGTCGATGAAAGTAATCATCCTGCCGTTGCATTCAACCGTGTAAGCACCGATATGCTGAGTTATGCCACCCGCTTCACCCTCGGTAACATGAGTTTTGCGGATCGCATCAAGCAGAGAAGTTTTGCCGTGGTCAACATGACCCATGATCGTGACAACGGGAGGACGGGGAACAAGATCTTCCTCTGCATCCACTTCTTCGGCATTCTCCTGCATCGTCTCCTCATAAGTCTTTGCAACCTGGTGCTCAAGCTCGATATCGTATTCCATTGCAACAAGCTCACAGGTCTCAAAATCGATATCCTGATTGATGTTTGCAACAATGCCCATCATGAACAGCTTTTTGAGAATTTCCGCTGCGGGTTTTCCGATTTTTTCGGAGAAATCACGTACCGTTATCGTTTCTGTCGTTATAACCGCTTTTTCGATAACAACGGGTTCGGGTTTGCGATATTGAGTTTGTTTTGCGGCTTTCTTCTTTCTGCCGCCGTAGGATCCGCCGTCATCCTCCCAGTTTTTCGCGGAGGGAGCGGTTTCCTTCATGATCGTCTTTTTGTTCTTTGCCTTCTTTTCGGTGTCGAAGGTGCGAACATAGCTGCTCTTGTTTTCAGGCGCACGATTTTCCTTTTGAATAATTGCAGGTGCTTCTCCGGGCTTTCTGCCGACGGGGCGCTGCTGCGGACGCTGCTGCCTGTTCTGCTGTGCATCTTTGTCATCCGGACGGCCGAAACTGCGGTTATCTCCCCTGCGCTCGCCCTGCGGTCTGTCGCCGCGTGCGTTCCTGTCGTAAGGAGGCCTGTCGCCCTGCGGTCTGTCACCGCGTGAATTTCTGTCGTAGGAAGGCCTGTCGCCCTGCGGTCTGTCGCCGCGTGCGTTCCTGTCGTAAGGAGGCCTGTCGCCCTGCGGTCTGTCACCGCGTGAATTTCTGTCGTAGGAAGGCCTGTCGCCCTGCGGTCTGTCACCGCGTGAATTTCTGTCGTAGGAAGGCCTGTCGCCCTGCGGTCTGTCGCCGCGTGCGTTCCTGTCGTAAGGAGGCCTGTCGCCCTGCGGTCTGTCACCGCGGGAATTTCTGTCGTAGGAAGGTCTGTCGCCGCGGCGGCCGTCGTTCGTTCTTTGCGGACTGCGGCTTCTGTCGGAATTCCTTCCGTTTTCGGGAGACTCGTTCTTCTTGGGCTGCTCTGCATTTTCGGTTCGTTCCGCAACACGTTCGGAAGAGTCGGACTTTGCGGAAATTTCGGTTTTTTCCGCTGTATTCTTAGCTTTTGCAGCCTGTTCGCTGTTTTGTTTTGTTTCTTTGTTTGCTCCGGGCATTTCTTTGTTGTTTTTATCCTTTGTTTCTTGCGCGTCATTGACACTGTCTGCGACCTTGTCAGCAACGTTACTCCGAACCGGTTCTGCCTTTTCGGGCTTATGTTCGGCGGGCTTATCCACGTTTTGTTCCTGTTCCCGTTCCGCCGCCTTTTCGGGTTTGTTTTCTTCGGGCTTCGGCGCGGGCTGCACCGGCTTTTGCTCGGGCGGTTCGGGCTTTTGCGCGCCCTTCTCGGGCTTCCTGTCCGCATTTTCGGGTCTCGGTTCACCCTGTACCTTTTCCGCCTCCGCCTTTGGTGCTTTTTCGGTGCCTGCATCAGCGGGAATTCCCGCCGCGGCATTTCCCACTGTGGGAATTCCCGCCGCGGCATTTCCCGCTGCGGAATCGCGATCGCTGACGTAAACGCCGCGCTGCTCGTCCGAATTGAGGTATTCAATCAAACGTTCAGCCTTTTCTTTTTCTCTGCGTTCCGCCTCTGCGGCGCGCTCCTTGCTGATAAGTTTGCTTTCATGGCGTTTTGCCGCTTGGAGAGAATTGCCGATGTCTGTTTTGAGGACGCTCGTTTTATCCAGCAATTCCTGTGCTGCGGCTTGGATCCTTTTTGCGTTGTTTAATAATTCAGCCTTTGTCATCGGTCATTGCCTCCGTAAGTTCAGTCATTGCTTCATTGTTTTTGTTGGAATTTTTAATTATCATTGCCGAAAAACCTTCGTCCGTCACGGCGGCAACCATTCTGGCAGGTTTTCCGATCGCGCTGCCCATTGCACGGATTCTTATCAGCGGAATGTTTCTGAAGCTGCATGCATCCCGCCATTGTTTTTTTGTGTTTTCGGACGCGCTCTCATCGAGCATAACAAGCTTTGCCGTTCCGGATCTGACGGCTTTTTCAACCGAAAAATCTCCGGAAGCAATTTTGCCCGCTTTCATCGCCAAACCGATTGAATTGTTGAGTTTTGCGTTGGTTGTTGTCAAAGCAGCTCACCCCTCTTTGTTGTTCGCGGATGAGTTCGGCAAATCGGGCACCGCTTCGCGCTTTTCTTCCGCAGAATTTTGCGGTTCGGTTTTTGAGTGCTCCACCTGCGCCGCAAGCCTGTCAAAGACTTCTGGTTCGATTTTTTGAGAGAATGCCCTTTCAAGCGCACGTGTTTTAACGGCTTTTTTAAGGCATTCTTCCGTTGGGCATACATACGCACCGCGTCCCGCAGCTTTTCCTGTTAAGTCAACGGAAATCTGCCCGTCTTTGCTGCACACAACGCGCACGAGTTCTCTTTTGGGCCGCATCTCACGGCAGCCGACGCACATGCGCAGAGGGATTTTCTTTTGCAATTCGCAACCTCCGTACCGAAGTCCGTTCCGATTCACCAGGAACCTCGGTTAAAATTTAAATCATGTTTGAAATTTTGTTTCGGTGAAAATCAGATGTTCTGCCCGCCGAAATCATCAAAATTCATCGGAGCACCGTTGAACCCCTGCTCTCCGAATGCCTCGTCATCATTGAACATATCGTTTCCGCTTTCGCTGCCGGGAACGCCGTCAACGGAACCCATCTCAAGTTCCATATCCGCTTCAGCCTGGGAATGACTCTTGATATCTATCTTCCAGCCTGTGAGCTTTGCGGCAAGCCTTGCGTTCTGTCCTTCCTTGCCGATTGCAAGTGAAAGCTGATTATCGGGAACAATGACCTTTGCGGCCTTTTCCGCTTCGTTAATGTAAACCATCAAAACCTTTGCGGGACCGAGTGCCTTTGCGATATAAACCGCAATGTCGGGATCCCACTCGATGATGTCCATTTTTTCGTTATGGAGCTCGTTGACGATGTTTTCGACCCTTGTGCCGCGTTGTCCGACGCATGCACCGACGGCATCAACCTGGGGGTCAAAGCTTGCAACCGCGATCTTGGTGCGCTGTCCGGCCTCACGCGCAACAGACTTTATCTGCACGACCCCGCTCTGAATTTCGGGTACTTCAAGCTCAAACAGCCGCTTTACAAGGCCGGGATGCGTCCTTGAAACGATAATCTGCGGGCCTTTCGTGTCGCGCTGTATTTTCAGAACATAAACCTTGATATGGTCATTCGGCGCATAGTTTTCGCCGACGATAACCTCATTGAACGGAATTATGCCGTCGGTTTTGCCGAGTTCAACATAAACACCGTTCTTTTCGACGCGCTGAACGATTGCCGTCAGAACTTCGTATTCTTTGTCGGAATATTCCTCAAAGATTGCGCCCTGTTCCGCTTCGCGAATGCGCTGCATAACGACCTGCTTTGCAGTCTGCGCCGCGATTCTGCCGAAATTCTTTGTGTCCGCTTCTTCCTCGAGAACATCGCCGATTTCATAAAGCGGATTTATCTGCTTTGCTTTTTCAATTGAAATTTCCGTAAAGGGGTTTTCAACCTGTTCAACAACGGTTTTGGAAGCCCAGATTTCGATTGCACCTGTTTCACGATCCAGATTCGCACGGACGTTGCAGTTCACATTGTAGTTCTTTTTATAGGCACTTACAAGTGCGGATTCGATAGCATCCGCAAGGATATCAACGGAAATCCCGCGCTGTTTGCTGATTACGTTAAGCGCACTGATAAGCTCGGCATTGTTCTTCATTATATTTATACTCCTTAGAAATCACAAATATTTTTCGGTTTAAAATTTTAATTTTTTGAACCCGCAGACCCGGGAATGTTTAAAAATCTATGTGCGGACGCACGAGTGCCGCCTGCCTGCGCCCAACGGTGACCGTTTCCGAAGCTTCGCCGGGCTTTCGCGGCAATGTGCGAACCGTAAATGATTCCGCATCAAACGAAACAAGCTCTCCGCAGAACTCCTTTTTGCCTTTCAGCGGCGCATAAAGCTTCACGTCGATCGTTTTGCCGATGCTGCGCTGAAAATCTTTGTCTTTTTTCAGCGGGCGATCTATGCCGACGGAGCTGACCGAAAGATAGTATGCCTGTTCAATCGGATCCGCTTCATCAAGAATCGGATCAACAGCATTGCTCACAATTTCGCAATCGTCAAGCGAAATTCCGTCTTTACTGTCGATATAGAGGGTGAGAACCCAGTTGTCGTATTCCTTTTGATATTCAACATCATAGAGCTCATAGCCCAATTCACGAACTTTTGATTCCGTGAGTTCAAAAATCCTGTCTGTCAGCTTCAACCGCAATTCCTCCGAAACGCAATGCATGCGCAAGGTTTTTTCAAAATTAAAGAGCGGGTTTTGCCCACTCTTAAATGCACGAATAACTCATGCCGCTCATCCGAAATGATGCATTTGAACACAATTTCAAGGCTTAAATGCATCAAAAAACTCATTACTGGGGTAAGCATACCATACTTTGCCTCAAAAAGCAATAGCTTTCCGAAAAAACATTGCATATATTGCGGAATTTTCCGAATATCGCTCGGTTCGGATGTTCCTGCTGTCCGTGCGGCGTCCCGTCAGAACATTGAGACCTGATCACTGTCCGGTAAATCGTTAAGGCATCCGAGGGCATCCAACTTTTCCATCACGGCGGAATTTGCGCGGGTACGCTTCACAAACTCCTCGCGGGAAATGAATCGTCCTCCCTCCGCGCCTTTTTCAATCAGCAGAGCGGCGTTATCGCCCAAGCCGGCAATAGCATTGAACGGCGGGCGAAGCTTGCCGTCCTCAACAGTGAAACGCGTTGCTTTCGATTTGTAAATATCTATCGGGAGCAGCTCGATTCCGCGCAGATTCATCTCGTAGACCATTTCAAGGATAACTATCTGTTCCTCGTCCTTTGTTTCAAGTTTATCCTTTGCCTTAAGCTCCTCAAGATTGCCGAGTACGCGTTCCGCGCCGCCGAGGCACTGTTCAATATCAAATTTATCCGCACGAACCGTGAAATAAACCGCATAGAACGCAAGCGGGTAATGCACCTTATAATATGCTACGCGGAAAGACATCATAACATACGCCGCTGCATGAGCGCGCGGGAACATATACTTGATTTTTTTGCAGCTGTCGATATACCACTGCGGAATATTGTTCTCGTGCATTGCATCCTCCATCTCGGGCTTAAGTCCCTTGCCTTTTCGGACGCTCTCCATCGTTTTAAACGACAGCGAGGGTTCTCCGCCGTGTGCAATGAGATAGTTCATAATATCGTCGCGTGTGCATATAACCTCCATCAGCGTTGCGGTGCCGTCCCGCACAAGATCCTGCGCATTATTAAGCCACACATCCGTGCCGTGGGAAAGTCCGGCGATACGAACAAGCTCTTCCATTGTTGTCGGACGCGTATCCATCAGCATTCCGCGAACAAAGTTCGTTCCGAATTCGGGAATGCCGAGGCTGCCGACATCGCATTTCAGCTCCTTAAGGGATATTCCGAGTGCCTCATCCGACTTAAAGATTGACATTGTTTCTTCATCGTGCAGCGGAATACTCTTCGGATCTATGCCCGTTATATCCTGAAGCATTCGCAGTGTTGTCGGGTCATCATGTCCGAGAATGTCAAGTTTGACAAGTTTGTCGTCCAATGCATGGAAGTCAAAGTGTGTTGTTATGCTTTCCGCATCGATTTTTTCCGCCGGATGCTGCACGGGACAAAAGTCAAAAATCTCCAAATCTTCCGGGACGATCACAATGCCGCCCGGATGCTGCCCCGTTGTTCGGCGCGTGCCGACGCAGCCCATTGCAAGACGGTTTTTTTCCGCTTCGGAAAGGTTCAGCCCGTATTCCTCGCAATAGTGCAGCACATAACCGTATGCGGTTTTATCTTTAACGCCCGAAATCGTGCCCGCGCGGAAGGCATGACCTTCACCGAACATGACCTCCGTAAACTTGTGCGCAACGGGCTGATATTCGCCCGAAAAGTTAAGATCGATATCCGGAGTTTTATCACCCTTGAAACCAAGGAAAGTTTCAAACGGAATTTCATACCCTTCCCGTCGCAGCGGAGTTCCGCAGTTCGGGCAGTCTTTCGGCGGAAGGTCGATCCCGCAGCGTGAGTCATCGCCGACATCGGGAAATTCGCTGTATTTGCAATTCGGGCAGCGATAATGCGCGGGGAGCGCGTTTACCTCGGTTATCCCTGCAAGGTGCGCAACAAAGGACGAACCGACCGAACCCCTTGAACCGACAAGATAGCCGTCGCTGAGGGATTTTGAAACGAGTTTCTGCGCAACCATATAGAGTGATGAGTAACCGTTGCCGATGATTGAGTTCAATTCCTTATCGAGTCTTTTTTGGACGATTTCCGGCAGCGGATCCCCGTAAAGCTCGTGTGCAGTGTTCAGGGCAAGGCCCTTAAGTTCATCCGCCGCGCCCGGAAGTTCCGGCGAGTAAGTTTGTTTTTCATCCAAAAACGGGCGGAGCTGAGAACACATATCCGCAATCAAATTTGTATTCTTAACAACAACTTCAAACGCCTTATCACTGCCGAGATATTGAAACTCCGCAAGCATGTCTTCCGTTGTTCTGAAATAAAGAGGCGGCTGAATCGCTGCATCTTTGAAATTCTGAGAGCACATCAGTATTGCGCGGAAAATCGAATCCTCCGGTTCGATAAAATGAACGTCTCCCGTTGCAACAACGGGTTTGTTCAGTTTTTCGCCGAGCGCAACAATACGGCGGTTGAAATCGCGAAGCTCTTCATCATCCTTTGCAAGCCCCTCGCGCACAAGGAAGGCATTGTTTCCGATCGGCTGAATTTCAAGGTAATCGTACCATGAAGCTATCTTCAGCAATTCCTCCTCGCTTTTTCCGTCCACCATTGCACGGAAAAGCTCACCGGCCTCACATGCCGTGCCGATTATAATACCCTCGCGGTGCAGGTTGAGAAGGCTGCGCGGAATACGCGGTGTCTTATAAAAATGGTCAAGGTTTGAATACGAAACCAATTTATACAGATTCTTAAGTCCGGGCTGCGTTGCCGCAAGCAGCACTATGTGGTTCGTTTTCTGCTTGTGAAGATTTTTTATCGTGCAGTCAATCAGCGGAACCGTCGAAACATTCAGCTCACGGCATTTGCTCAGCAAATCGGCCGTGTTTTTTGCTGTCCATTCCGCTGCCGCACCCGCATTCAGCTCCGGAAGCTGTCTGTCCTCCGCCTTTAAGTCACGGCGGAGATACTGCATAAGCATTGAGCCCGAAACGCAGTTTTTGCTGAGCCCGAGTTCCTTTCCGTGCCCTGCCGCGGCAGTCAGTTCATGCAGCAGATCAAGCTGTTCCGGGCAATGCAGAACAAGCGCCGCCCCTCCCGCAAAATCCGAAAGCATATTCACCGCTTCGGAAAGCAGAGGTGCACCGTCAATATCATCATCCGTGTAACCCGTCAGCTTTGCAATGCGCGGAAGCTGAGGGACGCCGGGGTTCACCGGAGTTCTGAATTTTGAAATAACGCGCCCGAACGAATCGAACTTCACTGCGCCGATATCAAACACGCGCCCGTGAATGCCGCTTCCGAAATATGTCACCGCAACGGCACAATACTCCCTTTCAAGCGGAACAAGTTCGCAATCGGGAAGCAGATAGCCTTCGCAGCCGAATATAACCTTTATATTGTTCTTTTTGGCGGCTTTTTTGGCCTCCGGGAAAGAGTGCACAACGCCGTGATCGGTTATTGCAATTGCCGTATGCCCCCATTTTGCGGCAAGCTCAACAACTTTGTCCAGATCCGCCGTTGCATCCATTGCGGACATTCTTGTGTGAAGGTGCAGCTCAACACGCTTTTCGGCCGATGCATCAGTTCTGCGTTCGACGGGATAACGGTTTATATCGTCCGCAAAAATACAGTAATCACGGGCATAATTATCGTACCTGAACCAGCCGCGCACCATCAGTGCCGCGCCCTCCTCCTTTGCTTTTTCAAGCAGCTGTGAAGTTCGCGCCTTTGCTGCTTCATCGGGAAATAGCTTTACCGCAACGGAGTTTGTGAGGTCGGTTATAAAAACCGTGATTATAACCGTTCCGCGCTTTGGTGAAACAAATGTTTCAATGCTCAGTATTGTTCCTTTTACAGTGACGCGCCCGGATTTATCGTCCAAATCCGCCATGCGCTGAACTTCGGGTTTGAGAATTTCTTTTCCGTAAACAATATCGCCGGGAGAAAGCTTTTTAATGTTCTTGCGCTGCGTTTTGACGGGTTTTTTCAAAGCTGCCGCACTGCCCCAATCGCGCTTTACGACCGGTTCGGCAAGATCGATTCCGTCATCCGCATTTGCATCGGCAACAATGCGCAGCGGCGTATTCCAACCGTAACTGTGCGCAACAAATGCGCGGAACTCACCTGCCGCCGCCTGAGACACTGCACGCGTGTACCGTTCCGGAACAAAAAATACATATTCGCCTCCGTGCCGCTCAACGCGGGAACGGCGCAGTATCGGTTCAAGCTGCGGTGCAGTTTCACACCAAAGATCCAGAAGCAGCAGTTCGGGTTCACCGTCTCCGCCGACAAGCCGCGCAACAACCTCGGAATAGTCAAAGCTGCATTTGACCGTTTGATATTGAAGCTCCGCCTGTATGTTTTTTTCCAGCTCCTCCGTTTCGGCAGGCAGCAGCAGACGCGCACACTCGACATCAACACTGATTTCGCCCGTTTTTTTGCTGCGCACGGCAGACTTTATTGAAACCGTCCCGTTTGCAAGATACTCAACGGCAAGGTTCTTTTTTGAGTGTCCGCCGTTCTTTTGTTTCTCTGCTGAATTTTCTTTTTGATTTTTTGCACGCACGGAATCGGGCTGCCTGCACTCATCGATGCCGGATTCCCCGTCCTCCGAGTACGAATAATACCCCCCGTCCGGCGGATCATCCCTCCACGGAACATCAGCCGTCATTTCGGAGAAATTGTCAGCCGGCGGAAGATCATCCAACGGAACATCAGCCGGCGCAGCCGAGCCGGGTGTTCCGCCGTACTCATTTATGTTTTCGTACATATTCAATTCTTCCATACTGCTTTTGTTCATTTTCAACATAGCTTTCTCAACAGTGAAAGCTTCCTTCCGCTTTTCGGGTTGGCTTAATGAAGCAAAATCATTATCAATTGCAAAGCCGCGAAAGCCGCGATCGAGTCATTTTGCTTTGATTCGGTTTGTTAATCAGCTCAAAGATTCAATGCATGAATCAAGAATCATATCATGTCATTTCATTTTCGTTTCATCATTTCCGATGCATCTGCGATGAACCTGTCCACCACTTGCGGCAGCTTATCCGAATAGATTATTTCGCCCTTTTTAAACACAACTGCGTTCACCGAACCGAACGCAATGCCTATATCAGCTTCACGCGCTTCGCCCGGGCCGTTGACAGCGCAGCCCATAACGGCGATTTTCATTGCATTGCCCGTATCTTCGGGCAGCGCAGCGCGAACCTTTTTGACTATTTCTTCAAGGTTAACGCGGGTGCGCCCGCAAGTCGGGCAGCTCACAACATCCGCCCCGTCCTTACGCAGGCCGACAGCGCGAAGTATCTTCTTTGCTGCCTCAACCTCCTGCAAAACTCCTCCGGTCATCGAAACGCGCACCGTATCACCGATGCCGTCAATAAGCAGGCTGCCGATTCCGATTGCGGATTTCAGCAATGCGGTCTCGCCCATGCCCGCCTCCGTAACACCGATATGGAGCGGATACGGCATAATTTGCGATGCCAGGCGATAGGCGCGTACAGTCGTTACCGGATCCGACGCTTTAAGCGAAACAACAATATCGCTGAAGCCGCAGTTTTCAAGCAGTTCCGCGTGACGCTGTGCGCTTTCAACCATTGCTTCCGCGCATACTCCGTATTTTTGCAAAAGTTCTTTTTCAAGTGAACCGCCGTTCACTCCGATACGTATCGGAACTCCGTATGCCGAGGCGCATTCCGCAAGCTTCCGCACGCCCGCTTCCGAGCCGATGTTTCCCGGATTGATGCGGACTTTGGCAACACCCGCCTTGATTGCACCTATGGCAAGTCTGTAATCAAAATGGATATCCGCAACGAGCGGAATATGTATTTTTGATATTATTTGCGGCAATACTTCAACGCAGCGATCATCATAAACCGAAGAACGGACGATTTCGCACCCCGCATTCTCAAGCTCCAGAATCTGTTTCACCGTTGCTTCAGCATTGCGCGTATCCGTGTTTGTCATGGACTGAATCGAAATCGGTGCACCGCCGCCAATGCGGACTCCGCCGACATTCACCTGTATTCTACTCATATTCAAACCGCTTCGTGCCCGTTTATTTCTTCCGTTTCGGAGTAAACCGTCCGAAGCTGCCTCCAAACTTTTTTATTGTCCCGTTTGCCGTTTTCGGCATTGTGCGCACGGCAGGGATAAAGCAGGACAAAACAGGATAAATATTGAAACTTTCCCGTTCCGCCTGCAAGTGTTTACCTGATATCAATAATATGACTGCAATCCCACTCATGCGGGGTTTTGCTCGTTGCAGCATGACCGACGGAAATTCCGATCATGAATTCGCGTTCCGCTTCTATACCGAGCAGTTTTTTGTATTTTGCCGCATTCGGGCCTTCAAAAGCGAGCCTCGGCAGCCCGAGTATGACGGAATCCAAGCCGATGCTTTTTGCGGCAAGCGCAATATTCTGCACCGCTATACCCGCATCAACCCCGGAAAATTTTGCCGGATGAGCAAAAATACCTACAAAAAGAGGTGCATCGTACATAATTTTGCCGCCGCGCTGTTTGATTCTTTCGGCAAAAGCAGCATCGCCGCCGGCGCACGCCGCCTCCACAACGCCCGCTTCAAGCTCTGCAATGATTTCCGCATTCGTAACGAACACAAACCGCTGATCTTGTGCGTTCATTGCCGTCGGTGCACTGAGCGCGGCATTCTGAAGCAGAGAAATCTGCTCTTGGGTGAGTTTTTCGTCCGTGTAGGCGCGAATGCTGCTGCGTTCAAGCATCGTTTTGATAACATCGTTTACATGTGCCTTTGAATTATCGTTCATTTTCTGCCTCCGATTTAATGTAATCATTTCAATATCGTTTTACCGCTCGCGGCGCACTGCCGCACTTCAAGTATAATTCAATTAAAAAAAAATAGCAACCTTTCTCAGTGAATAAATTGAAAAATTTGCCGCAGCCTCTTCTGCGCATGAGCTTCGCATCCCGTGAACAAACTAATAAGGCAACAGCTTCGGCTTTTCGGCTGTTCAAAAAAAGCAGGAGGTACGCAAAATGAAGGCTATCGGTTTTGTCTCCGGAATTGCGCTCGGCATGGCAGCGGCGGTTGCTGCCGTTTCAGCGGTTTATCCCGACATTCCAAAGCGTGCAAAGCGCGACACGAAGCATATCTGGCGCAGCATGATGAGCAAGCATTGATCCCGCCCGCACAAGCTGTTACAAATCAGCACTTTTGAAGCGGTGCATTTCTTCATGCATATTCATGCACAAAAGCCGCAGTCGTTAAACCGCGGCTTTTTGTTTTATGTTATTTTGTTTACACTCCGCCCGAATCTGCGGAGCTGTCAAGAATTCGCTCGGTGAAAAGCTCAGCCTGCGATTTCCTCGGGATAAACGCTGACGCACTTGCGGCCGCCGTGCTTGGTTTCAAAGCGAAGAATGCCGTCAACCTTTGCAAACAGCGTATCGTCCTTACCGATGCCGACGTTATTGCCGGGATGGAAATGTGTGCCGCGCTGCCTTACGAGGATGTTGCCCGCAAGAACGAACTGACCGTCCGCACGCTTGGGTCCCAAACGCTTGGATTCACTTTCACGACCGTTACGGGAGCTGCCGACGCCCTTCTTATGTGCGAAAAGCTGCAAATTGATCCTGAACATAGTTAAACCTCCCTCTCTGTCAGTTTAAGATAATCACTATAATCTTGTTCAACGGAACGAAGTCCCAAAAGCATCGTTCCAAGTATAAGCTCTGCCTGCTGCAATTTTGAACCTTTAACGGTTTTTTCAAGCATCAGATAGAGCCCTCCGTCTTTAATCTCCAGTGCGGCCGGGCAGCGGACAAGTTCCGAAACGCCCATTGCGGCGGTCTGCGTGATTGCCGAAACCGCTGCACAAACAATATCTTCTCCGCATTCGGCATAACCCGTATGTCCGTGTGCATCAAAGCCTATCGGTTTGCCGCCCTTCAAAAAAACGGTTATCTCGGTCATGCAATTACCTCTCAGCCGATGGAAAGGATCTTGACCTTGGTGTAGGGCTGACGATGACCCTGTTTCTTGCGATAATCCTTTTTGGGCTTATACTTGAAAACAACGACCTTTTTGCCCTTGCCGTGTTCGAGAACCTCTGCCTTTGCAGAAACGCCCTTAACAACGGGGGTGCCGATCTGAACGTTTTCGCCGTCAGCCATCATCAGTACGTCGAAATTGACGTTTGCACCGATCTGCTCATCGAGCTTTTCGACCATGATCTCGCTGCCAACCTCAACCTTGTACTGCTTACCGCCGGTTACGATGATTGCGTACATTATAATAGTTCCTCCTCTTACCAGTCTCGCCCTTCCGGTGAATGCCTTCGCATCACTTTGAACCGTTTCGGAGCGGCTCAATGAGTAATGTTACCATATTCAGCGTGCATTGTCAAGCATTTTTTGCCGTCACGGCTGTATATTTTCGCCCGAACACTTCCCTTTCCGCGCGTTCTGCCGTATAATCGGCATATGGAGTTCAAATATTTCAAAAACATGCTTGTTATCAGCGGCGTGAAACCGTTTGATCTTGAAAAATGCTGCACCTGCGGGCAGGCGTTCCGTTGGGTCAAAAACCCCGTGCACATGCAGGCGGGTTTGTTTGACGAATGCGGTCTGCCCGATGCCGAAGCTTCCCTTGCATTCACCGGCGTTATTCGCGGGCGCGCCGTGCTTGTTATGCAATCCGACGATTCGCTTATTGTCACTCCGTGCGCAAAGGGCGAAGCACAGCTTTTTATCGATTATTTTGACCTTAAACGCGATTATTCCGCCGTTGAAGCCGCGCTTGCAGCCGACGAAAGGCTTCGGGTATGCCTTCCCGGTTCGTCGGGCATTCGCGTTTTTAACCAGGAGCCGTTTGAAGCGCTGATCTCGTTCATAATATCTGCAAACAACAATATCAAGCGTATATCGGGTATTATTGACAGGCTCTGTTCCCTTGCGGGAGAAAAGCTGCCGGTGCGGTACTTTTCCGATTGCGCAGCCGCCGATTGCGATTTTGGTAAAAACAGTGAAGTTTTCGCTTTTCCGACGCCGGAACGCATTGCCGCACTTTCCGAAGATGAATTGAAGCAAATCGGTGCAGGTTACCGCGCTCCGTATATAATCAAATCCGCCAAACGCATTGCCGACGGTTATGATCTTGAAAAGCTGCGGTCGCTTTCGACAGCCGAAGCACGAAAGGAACTTTTGACGTTTCCGGGTGTCGGCCCGAAGGTTGCGGACTGCATCCTTTTGTTTTCCCTCGGACACGCGGATGCTTTCCCCGTTGATGTATGGATTGAGCGTGCAATGACCGAACTGTATTTTTCCGACTCATCGACCGCCGACACTTCGGCCGCCCGCCCTGCGCCTGCAAAATCAGAAATTCAGGCCGCCGCACGCAGCATCGGCAAGCTTTCCGGAATCGTTCAGCAATACATCTTTTTCTATGCACGAAATCAAAAACTCGGCACATAAAGCATCCCGTCCGAAATGCCCGAATGCCGAGTTAAATACCGTTTTAAAAAACGACAACAATGAGCGTTTGCTCTTATCCTCTGCCCGCCGCCGCAAAAACATTTGCATTGTGTTCAACATCGGGCAAGCTGCCCACATGGGACAGACTGCCTTCAAAGAACAGGCAGACATGCCCTTCCATGCCGTTATCCGCCACGGAATCGCTGCCGTGCGGATAGCATTGAATTGAGGCAGCGACTGCCGTTTCTCCGAACATCACAACAACGGGACGTTTAAGAAAGTTATACTCGCTTCCGCAGATATAGTTGAAAGCTTCAAGTTCCGACTCGGAAGCCAACTCCGCCTCGGCATGGTTTTCCCCGCCTGTGAACACGAGCTTGAATTCCTTGCCCGTGTTGCAGTCAATAACCGTATACTCCTCGTTGACATTCAATTTCTGTTTTACGGCGTTCCAGCTTTGAACCTCGCCTTTAACTTTTAATGTATCCGCAATCGGCCCGCGCGGCAGATGAACCGAATCCGGAATGCGAAATTTCGGCGCACTCGGCGCAAACAGTTCAAGCATGGACTGCTCCCCCATTCTTCCGTCAACGGCAAGCCTTTCACCGTAGGCAACACAGCGGGTTTGGAATTCCTCAACCGCTTTTACTGTCATTGCCCTGTAAACCCCGGTCGGCTTAAACCAAAGATAGCCCAGCTCGCGCAGGCGGATCTGTATCCGCACAACCGTTTCGCCCGCCGAATTTTCGGAATAGATCTCCGTCTGTGTCTGCGGTTCCGCATATGCGGAAAAAAGGCTTAATGCAAGCAGCATTGCCGCAAGAACCGCCGCTGTAATTCGTTTTATTTTTTTCATAATATTCAATCCTTCCGGAATGTTTGGTTTTGTGCTGCTTTCGCCGCATTCGCCGGCTTTTGAAAGCTTCTGTCAACAGTATACCACAAGTGTTCGGCATGAACAACCGCAAAATCACTTTCCCTTCTTTTTCAAAACCGATATTGATTAACCCAAAAGCTTTTGATATAATAAAATGCGGCGATTCAATGGCTGAATGTCCGCAATCGTATGCGGCTGACTTTCGGCGTTGAAAAGGCTGCAAAGTTTTGAGTTCGAGGAGGAAACATGTTTAAGCTCAAACAAAACAACACCACAGTTCGCACCGAATTGGTTGCGGGCATCACGACCTTTATGGCGATGGCGTACATTCTGATGGTCAACGCAGGAATGTTCTCCACGCTCGGAGGCGACGCACTCGGCGCAAGTTATTATAACGCCGTTTATATCGCAACCGCAATCTCCGCAGTGTTCGGAACGCTGCTCATCGGCCTGCTTTCCAACCTGCCGCTTGCACAGGCATCCGGCATGGGTCTGAATGCATTCTTTGTTTACTCGGTTTGCATCGGCATGGGCTTTACCTATGCAAATGCGCTCGTTATGGTTCTTGTGGACGGCATCGTGTTTCTTCTGCTCACGGTCACAGGCCTCCGCAGGCTTATCTTTGACGCAATACCGAAAGCTGTCAAGGCTGCAATTGCACCGGGCATCGGTCTTTTCATTGCATTCCTCGGGCTTCAGAATTCCGGAATCGTTGTTAACAGCGATTCCACACTCGTTGACCTGCACTCGTTCAACATTATCTTCGGCCACACTACATGGGCAGAGATAATGCCCCTGCTCATCACCATTGCGGCTCTCATCGCAATCGGCGCAATGTCAAAGAAAAAGATCAAGGGCGCAGTCTTCTGGGGTATCATCGGCGGCGCAGTGCTTTATTATGCACTCGGCCTTCTGACGATCGACGGATTCTATGCAAGCAATGTTCAGAGCAAGCTCTCTCTCAACATCATCCAGCCCTTCCGTGATTTCTTCAACATTTCTTTCGGCAAAGTTTTCACCGAAGGCTTCAACTTCTCCGAATACATCGCTGCCAACGGCGTCGGCAGCTTTGCGGCAACGTTCATCGCTTCCATGCTCGCATTCTGCATGGTTGACATGTTCGACACTCTCGGAACTCTATACGGTGCATGTTCCGCCGGCAATCTGCTCGATAAGGACGGCAATGTTCCCAACATGAACAAAGCCATGTTGGCCGATGCGGCAGCAACATGTTTCGGTGCAGTCTGCGGCACTTCAACAGTTACCACCTTTGTTGAATCCTCCGCCGGCATCGCAGAAGGCGGCAAGACCGGCCTTTCCTCCGTTTTCACGGCTGCAATGTTCTTCATCGCAATGTTCCTTGCGCCCATTGCCGCGCTCATTCCGAGCTGCGCAACCGCCGCTTCGCTCATCTTCGTGGGCATTCTTATGATCGGCGGCGTCAAGGAAATCGACTGGAGCGATGCTTCTGCGGCAGTTCCCGCGTTCATGACCATGGCGATCATGCCGTTCACCTACAATATCTCCTATGGTATTGCGTTCGGCCTTATCTCCTACATCTTCATCAAGCTCTTCACCGGCAAGATCAAAGATATCAGCCTCAGCACCTGGATCATCGGCATACTGTTCGCCGCAATGTTCTTCATTGCCCGCTGATAACCGACATACGAATCGTGTGAATTTGCATTGATTCCGACTTAAACAAACAAAAACGACCTGCCCGCTTGCCGGCGGACAGGTCGTTTGCTGTTGGTGTGGCTTTTATTCCGAATTCATTTCTGCTTTTTTAAAAATCCTTGCATAAATGCGCCCGGGAACTGAAACTTCTTCTCTGCTCCGTTAAACGAAACCGTTATTTTTCCCGTCTCTGTGCCGATAACGGTACCTGTTCCGAACGCTTTATGAACGACAGTATCGCCGATCGCAATGTTTTGAACATTATTTTTGTCACAAAATTCCTTTGCTGCGGGCAGAACGGCTGCAACACTTTTTGTTTTTTGTTTCTGTGCAACAGGGCTTTCATTTCTCATCGAAATTTGCTTCGTTAACTCATTCTTCCGCGCAGCTGCCCAACCTTTTGCGTCCTCACCTTCAGGGTAATATTGCGCAATCTGTAAATCAGCCGCTTGCGGCTTCGGCGCAACTTCAGCAGCAGCAAGCTGCCCTGCCATTGCTTCGTATTCTTCACGCTTAAGCGATGTGCTGAAAAGTCCGACCCGCTCCCCTCTGTGACGATCAATGCCCGTATATGAAAGGCTTGAATCCTCATAGCGTTTGAACTTATAAACAGCATCATTCATCAAGGCTTCGTTGAATACATTAAGTGAAACCAGCAGCTCAAAGTCATTAACTTCAAGTCCGGTAACTTTTTTGAAAAGCTGCGGTTCAAGCTGTGTGATTACATCTTTAAGGCTATATTCCCTATAGTCAGTTAGATACATAAAAACAGGTACACGCGTTGCAAATTTAATCAGTTTTTCCTGAATCATTTTCCGCTTGCTTTTGTATTCTTTTTCTGCTTCCGTCAGTTCTTTTTTCTTCTTTTCAGAAATATTTCCGCCTTCCTTTTTCGCCCTTTTGACGGACTCCGACTTGTTTATTATCGTTTGAATATCGGCATTCAAACTGCGGAAGCCCTCAATTCGCATCAATGCCGCCATTGCTTCCTCGTTGGCCAGCAGTCTTGCAAGCGTTTCGTTATCAACATTCACAAGCAGCGCGGATTCCCAACGCTTAGCAAGCAATGTTGCAGATGTTCCGGCCATTGCCATGTCAAGTATTTCTGCTGCATTAACGCTGCGCATAGTGCTTCCGTCATATGCAAGCACCGGCAAAAAGTTTACAAACTCCTCAACTTTCTTTTCCGGGTTGTTCTCACTGATGTTCAGTCGGCATGAGTAATCTGAAATCTGTTTTAACGCACGGTTCAGTGCAAAGTCAAAAACATAGCACTCTTCCTTCATTATTTCTTTTTTACCGTTGTCTTTTGTTATTACCCACGGGCTTTGCACACGAAATGCAGCCTGAAAATACGTTTCCGGACTTGACATGTTACGCAGCATAAAAATGCCTGTCCACGGTTTGACAGTAACTCCAGTCACCAGTTTTCCGCAGGAAAGCGTGATTGTTTTTGTTTCCAGAGGATCTCGCATCGATTTCAGCACGGGTTCCAAAGCTTTTGCTCCGATTCCGGCCTTTATTCCCGCGCAAATGTTAATATGATAGTCATGATAAAACCTATTCTGCTTCTGTTTAAGCAGATTTGCCATTGCGTAACAGGAGGCCACATTCGGCATAAACCACAGCGTATGGGACAATACGCTCAGCAAACGGGTGTCGGAATACGGCATCGGCGGCTTCTGCGCTCCCAGCTTCAATTCATCCGTTGTTGTTTCAAGATAAGACCCGCGAATCAAATCCAACCACTTTTGAACGTAATCAGAGTACACGAATCGAGCATTCTCTCCCTCACCTTTTGCTGAAAAGAAAACGTTTAAATCGAATTCATCAAACTCACCCTGTTTTGCAATGCGTACTATACTGTCCGGAAGTTGATAGGTAAGCATCACCATACGCGGCAGAGCAGCATATGGGTTGTTTTCCCCCGTCCAGTTCAGTTTTGCACGCTGTTCATCGGAATATGTCCAGTTATAAATCTGATCTTCAATAAATTCGCCCGTGTTCAATGCACGGAACGGCGTTCCGGACAGGTAAAGGTAATAACTCGTCGTGATAGGAAGCCAAGTCTCATCATACGCATCGTATCTGTCATACCTGCTTAAATCCTCCTCGAAAACATCCTCATCCTGTTCAAAAAGGCTCTTTGCATTTTCCTTCCATGCGCCGAAATGGTACTCATCAAATATAACCAAATCCCAATTAATTGCGTGCACCCATTCATTTTTTGCCTTTATTCCGCCCGTCCCGTTTTCGCCGAGAAAATCCTGAAACGAGCCGAAACACACAATCGGTCTGTCTTTGTTTGCCCGTTGATATTGTGAATCGATTTTTTCCTTTGAATCATTTGAGATGAACTGCCAACCTTCAAAATCAACGTGGCTCAAAAGATCATCCCTCCATGCTGTCTGCACGGCGGGTTTAAAAGTCAAAATAAGAATGCGAGTCATACCCATTCGCTTTGCAAGCTGATACGCAGCAAAGGTCTTTCCGAATCGCATTTTCGCGTTCCAAAGGAACTTCGGTGCGCGGACTGAATTCTCTTCATATGCCGAGCGATAGTATTCCGTTGTTCGGTTGACCGCTTTTTCCTGCTCCGGACGCATTTTAAAACTCTGAGTGCGGTTTTCAACATTGGCGGTGCCGGTGCGCACGGCGGCAATGGCTGCCTTTACATCAGTTATAGAGCATTTGAACCACTCGTTCCGGTCCTCACCGGCATTCAACTGCTTTTTTCCCTTCAACTTCAAAACGGCATGGACCTCACGATCAGTAAAACAGCTACCGTCCGTTTTCATGGCCGACCACTGGCCCAGGATACGATACGGCACGGCGGCAGTATGGACCTGCTCCTTTATGCGGGTCTCCACGTCGCGCTCGGTATATCCGACCTTAATATAACCCTCATGGGAAGCTACGCCTACAAATTCATAAGCATATATCGTAGGGCGCAACTCTGGCCGTTGGTGGAAAAAATCCATTTCGTCCATTACTCGTCGCCTCCACTTATCCCATCATTGGCAGGCCAAATAAAAGATTTGATGAAATCCCTCTCTTCTTCAGATAAGTTATATTTTGCATACAGTTTTTCGTCGCTCCAAGATTCACTGAAATCCTGTATAGGGACGAAGGTGTATACCTTTTGCGGAGCCTGCTGTGATATTTTTATCATCGAGACAAGCGCATGGAAAAATTTTGTATTTATGTAGGAAACCGCATTTTCAGCCTCTTCAGCGGTTTGAAACGGGCCAACCACAACGTATGTTTCCGTAGTTACAGCATTCGGTCCAGCTATAAACGGGTTCAGTCTGTCGTGCATCGCATCACCGGATCCCCAAGAACGAGGAATCAGGACTTTGTAAAGATCTATCCATTCTCTGTGTTCCCTGACCGATTCCCTCGAAACATATCCAACGCCTTTCCTTCTCCAGCCATTATAATAGAACTCCACATTCTCTGTAGCGGACTTCTTCAGACTATATTTGTGGGGTACTGTCTTAAGGCTATTAGCTTCTCTAATATCGTATCCAAACGCATCCCTTGCGCTTACGATATCAATAAAAGATTTTTCACCCAATGCTTGTACCTTTCTAAGAATCGAAATCATCTCATTCTGTCGTATGAATGTGTCCAATCCCGGTTCTAAAAGGGGCCTGACAGATTCGGTAATTTTACCGTCAGACTGATGTGTAAAAATATCGCACATTCCCTTATGCTCTCTATCCCAAAGGAAATAACACACGCCACCTTTTATTTCGACGCCGCAAAAGCAATCGCTTGCATTCGAATAGTCATGAAGCACCCGAATCCTATCATCCGAAAGCATATCCGCGCGGAATTCGTTTACATCTTTACCGCCAGAAAACCATCTCGAAGGAATAATCATTGTTAAATAGCGTGGATTAAGTTTTTTTGCTTGTTCAACAAATTTGTGATAAATAGGTTTTGCACTTTTACCGGCTCCGCCATCATCCAACTGATACGGCGGATTACCAATTATCACATCAAATTTCATTTTAAAAATATCCTCCGGCTTTGTGGTATGTATCAATTCATATGCATGAGATTCCAGCTGCTGCCCGCGCTTTTCATCGCCGTATTCCTTTTCGGATGCGCCGCAAAAGATGCACTTTCCGTTTTGCCAACGGTGTTGAATGTTTTTATAGCGTATATTGCCCTGAACGCTGTTGAATTTTGAAACGGAATAAATACTGTTCGGGTATTTTGAGCAATAAACGCTCCTTCGCGAAAGCAGACCGGTAAGCTCCGTGATTGCGATTCCGAAAAGCTGCTTTTGAAAGATATGGTCAACCCGCTGCTGCAAATCCGGGATCTGCGGCTCCAGTCCTTTAATCAGCCGCTTCGCAATTTCCCTCAGGAAAACGCCGGATTTACAGGCAGGATCCAAAAAGGTTGCATTCGGGTCGGAAAAAAGTGTTTGCGGCAGCATGTCAAGCATTGCTCTTGCAACCGCGGGAGGTGTGAAGACCTCATCGTTTGAAAGGTTTGCGATGCAGGTCAGCACGTCCGGGTTGTATGTGTTGCTCGTTATATCAGTCATACTTATCGATGCTCCTGTAATCAGTCGGCGGAAACTCCCGCACCGGTGCGGGAATGTATGCCTTCAATTCTTCATCAAACTCCCAGCCGATCTGAAAAATGTTTATCTGAATATCGTTGATGCTGAGAAGTTCATCCAGCGCATAATCTCTGCGCTTTATGCAGCTGTCCGTCACCATGCTCCATTCGGCGAAGATGATCGGGCTGCCGTCCGCCTGAAGCATCGTCAGCGCGTCCCCGCATAAAATGTTCTTTTTAAGAATAAAACGTACAATCTTTCGGCAGTCATCATTTGCCTGAGATTTTGCATTTTCGGTATATTCCCTGTTCCAAATATCAAACAAGTTGCTGCGGCATACCTCGGCATTGTCCGCAAGGATATCAACGCCGTAAATGCTCGAAACTGCAAGAACGGCATAGCGTTCATAGTCGAACGGACTTTTGCCGTAACGTTTTTTTACAACTGCAAGTTTGCGGCGCAGAATTTCCGTTAAGAACGCGCCTTCGCCGCAGGCAGGTTCCAGAAAGCGGGACTCTATGCGCTCGGTTTCCTGTTTCACCAAATCCAGCATTGCATTAACCTCGCGTTCGGCGGTGAAAACCTCCCCGTGATCAGCAACACGCTGCTTTGATTTTACCTGCTTTTCCGGCATGTGGATGGTCTCCCTCATTATCAAACTCTTTGGAGCATATTCTCGAATGCTATTGTAGCACATTTTTGACAAAAAAGCTATAACCGAATGCGGGGTGGACACAAAACGGCACACCCTTCCGAGCTGAGCGTTTTAGGGTGTGCCGTTAAGACTGCGTGAATGCGGGATGTTAAGTTCAGAGTTTTGCCGAACGGGTTACGAACATCGGTATACATCGATATTGATGTTAATATCAGATATCGATGTTAATAATATCAATCGAGGGTTTTTGAAGCGACCTCTTCATTGATTTTCTGTTCGAAAGCGTCAAGGGTCATTGTGCCGAGATCGCCGCCCTTTCTTGCGCGAACGGCAACAACGCCGTTTTCGACCTCTTTATCGCCGACGATGAGCATGTAGGGGATTTTCTGCATTTGAGCTTCACGGATTTTGAAGCCGATTTTTTCGTTGCGCAGATCGGTTTCAACGCGGAGGCCCTGCGCTTCGAGCTTTGCGGCGATATCGCACACGGCATCGCGGGTGCGGTCGGTCATTGCCATGACTTTGACCTGAACGGGTGCAAGCCATGTGGGGAATGCGCCGGCGAAATGCTCGGTGATAACGCCGATGAACCTTTCGATAGAGCCGAAAACAACGCGATGAATCATGACGGGGCGATGCTTTGCGCCGTCCGCGCCGGTGTATTCAAGTTCAAACCTTTCGGGAAGCTGCATGTCGAGCTGAATCGTGCCGCACTGCCATGTTCTGCCGAGACAGTCCGCAAGGTGGAAGTCGAGTTTCGGGCCGTAGAACGCGCCGTCACCCTCGTTAATGACGTATTCCTTGCCGAGTTCGGTGATTGCCGCCTTGAGGGTTTCGGTTGCGAAATCCCAATCCTTTACGTCGCCGATATGGTCTTCGGGCATTGTGGAAAGCTCGATGGAATATTTAAGGCCGAAAGTGGAATAAACCTCGTCGAACAGGCGGACGACGTTTTTGATTTCGTCCTTCATTTGATCCCAAGTCATGAAGATATGGGCATCATCCTGAGTGAAGCAGCGAACGCGGAAGAGGCCGTGCAGCGCACCTGAAAGCTCGTGGCGGTGAACAAGACCGAGTTCACCCATGCGCAGGGGCAGATCGCGATACGAACGCATCTCCGTTTGATAAACGAGCATGCCGCCGGGGCAGTTCATGGGTTTTACCGCAAAGTCCACATCATCAATAACGGTGGTGTACATGTTGTTTTTGTAATGATCCCAGTGACCCGAACGCTCCCAAAGGCTGCGGTTGAGCATTATGGGCGTTGAAATTTCAACATAGCCGTAACGCTTATGTACTTCGCGCCAATAGTCAATGAGTTTGTTTTTGAGCACCATGCCCTTGGGCAGGAAGAACGGGAAGCCGGGGCCTTCGTCCATCATTGCAAACAAGCCGAGTTCCTTGCCGAGCTTGCGGTGGTCACGCTTTTTAGCTTCCTCCAGCATGTGGATATATTCATCCAAATCCGCCTTTTTTTCAAAAGCGGTTGCATAGATGCGCTTGAGCATCTTGTTTTTTTCACTGCCGCGCCAGTATGCACCCGCAACGCTCATGAGCTTGATATTTTTGCACTTGCCCGTGGATTCAAGGTGCGGGCCTGCGCAGAGATCCACAAAATCGCCCTGACGATAGAAGCTGATCACGGCGTCTTCGGGCAGGTCGCGAATGAGTTCCACCTTATAGGGCTCATCCTTTTCCTGCATGAAGCGAATAGCCTCTTCGCGGGGGAGTTCGAACCGTTCAAGCGGCAGGTTTTCGGAAACTATCTTTGCAATTTCCTTTTCAATCTTCGGAAAATCTTCGGGGCTGAAAGGAATATCCGTGTCAAAGTCGTAATAGAAGCCGTTATCGATCGCAGGTCCGATTGCAAGCTTGACTTCCGGCCAAAGGCGTTTCACGGCCTGTGCAAGGATGTGCGAACCGGTGTGGCGATAGGTCCATTTGCCGCCGTCGTCGGCAAAGGTGAGCAGCTTCAGTGTGCAGTCGCCGTGAATGGGCAGTGCCGCATCATAAAGCTCGCCGTTAAGCTCTGCCGCAAGCGTTGCCTTGCGAAGGCGCGGGCTTATGCTCTCTGCAACGGCATATGCGTTCACGCCGTCTTCAAACCGGCGGACGGAACCGTCTGGGAAAGTGATGTTGATCATTTTAAATCTCCTTTATACGTTGATATTATAAGCAAAATCAGCGGCGTTATGTTCACTGCTGCCGTGCAGGCCGTTTTTAAGCTCTGCTGCCGAAAACAAAAAAACCGCCCTGAACAAAAGTTCAAGGACGGCAAACAGAATACCGCGGTTCCACCTTGATTGCGGAAATGCGTCTGCACTCCGCCGCTCAAAACAGTTGTAAGGCACTGCTGCCGCAAGCGAACATCGGGGCGGTTTTCGGTCTGCGGCAGGGATTGACTTTCAGCCCGGGGTCAATCCTCTCTTAATCTGCATTGTGCAAGCCTACTCTTCCCGACAACCTGCCGATAAAGATTCGAAACGGATCGGTTTTTCGAGAAACATGAATGCCGTTCATCGCACACAAAAAACCTTCGTTCATCGATTACAGCAGAAATTTTAACGCAGTTTCAAGAAATTGTCAAGCACCATTTTGCACGGTTTGCACATAATACAATGTGGATTTTATTGCCGGCGTCCGCTTTTCCCGCCGTGCGCGCGCAGGCAACCGAAAAAGGAGCTAATATGCAAACCTATTCCGTGCTTACCGACGAATATGCCTTCACCGCCGCAAAAACGGATGCATTTATTACCCCCTCCGTTTTCAATTCAGCCGATAAGATGCCGACAGAAGCAGAAAATGAGGATGGAAACAAAGCTGTTAAGGAATCCGAGCCGCTGAGTATACGCGCACTGCTTGCGCGGCGGATGCGGCTTTGCGGGCTTGGACATGTTGAAATCAGCTGCCGTTCGGAATCACGTCTGATGCTGAACATTGCGGACGATGACGAGCTGCGCCTTTTTGCAAGAGCACTGAGCGAGCTTATGCTTGTTGACCTCCGTTATTTTGAATTTGCAAGAATGGTTGATATGCTTCCGTTTTCCGTTGATGAAAAGAAGAAGATACTTCCCTGCGCCCTCGGTTCCGCACCCGAGTCGGATCCGAACATAATCTCCGAAAGGGTCTTTGATTACCTTTGCGATAATTCGCTTCTTAACCTTAACGGATTTTTGCGGTTCAGGCTTCAGGATGTTATCGAAAGCTGGCAGGTTTCCGTTGATATTGCCGCCGAGGAATTCCTGCTGATTGAGGAATACAACGAGCTGCTTGAAATCCTCGGCTTGTTTTCCGATGTTCGCCCGACGGACGGAACGGATGTTCTCGTGATACTTCAACCGGACGGCAGCTGCACCGTAACTGACGGAGATAAACTCCGAATCGACTGCGCACCGAACAGCAACGAAGGCGTGCTGAGTATGCTCACCGGCATGGCTCCCTCTCATATCACACTTTTTGATTTCAGCAACGGTGCATGTGATAAGCTTTGCCGGGCAATATGCCTTTTGTTCGGAACTCATGTTGAAAAGGATTGACGCCTGCGCTTCAAAAAACGGATACATAAAAACAGCTCACGGGCACAGTCCCTCACCCAAGAAACGCATTCCCCGCCGCACAGCTGCAAAACATCGCCGTGTGCGGTGTTTTTATGCCGTTTAAATTGTTCCGTATTGCGAAACTGCCGCAATTGGTGTATAATTCATACTGATAAAATATTGACTGACGGCGGAGTTCTCCGTGTGTGATACGCAGAACACGCTTTTTCGGAGGATAAATGGCATACCCAAAGGAACTAATCAGGAATTTTTGCATCATTGCGCATATTGATCACGGCAAATCCACCCTTGCGGACAGGCTGATGGAGCTTACGGACACCGTTTCGAGCCGCGACATGGAAGAGCAGCTTTTGGACTCCATGGACATCGAGCGCGAGCGCGGCATCACAATAAAATCCACCGCCGTACGCATGTTTTATACCCATACCGACGGAAAACGTTATATGTTCAACCTTATCGACACTCCGGGGCATGTTGACTTTACTTACGAAGTCAGCCGCGCACTTGCTGCCTGTGAAGGAGCGGTGCTTATCGTTGACGCAACGCAGGGAATTGAAGCGCAAACTCTTGCAAACGTCTATCTTGCGGTCGATAACGGGCTTGAAATTCTGCCTGTAATCAACAAAATCGACCTTCCGTCCGCCGATGCGGACAATGCGATTCAGGAAATCGAAGATATTATCGGCATTCCTGCCGAGGATGCTCCGCGAGTTTCCGCGAAAACGGGTCTGAACGTTGAACAGGTGCTTGCGCGCATCGTGACGGATTTTCCCGCGCCGAAGGGCGATACCGAAAAGCCGCTGCGTGCATTGATTTTTGACAGTTTTTACGATAATTACAAGGGTGCGCTGAGCTATGTGCGCATCATGGACGGCGTTGTGCGTGCAGGCGACAGAATCCGCTTCATGCACACAGGCAATGAATTCGACGTTACGGAAGTCGGCGTGTTCTCCCCAAGCCTCAAACCAACGGACGAGCTTTCCGCCGGCGAAGTCGGATATATTTCCGCATCAATTAAATCCGTTGCCGAAACCAAAGTCGGCGACACGATAACCCTTGCGGCAAACCCTGCCAAGGAGCCGCTGCACGGCTATAAGCACGCAAACCCCATGGTATTCTGCGGAATTTATCCCGCCGACGGTGCGGATTACGAAAACCTGCGCGATGCGCTTGAGAAACTCATTCTGAACGACGCTTCCATCAGTTTTGAACCCGAAACCAGTCAGGCACTCGGCTACGGCTTCCGCTGCGGTTTTCTCGGGCTTTTGCATATGGAAATTGCACAGGAGCGACTCGAACGCGAATTTGATCTTGATCTTGTTACCACTGCGCCCAGCGTAATTTACCGCGTTATCATGACGGACGGCAGCGAAGTTTGGATCGACAACCCCGCAAACCTGCCTGCACCTACGGAAATCGAACGCATGGAAGAACCCATGTGTTCCGCGCACATCATGACCCCGCCGGAGTATGTCGGCACGATTATGGAGCTTTGCATCGAAAAGCGCGGTATCTTCATCGATATGGTCTATCTTGACCCGACCCGCGTAAAACTTTCCTACTCCATCCCGCTGAACGAAATCATCTTTGACTTTTTCGACAGTCTGAAGAGCCGCAGCAGGGGCTATGCATCGTTTGATTACGAAATCAGCGAATACGTCCCCTCCGATCTCGTTAAGCTCGATTTTCTGCTTAACGGCGATATGTGTGACGCGCTTTCGACCATTGTTCACCGTGACAAGGCGTACGCAAAAGGGCGTGCCGTCGCCGAAAAGCTTCAGGAAGTCATTCCCCGGCAGCAGTTTGAAATTCCGATTCAGGCTGCGATCGGCGGCAAAATCATTGCCAGAGAGACCGTGCGTGCTCTTCGCAAAGATGTTCTTGCAAAATGCTACGGCGGCGACATCACGCGTAAAAAGAAGCTGCTTGAAAAGCAAAAAGAAGGTAAAAAGCGCATGAGGCAGATAGGTTCCGTGGAACTGCCCAGTGAAGCATTCATGAGCGTTCTGCGCATTAATTGACGGAGAAAACCATGAGCGGACTTTATATTCATATTCCGTTTTGCAGGAAAAAATGCGCATACTGCGACTTTGTAAGTTTCGGCGGATTCGAACAAGACGCATTTGAGCAATATTTCAAAGCTCTTTTCAGGGAAATCGACCTTATTTCGCCGATGCTCCCGAAAAAGGAGTTTGAAACCGTATTCATCGGCGGCGGAACGCCGAGTCTTTTGCCCGCCGGAATGATTCCGCGCCTTGCGGCGAAACTCCGCGAAAACTTTGTTTTCCCCGCCGATGCGGAAATTTCAATCGAATGCAATCCGGAATCCGTTTCATACGAAAAACTCGTTCAATATCGCGACTGCGGAATCAACCGTATTTCGTTCGGACTTCAGAGTGCCGATGACGCTGTGCTTAAGGCAGTCGGACGCATTCACACCGCCGCAGATTTTTTCCGTGCATTTAAGCTTGCACGGCAGGCAGGTTTCGACAACATCAATGTTGATATCATGCACGGCCTTCCCGGACAGAGTTTCGAATCTTATCTTGACACGATACGGCGCACGGCGGAACTCGGGGCGGAACATATTTCATCCTATGCTCTCATTCTTGCCGAGGGAACACCCCTGTTTGAAGCAGTGCGGAACGGTTCAATCGAGCTTCCCGACGAAGATGCCGTTGCTGATATGGAAGATGCCGGCTTCGACCTGCTCCGTGACTTTGGCTACGAGCGTTATGAAATATCCAACTTTGCCCTTCCGGGCCGCGAATGCCGCCATAATTTGAACTATTGGGCAAACGGCGACTATCTCGGCCTTGGGCTGAATGCGCACTCCGCACTTCATGTCAACGGCAAATGGGTTCGTTTTGCAAACAAAGCGGAGCTCAGCGGTTACAATGCCGCACTTAACGACGGAAAGCTGCCCGTTGAAATGACCGAAGAGATTTCCCGCGGGGATGAGATGTTCGAGTGCATCATGGTCGGTCTCCGAAAGATAAAGGGTATTAACCGTGCGGAATTCGCACAACGTTTCGGCATTGACCCCGTTGAGCACTATGCCTCCGCCGTGAGCGATGCTGTCCTTGCGGGGAATATGGAAGTTACGGATGATTCAATGCGGCTTACACAGCGCGGACTGGATTTTCAAAATGAAGTGCTTTTAAACTTCATGTAAAATTCAATTTGGAATATTAAAATAAAATTATTGCGGCGCAGGCTGCAAAAAAGTCAGCAAAATTATAATTAGCAAAATGATAAATTAAAAACACCGAAAACTCGGTGTTTTTAATTGCGTGGTGGACACATACCGGTTAAATCCGAACTTAGGGCAGCTTCCGGGCGATGGTATCCGGCCGGAAGCCGGTATTGCAGAGCACCGCCGCTTCCGGCGCTGCCTGCTTTACGCCGGCGATCAGCGCATCATCCACATCCTGACCGGCGGCGTTGGCACTGATGCACAGGCCGTCCGGGTGGGCCTTAAAGATCGTGGAGCGGGCAATCTCTGACAGAGGGCGTGTGTCCGGATTCCTGTCTGACTCCGTATTGATAAAACAGAGCATTTTCAGTGCATCCGGATGCAGCATGGCAATGATGGGCTTTTTGATATGAAACAGTTGCTCTGTCCAAAGCATACACATTCTCCTTTGCAAAAATGCAAAAAAACTCCCGGGCACAGCCGGGAGCTGACAATCCCTCGCTCAGCCCGCTTTGGGGGCCGAATCCCCCGCAGCAGGGAGTACGGAGAGGAAGGCTATCAATAATCAAACTGCCGGTAGTAACGGCGGATGGACAGCGGATGGCGCAGGAACAGTTCCATGTAAGCATCCACGCGGTTGTTCACGGCGTGCATCATCAGATGGGACAGTGAGCCCCGGAATTCGGGACTGATGCCCTCCATGGGCAGCTCCTTTGTGTCGATAACGGTATAGTTGCCGCAGACCTTAGGCAGGAACCGGGCTACCCGCTCTGCCAGAGGACGCTGCTCGTCTTCACCCATGAACAGGGTCACAGGGGTATCTGCCACCAGGATTTCCTGCATACCGTGGAAGAACTCGGGGCAGGTAATGGACTTGGTGCGAATCCACATCTGCTCTTCCCAGTAGCACATGGCATAGGAGTAGGTAGCGCCCCACTGGTTGCCGGCGCCCACAAAGTAGTGGGGAAGATCGGGATGCTCCTTCAGGAAGGCAACCTTCTTTTCCGCGTAGTCGTAGGCCCATGCGTCGGAAATTTTTTCAATATTCACCAGATCCAACGCCAGGTGGGCTTCCATCTCCTGATTGTAGCGGTCATAGTCGGGGAATTCGCCGTTCTTGTACATCAGGTAGTTGGCGACCATGAAGAATTTCAGCTGTTCGTTCTTGGGGTAGAGCACCAGATAATCCCACTTGCCCTCCCGGGTCAGGGTGGAGCCGGGGGTATCGATGAAGGCGAACACCCGCACGCCCCGAGCCTTCACAGTGTCAATGAGCTGCACCATTTCCTTGGTGTTGCCGGAGACGGTGGAGTAAATGACCACAGAGCGGTCAGTCAGCCGCTTGTTGCCGGTTGTCAGGTACTCCGCAGCATTCTCCACATATACAGGCAGAGAAGACTTGCCCCGCATATAGACCTCAACCTGCATCGCGGAAGCGTAGGTGCCGCCGATACCGATGAAATAGATGTTGTCAAAGCCTTCCTCCCAGATCTGATCCACGATCTTCTCAATCCGGGGACGCAGAGCCAGCGCACCGTTGACACTGTCGATATCGCCCTGTTCGTTGAAGTTTCTCAGGCAGGCACCCTTGGCCTCGGCCCAAGCTTTCGATTCGTAATTCATACTATATTCGATCCTTTCCTGTCAAAAGACGCAACTTGCTGATAAATTGGTGTGGTTTTTATATCCATATTGCGGAAGAATTGGAAAGCGTACCGAATCGCTTTGTCCCGGTAGGGCCATTCATGATCCCCCGGTGCTTCCGGATACATATGGCCATAGCACATCCGCCTGATATAGAATATCTCATCTTTCGGATGAATTCCAAACATCATGACGTACTTTGCTCCGTCAGGGCGTATCATTTTCTTGAGAACCTTGATAGAGGGCATCGCATTTCGATCCGGCATGGTCTGGGTAAACCCTTTCAGTACTTCCGGATCCCGTTCGACGTGGCTTCCCGTGACAAAGACGCCTTTTCCCGCCGCACGCCGCAGCAGATCTTCGTTCGCCGGCGTGTCAATGGCGTTGCGAACCGTCTGCCGGGTCGCAGCATACTCATCCGCCGGCTCATTTTCGGAGGGCAGTGCCGTACATTTTTTTCTTACCAGGCGCCGAAATACTTCAGCGTCTCGGTGGCGTTGGCCGCTCCCTTCTGCATGGCCTCATCGATGGGCAGCCCCTCCACAATGCCGTACAGGAAGCCGGCGATATAGCTGTCGCCCGCGCCCATGCTGTCCACAAGGTGTTCACAGGGAACGATGCCGAATTTATGGAACTCGCTTCCGTCGTAGCACAGACTGCCATGCTCGCCCAGCAGGGCAATAACCAGCTTGGGACCCCGTGAGTGGTAGCCCTTCATCTGATCCCGGAGGGCAGGTGTGTCGCCGTCATCACTGGAGAAGAAGAGGTAGTCTGTATAGGGCATGGCGATCCGGCTGGCCTCGTCCTCGGGACGGGTGGCGCAGTCAAAGGCAGTGGGGATGCCCCGGGCCTTCAGCGCCCGGAACTGCCCCTCAACCTTGCCCCACAGGTCACAGACCACCATGTCATGGGTCTGGATGAAGTCCATATCCTCCTCGGAGAGGGTATAGTCCTCCAGAACGCCCTCTTCATAATCGCCGAATACCCGTTCACCCTCCAGCAGCTCCACCTGAGAGACGGCGGTCTTGCCGTGTTTGACGTGCAGATGGGAGGTATCCACACCCTTGGCCGCAATGGCCTCCTGCATGATTTTTCCGTAGACGTCATCGCCCACCGGGCCGGTATAGGAGGCCTCGCCCCCCAGGCGAACGGTATAGACCGCCACGTTGACGGGGCTGCCGCCGGGATACGCCTTTCCGTTTTCAATATTGTTGTAGAAGTCAATGCAGTTACTTCCGACTGCTGCCAGTTTCATAGAGGTTGTCTCCTTTCAGGCTCCGTCCGATGCTTGCGCAGAATGCTTGAAAAGCGAACCATCTCCGGCCGCGCTGCCGACTTGAAGAATTCCACCGGAACGTTATTGTAATCCCGGGCAATGCCGGTCAGGAAGAACAGGCTGCCACCTTCCTCTATGCGAAACTGCCTTGCTTCCGATTCTGCGGCATAGGTAATTCCGATGCTTTACTCCCCGCTGGCGGATTCCGTGGTGGACTTTGCATCCTGAAGATTGCGCTCCGGCTTGGGCGGCGCAGCATATGTTCCTGATCTCTTCAGGCTGTTACAGGCTGCCCGTTTCCGTCAGACGGCGGATGGCAGCGCGGAGCGTTGTGCGGTTCAGCCCCCACATTTCACACATTTCCCGTTCTGCGGGAAGCTTCCCGTGGGGCGGAATATCGTTTGTCCGGAGATAGCACTCAATCAGTTCAACAGCCTCATCACGATGGCGGACACGCTGCTTTTGTTCCATAAATCCTATCTCTTTTCTGCTTTTGTGGATCGTACAGCCCTCAGGGAAATTATACACTGGGATTCGCATCGCTGTCAAGCCGGAATCAGGCTGTCTTCCGGTTCTGCTTCTCCCACATATAGTAACACGGGCGGGCCGGCTTCCCGGAAATAGACGTACTGACCGCCGTCCTCAAGGTAGGCGGAAGCCAGTTCTGCGCAGCAGAAATCGTCGGGGATCTGAAGCAGACCGCTCGGTATTTTCCTGCCCTTCCCGGCAGGGTTATCACAACAAGACCTGCATTACGGAGGTCATTGTCATAATCGGTTATTGTCCTTCAACAATGACAAGGACATTTCCGGAAGCGGGGCCGTCAAATTCGCAGAAACAGACATCCTGGGCGCCGCCCCGCTAATGTACTGAACTTCCATATGCAATCCCCCTTTTGGTTGATACTGCTATTGTACAGAAGGAGGAATGCTTCGTCGAATGTACAAAGCCCCCGGTTTTGCGCAAGGCAAAACCGGGGACCCACGCTCAATCGATAATATCTTTGATGAAAATAAGAAATCCGAACCCGTTCCCGATTGGGAATAAGTTCGGATTTTTCATGTATGGTGGAGCATAGCGGACTCGAACCGCTGACATCCACACTGCCAGTGTGGCACTCTACCAGCTGAGCTAATGCCCCTCAACGGAAGCTATTATACAGTACTCCGAGTCGTTTGTAAAGCGCAAATTCGATATATATTTTCTTTTTTGCATTTAAAAAAGATGCAAATAAATATATTTGACACATTCCGCCGTTTGTGCTATGCTTTTTACGGCTCAAAGGATTTGCGGGCATTCGTGCGGGAGGAAACACTTTCCCATGCGCCCGATGTTCGACAATCCGTGCCGCCCTTATTAATTTAATATGAAAACGCGGTTGCAGCTTTTCAACGCTGCATTAAAAGGGAATGCGGTTCAATTCCGCAGCAGTCCCCGCTACTGTAACCGATGACGACCCCCTCGATATGCCACTTTGCGGCGCAGATTTTCTGCCGTGCAGCATGGGAAGGCGAGGGCATTAGAACGACTCGGAAGCCAGGAGACCTGCCGTGTTTTCGGTTTACGGTGGTTCTCGGGAGATAGGCAGCCATTTTGCAAAGGCAAAGCAGAAGCTCTTTCGGGAATTGTATCTTGGATGCAGTTCCCTTTTATGTTGTCAGCCCTTCCGCCGCAACAGGCCTGCAGAAGCAAAATAATTACACGGAGGTAATGTAACAATGAAACTCTGCAAAAAACTTTTTTCTTTTATTCTTGTGCTTTCAATCATGCTTTCGTCCGTTTCGGCGTTTGCCGCACCGAATGCAAACGAATCCGGCATTAACGAGTATAATCTTGCGCCCGGAACAACCGTTATCTGCGTTGAAGCATTCGTGCTCGGTTGGGGTTACGTGCTTGAACCCACCGTGGTTGCATACAATTCCGGTGAAACTCTTGCACAGCTTACCGCAAGGGTGCTTGCAGCCAACTCCCTTGCCTGCGTCATGAACGGCGCTGCTGACGATGACGCAAGCTACATTCAGGGCATCGGCTGCCCGCAGCTTGCAGCAGGGGCATCCCCCTCCGTTCCCGCTTATCTTATGACCGAACTTGAAGCTTACCCCGATTGGGCGGAGGAGAACCTCGGTTATCAGCCCGGCGGCTGGAACGGCACCGAAAACGGTGACGGTATTCTCAGCGAGTTTGAATACAGCGATCTCGGCGGCTGGATGTACGTTGAAAACGATGTTTCACTTCCTGTCGGCGCAGGTGCGGCAACAGTTACGGACAACAAGGTTTACCGTTGGATGTACACGGTTTACGGATACGGCATGGATCTCGGAATCGGCGATGGTTGGGGCATGTTCCCCGCGTTCGACAACCCCGCGTACGGCGTGACCCGCAGCAGCGAAACCGAGCTTTATGCAAGCGTTCTTTCGGATCCCGCACTTTCCGCACAGATTTCCGAAGGCGGTGCGGCACATGCCGCATTCACTGCGTTTGAATCCGCGCTCACCGATATTACATCCTCTCAGGCTGTTCTCACCGCAGCGGCCGAGGCACTGACCGATGCACTCGTACCCGTTTCCGTTATTCCCGGAGATGCGGACGGTGACGGAGTTGTTACAGCATCCGATGCACTGCTCATTGCCCGCCACGCAATGCAGCTTCAGATCCTTACCGGCAGTGCGCTTGAAGCGGCGGATGTTGACGGCAACGGAACGGTTGCGCTGACCGATGCGCTTCTCGCACTCCGCATTGCAATTAACGGCTGAAGTAAAGGAATAAAACCGAATTGAATCAGTTCCGCGGAATTTGTTTCGCGGAACAGGAATCGATATGTACCGTTCGGTCGGTACCAATAATTTGAAAAGACATCCTCTTACATTTTCCATAATCCTTACCCTGATTGCGGGAATGGTGCTTTGCGCCGTTCCCGTTCAGGGTATTTCTGCTCAAACGAGCTTTTTCATGCAAAGCGAGCAGCCCCTTTATTCCGCCCGCACGGCGGATTACAGGAGCGGATATGCGGCGCAGTACTCCGCCGTTTTGAGAACCCTTGCAGGCGGCGCAAAGCCCGAATTCGGTTCGGTCGGCGGCGAATGGAAGGTGCTTGCACTTGCACGCAGCGGGTTCTATCCGACACAGAGCGGCTATTTTTCCGAATACTATGTCAAAATCGAAAAACTTGTCGCCGCAAACGGTTCGCCGAAACTGCACCCTCAAAAATCCACCGAAAACTCGCGCCTTATTATCGCTCTTTCTTCAATCGGGCGGGATGCACGCTCTGTCGCAGGGTTTGATCTTACCGCGCCTCTCGGCGATTTCAACTATGTAAAAAAACAGGGTCTGAACGGCGTCATTTTTGCGCTTATCGCATTGGACTGCAATAAGAATTACGGCATGAGTGATATAAAATCCCAATGCGTTGACCTTTTGCTCTCACGCGAATGTGACGGCGGAGGTTGGGCACTCGGACTCGGGGCAGCGGAAGCGGATATTACCGCAATGGCGATAACCGCACTTGCACCGTATAGAAAGGCGGCCGCCGCAATCGAACGCGGTGTTGAAAAGCTTTCCGCACTGCAAAACGCAAACGGAAGTTTTTCCTCCGGCGGTGTTGAAACCTCCGAAAGCTGCTCCCAAGTGCTCGTTGCGCTCAGCACGGTCGGAATCAATGCACATAAGGATTCGCGCTTTATCAAAAACGGAAACTCGGCACTTGACGCACTCTGTGCTTTTTATGTCGGCGGCGGATTTGCACACATGGCAAACGGCGGCGCAAATTCAATGGCAACCGAACAGGCTGCATATGCACTTTGCGCGTACGACAGATTTCTTTCCGGGCGAAACTCGCTTTACAACATGAACGATGTCTCCCCCGTCTCTCCCGCCGAGCCAACCGATAAACCCACGCCGAAGCCGACGGGCAAACCAACGGCGGCACCGACCGATGCAGCACCTTCGGATGCAGCATATTCAACTGCACCGGCAACCGACACGGCAGCAACCGATGCGGCATACACTGATGCGCCTGCAACCGATGCAGTGCCGACAGACACCTCTGCCGCGTCAACCTCGCCTAACCGTCCCTCTTTTGAACCTGATGCAACTGCGGAAATCGAAACAACCGACGCTGTTTCACCGCGTGAATCGGCCTCCGCACAGAGCAGCGACCGAACAAAATCAGGCAGTCATGTTTTTGCCGTTGTTATCGCTGCCGCGGCAGTTTGCCTCCTCGGAACCGCTGCATATTTCGTTATCAAAAAGCGAAACAGGCGGCAATAATCAATTTTGAAACAAAAACGGTGATATCAATGAGTAAATCTTTATCCTTTATTAAACGGAAAAATTCGTGCGGCAGTCGGCGTATTTCCGCTTTGCTGCTTGCGATGCTTGCGTTTGTCTGCACAGTCGTATTCCCCGGGTGTTCGGATATTCCCTCCGCCGAAAACGGGCAGACCTGCACAATGCTCATCGAGTGTGGCACGATACTGCAAAACATCGAGATGCTCGACCCCGATAAACTTTCCGTGCTTCCGTCCGACGGAATAATACTGAAAAAAACATCCGTGTCCTTTAACGACGGCGAGACTGTTTTCGATATTCTCTGCCGCGAAACACGAAACAGGCAAATCCATATGGAATCCAGCTATACCCCTGTTTTCAACAGCGCATACATTGAAGGAATCAACAACCTTTACGAATTTGACTGCGGTGAGGGCAGCGGCTGGGTGTACAGTGTGAACGGAGTTTATCCGAATTACGGCTGCAGCAATTATAAAGTTCAGTCCGGAGACAGCATTGAGTGGCATTACACCTGCAACTACGGCAAAGACGTCGGCACCGAAGTTACCGGCTGACACGGCAGTGCGTTTTTTTACAGATGAAAAGAGATTGTTTTGACACAATACATCCGACGGCGGCAATCATCTATTTCGGGTTTGCTCTTGCAATGCCGATGCTTTTGCTGCACCCCATGCTGCTCGGAATCTCGTTTTTATCCGCCCTTGCATGGACTGTGCAGCTTAAGGGCGCGCGGAATGCACTTCAATTCTTTTGCAGATTCATTCTGCCGCTGATGCTTCTGACGGCAATTCTGAACCCGATTTTCAACCACAAGGGGCTTACTGTACTTTTTTACCTTAAGCGCAATCCGGTGACGCTTGAATCCGTTGCATACGGCGCGGCATCCGGAGTTATGCTTGGTTCTGTTCTGCTTATTTTTTCATGCTTCAATCGCATAATAACCGATGATAAAATCCTTTATCTGTTCGGCAGGATCATTCCGTCGCTTGCTGTTGTGCTTTCCATGGCGCTGCGCTTTGTTCCGCTGTTTACAGCACAAGCGAAAAAAATCGCACTTGCGCAGCGTTGTTCGGATGGGGATCCTGCATCAAAAAGCATTGTTAAACGCGCCAAAAGCGGCCTTTTTATCTTCTCCGCGCTTATCACATGGGCTTTGGAAAGCGCAGTGACAACCGCAGATTCAATGCGGGCACGGGGATTCGGGCTTCATCCGCGCAGTTTTTATACCGACTTTCGCTTTGACGGGCGGGACACGGTTGTTTCGCTTTTTCTTGCGGCAGGCATTGCAATTTTCGGAACAGCGGCGGGCTGCGGCAAAATCACCGTCACATATTTTCCGAAATTTCGCATGAACCCCGCCTCACCGCTGTTTATCGCCGCATGTATTGCATATGCACTCACGCTGCTGATACCCGTAATTATGAACATCAAGGAGTCCGTTGCATGGCATTGCTTGAAATCAAAAATCTGAATTTTACATACCCTGAAGCGGCGCAGCCCGCACTCAGCGGCATTAATCTTGAAATACAGCCCGGCGAGTTTGTTCTTATATGCGGTGCATCCGGCTGCGGCAAGAGCACGCTTTTGCGGCAGTGTAAACCGGCATTGAGTCAGCACGGCGAAAAGAGCGGTGCAATTTATTTTAACGGAAAAGCCATTGAAGAATTGTCGTTTCGCGAACAGTCCGAAAAGATCGGATTTGTTATGCAGGATCCGGAGATGCAGATCGTGACGGATAAAGTTCGGCACGAATTGGCTTTCGGACTTGAAAGTCTCGGCACGAATAACCGAAAAATGCGTGTGCGCATTGCGGAGATGGCAAGTTTTTTCGGCATCAGAGATTGGTTCGACAGCCCTGTTTCCGCTTTGTCCGGCGGACAGAAGCAGCTGCTCTGTCTTGCTGCGGTCACGGTTATGCAGCCGCAGCTTCTGCTTTTGGATGAACCGACTTCTCAGCTTGACCCTATTGCGGCGGGCGAGTTTTTCAACACGCTCAAGCGCATTAATTCCGAACTCGGAACAACCGTCATTATCACCGAACACCGACTTGAAAACCTTTTTCCCATGGTTGATCGCGTTGTCTTCATGCGGAGCGGGAGCATTGTTTCGAACTGTTCTCCCGCCGATGCCGCCGAAAAACTGCGGGGTGATGATGAGTTTTTCAGCGTTCTGCCTTCCTCCGTTCGCATTTTTGCAAAAACACGCCAAAACGGGCAAAATCTTCGCGGCGCACCGCTTGAAGTTCGCAGTGCCCGTGATTACCTTTTGAATAATTTTTCGTTGGATTCCTGCCGACACAAAGCTTCGGAAAACCAAATCCGGGCTTCCGCAAAGGCTGAATCAAGCAAAAACAGAAAAAACACCGAAACAGTTATATCCGTTCGGGAAGCATGGTTCCGATATGAAAAAGATTCCAAAGACATACTGTGCGGTATGAATTTCGATGTTCATGCAGGCGAGCTTACCTGCATCGTCGGCGGAAACGGCGCCGGCAAAACCACTGCGCTTTTGACCGCAGCAGGCGTTTTTAGCCCGTATCGCGGAAAAGTCAAATACCGCGGAAAGCCGATTTCAACATTTCGGAAGGATAAAGGCTCAGCAGGAAAAATCGGAGTTCTTGTTCAAAACCCGCTCTGCTGCTTTGTTATGGATTCCGTTGCCGAAGAGTTGGAAGCGACTGCCAAAGCATATAAGCTTCCGCGCTCCGTAATCGAAGAGGTTATCGACATTATGCAGCTTCAAAGCGTCCTTGGCAGCAATCCGTATGACATAAGCGGGGGTGAATTGCAGCGTGCTGCAATTGCAAAGTTGCTCCTGCCCGGACCCGAAGTCATTTTTCTTGACGAAGCGACCAAAGGCATGGATGCTTTCTTTAAGGCTGAATTCGGAGCCTTGCTGCGTCGGCTTGCGGCGCGCGGGACGGCAATTGTTCTTGTTTCGCATGATATTGAATTCTGTGCCGAATTTGCAGACAGATGCGCAATGTTTTTCAACGGAACCGTTATTGCGGAAGGCACGCCGCATGAGGTTTTCCTCGGCAACAGTTTTTACACAACATCTGCCTGCCGCATTTCCCGCGGAATAATCCCCGATGCGTTGACTTCGGAACAGGTCATTGATTACGCAAACCGCTGCGAAAGGAAGAAAAACGATGCCTGACAAGCAATCTGCCGCCTTGGAAACAAAAAACGAACGATCGGAATCAAAGCCGAACACTGCAAAGCGGTATAAGACTGAAAAGGCGGAGCTTCGCCGGCGTATTGTTTCAATCGTGCTGCTGCTTGTGTTCGTTCCCGCCGTTATTGCAGTCGGAATGCTTGAATTTAACGATCGGTATTATTATATCACCGCATCACTCATAATCATATGTTCATTTATTCCGTTCCTTATGATATTTGAAAAGCGACGCCCGCGTGCGCGTGAGCTTGTTGTGATTGCCGTAATGACCGCACTCGGTGTTGCAGGACGCGCCGCATTCTATATGCTTCCGCAATTCAAGCCCATTGCTGCAACAGTAATCATCACAGGCGTTTCACTCGGGTGCGAGGCCGGTTTCATTACGGGTGCATTAACCGCGTTTGTATCCAACATGTTTTTCGGGCAAGGTCCGTGGACACCGTGGCAGATGTTTGCACTCGGGCTGCTTGGATTCATCTCCGGGCTGGTCTTCCGCAAGGATATCAGAACAAAAACTCAGCGTGCAATACTGTGCCTTTACGGTGCATTATCAACCTTTTTCATCTACGGCGGCATCATGGATTCGGCATATGTCCTTATGGCGGGTTCGGAACCGACGTTGGCGGCATTGCTTGCAGCATATGCTTCAGGGCTGCCGTTCAACCTTATTTTTGCCGGTGCAACGGTGGTTTTTCTTTTGGTGCTGACGCGCCCGATACTCAATAAACTGCGCAGGATCAAGAAAAAATACGGATTGCTCACGGGCTGAACGCTTCACGCATTGCCTGCTTAAAAAGCAAAAGAATCACCCGCTCTGCTAATTGAAATGCACCCCATTTGTTAAACATTTATAATGTTAACAAGTGGGGTGCTTTTTGTTATTTGATTGATTTTTCGTCAGCTGAACAGTGTAAAATCAATCTGTTTAAATTCATGCTTGCGGAATTCAGATTACATAACACCGATTGCCATGCGCATTACCGTTACGGCATCCGAAAGGTTTACGGTGCCGTCACCGTTGACATCGGCAAAAGGCAGGTACTGTTCGGGAATGTGAGTCAAATCAAGCGCGTGGCGCATGATTGCGACTGCGTCCGCAATGGTAACTCTGCCATCACCGTCAACATCGCCCATAATACCGTTTGCAGTGTAAACAGCGGTTACGGTGCTGTCGGCGGATACGTTTTGATAGGTTCCTTCCCAATGGCTGAAGGTGTAGCCCTCATGCACGGGCGGAGTGGGCAAATTCGCAGAGCCGCCTTCGGGAACGGAAACTTCGGAAATGACGCTGCCGTCAACACCGTCAATGAAAGTGACCGTGTAATACTCTCCGTTATATACCGGTTCGATCTTTACGTTGTCAACATAAACGCAGTCGTCATATTCATCGCACATATCGTCTTTTTCATATTTCCAGCCAACAGTGTAATAATCTGAAGCGGGAACTTCGAATCGTACAGAGCTCCAAGGAGTTTGACCCGAAGCAACTTTTTGCGTAAGCCCATTGAGTGTGAGGCTAACTCTGTCTCCGTACATTTCGCTGCTTGTTTTCCAATCAAACGAAATCACCGAGCCTGCTTCAAGATATCCCATGTCAATCGTGAATTCGGTTTCAGTCAGGCGCATACCTGCAATATCGCTGCGCACGCAGCTGCGGCCGCTGTCGGTGACAACAACCCAAGGATGAGCATAGTCGTTGACAAAGCTCCTGTTTTCGCCGGGTGCGTTGACTGCCGCATTGAACTGAGCGGGGTCGCCCGGAGCAACGGGAGGAACATAATCTTCAACATAGGAAACATTATCGACCCATGAGGTAACAGCATTCACAACTTCGCTTTCATCATAGGCAATGAAATCCCAAGAGAAGTAATAATCACCGTCTTCGGGGATTATATACGCGCAGTTCTCCCAATTGGTTGTTCCGCTGATCTGTTCAACAATCGCCTGATTTATGCGGAAAACAAGCTTATCAATGCTGATCGAGCCGTATTCGCCGCCGACGGGAAGCCCCTGCGTTACAACTTTCCAATCAAAGCAGACTGCATCGCCCGCCTTTGCGTTGCGAATGATGGTATAGAGCACCTGATGACGCTCTGACCTTCCGACTGTTGATTTTACGCTCAACCTGCCGTTTTCGCTTGTGTCAATCGCCCACGGATTGAGGGGATCGTTCATGAAATGCAGCGTGCTGCCGACTGCATTAACAGCTGCATCCAACTCGTCGGCCTGTGCGCCGGGATCATAGGGTGCGGGCTGAGTTCCCGTGATGGAGATGTTATCGATCGAACCGCAGTCGCTGCCGCTTGACATACTGCTGTCCTTTGAATAAACCCAGCGGAAGGTATAATTTCCGTTTGCGGGAACGGTGTAGGTCTTTGTTGTCCAATTTGCGGTGCCGCTGATTCTGTCAACGCGGTTCTCGTTGGCATAGAAGCTGAGCCAATCGTAATTGTTTTCGCTTGAAACCATCCAGTCGAAGGAAAGCACCTGCCCGGCGGTAAGGCCGTTAAACACCGCCTTTATCGTTGTGGAGCTGTTATGTGCATCCTGCGTTGCGGACTGCATATAAGTTCTGCCGTTGTCGCTGCGGACGACCCACGGAGTGTTGCCGTCGTTCATGAAGGTCAAATTGCTGCCCTGGGCATTCAGTGCGGCATTCATTGCCTCCGTATCCGGCACTTCGGGAAGGCTTATCTGAACATTGGGCACCGGGAAAATGCTCGTGAGCGAATATCCGAACCCGCCGCCGATTGCGCCGATTTCTTCGGATTCACCCGTTTGGGGATCGATTCTGAGCAGGATGCCGAAATTGCCTGCGGGAATGTTGCGGAAAGCAACACCGAAAAGGCAATTGCCCTGCGGATAATACGTCACGGCGGTGAGCTGTTCGACGCCGGGGAATACGCTCTGCCCGAGTTCGCGAACGATGCTGCCGCTTGTGTTGATGATGAGGCCGTGTCCGCCGTTATGTGCAGTGGTGTAGAACTGTCCGCCGCCGATATATGCAAACTTGTTGATGCAGGCAACTTCAAGTTCGGAAAGGTTTACAACTTCGGTCAGTGCGCCGGTGCTGCGATTTACGGTCATGATGAGCTGATCCGCCGTTTCATCCTCCTGCACCATTGCATAGAGGGTGTCGGTATCGGCTGCGTAAGTCAGGTCAACAACGCTGTAATCCATGTGGTTGCCGCCGACTTTTGTCGCGCTCCACGTTGATGCATTGGTGTCGATGGTGTAAAGATCATCGGCAGTGGTAACATCTGCATCATCGGTGTAGGTGTGTGCAAAAGCATAAATCGTTGTTCCGATAATCTCGGCTGCAAAGGAAATCTTGCTGCCAAGGTTCAGTTTTGACTGAACTGCAGAAGGATTTTCGGAATTGAAACCGATAAAATTATAGGGCTTTGAAGGTTCTGCCACGCCGTTTGTAAGTTTCCAATCGGCAAAACCGAACAGCGTCACGCCGGCGTTGTCCGTCGGCTGCTGTCCGTTCTCTGTGGGTGTTTCCGTCGCTGCGGCGGAAAATGCTGCGGGCATAACGGTGAAAACCATCAGAAACGCCAGCAGTGCAGCGAAAAGCTTTTTCATGGTACTTGCTCCTGTTTCGTTTTGTGCATGTTTGTCTTTGCAGGCAGCCATGCCGCATAAATTATATCACTGCAGTGCGGCAATAGCAATTATTTTTTGGACATAATGCGGCAAATTTTTAAATTTTCCGTATAAGCGGCACTGTAAGTTCCGCAGCTGAAAATAAAGAGCGGGCGGCACTCTGCCGCCTGCCCTTTTCTGCAAGTGTAGGAAAACCTTACAGCTAATCTCACTGCCGGGTTTTACGTTCACTGAGCTTTGATTGCTTCAAGCCGGTCGAAAGACAGTGCAAATCCCTGTTCTGCCGTTTTCGAAACAGTTTCGCCGTTGGCTGCATACAATGCCTGTGTATTGTTCAAAAGCCAAGCCCCGTTTTCTACAATTTGGCTTCCGCTGAGGAAGAAAACATATTCCGAACCGACTTCAATTTCGGGACTGTCTTCATATTGGTAAACGGTATCCTCAGTTTCTCCTCCCAAAAGCATTACTTTAAGCACATCTCCGCTGCTTGCTGCTCCGGAGTAGCTTTCCCTCACGCGAACCTCATAGACTGTCACAACAGTCTGCTCGTTGTCCTGCTCTGCTTCTGCGGATTCTGCGCCGCTTTCCGGAATACGAAGAGACATCGATTCATATCGCTCGGACAGCACCGTTCCGTATACGACATATTCTGCATGAGCCGAAAGATCATCAACTGACGTATATTCCGGATAATCTGCGGAACAGACAATCGTTTTTTTATCCTGTTTCTGTGAAGCACTGCCGCCTGTTTGCAGGTTGTCGTTTGTTTTCCCTTTTGAACCGCAGGCAGCCGTTGTTAAAACTAACATTGCCGCCAGAAGCACAATACACAGCGTTTTGAATGGTTTCATGTTTATTTGCCTCCCTACAACATCCAAATTTGAGATATATAAGCTATCATCAACTTCATTATAACGCACAATATTCATTTGTCAACGGCTTTGCGCATTTTTTTAAAAAAATTTTTCGGTATTTATGCGGTAATTTTTTTCGGCATTCGGACAAATGCAATATCTCCGCCGACTCAATATATTTATAATATTCCAAAGGCTCCGATTTATTCGGATTTGAACACATCGTTTCGCCCTCCGCGACAGGATGCGGCAAAAAAAGCGGCAAAACGGACTTGCCGCCGCATTCCGACTGTGCTAAACTAACAGCAGTAATCTGCGGAGGAGGAATCCCGAACATGGACAAACCGAATAAAACCGATAATGCGGAACAACCTGCCGAAACAGCGGATACAGAGGGCGGATTGACAGCCGAAAAACCGCGCAGCAGACGCAGAAAAACTTCGGTTGCACACATTGCAACCGTGTGCGGCAGTGTTTACACCGGCGGCAAAACTGCAAAAGACATAAAAAAGCAGGCTGAGCAAAGCGCGATCACGGCCGATGACGCTGAAATTATTGAGATACCGGAACCTGTCGAATTGTATGAAACGGATTGTCTCAGTGAACCCGAGGACAGTGAAGACGCCTCGCCTTACGATCCGCTTTCGGCAGTCTGCCTGAACGGCAGGCGTTCCGTTGAGGAACTGATGGAGACAGGTAACCTGTCGGATATTGACAGACTTCGCGGGATTGTTGTTTGTGAGGAACGTCCTTTGAATAAGAAGCGCGAATACGCAAACAGGCTTACCGAGCTTTTGGGAGGCACACTGCATATGCTTCCGCCCGTTCGCAGCGGCAATGATGTTTGGAAAATGCTGTTTGATGAGATTCCTTCGGTTTTTGTTGTCAGCGTTTCTCTTCCCGATATTGATGCGTTCGCGCTGATAAACACCCTTCGGCAGAGCAAGCTGTGCCGCAATGCACGTTTTTTTGTTTGTGCGCCTAAGATGACGAAATCACTTATCGGAATCAGCCGCAATGAAAAGATTGACGGACTGCTTTCATTTTCTGCCCCTGTCGAACAAACGGCCGCAGCTATAATCGAAAAATGTCTTGACTATGAGAAAAAGCGCGGCAAATCGGATCTTGAAGCACTTGAACAGGCAATAAATAACCCTGCGTTTTTCAGCGAGATGGACGAACAGAAGCGTCGATATGCAATGGTGACCGATTCCATATTGCTGCCGCTCGGGCTGCAAAACGAGCATCGCGGCACGGAATTTCTGCGGCTGCTTGTCTGTATGCGCATATTCGGAGTCGATGCGGATCTCAAACGCATGTATGAATACGTTGCAATGTATTATCATTCCACTCCGGCTGCGGTTGAAAGAGCAATTCGTTATTCCATCGAGTGTGCATGGGAGGGCGGGAATCTCTACATGCAATTTGAGCTTTTCGGCAACACAACGGATTCCGCAAAGGGTAAGCCGACAAATGCCGAATTCATCGCCACCGTCGTTCAGCACATTCGGAACAGACTGCGGCACGGCAGCGCGGCCCCGAAAGCATTTCCGATGTACGAACATGATGAGCAATGACTGAATTCTGCCTTTTTTTGCCGCAGAAATTCTCCATTGTTTTAACTTGAGTTAATGTTTTTTTAATGATTCTGCGTTATACTGTATGCAGGCGGATCGACGGAATCCGGTCCGCAAATTTCTGTCCGGAGGCAACGAAAAGTGCTTGAAATAAAAAAAGTTTCCAAACAATATAAAACCGGCGATCTTGTTCAGAACGCACTGAGCAGCGTGAGCCTTGAATTCCGCAGCAATGAGTTTGTTGCGGTTTTGGGTCCGAGCGGTTCGGGCAAAACAACTTTGCTCAACATCATCGGAGGGCTTGACCGCTATGACAGCGGCGACCTTGTTATCAACGGTGTTTCCACAAAACAATACACAAGCCGCGACTGGGATACTTACAGAAACCATACCGTAGGGTTCGTTTTTCAGAGTTACAATTTGATTCCGCACCAATCCGTGCTTTCAAACGTTGAGCTTGCACTGACACTTTCCGGCGTATCAAAGCAGGAGCGGCGCAGACGCGCATGTGAAGCGTTGGAACAAGTCGGGCTCAAAGGACAGGAGCATAAGCGACCGAACCAAATGTCCGGCGGACAGATGCAGCGCGTTGCCATTGCACGTGCGCTTGTTAATAACCCCGATATTTTACTTGCGGATGAGCCCACCGGTGCACTTGACAGCGAAACCGGAACCCAAGTTATGGAGCTGCTGAAAAAAGTCGCAAAAGACCGCCTTGTTATAATGGTTACACACAATGCCGAACTTGCGGAGCAGTATGCAACGCGAATTGTGAAGCTTCATGACGGGCAGATTTCGAGCGATACAAACCCCGTGAGCAATGACGAACGAACTTTGACGAAAGAAAAAGAACGCGGGGCGGGCAGCACTTTTGATAAAAAACAAAAGAAAAAACGGACTTCCATGTCCTTTTTTACCGCGCTCTCGCTGAGTTTAAACAACCTTTCAACGAAAAAGGGCAGGACTTTTTTGACCTCTTTTGCGGGTTCGATAGGCATTATCGGCATTGCATTGATTCTTGCGCTTTCAACCGGCATTCAGAACTATGTCAATGCAATCCAGAAAGATACTTTGACCTCCTACCCTATCACAGTCGAACGCGAACCGAACGATTTCATGAGTATGCTGACGGCAGCAAACGAAAAGACGGACGATGAAACGCTGAAAAACCGTGATGCGGATTCGGTTTACTCCGATCCTCGGCTCTACAAAATGCTGAACGCAACCGTTTCGGACGGAGACGAAGTAAATGACCTTGCATCGTTTAAAAAGTACATTGATTCGGAGCTTGATGCTTCAACCGCAAAGACAGATCTTCGAGAATATGTAAGCTCCGTGCGGTACGGCTACGGGCTTACCGTCAACGCGTATGTCATCGGCACGGACGGGAAATATCACAGCACGGATATGACCTCCGCATTGTTTGCCGATGATGAAACATCCGAAGGCGACAAGGGCGTCAGTATGATTAACATGATGACCTCCCGCATGGGAAACATGAATCTTTGGGACGAAATCCTTTCCGGAGCGGACGGCGCACTCGTTTCCGAGCTTGTTTTGAATCAATATGAGCTTGTTGCGGGCGAATGGCCGAAGAGTGCCAACGATATTGTGCTTGTTATTGATAAAAACAACGAAGTATCCGACGTTGCTTTCTATGCTCTCGGGCTTATGGACACCGCCGAAATCACAAGGATTTTTAACTCCGTTCTTAAAGGCGAGGAAATCGTGACGGATACACGCTCCGCAAAGTTTGAAGAGCTTATCGGCACCAAATTCAAGCTGATATTGAATTCAGATTATTACTCAAAATCGTATTCTACCGACGAAAACGGCGGTTCATGGAAATATATCGGCGATGACGCCGCCGCAATGGATCTTGTTATCAAAAACGGACTCGATCTGCGGCTTGCAGGTATTATTCGCCCGAACGACAACAAGGCTGCTTCAGTAAACGGAGTTTTCGGCTACACTTCCGCCCTTTCCGACTATATAATTCAGAAAACGAACGAAAGTGAAATTGTCCGCGAACAGAAATCCCCGGAAAACGTGAATCTTGATGTTTTAACCGGACTTCCTTTCACTTTGGACTCCGAAAACGAACTGTCGGCAGACAAAAAGGCGGAAGAAGTTACCGCTTATTTTGCATCCCTTACGGACATGCAGAAAACGGAAATCTATAAAAAAATCATTGCCGAACCAGAGCAGGCGGAGCTTGATGCAGTTGTTGAGGAATATATGGCAATGTATCCGACGCGTGAATCAATGGTTCAGCTTGCGGCGGCAACATACGGGTTTGATGTTGCCACTGCGGAGGAATATCTTTCCGACTATACGGACGAAGAGCTTCGGACTTTGATGCGTGAACAGCTTGTTTCTGCCGTAAAAAAGAAATATGCCGACAAAGCCGAAGCCGAAATCATGCAGATTATTTTCGAACATTCCGCACCGAACGATCTTTTCGGCACGGCCGGATATGCCGCAGTTGCGGATATTTTTGATAAAACAATTGCAAACGACACGAGTGTTGAAAAGCTTGCGGAATACTATGATAAATTCATGCCGTCAAAGGTTTCCGGAACAACGCTTGACGAAGCACTTGAAAAACTCGGTGCGGTTGATCCCGATTCGCCCAAAACCGTTAATTTGTATGCTGCAACATTTGAGGATAAGGAAGCTATCGCTGACAACATTGCGGAATACAACCGGAATGCGGACGAGGATAAGGCTATTGAGTACACCGATTATGTTGCGCTGCTTATGTCCGGAGTTACAACAATGATCGACGCCGTTTCGTACGGGCTTATCGCGTTTGTTGCAATCTCTCTGGTTGTATCCTCAATTATGATAGGCATAATTACCTATATCTCAGTGCTTGAACGCACGAAGGAAATCGGTATTCTGCGCTCCATCGGCGCATCAAAACGCGATATTTCATCCGTGTTCAATGCCGAAACGCTGATTATCGGTTTCTGTGCGGGTGCGATCGGAATAATTGCATCAATGCTGTTGTGCATCCCGCTGAACCTTATCGTTCGGTCGCTCACAGGCATCGACACGCTGACGGCCGTCCTTCCGTGGCGTGCCGGCATAATACTGGTTCTGATAAGCATGGTTTTGACACTTATTGCGGGCATCATACCCTCGCGAATTGCGGCGAAGAAGGATCCCGTTGCCGCGCTGAGATCGGAATGAAACAGCACTGTTTACTTTTCGCCTTTTGATTTAAAATAAAATAAAAATATCGCGGCTTCCGTAAACGAGACCGCGATATCTTTATTTTGTGCCGAGTTTTGTCATGCGGAATATGTATTCAGCATATCGTGATTATCCGCCGTTCGGATTATCACCGAACGTATTCTTATTCACCGAAATACCTGTTCAGAAGGCCTGCGAAAGCCTTGCCGTGACGGGCTTCGTCACGCGCCATTTCATGAACGGTGTCGTGAATTGCATCAAGGTTAAGAGCCTTTGCGCGCTTTGCCAGATCGGTCTTGCCCGCAGTTGCGCCGTTTTCGGCTTCGACACGCATTTGAAGGTTCTTCTTGGTGCTGGAAGTTACAACTTCGCCGAGAAGTTCGGCAAACTTTGCAGCATGCTCAGCCTCTTCATAGGCTGCTTTTTCCCAATAGAGACCGATTTCGGGATAACCTTCGCGGTGTGCAACCCTTGCCATTGCAAGGTACATACCGACTTCGGTGCATTCGCCTGCGAAATTTGCACGCAGATCCGCCATAATATCCTCGGGTGCGCCCTGTGCAACGCCGACGACATGCTCTGCCGCCCAGCTCATTGTTTCGGACTGCTCAATGAACTTTTCTGCGGGTGCACCGCAAACGGGACATACTTCGGGAGCGGAATCGCCCTCATGAACGTAACCACATACTGAACATACAAACTTTTTCATACTTTTATCCTCCAAAGATTTTTATTTTTTGCGGCACGCGCCGCCGGTCAGCATTTTATGCTCGTTTTTGATTATTCTCCCTTTTCCGCTTCTGTCTGCATTCGTTGCAGATATAGAAAAGGTTGAGTGTGTAGGAAACAATTTCTTCGCCGATTTTGCTGCTGAAATATGATTTCAGATCGCCCGGGTCACAGTCGGCAACCCTGCCGCATTCGATACACTGCATGTGTTCATGCGGACGAAGGGTCTTGTCGTATCTGTCCGGCTCACCGGCAACGGGAATGTGAAGAATCTCTCCGGCATCGACCATGAGTTTCAGATTCCGATAGACAGTTCCGAATGCAATGGACGGCATTTCGGCCTTTGCCCTTGCATAAATCATTTCGGCTGTCGGGTGATCGTCCGCCCGTTGTATGATGTTGTAAATCAACTGTCGCTGCCTCGTCATTCACGCCTCCTTAGGAATGATTCCTGTTATTATTATACCACCGATTTATGCCGTGTCAAGCATTAAATCTCATTTCTAAAAATATATTAAAAGCGCGGCCATCACGACCGCGCCGATGTTCGTTTTCGAAAATTCAATTTCGCAAGCTGTTGAAACGATTTGATTAATCTTGCGGAGTGTTCGGTTCGAATTCAAACCAGCGGACGAAAAACTCTCCGCAGCGATGCATTCCGCAGCTTTCGGCAGTGCGCACCGAAGGTATGTTTTCTTCCGCGCACTCCCATATTATTTCATTCCCACGTTCTCGTGCAGATTCAATTGCGGTGCGCAGCAGCGCCGATGCAATGCCGCGCCGTCGATATTCCGCTTTTGTATCCGCCCCGACTATGAAGCAGCCGTTGTATTCTCCGTTTGAAATTATGTTTCCGCAGATATTCTCGCCCTCAAGCGCAAAAAAGGCAAAACCATGTTTCAAAAAATCCGCAAAGCTTTTGTAGCTTTCCAAAATTTCGGGAAGATAAGCCCCTGCAAACTCGGCATTCTCACGCAAGAAGCTTTCCGAGGCACGCCGAATGCGCATCGGCCGCCCCTCCGCCGCATGAATGAACGGCATTTCCGCCGCGCTGTATTCTTCTGCCGTGCGATAAACAAGCTGTTTCTGTTCGAACAGCTCTTTGTCGAAAAAAACAACGCGCATCATATCCGAAAGCTCTTCCGTGTCGGCGGAATATGCAAATTCACTCAGTTCGAATTCATCTTTTGCCAACGGAAATACTTTGTTCTCAAAAAACAGACGGAAAGCGGCATATTCCTCCGCCGTTTGCAGCGGAGTTCCCATTATCTGGAATCCGCCCAAAAGATAACTGTACACAACCGCAAGCCGCGGTGCCGTCGGATCATCAGTCCAAACAAGTCCCCGCGTATTTCCGTTCAAAATGCTGAGATAGTGTATGCTGCTCTTTTCACATTTAAGTTTTTCGGCAAGTTTTGCGCCGCGCTTCGGCTCCTGCCGCATGTTTAATGCATTCAATCCGTTCATAGTTCGTATCTTTTTCCGCTTTCCGCTGCGGGTTTGTTATTCTGTCAAAGCATATCCTGCGGGTTGACTTCAATGCCGCGATAGCATTCATCCGCGCAGCCATCGCTGAAAGCGTATATTGCATTGATTGCTGCTGCCGTATTTGCGGTGCGAACCAGCTTAATTATAACCGCATAGCGGAACAGCCCCTCCCTGCGGCGAATCGGCGCGGCACCCGCGAGTGCGAAAACAAGCTCATTTTCCGCGTTTGCGGGTTTTAATGCAGTTAAAATGGTTTTTGTCACGCCGTTTGCAAACCTTTCCGCCGCATCCGCCGCCGCGTTTTCATCGGCACAGGCGAATTGCGCCCGCACAAATACCGCAAACGGAGGGAACAGCGTCCGCAGTCGGTCTCCGATTTCGAGATTATAGAATGTTTTATAATCATGCTTCGTGCAGAGCCGTATTGCGCGGTGTCCCGGCGCATTGGTTTGAATCACGACGCGCCCCTCTTTATCGGCGCGGCCGGCACGACCCGCGACCTGGGTCAAAAGCTGAAACGTACGTTCGCTGCTGCGGAAATCCGAATGGAAAAGTGTTGAATCAGCAAACACGACGCCGACAAGCGTCACATTCGGAATATCAAGCCCCTTTGCCACCATTTGCGTGCCGATAAGCACATCAGCCTCGCGCCGCGTGAATGCATCAAGTATATCCCGATGTGCGGTTTTGCCGCTTGTTGTGTCCATATCCATTCTCAAACAGCGCACATTCGGAAACACAAGTTTCAGCTGTTCCTCAACCTGCTGAGTTCCGATTCCCGTGTATTTGATGTACTCCCTGCCGCAAGACGGACAGGTTTTCGGCATTTTATAATTCGCCCCACAATAGTGGCAGCGGAGTGACTCATCAAACCTGTGATAGGTCAATGCAACGTCGCAGTTCGGGCAGGTGAACACAAATCCGCACGCGCGGCATTCGGCATGGGATGAATACCCGCGCCTGTTGAGAAACAGAATCGCCTGTTCGTGCTTTTCAAGGCATTCTTTCAGCCGTTTTATCATCAAGCTTGAAAAAATGCTGTTGTTCCCGCCCAAAAACTCCTCACGCATGTCAACAACATCAACTTTCGGCATCGGAACGCCGTTTATTCTGTTCGGCATCTCAAGCAGTATGTATCTGCCCCGCTTTGCACGATAATATGTTGTGAGCGACGGAGTCGCACTGCCGAGAACAAGTTTTGCACCGCAGAGTTTGACCCGACGCAGCGCAACCTCGGCAGCGGAATACTTTGGAGTAATTTCGGAGTAGTAGCTCGGCTCATGTTCTTCATCAATTATGATAATACGCAGATTTTCCACCGGCGCAAACACTGCCGACCTTGCGCCGACAACGACCCTTGCCTTGCCGAAGCGTATCCGCCGCCATTCGTCAAAACGTTCACCGTCGCTCAAATGACTGTGCAGAACGGCAACATTGTTTCCGAATCTGCTCCTGAATCTGTCCGTTGTCTGCGGTGTCAGAGATATTTCCGGGACAAGAACAATTGCGCCGCCGCCGTTTTCAAGCACGTTCGCAATTGCCTGCATATAAACTTCGGTCTTTCCGCTCCCCGTGACACCGTGAAGAAGCAGACAGCTTCCGGCATCGGCGGATTTGATTTTTTCAAGTGCGTTTTGCTGCGCCGGAAGAAGCGGCAGCGGCTCCGTTAACTGAATATCTCTGTTTGCAAAAGGATTTCGATAGGTTTCGCGCCCTTGTTCAACAAGAATGCCCTTTTTAACAAGTGCGGCAACAGCTGCGCCCGCACCGGACACGAACGCATTTATATCGCTTGCGGAAAGCTCCGCTCTGCCCGATAAAAGCAGAGAAAAAACTTCAAACTGCTTCGGCGCGCGCGGCGTTCCGTCTTTTTTCAGCATTGAAGCACGCACTGCTTCAATGTCGAGATCGTCCGCAATGTGCAGAGTGCGCACTTTTTTTTCTTTAACTTTTGAACCGCGCAGCGCGGCGGGGATCATGACCCGAAGTGCATCGGCGGTTGTGCAATGGTACGCTTTGCACATCCAATCCGCAAGCTTGAGCTGATCGGGCAGCAGCGCCGAGTACGGCTCAATCGTTCGCACTATGGATTTAAGCTCACGCTCCGTTCCCGGTTCATCGACAAGTTCAAGCACAAAGCCCTCAATCGGTCGGTTCCCCCGCCCGAACGGAACGATAACGCGCTGCCCTTCGCACAGACTGATTTCTTCCGGAACGGCATAAGTAAACAGCCTGTTTACATTGGCATTTGAAATATCAACTATTACCCTTGCAAACATGCTGTTCACCCCCGCCTTTCGGCGCATAACATATAAAGCTTGATTTGAATGTTCCGCAGTTACGGATTATTTTTCGGAAGTCTGATAGTATTCGGCAGGATACCTGACGCAGAGCTCGCCGTTGTACAGTTCGTCAACAGCCTTTGCAACAGGCTTTTTGTCGGATGATTCTTCCTTTGAAACAAGCAGCTGCCTTGCACGCTTTGCAACGGCTGTTACAAGCATATAGCGACAGCCCGCGATGTTTTCCAGTTCAACAACCGGCGGATGGTTCATTTGGTGACTCATTATGTTACCTCCAACAGTAAGTATTCAATAAATTTAACGCTCAATTTAAAACTATTATACGATTATCATGCGGCCCGCCCTCCGCAGCACCGTTCGTCACTCGGAGAAAGTTTCGCCGAGCAGCGCGGGCAAAAGCTCGCGGTTATATTCGGGAGTGCATCCGACGGCATTGAGTATGCATTCGATATTTTGAACGGCCGACTCAATTTCATCGTTCACAACAACATAGTCGTATTTCGGAATGTATTCAAGTTCCGTTCTTGCCTCTTCAAACCTTCGGGCAACCGCTTCGGGAGTCTCCGTCCCTCTGCCCACAAGCCGCCTGTGCAGCTCCGCCAGTGAAGGGGGCGCAATGAAAATCGTTATTGCGTCGGGGCAATTGTTTTTAACGTGCATTGCACCTTTGACATCGATATCAAGCAAAACGCTTATGCCTTCGCTGCGCTTTGATTCAACGTAGCTTCTCGGCGTGCCGTAGTAATTTTTGCCGAACACACGCATATACTCAAGGAATTCTCCCTGTTCTATCATTGTATCGAATTCCTCGGTTGTTTTATAAAAATAATTCACGCCTTCCGCCTCACCCTCACGCATTGCGCGGGTCGTTGCGGAAACGGAGAAGCAGATGTTGTCGTGTTTTTCAAGCAATCTGTTTGCAACAGTGCCTTTGCCGACGCCGGACGGGCCGGAAATGACGATCAGCATGCCGCGTTTTTTCATCATAGTGTTTGTACCCTCTTTATTTCTTTTGATGCCCTTGTGCAAACCGCACACAGCACTGCTGCCGAATTGCGGAACGAATGCCGAAACTCGGTTTTAGGTTTATTCAAAGTTCTGCACCTGTTCGCGCATCTTCTCAAGCTCGGCTTTGCCGTCGATAACAAGAGCCGCAATTGTTTTATCGTTCGCTTTTGAACCGATGGTGTTGAACTCGCGATTCATCTCCTGGACGATGAAATCCAGTTTTCTGCCGATAGAACCACTGTTTTCAAGCAGTTCGCCTGCCGCGGCAATATGGCTCGAAAGACGGACAAGCTCCTCATCGATGCTGACTTTATCCGCGAATAATGCAATTTCCGTTGCAAGGCGCGCCCTGTCGATTTCCGTTTCGGAGAGCAGACTTTCAATGCGTTCGTTAAGCTTTTTTCGCTGTTCTTCAACGACAAGCGGGGCGCGCTCCGAGATTTTTTCGCGAATATCCGCAATCACGCCGAGTCGTGTTTTCACGTCGGATGAAAGCCTTTCACCCTCGCGCATACGCATTGCGATAAGCTCGTTTGCGGCGCGGGTCAAGGCATCTTTCATCAGTTCCGCAAGCGCGGGCCTGTCGTCGTCGGCCTCGGTCACGGAAACGATGTCCGTAAGCCTCAGCGCACGCGACAGTGTCAGATCGTTTTCAATGCCGAGTTCCTCCGCCGCCTGCCGGGCGGCGGTCATATATGCCGAGAGCATCGGCATGTTTATTTCAACTTTTTTTGAATCGTTCCGCGTGTTGCGGTAATTGGCAAAAATGTCAACATGGCCGCGCGCAAGCATCGTGCCGAGCGTGTTCCGCGCCGTGTCCTCAAGGAAGGCAAGCGAGCGCGGCATTCTGAGCGCAAGATCCAAAAAGCGATGATTGACCGATTTCAGTTCAATCGACAATTCGCGGCCGTCTTTTGAAACGACCGCATGACCGAACCCTGTCATGCTTCGTGCCACTTTTGTACCTCCGAAATGCGGAGCAATACCTGCTCCAAATCAATTTATTATACCACAGAAACGCAGATGTGAAAAGAGCCGAAATCGGTATATTCATTCAAAACGGGTTTTAAATTTGAAACAGCTTTCAAACGTAAATATCAACTTCGTCAGGAGCGATATTTTTTCTTGACATTCTGCGGGCAGATGCTAAAATACAATATGCGGCAGAGAATTGGCATTCATCGTTTTCCGCCGCAAAGCAAAACTCAGGAGGAACATATGAAAACTCGTAAACTGACGGCTGTTCTGCTCGCGCTCATCATGGCGTTTGCAGTTCTTCCCGCTGCCGCTTTTGCGGAAAGCATCGAAGGCATTGCAGGCGAAGCAGCAGCAATGCGCAAACTCGACAACGCTTGGGCGGCACTCGATGCAGCCGAAGCAGACGCTCTTGCTCAAGGCATGAGCCGCACCGAGGTCATCAATGCGGTTTACACCGCTGCACTGAACCTCAACACCGTTGATAAGGACAGCTTCTCCGACTTCACGAAGGACGGCTTCTACTTCACCGTTGACGGCATGTATTGTGCATACAACTACAGACTCCGCAACGAACTCAACACCGACTGCGCACCCGTTAAGGAAGGCGTTGTTCTTTCAAAGGGCAGCGGAAAAACCGAAAACCTCAAAGACGCCGAATCCGCCGACGTATTTCTGATTGCACCTTACTACGGTCACGACAGCAGCTTCACCGATCAGTACAAGCGTGAAGCGCAGTCCGTCGCGGACGCAACCGGCGGCGACTACCTGCTTATCCAGAGCACGGCAGCGACCGGTCCCGCAATCGCAGAAAATTTCCCGAATAAAGGCGTTGTATTTTTTGACAGTCACGGCACCCAGGACGGCACGTCATCCTATCTCTGCCTGACAACAAGTTCCGGCATCACTCAGGAAGATTACAACAACGGCTGGGCGGTTTATGCCGGCAGCGCAGCTTTCATTGACGGCCGTTATATTGAACACCATACCCCTGCACCCCTTTCAAACTGTCTCGTTTGGATGGCAATTTGCGAAGGCATGGCACGCCAGGGTGAGGGCACCACCGGTGCAGCACTGCTTCGCGCGGGTGCAGGCGTTGTTTACGGCTATTCTCAGAGCGTCACTTTCGCAGGCGATTATGTATACGAAGAGACTTTCTGGAACCTTATGAAGGATTTTGAAAACCCCGCCACCGTTGCGGAAGCCTTTGCTCAAATGGTTGAAGAACACGGCATATGCGACCCTTACGGCAATGCATACCCTATTGTTATGAGTGATGTTGACGCTTTCCCCGCAAATGCCGACAGTGCGCAGACCGTAAACAGCACATGGAAACTCTGGGGCAGCTTCCCCCTTGTTGATCTTGCCGGATTCAGCCTTGACATCACAAGCGCGGATATTAAAATGGCGCAAACCGTGAACGTCAATATGTCCCTTGTTCCCGAAAATGCAAATAACTTTGTCACAACATGGACGAGTGCGGACGAGTCTGTTGCGATCGTTGAACCTTATGCAGGCAGCAGAGGCAGAGCCGTCATCACCGGTATGGGTCGCGGCGAAACCGAAATCACCTGCTCCGTCAGCGTGAACGGCAGCATTATCGGAACCGAAACGGTTTCCGTTTCCGTAACTCCCGATGAAACCCTTGCCGAAGCTGTCAACGTTGAAGGCGGCAGTCTTGAATTCGGCACGAGCGCGGAATACAGCTTCGTTCCCGTTGCCGAGGGAGACCGACTGATTGCAAAGACCAACAATGCCGGCATGGGCAATACCACCGCCGTGCTGCTCACAACCATCCGCATGGCGGAAGGCGACACGCTTTCGTTTGACTATTTCTACAGCAGCGAAACCGATTACGACTACTATTACTTCAAAGTTAACGACGTTGAATACCAGAAATATGCCGACACGAATATGACCGGATTCAGCAGCTATACCTTCACCGCACCCGAAGCGGGGCTGTATCACTTTGAATGGAGCTACGTTAAGGACGAACTGACCGACGGCGGCAGCGACTGCGTCAAGCTCGACAACGTTGCATTCTCCGGCACGATTGAACCTCCCGCACCCGAGCTCAACGAGGTTGCTTTCACCATCTCCGCTGACGGCGTTCGTTTCGGCGATGTCGCAACGGTTTCCGTTGACTGCGCACCCGTGACCGCGCCTCAGATCGCACATCGCGGCAGGATTGAAATCAACTTCCCCACTGCATTCGTTGCCGGAGGTTTGGGTATTTATGCTGAACTTATACCCGGCGAACTCCTTGAGCGCATTGAAGCTGCCGGCGGCACCTACACTCTCGGAATCAATGAGCTTGAGCCCATTGAAAGCACGGGCCACGGTCGATACCCCGAAAGCATCTTTGTTGAATTCGAATGCGCAGCAGGCGTTGAAATGAGCGGCAATCTGTTCAACTATACCGCAACCGTCAGCAATACTTTCGGAAGCGAGACTTTCCCGTTTGAAGTTGAACTCACGATTTACAGCAGCAGCTTGACCTATATTGAAAACGACAAAAACTATGAGGTTCCCGTTTCCGTGAACAACTCCGTTTTCGAAGTTGCGCCCCGCCTTGGCGATGTCAACCTTGACGGCAGCGTTACCATTGCGGACGCACTCGAAGTAATGCGTCATGCAATCGAAGTGCTTACCCTTGAAGGTGCATCTCTTGAAGCAGCCGATGTGAACGGCGACGGCGTCATCGGCCTTCCCGATGCAATTCTTATTGCAAGGCGTGCAATGGGACTGTAACAGTCAACACAGCAATGAATGAATTGAATTTAAAATGATGCGGCGCAACGCGGCTGCATTTGTTATACGTCTGCCGGGCAGCATTTTCCGGCGGACGTATTTTATTTTGTCTCTATTCTGATTTTTTCCTGCGCGCTATAATGTTAAGCCCGGTTTCCCTTCGGCTTTTCCGTCCGGGCGTATTCCTTCATCTTTCCGTCTCATTGTATTGACATTTCAAATATTGACATTTCAACCGAAGATGATATAATAAACCTTGCTGAGACAACCGGCTTGTTCGGTTGTCCCGCGCACAGTTTTTCAGGAGGAAAAGAAATGAAAACCCGCAAATTTCTGGCACTTGCGCTTGCGCTCATCATGGCTTTCGCAATGATTCCCGTTGCTTCTCTTGCAGAGAATGTTGACGGTCTCGTTAAC
>ERZ1031278.12-NODE-12-length-85241-cov-122.309100_pt1 | contig 85241 bp, 109 predicted proteins | sample MGYA00518738_ERZ1031278 | MGnify/ENA primary metagenome ERZ1031278 (study PRJEB33719, sample SAMN04261329) | wastewater metagenome | biome: periurban shantytown; feature: human; material: feces | host: Homo sapiens | place: Peru: Lima | collected 2012-07-26 ...
CGTCTTCTTCGTCATCGTCATCAGAGTCCTCATCGTCGTCGTCAGATTCTTCCTCCTCTTCTTCGTCATCGTCTTCCTCTGAACCAAAGAGTTCTTCAGCTTCCTCCTTCGTAAGTTTGATAGGGGCAGGGATAATTACTACTGAACCATCTTCGTAAGTGATGATGATTGCACCATTGATTTCTTTTCTGGAAACTTCTTTCAGTTCCACTTCTTTTTTCTTCTTAGCCATTTTCGTAATGTTTAAGTTGGTTAATTAATAAATTTATATCACTCTGTTATAAGTTTCTTCGTTAGCTTAAGAAAACCCTCTAATTGAGCATGTGCATCATTATATTGTTTAATGCTATCAAGAGTTGTCTTTAATTCTTCTTGAGACTCAATAGTTACCGTTTCGGTATTAACTACTTGGTCAACCTGATTATAGGTAAGTATCTTAAAAGTCTTACCCATAAAAGGATTTAGTGGTTTATGTGTAACCAGGTTTGTTTTTGATAATTTATCATTCATTGCTGTATTGAATTTTAGTTATTCCAGGAATACCAACCTTTCCGAATACTTCGGTATAAAATTTGTATTTCCCTTTTTGCATTATTTTATAGTTATCGGCTAATCTAACTGGGTATACCCAATATTGATTTTCTATCATCCGATTGGTCATTATGTAAGCATAAGCCTTTCGGATTTTGATATTCTCTAAAGGAACAAAACATTGAAATAGAAGAGACTTCTTAATATGCCTTTCTTTGGGTAAATATCCCATAAACCTAATAGATGCCTCATCGAATATTTCAATCATATCCCTTTGTGCTTTGATAAATAGTACTTTCTGTATTGGGATATTCATTTTCTTTCTCAGATATAAAGCCAATGAACTTACCAACGGTGGGTACTGTAGGAATAATAGGTTGAATTTAACCTTCTCCTCTTGACTCAGCCTCTCGTAAATCCTGTAAGATAGAAGAATAGATTTGTAATCTCTTCTGCTTCGTATAGGCGGGAGATATGCCTTGCCGTTGTCCATAGAGTTTGATTGAGTATCTTTCATCGAATGCCTTTTTTCCTTTTGACTTAAAGACCCGGTGCATTTGAACCATAAATCTTCTTCGTCTGTGTTTATCAATCTTATATTCATCGGGTATTATGAATTTCTTTGCCTTAACGAATTTACCCTTAAACCAGAATTTAGTAGCTCCCCTTTTTAAGAGTTTACCATTCATATCGGATAATTCTCTAATACCTTGTTGCAAGAGTTTCCTTCCAGATATAATATGAATATATTGTAGGACATCTACTCCATATAGATAAACCAGGGTAACTTTTACGTGGTGTCTAGTAAAATATGGAATACCCGTTAGATGTTTCCGATATAATTTCTTCTCGGTGATAATCTTATTGGTTGTATCTGGTCGCCATGTCCATATATAATATCTATCTGGAAGAATTGGTCCAATATTACTTTCCTTTAGCTTTACCATTGATATTCCTCTTTGCCATTCTATACCAAAGATTAATAGATTTCTCGTTTGCTTCAGGGAACTTCTTTTTCATCCTTCGAATAATTCTATCGATATCAAATCCCTTTGCAGTTAATTCCCATACATAGGATTTCTTAGTACCCTTGATGAGATTAAATTCATCCCTTTCTCTTGGGGGCTTTTTCTCTCTTGGTTTCTTTATCCCGGGAACCCGTTTAGTTCTTCTTTGCCCGTTTTCCCCTTCTTCTCCGAGAAACCCAAGCCTTAATCGTGAATTCCTTAGTGGGTCATCTTTTGAATAACCAATCGTTTCCAATTGTTTATCCATCCAATCATCATACTTATCAATTAGGGATTTATCTGGTCTCTCTTCTGAACTTTGAATGTAATGTAATAAATCAAATACTCCAGCAGAGCAGGCATCTGGAAAAGGCATACCCAATATAATGGCTTTCCTTTTCAAATCCTTGTAAGTCATGTTTCTCCCGGATGCTCCGAGAAAATTGGATTTCTCTTTGGATGGAGCTTTCAGGTCTTTTCTTTTCTTTTTTGCCATATCTATAATATTTTTAAGTATTCATTAAATTGTATGCAAATATAAGAATAATATTTTATATAAAAATACTTTCTTACTTATTTTTATAAAAATCCGAGGTTTTTGCTCGTTCTACGGCAGTGGACTTAGGTTTCTTCGGTTTTTTATGTGTGTGGATATTATAGGCCATATCCAACTTCTTGATATTGAATTCTATGTTATTCACAGAATTATAGTTCAATGCTTTTTCCACACAGCATCTGTACTCAGGCCAGAATTTTTGTCCCAGTTTTACAGACTCGGTTTTAATCATAAATTTAGATACCATGAAACCAAAGGTATCAGCATCATCCCTGGTTTCGAACACATACATATAAAATCTACTAAATTCATCGATTACCTCTTGCAATGGTCTTACTGGCAATAATAAGTAACCATCAGTGTATAGCTCTTCTGATATTAAGGCTACCCAATATTTCTTTTTGCCTGGTTTTACCTTATATCTAAACCTTTCTCTGAGTTTAGTGTGCATCCAATCTGGTACCCTATTGAGTAGATATTTGATGTATATCTTATCTTTTTTATTCGAACGTCTTTTAAACGCAGAAGGCTGTTGTAGCATTCTTGGTAGTATTCTAAAATTATTCCATCTATCAAACTCAAGAATTAATCTTAGAGTATCCTTATCCCATTCGTCTTCTGACTCCTTCAACCTCTTCATATTCCTCTCAATGTTCTTGGTATTTACCTTCGGGAGTAATTGAGCAGAGTCTCCAGTATATAGGCTTGCTTCTTTCCTTTTTAACCGTTTCTCTAAACATCCTTCCATGTAATCTTGAAAGTTTCTTTCACAAGGACAGTCTGGTCGAAAGATAGAAGTGTGTTTCTCAAAAAAATCCGAGAACAGCCTAAAGAATTTCTCTGACCTTTCTCGGATTTCAATATACTTGTAATGAGACAACTTTAAAATTTCACCAGCTTCCCATGAAGACTTACTTTCTGATAGTTGAAGGAATAAAGATTGTTGTTCTTTGTCTATTAAACAACTCCATGCTTTCTTTTGAGCTTCATTCATAACACTATCGTCTAAAGTTAATTAAATTATCTATCGCTTCACTGGTAATCTGATTTGGGTCAAAATCTCCCTGATTAGCATAAAGCTTATCTGGGTCATGGTTATAATAAACACTGTAGATTACATTATCGAAAGGCAACCATACTTCCATTCTTCCCATTTCAGGGTATATAAGAACTTTTACTCTTTTACAAAGATGGTCAACCTCTAATACTGTAGCATCTACTCCCTCATAAGGATAACCCCGTAATACTAAGTAATCTCCAGGCTTTACTTTGACTAAATCTTCAACTGAAAATCTTTTGTTCTCTTTAGAGAGTCTTCTAAATCTCCTTACTTCCTTTCTACTTGCAGTAGCCACCAATGAAAAATCATCAAAGTCTTCACCATTATCGATTCTAACTTTCTTTTTCCTTTGGTGCATTGTCTCTGTATTTCTCAACCATGTTCTGATACCAGATATATTTCTTCGTAACTTGTTGAGAAATGGTCTAGAGAATGCAAGTTCGGTGGGCATCTTCATAAAACCATAATTGAATAATACTGGTACTTCTTCAAATATCATCTTACCTTTTATGGTTTTCTTCAATACACTTACTGTAGGGATAATCGCCTTAAGTTGGTCATACCCCTTTTCCTTGAGTTCTTGATTAATCCTATCGGAGTACTTTCTTTCGATATAAAAGATGCAATACGAATATGGGGTACGTTTCTTCATGGCTTAGGAGTTTTTAAGAATTAATTTTGCTTGCTTATGGATTAACTTATAGGGAGTTCTTAATACTTCACTAGCCATAAATACCATAAGAGTATTTCCGGGCACCTGTATATACATTACCCTATCAACGTATTGGGCAATTAAATCTCCCAACTTGATACCTACAACGAAAAAGAATTCCTCTGCAGGCATAGAGTTATATCTCATACAAAGGATAGGTACTTTATTACCTCTCTTTGCATCCTTAGAAGCTTGTTCCCAGAATTTGAGTATATCACACCCTTTGTTACCAAGCAGTATATGTTCAAACTTAATCTCTTTGTAATTTTTACACTCAACGGATATCTTACATCTATGAGCATGTCTTTCATCGGTACAGGTAAGGTCTGAAGTAGAATCCTTATTCGAATGCCAAGCTCCCGAGCCTGCCCGATTTCTTTCAAACTTAAACCCGGTCCACTTAGTGAACCAGGCTCCTATTTTTCTTTCGAATTTGTTTCCTTTCTTCTTACTATTCATGGTGTATTGTATTTTATATACCATTATAGCCTCAACTACTACCGAAAAAATTCTTAACTATAACTTCTAGTTTCTCAATAGGCACTTCGAAAGATACATTTTGGTAAGACCTCTTTCTTATTAAAATAACTCTCAACTTTTTAATACCTCTATTCCGAGTGCTCCTACCATCTCTAGCCATTTGTTCCATATTTTCTTTATGTGTACCCCAATAGAGATTTTTATAATAATCATGGATTGAATTATTATCTATATGGCAAACTTCGGGTTTATTTCCTGGATTAGGTATCCAAGCCATTGCCACTAATCTATATCTATATACTTTAATACGATGATTATTTGAGTTATATAACCAACAGTAATACCTATTAAACTTACGGTTTAAATAACATTTTATAATCTTACCATCTGAAATCCTAACTACTCTACCTCGTTTAGAAACTCTGTAATTAGGATAATCTATTAAGTTGCTACTTTTCATAATTTAAAGTAATTGGTACCTACTAAGGCCGTTGGTTTTTTCCACTTGCAGGATTTTGGTATTACCAAGAGGAAGTGAATCTAAGTGGGTTATCAAGAATAGAGTTTTCTCTTTGAATATGTGACGTATTAGTGAGGTAACTACTTCTACGTTATCTGAACTTAAAGATTCAAATACCTCATCGAGAAATGCTAAGTTAATACCCTTAGAAGCCGTAAGAGCTTCATTCATTGCAAATGCCATTGCAACATTACATAATTGTTTTTCTCCACCGCTAAGTTCATCATAATCAATTATTTGCCCATCCCTTTCAATAAGAGTAACAAATTCTTTTCTAGCAGTGCCCAAATCAATATTAAATTCAATCCTAAATCCCAATACCTCTGAATACTTATCAAGGCATTTATTTAAGAACTCAAGGGATGAATCAAATAGATAAGCCTTAATCCCATTATTACCCAATGGGTCATTAATTAACCAGTTATAATTCTCTAACTCTAACTCTTTATTGTGAAAGTCTTCATCAACCTTCCGTAAATTCTTCCTAATCTCCTTAAGTTTTTGTTTATACTTTGGAGACATAACCTTAAGCTTTTCTTGCTTGAGCTTAGCCAGGTCTTCGTCAATAGAAGCAATATCAGAAGCAATATCATCACAGTCTGATTTTAATTTCTTATACCTATCATTTACACTACTAAGTTCTTCCAACCTTTCTAATGCCTCCTGATACTCCTTATCGTATTTATCAAGGTCAGAGAACGCTTTATATATTGATTTGGCATCACGTAATGCACGTTTGTAGTGACCTTCTTCTAACTGTATTACTAATTCTTTAATTACTTTCTTAAGAGGTACATTTGATAAATTCTTGGCATCTTTTATCTTACCCCTCAAATCAAGGATTAGTTCATTTTGTTTTTTAATCTTTATCTGAAGCGAAGCATCTACTTCATCCTTGATTTGTTTTTGTTTTTCAATCAGTAACTTAGTTAGCTTTTCCCTATCCTGTTTTAGTTCTTTCCTCTCTTCCCTAATCTTTTGTTTGAATGATTTTTCTCTATCTCTCATATCGAAGTAAGCTTCCTTGTTAGCCTCTAATTCTTTCTTAAGCATTTGAGACTCATGCTCTACCTCATTTATTTGAGATATCAAGTTATTTTTATCTTGTAATGCAATGCCTTTAGCAAGGTTTAAGAACTCTAAATCAAATACTTCTTCGAATATCTTTTTCTTATCTGAATTAGACTCTTGTATAAGCCTCCTTATACCCTGGCCAAACATAATTGAATTCATAAACAGAGTATATGATAAACCTATTTCTCTGTTTATGGCCTCTTGTATTTTACCTTTCCCTTTTATATCAATGACATCACCATCCTTGATAAATATAAGTCGGTCTTTACCTTTAGCCCCATCATCAAGTACTTCCTCATACTTTTGACATCTTATTATCTTATAAGTATGTGAATCTTTCTGAAAGTATACTTGAACTCTGGTACCTTTGTAATCTTTAGGTCTTACTTGTTTCCAGGTATTTACCTCAGAAACTCCCTTTAGATTCTTCCCATATATTGCCCATACCAAAGCTGAAAGGATAGTGGATTTCCCTTTGCCATTCGGAGCTTTGATTAGTATGGTACATTGGGTATTCAATAACAAATGTAGGGATTCTATTGAACAGAATCCCTCTGCATCCATACTTAGAAATGTTAACATGACTCAGCCTTTTTAAGTGTTTCAATTAATAGATTAGTTTTAACCTCATCTTTAATACCTTTCTCTCTTAGGTATCTCTTTGCTAGAGACTTCTTAGAAAGTTGCTTAGTAATCTTATGTTTGTTATTAACTGGAGTACTAGCTTTTTGAGGGATTACCGTATAATAATTGCCATCATCATTAATATCCTCTTCCCTTTCTACATCTATGAACTTTGGGAAATTTTTCAAAGGTACAAACTTCAGAGACAAATCTTCATAGATTTTCCAATACCCCAATTCACATCCCCTATCGGTTCTCCTCTGATGGTTAGGGGCTCCAATCATATAAACCTTCTTTGATAGTCTTTGTGGTTTGTGTATATGCCCACATAATACTAAATCGAACTTATTGAGAACATTCACATTTAAGTTTTCTACGGAATCTATTTCCCTACCATCTGTATCTTTTGCACCAGGATAATCGGTGTGTAGTAAAAGAATATTCTTTTTACTTTTATCTAATTCTAACTTCTTTAAGTATTCACTTAGACCCACATTATTATCAATATAAGGAACCCCATATACCATAATATCTTTATGTGTAGAAGATAGTTGGGTTTTTTCATAATCTAATATCATGATACCATACTTCTCTACTTGATAAAGCCAGCTAAAGGGTTTAGTACCAACCTTACTTATTTTCTTAATATCATGATTTCCAGATATGGCATATATCCAAAATCCTTCGATTAGTTCATTATAACATATCTCTGCTAATTCTTGGTCCATTGTTTCGGCCTTATGAAATAAGTCTCCACAAAATAATGCAGGACAGTTAAACCTTCTACATAATTTCCGTATAATCGACAAAACCCTGAAACTATTCAGGGTCCTGTGATTGTTCTCATTAAACTTAGCCCATAGATTTATATGTAAATCTGAAAAGGCTATTGCTATTACTTCTTTCCCCATATCCTATCAATATGATACCATATCTGGTTTAGTCTAGTACAAAAATCAAGGTTCTCTACGCATACTGTTGGTATTTCCCAATTTGCAAGTAACTCACTCATGAGGGAAGATATTTGAACTTGAAAGAATCTGTTCATAATTCTCTTCTTATTATCTTCCATTGACCAATCCTTGTAGTTAGACAAATTTAATGGTAGAAATATTGCTAAATCGCATTGATTTTCCATCAGTTCCTGGCATTGACAAAAGAAATGCTCCATTTCACATTCTGGTATATTTCTTGATTGTTTATACCAGAAATAAGCCGCTAAATCTGCATAACTTCTATCAGTTACAAAGTTCTCTTTATCTTTGAATAGCTTGTTTCTCAGGTTTAACAATTGAAAATCGGATTTATACATTGCTTCGGAACCAAGTGATAACAATTCATTATGTGATATACCTTTAGTAGCTGGCAATAAATCTGACATACTGCCGGATATGAATGGTATATCATATTTCTTAGCTACAGCTTGTGCTAAAGTAGTTTTCCCTATACCAGAGGGACCCACAAACATAATTCTCTTACTCATGATGTAATGCTTTAAATGGTTTTATAAATTCATTTGTCAAAAATGATGCTAAAGAGTATTCGATACAAAGCTCTTTGAATTTCTCATACTTAAACTTCTTCTTTGACTTAATTGGTAACTTATCCAATGGATTATGTCTTACAAACCAGAAAAGGTCGATTAACTGTTCATTCCTTTTCCATATTTGAAGATATTCTTTGTTCTTACTCTGGGCAATAAACTTCTCAATTCTACCCTCATCAAGGATTTTCCTTGCTTTTACTGGGCCTATACCCGGGAACCCTGGTATATCATCGGAAGTATCTCCAACCATTGCAAGGTACTCTACCGTTTCATGAGAATGATAACCGAATAATTCTTTGCAGTTATCCATTCTTATCATCTCATCTTTTCTGGGATTATATATCCTCAGGTTATTTGATAGCAACTGGTTAAAGTCTTTATCCGATGATATAAGTATCATTTTCTCGGATTGGAATTTTTTAATTGCAAGGTATGCTAAGAAGTCATCTCCTTCATATACTGTAGATTTCTTTTTATCGAAGATATAATTAATTCTTAGCATACCCAGCATTTTCATTATAATTGCCTTTTGCTTTTGCAATGATTCGTAATCTACAGATATATTTTTTCTATGTCCCTTGTAATTGGGCAATAACTTCGTCCTTACTGGTGAATGACCATTATCGAATGAAATATAAACATCATCAGGTTCAAACCTTGTAAGATACATGTGTAGGGATTTGAAAAATCCAAATATTGCTCCACTTGGTTTACCATCCGTAGATTTAAGTTTTTCGAACTTGTGAAAACTTTGGTGAAGTAAATTACATCCATCAACCAATAATATTGTTTTCTTACTCATCGTCTTCCTCCTCCTCTTCTGAATCTGAATAGTTTTCATATTCTACACCATCGACTGGGAATAGATTTGTTTCTATTTTCTCCAGTTGTTTTTTAGTAGTACCTATGGTATTTACTCCAGCTTTCCGTAAAAGTTTTCTACGAAGTTCATCGTCTTCTTCCAGAAGCTTTTGGAATTTCTCTTCCCCTCTTGCAAGAGTTTTACCTTTCAATTTATACCCACCAGTAGTTTTTTCGATTACATCGGTATCTACCAATACATCTTCTAAAGCATAGCATCTATCAAATCCAACCTCATGGAATTTAGGGTTGAAATATACTGGGCATTTACTAATTGTAGGTCTAGGAGGAGCGACCTTATTTTTAATAAGTCTAATTGTGACAAGTTTTCCAGCTTTTCTTTCTTTCCCGTTTTGTTTGATTGTAACAGACCTTCCCGAATAGAAAGCAGCTCTGATTGAAGCATAGAATTTGAGTGCAGCACCTCCCGTAGTTGTTGTGTTATCTTTTCCAAATCCGACATTTAAAGCAGTTCTTAATTGGTTAATATAAATCTGAGATACTCCCAGTTTGTAGAATAATTCACTTCTGATACGAAAGTATTTATAAAGAGCCTTTGCTCTACCTCCCATCTCTGCCTTACCATCAACCATCTTAGCATCTATATTATCAGTACAGTCAGTAGCTGCAATGGAATCGATTACTAAGAGTATCGGTTCATTGTGAGTTAATTGAGAACGTAAATATATTGCTAAGTCTGCTACTACATCTGCAATATATTCAATACGTGTATCATTAACAATGGTTACTCTTGCGGGGTCTACCCCATTTATTTCAGCCCAAGAATTCATCCAGGATTGTTCAGCATCTACCCATATCACATGACCTCCAAGTTGTTGAGTAGCATAAGCAAAGTTATAAGCCACTAAAGATTTACCAGAGGATTCCTCTCCAGCAATCTCAACGATTTTACCATAAGGAATACCCTTACCGAATAAGTAGTTCAGAGCAAAGAAAGTAGATGGTATATATAAATCGGTATCAGTAACTTCTGAAGCTAATTTAATCATACTTCCATATTTCTTTGCCATCTCATTTGCTGTTGGTACTTTTAAACCAACCTTAGATTTCTTTGCCATAATGTAATGTCTTTAAACTAAAGAAGGTGATAACAGAACGAATCTAATTACCACCTTCGAATGAAACCATATTACTAACCCTTAAATATCCGATTTGTATTTTCTTTTCTTTTTCTTAGGTTCATCATCTTCCATGTAATGGTCTTTGTGAACTCCCTTTTTCTTTTTCTTCTTTGACTTATCGTCATCATCGTCATCCCCATGGTCTTCATTTAGATACTGTGAAAGCAAATCTTCCAACTCATCATAGGATTTGATTTGAGAACGAACTATCCCCTCAAGGTCAATTGTACCTTGATATTTCTTGTCCAACTTAGTTGGTTTGCAAGCACGAGCAGAATAAGTGGTATCTAGTTTACCAGACCCGGAACGAATTACCTTGATATCATATCCAGTTTTTGGATCTGTCATATCACCTGCCTCATCTTCATCAAGGTAAAGGTCAATGATATCCTGGTATACTGAGCGAGGAACTAAAACTCCCTTATCTTTGCCTTCGTAATCTACCTTACTACCCTTTTCATCTGAGTAAATGATACCACCGATAACATATCTTCTTCTTGGTACCAGGTTCTTGGCAAGTTCCTTGTCATCTTCATCCTTGGAGTTTTTCAATTCTTGATATTTCTCCATGAATGGGCAAGGTTCATCAAAAGTAGCCGGAGATATAACTCCTCCCAAATTGCCACCCAGGTAGAATTGAATAATTTCGATACCCAATTCTTGGTCATCACCCGGAGATTTAATTCTCATCCTCAGAGTTCCCTCTTTTGGATATACTAACCCACTACCATTTCCCTTGGATTCTAGCTGTTTCTTTCTAGCTAGCATCTTTTCTTTTGTAGAAAGTCCTTCTGATGAAACTTTCTTTTTCTTCTTGTCTTTTATCATAATGATTAGTTTTAATTATTCGGTTCTGAGTAAACTACTTCGTTCATACTCAATACGGTAAGAACGTTTTTCTCTAAAAGTTGTTTGAGAGCAGGAGATAGTTTGTCCGTTTCGAATTCAAGTTCTTTACCTGCATACAAACCATAGGTAACTATTCTACCTACAGCAACCAATTCTCGGTAGGTTTTGTATTCTTCAGTAATTTCTCCACTCTTTACTACAACCCCTTTACGAGGAACTCCCTCTTTTACTTGTTCAGGGATAATCAAACCAGATTTAGTTTGGTTTACCTCCTTGGGAGATAAAATAAGTACCCGGTTTTCTGTTGGGCATCCGGGTAATTCTTGATTAAATTTCTCAGCTACAAGAGATGAGATAAATGTCATTGAATAATTCATATTCTAATACTGTTTTTAAAAGTTAGTAATTATTTATAGTTCAATGGGTTAACCCTTTCTTAGATTCGCATTAATAGTTCTTAATATATTCTCCCGACTCTCATAAGCTTTACATATAGCTATGAACTTGTTTGCTTTTTCTACAGCTTTTAAGTATCTCTCATAAATGGAAGAATACTTCTTGTTAAGATTTGCCTTATGAGAAACATATTCGTTATTCCACCTTTCATTGGCATCCTTATAATATACCCAAGCATTGGAATAGGCTTCATCCTTTTCCCTTGCTAGTAAATCTCTTTCCTTTATATACTTATCTCTAAGAGAACAAAGAATATAATAACTAGAAGGAGATTCTCGTAGCTGAGAATTAATGATATTCTCATTGATAGACAATTCTTTTTGAATATCAATTTCTAGGGTCCTACCCTCAAATTTAACCTTTAGTTTTTTTAGCTCCGTCTTCATAAACTTCTAATAGGTTTTTAAAGTCTTCCTTACTAAATTCGCCTTTACTTATAGCATTAGATACTTGAGCAAAAGCCATTTGATAAGCTAAACTCATACCAGGCAATCTAAGAAGAGATTTATAGGGACTAATCTTATCTACTAAAGCTCTTAATCGTAAGTCGCATAAGTTATCAGTTCCCCCTCTATCTAATAATACTAAGAAAGCTGCCCAATAAATATGAGTAGCATCTTCATAGGCAAGTTTCCCATCCTCATCAGTGGCCATTACTTTAAAAGCCATATCTTCTAATGTAGTAAGATTAGTCTGTAATTGATGTAGTTGGGTCTTTACTCGATTGAATAACATCTTTTCTTGTCCACTTACCTTTAAATTCGTAGCATCCAGGTATTTAAACAGATTCTCAATAGAATAACCCAAACATCCTGCAATCATATAGGTAAGGGCAGTTAATTTACTTGCATTCTGATATTCTTCATTTGTTGCCATGGTTTCTTAAATTTATTTTATTTATGTGGACATAGTATCCTCTCTTTTCATTTCTGTAGATGTAGATACTGAATCAGAATGCCTTATATTGGTTTTACAAGATGGGCATTGTAATATCCTAAAAACGCTTGAATTACTCTTATCGTAAACTCTGAAAGTTTCACTGACATCGTATTCAAATTCACAATCACAGCATGGGCATTTAGCTCTCCATACTGTGGGTCCGTTCAAAATCTTTTTCATATTGCTTCATTTGTTTGTTAAAACGTTTCTTATACTCTGAAATAGGTATGTGTTTATATTTCTTATGTTCTTCCATATATTCTTCTACTGAGAAATCAGGTTCTAACATTTTCTTATAATCATAACCCGGAATAAAAGGTAACTCTTCTGCCATTGACCTACCAATAACAAACTCCATGTCCATTGTGACATCATCTATCTGAAAGCCGAAGTATGGCTTAGTTAATGGGTTCCTATAAATTTGCCACATCTCATATATACTCCAAATATTAATATTCTCTGGTTTAGTAATCTGATAATTAGCATCATGTACCAAACATACAGACTTAGTAGAGGGTAATTTACCTTGTCTCATTAAGTAGTATATTAGAATACTTCCAAATAAACACATATCAGATGCTGCTGATTGACATGGGAAATTTAATGCTAATCTCAAAGCATAAGCTTCTTCTCCCTTATCATTTGAATATATTTGGGGTAATCTTCTTTTCCTCCCAAATAATGATACCAGATGCCCATTCTTTCTAAGGAATTTCTCTTGTTTCTTCAAGAATGTCTTCAACTTGGGGTGTTGACCAAAGAATATGTCCATTTCCTTTTGGGCTTCTTCTGGTGTAACTATAATACCAGATTTTGGGTCAGATAGTTTTACTGCTAGTAATTTTGCACCAATTCCATAAATAAGTCCAAAAGCAATTTGTTTAGCTTGCTTTCTTCTCACCTTCCATATCTTATGTTCTGGATGATTTTCATCCTCATATATCTTAAGAGCTTCTTCATAGGGTATATGATATTTAGTAGCAGCAATTGCTAAGTGAGGGTCCTGACCAGAGTTAAAAGCATTAAGATAAGTTTCATCTCCAGATAGATGAGCCATAATTCTTAATTCTGCCTGGCTAAAATCACTAGCAATATATAAGGTTCCTTTAGGAGCTTTTAATTGTAATTTAATATTGGGGTCTACGGATGTCTTGGGGATTTGTTGAGCATTGGGTTCTGCAGAGGATAATCTTCCACTTGTAGTCCCATGAATAAGAAATCTTCCATGTAATCTATCGTCATCTTGAACTTTTTCATTCCAACCCTCTATATAGGTTTTATACATCTTCTCTAAACCTCGTAATTCAAGAAGCCTATCAAGGAAAATTGCCTTAGGTGAATCGGGTTTTTTAACGGTTAACCTTAGATTAGTAAGAGTCTCTTCATCTGTACTTGGTTTACCGGATTCATTATTCTTAATTACCTCAAAATGAAAACCTTCTTCCGAATACATCAATGCAGGTAAATCAACTGAACTACCCAAATTGATAGGTCTTATTAATTCTTGTTCCTTTTTAGTTGTGAATATACCTGCCTTAATATTTGAAATTTTCTGTTCCCTTGATGCAATCTTACGTTTATCCTTTGGGTCATTATAATCTAACTCTTCAAGTTCTGATTCGATAGATTGGATATACTTATCAACCTTTTCTTGGTTATACTTCTTTTCGAATTTCTTTACTCTTGGCAAATCATATATAGCTTGTCTAGCCGCATCTATTTTTGGTTTATATGTTTCCAGTAGTTGATTATTGAATTCTCTATCTAAATACAAACCATTCTTCTCTACTGAAGTGAGTACCCTTGATGCAGACATAATTAAATTCCTGAAGGTACTGTACAAACCAAGGTCAATCAGCTTCTTTTCAAAGAATATCATTAACCTAAGAGTATAATCCGTATCTTGACATCCATAATGGCAAAGTGGGTCTAACTCTTTTTTATCCCAAGGTATTTTATCGAAAGCATCTTGCTTCTCATAATTACCATACTCTGGTAAATACCTTCTTACCATTGATTTTAAATCATTAGGTTTTTCCTCGTTTAGTAGATATTTTGCAAGCATACCATCTAAACAAGTACCTCTATAGAATATTTGATATTTCTGGTTTATCTGGTCATCAAATTTCCAGTTCCATGCAACCTTGGTTATCTCATAATTCTCAATTACCTCTTCCCCAAATTTCCTTAGCATCTTTTTCCAATTCCACCCTGGAGATGTATAATCTTTTGTTTCGAAATGGTCTAAAGGAATGGAAGCACCAAACCCTGGCATCCAGGATACTGAGAGTATAGTTGGCTTAAAACCCTTATTATATATAGGTTCTGCATTTGTTTCATAGTCACAGCAAGCATAACCTGTAGCTTTACAACAAGCAATAAGTTTCTTAAGCTCTCTCTTGTTTTTTATTATTGTATACCGTGTCTCCATATTTTAAAATAGAAAAGGGACATACCCACCAGTAGTAGATACATCCCTCGTATATTAGTATTTTTCTTGTAAGTCTTCCAGATTAGAAGCTAATGCTAACCAATCTTTCTTATAAGCATGAAGAGAATCAATGGTATGATATAGATAACCCGGTTTTACTCCAACCTCTTTAGCTACATATTGCATGAGTCTCCATGCAAGATATACATCATTACCGAAATGGGTTATAAAATCTGAACTTCTTTGATGATAGCAAATATGCAATACCCTCTCTCCTTTACCATTCTGACGGATAAGGAAATCATAATACATAGAACATGGGATACGTTGTCTACCGCCATAGTATAAAGTATCATCATGGTCGAATATGGGTATAATTGCCTTTCTTGTATCTGGATCTCTCTTTAAAAGAAGAACTAAATCTTTTATTAATACTTCACCCATTCTCTCATTGTATGTGTAATCGAACATACCCTTTTCATCAAGGAATTGTTCCCATAAATCTTTTCTTAATTTCCAAGCTTCTCCTGGATTTATATCATTAGGGGATATTCTTTCTTGGAACTCTGCATCTGCCCATTCTCTTGAATGAGAGAATACGAATAACCATACCGGGTCTCCCAATGAAGTTAAACAATATTGTTGGCAAATGAGTTCTTTAGTAATAAAATCCTCATTACCTTCAATGACTTTATTTTGATAGGTCTTTGGTTTTACAAGTTGACCATAACTGTTGAGTTCTCTGCCAGTTTCCGACATCAACTCAAAACTGTTCGAATATATCCTCATATAATATAAATATTTAATTGTATGACATTGTAGAACTAACCCAGGTCATATGCCAGTAGCGATATACAAAATTATCAAAATCCTCTACCTCTTGTAGTAAGAGAGGAATATTCGGTTCCCCTCCGTTCTTTTTAATCTCAAAAACTTGGTAATAGAATTTGTTTACTAATCCTATACGCTTCTGATTTAAAAATTCCTTAGCTTCCATTGTTCTTTTGTTTTAAAAGTTTCTTTTTATAGGCTTTACGTTGAGAGTAAGAGATTACATTCTCCGGGTATTCTATATCCTCATACTCGAGAAGTAATTCTTTTGCTTTCATTGATTTATATGTTTCTTCATATAAATCTGGTCTGAGCACTTTAAAACTTCTAAAGAATACCTTGAATGAAGAGAATTCCTTCTCTGTGCCCTTTTGGAATTTTTTCCATATCTCTTTTATCCTCTTATTCCATGAATTCTCCTCTGCTCCTTTAAGTACCTTCTTCAAAGGTTTATGGGTATGATACATTAGAAGTGTCTCCACATTTCCGTACATTTGAGTCGCAAATAGGTTGATTTGTACTGACTGGTCCGGCCCATATACGTACTCTGACATTCGTTGAATTAATAGGAAATCGAATATTAACCTCTTGGTAATTTCCGAAGCCCGAACTACCATTGTAATAACTGGGATGTCCTCCCCGAATCGTTTTGAAAAAGTCGCAGCTATTAGACATTGTTTACCGTTATCATGATGATTGTTAAACATATAAGTTATATTGTAATTCTGATTGTACTTATTTCTCAGTACTCTCAGTTTACTACGCAACAAGTCAAGCTTATTAAAATCTATGTAGTTATTCAATAAGCTAGTCCACTTAGTTTCTTTGTAATTGAAACATCTCCCATAATCAAATTCGGGGTCTACCCATGCTTTTCGTATTTTTATAAATACATTATACACTACTGCTACCCCACTATTAGCCATAGCTCCTTTCCCAAATAGGATTGGGTCTAATCTTAGGAATCCCTCATTGAGTTTTTCCCATGCTTCCTGTGAAGTAGCAAATTCTAACGAATGGAGGGACTCCTCCGTATTAAGTTGAAGCCCCTCTAATTTCTTATTCCAACCCGACATATAATTGGCTGATTTTTAATTGGTTACTAATAATTTGTAGTTTGCCTCCATAAATTGAGACGTTGTTTTTTAAAGAATAAACTAAATAATCCGCAAGGAGTAAACCCATTCATGGCTAAGAATCCCATATAGAGATAGAAAGCTTTTACTAATGATTCCTGAAAATCTATTTCTTTGGTCATTACTTGAGTTTGTTTCCAGGGTCTACACTTAAGGAAGTTCCTTGCTTTATTAAGTTCATATATTACTTCCCATAAATATAGCTTCTCATTTTCATGAGATATCTCGCTCATTTCATGAAAACCTGGGGTATAAGAAACTATCTTATCATACTCTGCTCTATCCTCTCTTGCCCAATCGGTTGAACTTAATATAGGATATTTCCTTACACTTCGATGATCTGGGTACTTGATGAGTAGGTCTTTGACTCCGATTGCCATTACCTCAAATAAACTCTTTGCATCTTGGTATTTCAGAATATCTTCTGGCAATATATTAGAATACAGAAGCAAAGTAAAGAAGAATCCCAAAGCATCTGCTTGTTCTTCATTTGCATTTGCTAGATGGTTTAATACCTGAGTATATTCCTCTGAGGTTAAACAATCATTATTCCATCCATAATCACGATATATAGATACTACTTCATCAGTAGATTCGAATCCTTCGGTTAACTCTTCAATAACTCTACCAATAAAATCCTTTAGAATAACTTGGCTCTTTGGATTATTTATATCTAATGGGTAATCTGGTAGCTTTTCTATGGATTTATACCCAGAGAATTGCTCTATCCCAAGAACATACATTTCCTGTAGTACCCGTGCCTCAGTTTCTTCTAACTGAGGCACTTGTTCATTTATATTCCTTATGTCCATGATTATTTACTTCCTGATGAACCAAAACCATTCCCTCCTCTACTTCCCCACATCTGGGATTCAGTATAAAATTCCTCTTGTTGAATCTCTTCTGGTTCAGTAATATAGATAGGTACATGAATAAATTGTACCAGCTTCTGGCCAGCCTCAATAACCTGGGCTTCTTGAGAAGTGTTGTATACTCCAATGTGTATCTCTCCAACATAGGGAGAATCCACTATCTCGGCAGTAAAGATTAATCCTTTCTTAGTAGCTATACCAGATTTGTTTGCTGCCATTAGCATAGATGCAGGCGGTTCTAACAAACCTTTGATACCCGATGGGATAAGTATCCTATGCCCAGGTTGTAAAGCTATATGCCTTACGAAATGTTCACTAAAGGGTATATCCAAATCATACCCTCCTGAATCGAACCCATTCTTAGAATGGATATCCTCTGAAGTCAGGTTGGTTGGTACATAAAAATCTAACCCAGCATCATTTGGGTTTGCTCTGTTGGGAGATACTACCTCCCTTACTTTGATAAATCTAAATCTGTTCATAATATATTACATTTACGTAAAAGTTGTCCAAAGGTTAATTTCTCGGGTCTAGAAACATGTACTCCCAATGAATTACACATTCTGATTACATCGGTAGAACCTTCCATACAAAGGTTAGCAAGTACATCTTCTTGCTTTACAAAATAGTTTGGGTTGTTAAGGTATACCTTGAACATAGCCCATATCATCTCTATTGGTTTCATTATTTAGTACACTCTTTATAAAGTTCTCTAATACGTTTTCTTGGTACTTCGAATTTCTCAACGGTTTTGGTAATAACCTCTTTTCTGTCTTTCCCTTTCCGAATCAAGCCTCGGATGTATTTCTTGATACCAACGGTATCTTCAAGTACATCTAAATCCTTGTATTGATTCTTCTGTTCAAGTTCTTTTCTTGTAATGTTCAAGTTCTGTGACATCTTAAATGCACATAGCTCTGAGTCTCCGCATAGTTTACATTCCTTAGTTGATAAATCATATCCAATACCAAAGCAAGGGTCTCCATTAGTTCCCAGAGTACTAACATCTATGGGAGTAAGAATATCTTGCTTCGATAAGTCAGGAAGTTGTTTCTTTTTCTTAGCCATTATATATCTTTTTTTACGTTTATAAAATGTATATTTCACTGTTATCTTCTATGGGAACATAGGAATAACCGATGTTATTTATAAATAGTTCCCTGAGTTTATATAATTCTTGGTATGAATTTCTATCATGGCTCTCTTGACATACTTTGACTACCATACCATTACTCCAGTACAAACAAAAGAAATGAGTAAAACATTCGGGGGTATTTTGAGAAGTTTCCAAGTTTGATATCCATATCAAATCTCTACAGTTGAATACATGTTTAGGATTATGTACCTCTCCCACAACAAGAGACTTAAACGACTTAAACCATTCTTTAATCTTCTTCATCATAAGTGTAATTAAGGTGTTTACAATGGGGACAGACCCATTCTTTTAAATGCCATCCCTTGATTTCTAAATCCTCTTTATGAAAACGTTTCTTACATGAATGGCATTGATAGCCATCCTTAGAAAGTATGAAGTCTAAAGCGAGTATTATTATCATAATAACAACCGCTGTAATTAAAATATATTTCTCCATCACTGAAAGCCTTTGATTTTCTTTTTAGTGTTATTGGGTTTTCCTTAAGAGTACCCAGCAATAAATACCTGATGCAGAGATTTGGATTATCTTCCAACCATCTGATAATAGAGTAGTTAGTTTAGTATCATCCTCATCTCTGATACATATTAGTTTATCATTATTCATAATGCCTATATGCTTATTAATTGTAATCTTCTTTTCCTCCTACGGAGAAAAAGTAAATACTCATAGTACTTCTAGTTAACTCTTAATAAGGCTATGGTTAGGATGTTTCTTCCATAGCTTATCTAACAGTATTACTTTCAATTCTTGTCTCTGATAATATTGCTTCCTATGTTTACCATGCCTATCTAAATAATTCCCGGGATAGTGAAGGTCATCCAGGTACACTTTCTTTTTAGATTTATCAGTTCTTACCAAACGACCAAGAAACTGAATAGATTTTTCCTGACTATCCATGCTTGCTGCATTAAGTAAATACCTAAGCTTAGGAAAGTTTTTACCTCGAGCAATGATTGTAGTTGATACCAGGATATCTATTTTGCCTTCCCTAAAATCCTTCATTATTTGTTGTCTTAACTTAGAAGGAGTATTAACATGCACATAGGCAATATTATAGGCATCGCCCAGTTTCTTTTTAAAGAACTTATATAGATTTTCACAATGTGCAATATGCTTGCATACTACAAGAGCAGGATATCTACCTTGATTAATATTCCATCGTAATCGATTATAAGCCATGGTCCACGCGGTATTATTTTCGGTAATAGAATCATCATATATCTCCTTATAGGATATACAATCAGATTCCCAATTACCATACCAAGGTTTACCGGGTACCATCTTTACGATAGTTTTAGTTGAGTAACCCTTCTTGATGGAATCCTTAAGTTTAAACTCAGCAATCACTTTACCAAAGAAACATTCTAGGTTCATGTTCTTGACCTTATCCTTAGCAAGTTTACTCATATAAATGGTACCAGATAACCCTATACGAATTCTGGTATTAAACAGTCGGGTGATTACATTCTGATATTGCTTACTACCTCCCTGGTCAGCCTCATCCACAAGTACCATATCTATTTGAGATAATTCCTTTTGATAGAACCTCATATTCCTTGAGATGGATTGAACCATACCTATAGTAAAGTTACTCCAGTTTAAAACCTTGCCTTGAACAAAAGTGATATCTTCTCCCGGAAGATATTGCTTAAATTCTTCTCTAGCTTGATTTAACCAATCTGAGTCATTAGTTATTAGCAAAGTCTTTAACTGCTTCTTATAGGTTAAATATAAAGACGACATGATAAGAGTTTTACCGGCATTAACCGTGTAATCTAATACACCAATATGGAAAGGTGTATCACCTACTCGATTATTAATCACAGACTTAACTGCTTTCTCTTGCTCGGGTCTTAATTTATATTTACCTATATTCGTAACTACTTTACTGACTTTAGGTAATGGTTGTCTCATATCTACAACTTTAGGTTTAATCCCCATTTCAATACACATATCGTATACCTTAGGAAGTAAACCTATTTTAAATTGCCCAGTCTTGGTAATGTAATGAATCTTACCGTCCCAATTCTGCATACCTCTTTGCCTTGTACGTAAGTAGAAAGCATTCGGATGTCGAATGGCAAACTCATTATAAAGTTTCTGTGCGAACTTAAGAGGTAAGTCAAGTTCGCACATATTCCCATTCTGAATAATTATCTTACTCATTTGATAATTACCGTTACACCCTTAGTAGATTTATCCATACCCATTGCTTCCTTGAGAAGTTTAATATGATGCTCCTCATCCGCAATCAATTTCTCAAGGAAATAATTCACGTCATCGTAATCTGGGCGTTCTTCGTATTGAGCAATTGCTCTTTGAATTTTCTTGTAGTGACCAATAGTTTCTATCTCGGAATTCAAAGCAATCTTTAAAGCTTGTTCCCAAGTAGAACCAATCTCAATCGTAGGATTAATATTCATGGTAGAGTAATCCTCATAGGGATCGGACTTTTGTAAAAAGTCCGATATCTTATCAAGGTGTCTCATCTCTACCAAACCAATACCCAACATCAATTCTGATATTTCTTCAAATCTAGAAGACTGTTGGGTATACATAATGATGGCACTTAGTTCTGAGAACTTGGCATTCTTCCAAATCACATAGAACATATTAATTATCTCATCAGGCCATGGTTCGATATCCTTAAAATCTGGATAATCCACGGATTGGTCTGAATACTTGAGGACATCTATAAAAGCATTAGCTGCATCCTCTACTCTGTTTCCGAAAAATTGTAAACCTTTCATATCATTTTCTTATTTTATCCCAAAGGGAACCTTCAACTTCTGGTTCACCTTCAAGTAGTTGTTTATTCTTATATTTATATAAATACTTATTGTATCTTTCAATTGCTTTATCCGTATACATTTGTGCAATATCCGGTAACCCATTGCACCATGCAAGAGATTCAAACTGAGCATCGATGAAGGTCTTATAATTCCAGCCCTCCTCTTTTAGGAATTCACCTACCTTTGCAAAGTGTACATACTTCTCGGGTTGATTTTCATAAGACTCATATATACCAGTTGCCTTAGCAATCTTACCTATGAAATAATCATGTATCTCTTTAGTAAGTTCTAAATCTGAATGTTGTAATTCTATCTCAGCATCTATCTGATTAGTAATGTTATCCTGCATAGATATTAACCTTTGCATAACATTCCTATAATCAGTCATCCTTTTTAGTCCAGTCTCTATATACTTGATAAAACCTTCCCTGGTATCAAGTTTAAAATCCTCACAAAAGGTATTACATATCTCTGCAAGCTTTTTACAATTTGCCCATTCTCGAGAATTACTTTCATTTATTTTACGAACTCCCCTATGCTTTAACTTTATACGAGTTGCATATAAAATATCAGCAACAAGGGCAGCATCCCCCTTAGATGCTAGTAAAATGTTATTAACTCTCTTAGTATTCTTATTATTAGAAACTAAGACTGCTCTATGATTTATTGCCTCCTTTCGAGCAATAACAAAAAAAGCCTCAACTGGGAAGTTATCTACCTCTAGGGTATTTAATATTTCCTCAAACTGAGACTTAGTTATATGGATAGATGGTTCACGCATAAATATATTATTTTATAATATAATAGGAACTCCCTATTTCAATGAGTTTCTGATTGATATCAATTCTTGATAACTTTGGTACCTGGTAGCATATACTAACTTAAGTGTCTGACTTCTCCCTAAATCATTTACGTCTTTTCCGTCTGGTAAAAACACCACCTTGACTTTCTTATAGTTAATAAGCTTGAGACCCAAGTTGATGGCATATTGCTTGGCATCTGGGTCCAACAGTATAATAAATCGTTCGCATTGGGATTTAAGTAGCTCATTGACTTGGTAGGCACTAATAGCTTTGCCCATTGTGGCAATGCCTCTATCCCCCATTGTGAGAGCATTAAGTGCTCCCTCGCATATGAATACCGACCGGTACATTTCCAATGCGTCATGATTAAATATGATAAATTGCTTTCCAAGACCTGTGATATCTTTGTCAGGGTTGTTATACCGTGGTCCCTTACCAATGACGTTACGGGCATTGTAGTATTTAAGTTGTCCCTTGTAATAAAAGGGGATAATAAGATACCCGTAGAATGGTTGAATTGTGCCATAGCCAATGCCATATCTCGAAAAGCTACTGATATCAAATCCACGCTTCTTAACATAGCCTCTGATGCTTTTCGCAAGTTGGCTTTTTCCAATTGAGATATTTCGAAACCCTTCAGGTAAGTAGATTGGTTTTCCTTCAGCGAGTTCGATTTTCTCTTCCTTAAATGTAAGTTCATCAAATTGTCCATTGTTCAAAAAATTAAGTAGTTCATGATATTCTGTAAACCCTTCGATATCCATCACCAACTGAGAGGGTGATGGGTGAGCATTGCATCTAAAGCAATTGGTTCGATACATTGAAAGGTTTACACCTAACTTATGTTCCCTACCGCAGTAGGGGCAAGTAGGGACCCTCATCCAGCCATGTCTATAATCGTAAGCTCCAAGTCTTTTAACAAAGTAAGTACGGAGCTTAGACTTAAATTGATTTGTTATTTTCATTCTGAATTCTCCTTATCTCTTTACGAATAACCTTCCTTATCCTTTTTAGGTCTTCTAAATCCAGATTACCTATGGAGGTAGTTTGCCAACCATTATGAGATATTTCGAGGGCATATCCATCGGACCACCTATCCTTTACTATCTCTACTTTCTTTGTTCTCACCTTTTCTTCCTCCCACAGTTATTACAATAATATTCGGTTTTTCTTTTGGTATAATACTGAGCTTTCTTTCTACCTCCTTTATGAGAGAAGATTGCTCTACGAGGACGTTGCCTATATTCATAAGAATGTACAGCAACCCATTCATGATAACCTAACTTGCATTTAGATATCTCCAGTAGTTCTTTCCCTTTTCTTACTATCGGCATCCGGGTTATCTTTCTTCTTAAATTGCTCATCCAATTTACTGCCATATACTTCGTCATATTGCTTACGTTGTTCTTTGGTAAACTCTGTACATCTTTGTCTTTCGACATCACATTTGAATAAAGCTCTACCGGAAGGAAGACCATCTCTCTGTACTACTATCTCAGCTCGAAGAATATTATCCTTCTCTTCTTGTTCGGTAGAGTTAAGACCCATGATAACTTGGGCATTACGTACAATGGCAATTGACCCAGAGATATCATTCTCATCATATCGGGTAAGTCTATGCTTCTTACCTTCACGAGTAATATGGTGAGCAGTCCATATAATATCCAGGTGTAATTCTTCTGCTAAGTTTTGCAGGTCTACATATACATTAGATATTCTTTCGAAATCCTCTCTGTCTCTAGATATTGATGCAAGCTTGCCTGCATAGTCAACCATTAATACCCTTATATCTATGCCCTGGTTACGCAATTGGATTATCTTCTCCCTGATATACGTAACATCTGTAATCATGGCAGGAACCCTTTCAACTACCAACTCAACTCCGAACCTTGCAAGCTTTCTTAAATGCTTTGCCTCGAGTTTATCATATTCACCTGAATATAATTCCTTCTTGGTTTTATTAATACTTGATTGAATGAAACGGTCCATGATTTGGTCCTTACCATTTTCTGTATCTATATATAATACTGACTTCTTCATTCTGAGATAACCTCTTGCAAGGTTTACCATAAAGAATGTCTTCTTTGCTTTGGGTTTATCCAATATCACATTTACAGAATGCTCTGGATAACCTCCTGCATTGGTAAGGTCATTCAATTGCCTATATGGGCAAGGTATTACTGATGGTTCAGATTGTCTTTTAAACTGTCTTTCTGTAACATCTCGTATCATATATAGGGGTTCATCCTCTTTCTTAGGTTTACTTTTCTGTAGTACCTTTTCAATCTTCCTTGAATACTCTTCATATTGTTCGAAGTTATCCAAGTCGAAGGAATCATTTAGGTTCTTCATTTCAACGTAAGTAGAGAACTGATATATCCTTTCCTTGATATATTCTGAATCAGATAAAGGAATATGATACAGATTGCTTATCAGTTTTTGAATACTGGGCAAGTCATCCTTAGTTACTAAATCGACGTATGCCTTTGATTCTAGCAATTCTTTTATCACCTGCTTCAGGATATTTTCTGAAGGCATCTTGCCTTGCTTTTTAAAATACTTTGATATGCCCTCGAATATAAGAGCATGTTCTATGAGAACCAGATAACTTGATTTAACCCGACGTAGGACTAAACCACCTTCTTTATCCCTTAAAATGAACCGGAGTATCTCTAACTGGAAGTCCGGAGTGAAACTAAATTTAACTGAATCTTTAAACTTTTTCATATCTATATTGCAATATTTATAAACTAATAGATTTTGATAGTACCGAGATAGTTCTGAGCATGTTGACAACTATCTAGAAACATACTAATCCACTACCTTAAGCTCAAGTATATTTAATATTATTATTTTATATAAGAAAAAATACTTATATTTGCATAACGAATATTTAAAAGAACATGGGAAAAAGTAAAGGAAATAATGGCTCAGAGCTTCATAGATTAAAACCTATGCAGGAATATGATGAAGCTACATTCAACAGACTTTATAAAGTTTGTAAGCCAGTAATCAGAAATCTTACCCGACAGATTGATTATAAAAGGTTTAATCTTACACCTGATATCATTCAGTCTTATTTCTGGGATAAGATGTTATTTGTTTTCAACAAATACTATGGTGAATGTACTGAAGAACATCTTAAAGCAAGAATCCTTGCATCACTTAGTACATTCAAGAATAAACTACTTCGTTCGGCATACGGAGAACAAGCAGAGTATAATCAAAGTCTCTTTAAGCTTGATGATTTGTTTGATAATGACAAAGAATTAGAGGATGATAGTGAACAAGAGAAAGCTAAATCCGAAATGCTTGATATGATGTATAAGTATATGAAGGATAAACTTTCTCCCGATGCCTATCTCCTATTCGAGGTATTATTAACTCCCCCTCCTTTTATTAAAGAGAGGCTTGGAGATAGTACTCGAATTACCAACATAATGCTTATAGAGTTTTTCGAAATGCCTAAGACTAATGATTCTATGAGATATATCTCAGAACTTAGACAAGATATCCAATACTGGGAAGATAGAGCTAAGGAAGAACTTAAGTATTAACACAAAAGAAAAGGGACGTTTCCCAACGTCCCTTCCCAACAGATTTTCAAAATCAACTATGCAAACACGATTTGTAAAGTGTCAAATACTAATAACTAATTCAATCTATATTATGAAGTGGAATGAAGTTACTTAGGATGATATCTTTTGGATATATCGTAATGTAATAGTCGGTGGCAATTTTTCGATATTCAAAGTCTCTACCGAAGTCTCTTGTAAGAAACTTTCACCAAGCAAATTCCAGCTCACTACAATAGCACCATCCTGGATTCCTTTAGTTGGAGTTCCTCTACCAAAGTCACCATTTAAACCTGTCTCTCTATTAAAGAAAGATTGAGGACGAACGTTCTCCCAGTTGTTAGCATTATCCTGCTTACCTTTGGATACACCAAGAGCATGTCTATGCTTAGGCAAATCATCACCCTTAATCTGGATAAGGAAGTTACCCTGAGTAGGGGTATAATAATCTCCCACATTCTGCAACATAGTTTCATCACCAATTTGAATACCTCCTGCTTGATAACCTATAACTATTCTACCAGATGCCTTAGTATATTCTGCCCATCCTTCTGGTATTACGTCGGTTTCCCAAAGGATAATAGAACCGATTGGGAGATTAGCAGTACTCAGAGATTCGGCAAATTCTTTTCTGATTGCCTCAAGTTGAGCATCGATATATTGTTTAATGTTCAGTGAGTTACCTGCTTCATCTACTACTGGGAACCCAGTATTCATCTCTTCGGTTCTCCTTATGGATTCCTTGAATGAACTATGAGTTGCAGTAGTAAAGGGTATCTCTTGAAATTTACCTTGGTAAGGTACGATGGCAAAGTTCTCATTTCGTTTTGTCATTGCATCGGTTCCCTTACCATAGATACCGATAAGAACAACTGAATTTTTATTATTAGAGTAATAAGGGCAAGCACTCTCTACCATCTCTAGAAGATTGCTATAGGTCATATTATAATCAGAATATACATCACTATTGAGTATACTCGGGGTACGATTGGCCTCTGCAATAGGATAATAGATATCGTTAGCCTTCTTAAATAAATCATAGAAGCTTTCTGAAGATTCATTCCAGTAGGCTACGAAATCTACTGGGTTATCTACGGGTTCTGAGATAGTAGTATGTACTGCGAAGAGTATTACTTCTTCGGTTGAGCCCTGGGTACCTTGGATGTTCTCAATGGTAAGGGTTTGCTCATCAGAGATAAATACATACCCATCTCTTGAGATACAACCGAAGTTTACATCAGGTAATTCTCCATCCTCTGAAGCCTTTGCCATGTACCTTGCCATGATACGGTCTTTGATTACATTAGCATACTTACTTCCTGATACTCCTTGAGGAGATACGGTTAACCTATTACCATTTATGGTGGCTGAGCCAAAACCACAGAATGGTCCTAAACCAGAAGGAGCAGCAATTGCCTCTGCTGCTTCCTTTGATTTAATGATACCTTCATACTTAAAGTACGTCTTCATTATTGTTATTTTTAAAGTTATTCTTTTGTTCTGCCATATCCTTAAATGCTTCACCCAAATCCTTGAACTTGAGGGTTAACAGTTTAAAGAGAATCTTCCATATACTGTACTTCTTTTTGATACCATGTATTTCGCAGATATGTCCATAGATACTATCTACTTCAAAGCAATAGCATAATACCATTCCAGTTATAGATACTACGATTGGGTCCATCCCATAAGGTTCACCTATGGCCTTACCAAGTACAGCTCCCAATAAAACATAGCAGATATAATCTACTATCTTATTTAGAGTTCTTCTTCCAGCTCTAGACTTTCGAATTTCTATACCTTGGATTCTACTGGCAGATACCCCAAACCATAAATCTGATAGGATTAAAATTATTGCCAGTACTATCATCCATCTCAAATCATAAAGAATTTGAGTACACTCTCCCAATATGCCCACAGTAAATGTCTTGAATAAAGACTGAGTTGTGGTCTCAGTGATTCTATCGATTGTATTTATCATTGTTCTACTATTTGCCAAGATTGATTACTGTAGGTTGTAATGGTGAAGGTCTTTTCCGATAAGTCATCGAAATCCCATTCCAACTTTTGAGGATTAACACTTAATAGGTCTGCATCTACTACTGTGAACTTAGTTCTCTTAGAAGTATCTGCAACGGATTCAAAGATATATTCCCCTGCTTGAGCAGTAATGAATTCATAACCTTGTCCACCAGCATCATAGGTATTAACCTTGCCCACTTCCCTAATTCTACTATCGAAATCTGGTTTATTCGAAGTACACTTAATTAAGGTAGATACTTGTTTAACAGTACCCTTTAGTTCGGCATACTCTGGAGTACAAGATATCTCAATGATAGTTGGATAATCTTCCAGGATTACTTGACATCTTAGAGAAGAACCATCATCTGCTACAAAAGTATAGGTACCGGCCTTGGTAAGAGTAATCTCTTCACCCAGATTATAGGTTTCCCCAGTCTCATCACAAGTAGCAGTACCATTTACACTTACTCCATTCTTCATCTCTTCCAGTGAGAACTTACAAGCAGACTTCTCATCTACCAAAGCATATACTGCATAGGTATCATCGATTTGATCTTCAGGCAAAGTCCAATCTGGCTCTTGCCAATGTTCATCGGTAGTATCTGAAGGAACTATCTTTAGCTTATTCTGATATACTGTTGGAGAATTGCTTACGGTCCAGATAGTCCTTGCAGATGGGTAAGCTACAGATTGGAAAGTATAAGTACCTGACCTATTAGTAGTATATACATAACCATTTTTAGCATCGAATACTTCCCCAGTTTCTACTACTCTTACTCTGTAGTCATCACCATTACCTGAGATACGTTGAATACTTACTGTAGTCTTGGCTGAGCCATTGAACAAAGTAGAAGATGGTGGGTTAATACTAACTCGATAGATTGCGGTCTTACCAGAAGTTACTTCGAAGATACCTACACCTTCTTCGGTTTCTCTTTTATCAAGAGTACACCTAAACTTATAGGTACCATAACTACTGGCAGTAAATTTATCGCCATTCTTAAATAACTTAGTGTCACCTACCAACCTGCAGTATAAGTCTCCAGTAAAGGATTCCGGGTAATTAGATTCGATGGTTAAGGTAGTAGTTGCATCACGTATACTTTGTTTATCACCAACTCGAAACTCTGATGGAGTACATCTTACCTTATAAGTAATCTCTTGTCGGGTTACTACAAAGGAAGTTTGTTTTACTGGGAACTCTACAATCTCAAAGTAATAAGTACCTGGTTCTTTAAATTCCCAAGTTGCTCCTGATACCTTTACTTGGTCAGTCCCTGACAGTCGAACATTACAGGTTTTGATTTGTCCCTTATAGGATACGTTAGCCCTTACTACTGTATATACACTTAGCTTTGATGGGGTTATCTCTGCAGTAACTGGGTCACAGGTAATTGAGTATACCCTGTTATAAGATTCCTGACCTACAGTGATTTGGGTTATCTTGGAGTTATCCCCAACGCTTCTGAAATAATAAGTACCAGCTCTTGGTATATTAAATACAGAACCACTGGGGTGTTTTGTATATCCCCAATTTACCTTATCACTTGATATCTGAAACCTTAAATCAGCATTAGGCCAATCAGCAGTTACAGTTACCATAACTGGTACTTCGAATACTTCAGAAGTTATCAGATTTGGTTGGTCTGGGTTTACCAGTTCTGCCTTGATTGCATACCCATCATTTACTGTAAACCCATATTGGATATTGAAGGATACGTGGTAAGGTATGAACCTTCTGAAGAAACTTTCTACTGCTTCTCTAAACCTTCTGAAGGCTTCTGAATTCGAAGTATAGCCATGACCTGTAAGGCTAAAGGTTACTGGTATACATTGAGAACAATCGAAGGTATTATCATAAGAATACTTATCATCATACAAGAAGTATTGGTCGAAATAAGGATGGCCTTTTATCCAACCATCATAAGAATCTGCCTTAGCAGGGTCTGAGACTGTACAGGTTAACCCATATAGCCTCATCATTATTTCGAAGAATTCAGATGTACCTCGTATCTTAAATAGAGATACTGAATATCTTAGAATGTTTCTTACTTGAGTACTGGTTAAAGTAAAGGGTCCCTCCTTTGGTATTATCCAAAGCTTTGATAATTCCTGGAGTTTACTGTCTGAGTAGAAACCATTAAAGTACTCTGACCACTTCTGGGCATCTATGGTGTTCCCATAAGCGAAGGGCATTTCTCCGAGGAATTGCCAAAGAAAGTTGAGATACATGTCTGGAGTTTTATCTATATCGATAATATCCAGAATGTTATCAATGTCTTTAGTAATATAATCTTCAAAATGCTCTCCACAAATTTCTAGAAACCTCTCCAGAATGCCCTTACCATTTACCTTATAAGTATCCTGGTCCTTATATTCGAATGGTAAAAAATCAATTAGGTTTTTGAGGTTTATCATACTATCTCATTTACGGTTAGTGTTAACTGTGAAGCATTTTCGAATACCGGTAAATTAAAACCTGGGTCTTCGTAATCATGATTGGGTTCTGATACTGTAATTGAATAACGGTACCCAGATTGGTAACTGTTGTTCTGTATATCTAAGGAGAAGTCAAACCCATTTGCCTTATCTACTACCTGGAGTGAACTACCAACAGAACCAGTAGCTACATAACCATTCGATACTGAACGTACTGTGAAAGTCGTAGATGAATTGAAGGTTATGAAGTAGGTCATAGACCCAGTAGCTTTATTCAATTTGAATTGTCCCAATGCAAGTTCCTTGTTGCCATAGATAGTAGTAGGCCAAGGCTTGATATAGAACTTGGTAAGGTGTAGGTAATCTACAGTAGACAGATTATCAATCAGAGCATATATATCGGATACCCTTACGCTTCCTCCAATCTCTGCTTGTTCTGGAGAGTAGGCATTGTATAAAGCAGTAAGAATTTGGGTCTGTATCTCGGCAGTCTTATATGATTTCTTCCCTGTGACATCTATCTCCAAAATGATTTGAACTTTTCCTGCAGATTTAACCTTGAGCCAGGTAGTCATTGGTGCCCTTTGAGATAGTAAGTTATATACTCTACTGATTAACTCAGAAGAAGCTACTGCTCCACCATCTGGGCTAATATATACCGTAAGTTTTCTACCACATTCGTAATCTGCTTTTGCCTTGTTAACACCATCAACTAACATTGCCAGGCTTTCAAAATCCTCTTTGGTAATTGCTACTCCCAAAGTCTTAACACTCAAGGGTATATGTTCCTTGAGCATAGTGAAGTTCTCATAATTAGAACCACCTCCGGCATCATAAGCATTACTTACGGTGGCATCTGTAATTGATGAAGATATAACTGAAGGTACTGAGGTAATTGTATTACTCTTTACATTACCCTGAGAACCGTTGGTTAAGTAGAATACTACATTGGTTATCTTTGCACCTGCTGCAGGTTTCTTACCAAAGGTACCATCCCCAAACATGATATAGGGGTTTAGGGATTCATCTACCGATACCATAAAGTGTTTATCAGTAGGTTTAGACTTTGCAAAGGTTTCTACTAATACCCAAGATTCCCCACCTATCTGTAAAGACATAGAGCCATGTTCATAGTACTTACCATTGGGTAAAGTTCCCAGGTTAAGTTGTACCCTATCTCCTGTGGGTATTACCATGTTATTGAGAGCACTTGTAGTATACTTCTCATGTTGAATAATGGGTACCTTGCAGGTAGTTACATTTGAATACCAGGTAACATCTCGGGCAGATAACCAACTGTTACCACTTTGGTCTGTAAATAGAGTCCCTTGTGGTATGGTTAACTTTGCACCAATAGAGTTACCAGTAATGCTTCTAGATAAGATTACATCTACGGTAGCGGCAATCGCTGCTCGAGCATGGTAATCTACCAAGGCACCATGTTTAACTACCGAATCATATCTACGAGCTGTAGATAAGAAAGTTTCCCTTGCCATATTGTCTACATAGTAATGTAGTACTTCAGCAATCGCTGCAAACAAGGAGAGAATGATAATAAGGATGTTTCCCTCCGAATAGTCCGTTATGAGTTTCTGACCATCCTTGTCCTTAAGACCCATAAGGGATTCTACCAGCTTGGCCTTAATTTGTTGGTAAGACCTCTGGTATGGGTTAAGCCATTTATTTGTGATTCCCATATTATTGTGTATTTAATGAATTATCCGAGTGATCATAGGTGATGTCGAGGTACTGACTAGAATTTGTTCCATTTACTACATAAGCTACTTCTATATGTATTTTTGCATCAACTCTAGTAACGGTGATGCTTTGGAAGGTTATTCTCTGTTCCCATGCACCTATGGCTTGTTTTAAAAACTCTTTAATTATAAAACTTAGGGCTTGTGAGTTTGGTTCCTCAATACATTGCCAAAGTTTACTACCAAAGTTTTCCTGTCGAAATCTCTGGCCAATCATGTAATATAGGATAGCACTTATATTATCCCGGATAAGTTTGAAATCCCCATTGACTGGGTACCAACCGGTTTCTCCCTTTTCATTTCGAGTAAGTTGAATAGGAAACGTTACTCCTATACCAACTATATCTGTGAAGTAATTCTTTTCCATTAGTGTATACAAGATTTATCCTCATAATCATCAATCTGAAATTGTGAGAATGGTTTAGTTACTTGAGTTACAGTAGGACCTGAAGAACCTGGTCCAGTAGTTACACCTGAGTGTACATGAGAGTTGAACATACTTCTTAATTGTTCGAGTTCCTTAACCGTTTGGTTTAGTTTCTCGGTTAGCTGTTCGATGTTGATGATACCTCTATTTTCTCCCTCATTTATTACTACGGTATCACCTGAATTAATACCAATGCTTTTCTTAGAAGCCACCACTACGTCTGACTCAGAGTATACAGATACCGTACCATTGAAGTATAAGTTCAGAGTTCCTTCATCGTCATTAATAACAATCAGATTACCTTCTGGAGTAACTAAGCCCATCTTATTGGGTCCATTCAAGGGTTCAGGGATTTGTTGTAATCCCCATCCATGATATTCCCAAAGAGGTTTAGTTGGGTCTCCGAATTCGAAAGTAACAAAAACTATATCGCCTATCTTAGGAGCCAAGAACTTGAAGCCTGTACTAATTGAACCATGTTGTCCTTTTGGTAAGGCCCATGCAAAAGTACCTCCCATTACTTCTGGGATACATACTTTCACCCTATTCATATTCTTCTCAGTATCTTCATTGTCTATGACTATACCTCGATAAACTGAGTAGTACCTACCAAGGCCTTCTAGGCCTTCTTCGGTTATTATCTTTGCAGTTTCGTATCCCATAATTACTTAATCTTATTTTTCTTTAGGTATTCCTTGAAGTTCTTCATGGCCACTGCCTGATAATCAAATTTAACCCAATAATCATCTGGCACCTGAACTTCCTTGATTGTAATCTTGCCAGATATGTACTTACCGGTAGATGTAGTAAGATTACCTTCACTGATAATCATACCTTCGGCTTTTTCAAGTGGGTCTTTTGCAACTACTTCGGTATAGTAAGCTTTCTTCCGTATAAACTCATCTGCAGCTCTCCAGTCTTTTAATTGACCATTCTTGTCCATGAAGTTCTCTACGAAGTATACTACCTCGTTATAGGTGAAGTCAAGTACCAATTCATTAGTATTACTCAAAGCCTTTTTATCTTTACCCTTATCCGTCTTACTGTTTGCCTTAGCTTCATTGGCTACAATAGTTTGAGTAGATAAACCGGACTTAGCTGTAACTGAACCTGATTTACCAGCATTCTTAACTAATTCTAAATTAGTTACATAACCTTGACCTGCATCCATAGAGTGAGTACACTGTTTAATATACCAAGGTCCTGACCAACGTTTACCTACATTCTCAATTATGATAATCTGAGATGATGCTAGAGAAGGTCTGCCCACTACTTGCATTTTACATACAATACGTTTCTCTGTATGCTTTAAACCGCCATTAGCATTAGCATTAGCTGCCCAAGCATATTTATCGGCTCCCCCATATCTACCAAATAGGTTATGATAAAGCTTATAGATGGGCACATCCATATTAGCCTTTTTCCAATGTTGTACTTTCACACTGATACTGTAAATTCCCAAGCTTTGATTAAGAGGGTTCTTATACTTGATAACTGGAGTGTCATCTATTACGATTGAATACGGGTCATCTTTTAAAGCTTGTATACCTCGATTTACACTTGCCATGTCTTCAGATCCCCAAGCAGTAGCACCTCCCTTATTAGCATGTTGAGGGTCATAATCTCTTGGGTCTACATCTTCTACAGTCATGTAAGTCATTTGGTCTTCACCTTCAAATAGATACCTCTCATTCTTCAATATCTTATAAAGATTAGCCTCTAACTCTTTACCTGTTTTTGAATTACGTAATGCTTGTTGTACAGCAGATTTACGGTCACTTGGTAAATTAGAAACTGCTTGATTGATGGATTCTTTTAGTTCAGTAAGGCTCATCTCATCTAGATGTTTCTGTTTACCATTCCTATAAGCTTCTGCAGGGTTAGCAGCATTGTATTCAGCTACGTCACTATTCCAATCGTAATTCAATTCTTTCTCTGCTGCAACTGCTGCTTTGAAATTCATATCGCTTGCCAGAGCATGTTCCATCTGAATACTTCGTACCTTCCAAATATCTTCAGGATTATTCTCTGCTCCATACTTACCCACGGAGGTATGCCAATTTTTGTAATATACACCATTGGCCTCATTAGGCATTACTTGAGGTAAATTATTATCTTCGGGTTCTTTTATACCTGTAGTGACTACATTTAAGTCTTTAGTCTCTGGACTTACCAAAGGAGATAGAGTTGCCTTAACCCTTTTGGTAATATTCTCCATGGCAAAAGATACACTAAGTACCTCACCATTCTCACCTTGATAGGTATAAGTATGAACTGGTTCCTCATTGAACTTACGATTATGTATATAGATAACTCCATCCCTGGAATCTACATACCAAGGTCCATTAGTATAACCTTTCATCTTCTGTTCTAATTGAACCAAGATATTCTTGCCCACCAAACCAAAGTCGCTATCAATTAAAGCCTTTAAATCCTCAGGCATAGCTACTTGAGCTACTCCACTAAACCGGTTAGCATAAAGCACCTTTCCAGTAGTAGTTCGAGTATTTTCTGTAGGCACTTGTAGTGACTCATATACTTTATTACTTATTATCTGTTGTTCCATTACTGAAAGATTTCTATGATTACACCAGTAGAATTATCACAACCATTGTCCAAGAAGGTAGATAACTTATAACCTTCCATATCCGAAAAGTTATAAGCAGGCTGATACCTTAGATCACCTGTGGAATCAATGCACTTAATAGTTACATGAGTACCTGTAGAATCGAAAGTAGCTTCAAAATCTCTTACCTTGATTACCTTTATGGGACCAGATACGAATTGACCATCGGGATAAATATAACCCCACTGAAGGCAGATTACCTGACCTTCTTGTAAAGCCTCGATATCTACAGTATCTGGATTGCCAGTATCAAAAGTGATGGTAGCCAAATTCTCTTTCTCTTCATCGTATTTATAATTCCAGGTACTTATATACGCTCCAAGAGGAATGCCCGTAAGAGGATTCTTAATAGGCATTCCTTTAAAATCGAAAAGGGCCAAATAAGGTTGGCCCATTCCATTATACAATATAGGTTTCTGTTTAGCCGGCATACACTGGGATTTTTATAATGGTTCCACTTTCTAATTCCTTAAATGGATTGAGGATAGTATTTGCTTCAGCAATTAGAAACCATTTACCAGAATCCCCATAATACCGATAAGCAATATTCTGCAAAGTCTCACCATCCTTAACGGTATGTTGAAGATCATCGTTAGAAGAAGGTACTGATGTCTGTACTGCCTCTAAAGAATAATCTCCATCGCCATAGTTTAAAACATAGGCCTGGTTATAGGGACTTGCACCTTTTAAATATTGAGATGTATCAATCATATTTAATGCCCTCCGTCTTTTTAAGTGAATCAGAATTAATAAAATCTCCATAGGATAAGTTATAAGCACTTACTCTCTTGAAGATTAATTCCTGAGTTGCTGCTGCAGGCAATAACTTACCATTACCGAATGTAGCAGGTTTACCTGCTACCCTTACTCTATAACCATTCTGAAAGTTCTTCAGAGTATAGTTTGCAGAGGTAAGGATATAATAATGATTTTCGAATATACCAGAATCTCCCCACTCGATTTGGATTATTGGGGGTGCTGCTTGATAACCGTTTGCCTTCGTCCAGGCTTCAAGTAATCTACATTTATTTATCACTTCCTCTGGGTTATCCAAAGTAGTTGAGAACCAAGATACATTAAATTGAATGATATCTTCAGCTCCCGTGAAATGATACATAGGTGTATTACGACCCATAGACTTAATAGTTGCCCAAGTAGTTTCTCCTCGAAAATCTAATTCGGGAGGTCGATTCTGTAAAGTAATATATTGAGTTGGGTTAGCAGACATGTTATAAATCCGTACTTCGTTTTGATATCGGATGTCTGCCTTTACTTCGAAGTTTCTGTAGTTAGTGGTATTCTTATTACCCTTTGCTGGGTCTACTCCTTCCCCTTCCTCCATCCTTGGAAATTGTAATTCCATTCTCCATTTTGCCTGGAGTTGTTTGTTCAGAGTTGGGTTCTTAGAAGATATCTGAGCTTCTCCGGGTACCCCATTAGGGTCATAGATTTTACCCTTGAGAGCACTATCTTTTGGAAGAGTAGAAGTAGCTCGGTTAAGTAATATCCGAGCTCTCCAAAGTTTATTCAAAGGGCCAGTAAGAACACCTGCTGTATCTCGAGTAAGGTCATTGTATTTTTCAACAACTTTACCAGCTGCCTGTCCTAATATTCTAGCCATAATATTTTAGTTTATAATCCTAATACTACTCCAGTATAATCCTGTTGACTACCAAGGGAATAGTCACCCATAGATTGCCCATCAATTGTAATACCAATCTTGCCCTCTTTTAAACCATCCCTGATGGCAGACTTCATGGCATTGATAAACCTTTCTTCATTCTGAGCTCTGATAGCTAAGGGGTCATCCTCCTTGTTATTCTGAGCATCGGTATTTTTATCTATCGAACTGATAAGTCTACCACCTACCTCGATTAATAGAGGTAAACCTATGCTAATGGCTAAACCCCAGGGTCCTCCTAAGAACCCCATAAATCTACCCATCATACCAGTTAAACCTTTAGCAGCAACCTGACCTGCTGCTCTACTACCGGCATTAGCAGCAGCTCCACCGACTGCACCTCCCATAAGATTACCTGCCATAGTAGTTGCCATTGGTACACCTGGGTTAGGTGTTTTAACATATCTACCATTTGACATATTGTAGAACCTACCCTTGCTATTCATACCAATACCACTTGACATCATCTGGAGTTGAACCATAGTTCTCATAAGGTTAACCATGCTTACCATGTGAGCTTCCATGATGGCAAATTGGGTATTGGTCTTTATAGCCGCAGCTGACATACCTTCGGTAGAAGCAGTAGCTATAGTTTGTAGGTAACCTATTGACCTTATGACGCCTCGTACAGTCCTAAAGCCTGCAACTATTGTACCTACTACTACACCTGTAGCAGCTACTCTTAAAGCAAAACTACCTCCCCAAGTTTCTGAAATAGAATTAACTATGTCCAGGAACTTAACTCCGAATTGGAGAACTGGAGTAAATACTCTACCCATTGCAGCACCTGCAGTTACCGTTAAGTTCTCAAGTGAGGATTCCCATTGGTCAATTACACCTGCATCGGTTTTAAGTCTTTCCTCATTCATCTGGTTAACTGCACCCATGTTCTTATTATAGGTAGCAAGTATCTGTCCCATTTTATCTCTACCAGAGGCAATGTCTCTAAGTACTGGGAGCATACCACGATTACCACGAACACCAAAGATATTGAAGAATGTTGGGGTTTCGACACGAGAAGGCATATCTGCTGCTGCCTTAGCAAACTTCTGATATACAGAGTACAGGTCAATAAGATTACCTTGAGCATCGAAGAAGTCATCAGGACTTAAGCCCATGCCTGCTAAAGCGTTATAGCCCTTCTTCTTTTGGTTAACAAGAGATAGTTGTAAGTAACGTATCATATTTGCCAGAGAGGTACCAGCCATAGAACCTTGTATACCCATATCTCCCAATACACCAATAGCCGCAGCAGTTTGCCTAAGGTCTACTCCTGCAGTTGCCATATCTGCTCCTGCATAAGATATGGACTGGGCTAAGTCCTGCAAAGATATATTTGCATTAGTAACTGCAGTATATAAATCATCAGTTACTCTAGCGGCATCCGTCATTGGGATTTGGTACATTGACATGATATTAGTCATCAAGTCAGCTACACCACCTTTACCTCCCACTGGCATTGTAAAGATTGAAGCCAGCTTAGAAGCCGGCCCAATCATTTCCTTAATAGCATCGAATTTATTACCTGCCATAGCCAGGTATCTTTGTCCTGATGCAACATCCGAAGCAGTAAGAGGTGTCATAGCATTGACATCTTTTGCCAATTGTAACATCTCCCTCTGTTCTGCAATGGTAGCACCAGCAATCTTCGAAGCAGTCCAAACTTCATTCTGAACACCTGCAGAGTATTTATAGGCCCTGGCCATTCCCCCTACGAGCTGCATTCCGAAGTCTAGTGAATTAGAAGCTGACATCTGAATACCTCGGTTCCAGGTATTCATATCGTTCATCATAGTTCTAAATGAACCAGATATCTTACCAGCTTCTTGAGAGAATCGGTCTCTTAAAACCATGGCAACACCGACCTCTATTACACTCCTACTGGCATTTATCATTTCGTTTTCTTTTTAATCTGTTTATAATATTGCTCGGCCATATCCTTGAATATTTTCCTTATTCTATACGGAAGACGTAAAAAGCCGAAATAATCTAAGGTTATCTCGGCTCTAGTGATATAAACAAAATCACTTTCTAAACTTACTCTTCCGTCAGGTAGAAAAAATTAGGTGCCCAAGCTATAGGATAGTTTCTTTCTTCCCCAGTTTGTGGATGGGTGATATGAGAATCCCCTTTGAATATTGGGTCGATAGATAAGATATACTTTCTCATCTCAGCCATATCCTTTGCACTGAATGGTGTAAAGTTTGATACCTTCTCCCAATTACCATCTACATCTAAGTAAAGGTTACGGCAAAGGAGGGGGGCATTCTTTGTTTGTTTTTCCATAGGCAAAGCCATGAACATCTGTTCTCCCTTACCAGTCATGCAGTCGAATTTGATAAGCTTACCTGAAGAAAGAGTGTACTCGTGGTCCGTAAGTTTCTTACCTTCCGGGTAGAAAGGAATAGCATCTGGCTTTTCCTTGAGTTCTTCTTCAGAGGGAACCTGACTGTAATCGAAAAGGTATTCGTGAAGGTCTTGGCCATACATAACCTTCCCCCCTTCTTTTCCCCAATCATATTCAAATTCTACTTCGTCTCCTAAAGAGAAGATTCGAGAATTGAAGATAATACAGTACCGGTCATTAACTGGTAAGTTAAGTGCATCCTCAATGGTTAACTTCCCACTGGGTGTTGCATCTGTAGCTACTACAATTGCTGCAATGAACTTGGTAAGGTTCATCAAAGTTTTCATGTCTGAAAGGTTACTGAGAATATCTTCGTCAGCACCATTCTGTTCTCTAATCTGGTATTTATAACCAGACGGTCCGATAAATCCAAATGTTCTAAATTCCATATTAATTACTTTTTATGTTTACAAATGTTCATAGTATTCCCTATAACAACAAGAAAGGGGTGAGACATCCTATCTCAGGAATCCCACCCCTCCACCGAATCTTAGTGAAAATAGACTAAGGAATTAGTATTTATCTGCAGTACCAACTGAGAACTCAATGGACTCAATGGTATTCTCTGAAGCCATTCTGTCCAAGTCTAAGCCAGTAACTTTACAGGGCCAAACCTCTTCGAAGATATGGGTGTTAAGAACTGAGACTCCGTCTTCAGCAAGTTCATTTACGATTGCAGTTTCCCATATCTGAGCAGGAGGTAATCCCCCACCGGCAATCATATCTTGGCAAGCATAGAGCCAATCATGAAGCCAGGTATCTGAACCTGCAGTAGTCATAAGTTTCTCTACGATAAGATTACCAACTGAAACCCTACCTGGAGTTTTAACGTCTCTATTGACATCCCCATGAGCAACCTGGTCAATCTCTACATCTGGCAAAGTACAAGTTTGGAACAGATAAGTATTGATAGGGTGCTTGGGGAACATGATACTCCACAAGAACTTCTTCCGTGGATTTTTTACTTTTGCTCCCATCGTTATAATTGTTTAAGCGTTATTACTTGATTCCACAATTGATACAGACTTGGAAGCCGCATCAATTACAATCTCCATAGTTACCTCTTGCATAGGAACTACGTCCTTATACTTAAGGATAGCACGGTACTTACCTTGACGAGCATCTGCCTCGTTGTTAACAGAGAGATCATCCCAAGAGGTTGCATCTTGGTCACCCATCCAGGTATATTCGGTCATGGCATCTTCGTCTACCAAAGAGTCTAGTGTGGGTTTAACCTCCAACCAAATTCTCTTCCAAGTACTCCAAACGTTAGGCTCTTCGATGTACTTGTTAAGTACAGGACGAAGGAACTTCTTCAAATATAAGTTCAATCTTACGATTGAAAGGAACCGTTCTGAATCCTGTTTTACCTGAGAAGAGAAGCAATGCCAAAGCATTGTCTGTTTGCCTGCATCAGGAGTATCCTTGATTACTATCTCATTGATGTAATTTTGGGCCAGAGTATTCAATTCTGAATACCGAGAAGGAGAACCATAGTTCGGGCATACGGGTCCAACGGCATCCCCAATAACACCTCGGTTCATACCTGCAAAGGATTTCCAAGGTCCATATTGAGTAGCAGAAGCATCTCCCAAACCTGCAATGGTACCTACTACATCGGAATCTTGAAGATTACCATTTTCATTGTAGTACTTAAGTCCACCACCGAAGTAGGCAATGTACTTAGAGTTACCCACAGTACCCAAGCAAGTTTGTACCCAAGTTACCTGAGCTTTGTAATCTCTAGCCTGAGTACCCTGAGTATAATGAGTAAGATGTTTCGGAACTTCAATATAAAGTACCCATTCCATCAGTTCCTTTGCCATATCCGCAGCAGCCTTGTATACCTTGAGTACATCTGAATCAGCAGTAAGGTGTTGAGAGATATGAGAAATGAATAACTGATAGAAGTCGGTGTAATCTTTTACGAAGTCCAGAGAAGCAATCCATTCATCAGCAGTAGGGGTAGAACCTGCAGAACCGATGGTACCGGTGAACTTCTTTTCGTCTTCGGTAGGAGCAGCACCACCTACAGTTAATGTGATAGCATTCTTGGTACCATCTACATTATCAGTAAGCCATTTGATAAGATTCTCGAAAGAAGAACCAGCAACTACTACCGGCTTAATATATTCCGAGTTCTTAGCAAATGCACTAAGAGCAAGGTAATCTACCGAAGTATCATTATTTTCATCAGCAGTTTTGTAAGTGATTACCGGACCTTGTTCAAGTACCTGGCCATTACCAGAATAGATTTTGTAATACAAGGTGTTAGCTTGTTTATAGAAACCTACCTGAAAACTATCGGTACTACCGATTGGGTCTCCATAGCCTTTAGTTACCAAGCCTAAGCTATAGGTAACTCCACTTGAGGTAAGGGTGATGAGTGCTGCAGGTGTAGCCGGGTCTAGAGTAGCAGAAGCCGGTACTATACCTTCCTCTTCGGATTTAGCAGCAGCCTTTGATTTACTTGCTGCAGTTGCAGCCACTGTACCCTGGGTAGCTCCCTTACCAAGTACTCGAATAACACGAAGCTTAGAACCACCTGTCAAGGCTTTTTCGATATTTGATACAGAACCATCCGGTACAATCTCAGAACCGTAGATTCTTTGGAACTGAGTGAAAGTAGAGATGATTTCTGAGGGGTCATCGTATGGGCCCTTAGTAGTTCTAGCCAATACACAAGAAACTCCTAACATAGGAGTAGTTTGAAGAACATTGTTGTTCTTAAACTTAAAATCTACATGAGGTGAAGTTGGCATAATTCTATTGTGATTAAAGTTAATTACTCGTTTAATTTATACCCTAGAGTATTGTACCTATTCCTTAGGTATCTTCAACTCTAGCATTTCATTTTCGTTTTGTTCGAACAATCCAATGAGAGCAGTAATATCTTTGATAGGTGTAAGTGTACCTTCTTCCAAAAGCTTTTCTGGGAGAATACCATCTTTACATACGTAAGTATATACCTTCTCAAGTATACCATGTTCTACATCTGGATGGTCATAATAATTACCAATTTCAATGAATAGGTTTCCGGTTGGGTCAAGCCTGCCCTTGCTCCATTCCTCTAAGTCATTAAAGTATGGTCTTACATATCCTCTAGCAGGTAAGCCAGCATATAAGATTGTATGCAATAATCTCATATCGGCTTGTGTTTGAGAAACGAGGTGTATATCAACTGTGATATCTTTAGTCTCATAGGGAAACTCTGAAGCTTGGTAATTACCATCTTCTAACTTATCACCAATGATATATTTGTTCACTCCAATATCACCAGCATAATAACCTTGCAGTTCGATTGTTATTCTGGGAAGAGTCTTGGGTCCTTTTACCTGATTGTTCCCTATACCAAACAATGGTATAAACTTAGGCATACCCTTGATAGCCTCTGCAAAACGTTTTTCGTTTTCTTGAGACAAGGGCAAGAAGTCTTCTGGATTTAAGGTAAGACCCCTTTCTAACATGGTGCTGAGGAGACATATATAGAATGTTCTCTCAACTACTTCTTCTGAATTTACCATAATTAAGCTTGATCAGGAATAACTCTAAGTCCTTCATCAGCATTTACCCAATTTACTGTACCATCTCCTACTTGTATTTGAGCCTCTACTACTACTAAGGTATATAAAATTCCAAAAAACCTACAGTCATAATGGATAGTACAGGTTAATTTATCAACACTGGTCGTTGCTGCTGAGGGGTAATTCGTAAACCATAGTTTCCAAGGAATAGGGTCTCCACTTGGGTTTGGGATAGTACCATTAACTGTTTCCCCAATCTTAGGTACTCTGAAGGGTCTAATAAACGTAGCTACCTCTTCTCCATTTATGGTGTACACTATGTAACCCCTAAAGGTAGCAGTCTTCACAGCGGGATTATTTGCTGCAGAGTGACCTAATCCTGCTACTGGTCTAATTTCATATGTAACTACTCGAACACTTGGGGATTGGGTTATATTGATAGCTTTCTCAAATTTTTCACTCTGAATTACCTTAACCACTCCAGTTCTCTCAATTGGGTTATAGGTACCCGACTGATACTCCCCATTTCTTGATAGAGTTTTTATAATAGCCTTTCCTGGTTTATTACCTTCGCCTACCTCTTGGGTTACTTCTAACCAGTCTACTGTAGTTTCGATTTTCCAATCTACAGCTCTATATTCATCCTGAGGTACATTGTTGAGGAACTTTTGTTGATAGCTGTATACCTTTATCTCTAAAGTCTCACCCTTTTTAGTACCATCAAAGGTATGGGCAGTTACGTCTGGAGAAATACTCCAGTATGTATTCCAGGATTCTGCAGGAGTAGTGTTAGCTTTCTGAACCAAAGTTACTTCCCTTTCTACTCCCTGTACTACTACCTTGAGAATCTGTTCTTTGATATTATCTCGGTCTTCATTTATTGCCTTCGGTTTTACACGAATAGTGGCAGTACCTGTTCCGGATAATGCGGATATTTCAAAATCTGCTGCCATTATTTTACCCTCCTTATTTCTTTTCTGATTTCATTTCGTATTTCCTTTTGTAAGGCTACCTTTCCACCTGCAGCCTTAAATGCAGGACCCCAGAGAGGACGAGGTGGTAAGTTACCATCTCTGCTACCATACTCGAGCATGATAGCAATCTGATTCAAAGTTTTTCTTGAAGTCTTACCTGTGTAGGTAATCTTCCTGATTCCAATTGGTAATCCTACGAAAGTCCTCTTCTTACCTTTTACTATGGTAACGGACTTTGCATATTGACCAGTAAGGTTTAGCATTGTATGTTCTCCATACTTCTTAATGGTACCTGGAGAATGTTTTGGCCAAGATACTCCAGAACCCTTTGGAGGTATACCAGTATTTAAACTACGCCTTACTATACGAAGAAGTTGATTGCCAAACTTCTCGGTACCTTTCGCATAGCCTTTTGTTAAGATACTTGGAGTCTGAGCAATCAACCTTTCTGCACGAGCTTGTTCTCGTTTATCTACGTATATTTCTAGTGGACCAATTGGAGTCGATATATTAATATTAACCGACTTACTTGGCATGTTACTTGTCTTTAAATAATCCCAGCTCTTCGGCAATTTTTTCCAGGAGTGCTTCTGAACGATTTAATCGGACATCCACATTACCCATATAGGCTTTAAATTCTTCGAACTCAGGAGCTGGTTTACTGGGTTCTTTGTAATTGATAGAGCCTAAGATTTTATCACATTCTGATACAATTGCCTCATACCTTTCCCGATTATTAAGGATGTTCACGGCATTCTGTCTCTGATTAGAAACTTCGCTGACAATGTTGTCCAGGTTAGTGGTATAATAAATACCATTGTAAATACCCTCCTCTGCCTGAGATGGCAAATAGATTGTGATTTGAGATACTGAATCCTGTATCACAAGTTCAAGGCTATTTACAAACCCATCCTTAACCATGGATGCCATGGGTTTACTTTCTCCTACCTTCAAAATCCTTGCTTGGTCAAAGATGGGATAGAGAGCACGTCGGTCTCTTTCTAAGGAGAAGATTATATCTCCTTTCTGCAACTTTTGAAAAATCATCTTATCGTCCATGTTACCTCTTATTTATTAAATTTAAACCAAATGAAACTGCACCTGGATTCTTCTGCATGAAGTCTACCAGGTTTAAGAATTGATAGTATCCAAATTGATTTATGAGTACCTGAGCTTTGTTTGCTACTTCTTGTGCAATCTCTATGTTAGGAGCAGGTAGTGCCAATTGTATCTTAAATTCGGTGAGTTGTTCTTGTTCCATAATTCCTTAGTTATTGGGTTAAAACGAAAAAAGGAGTGCATCTAATCGGTGTACTCCTTTTCAATCATCTTAGTTTTTGGCAAATTTAAGCCGGTGTAGTAGTGGTGCCTTTCAATGCAGCAACTACCTGGCTAATGATGTTCTGGTCTCTTTGAGCATCAACTACCCGGTTAAGGCGAGCAATCTCCTGGTCTTTGGCAGTGTTCTCGATGAGGCACTTGATTTCCTGTTGGCCATTCTTGAGGTCACAGCAGCAACGTTCCAACTGAAGAGCCAAGTCAGATTTTACTTCTTTAATCAAGCCTTTGGTTTCACAGCAGCAATCCGACTGTTGGTGTTCCATGTGGCAGAGACGATCCATAACACGGTTGAAGCCTGCGCCCATTTGGTCACGAGAATCTCGGATATCCGAATTCGTTTTGTAACCCAAATCGCAAAGACCTCTTTCCGTAGTGAAACGGTTGTTAATGATTTCTCTTCCAACACCTGCAACGTCTTTTGCTACACCGCTGATTTCCTGAGTTACTCCACGAGCAGCATCAGAGATATCCTTGTAGATACCTGCCTTTGCTTCCTGAACAGTAGATTCTACTTTCTGGATGTCAGCCTTGGTGTCATTGATTTTGTCCCATACGGAAACTGCAGCAGCACCAAAGCCACCACCTACCAATGCACCACCGACTGCACCTCAACCAGAACCCCAGCCTGAATTGTTACGACCACAGTTGCAATCATTGCAACCTCTATCTGCGATTACTACGCCATCGCCAGCACCTTTAACTTCGACTCCCATAACGGTTTAGTTTTAGAAAGTTAATAAATAAGTTTGATTTCTCTAATACATTATAAAATACTATGGTGTTGTATTTTAAACACTAAAGTAATACTCATAGGTAATCACTGCAGCATTCTGAGTTATGTTGACTGTAAGCTCCCAACCATCATCATCGTTTTCTGCTTGCCTTAATTTAATGGTACCTGACCTTGTTGATTCTACGGTATTCTCTGTTAAGGTTAAGGTTAACCCATAGTTTCCATTATCGCTAGATAACGTTGTAATGGCTACATTTGTAACCCAACTTGGTTTTGAGGTTACGGTTAAAGCCAATGGGTATCTTGTACTTATCTCAGAACCATTTATTATCTTAGTCTTAAAAGAATAGGCTACATCAACTGTAAAATTATTACCTCCCAAAGCTGATAGTCCAGTTCTAGAGGTAGTTCTTGAACCAGTAGGTGAAGTGAATGCCAAGTAGTACTTATAAGATACTGAAGCAGCACTTTGTGTAACTGTAATTGTCTTAGTGGTTGCCCCACTGTAGGATGCAGTTACTGTACAGCTTCTACTTGAAGTACCTGAGTTCTCCGTAGCAGTAAGTACCGTCTTAGCAGCATTCAAACTAAAACCAGTACCACTTGCACTAACCGTAGGTGTAGCACTCTTCGAAGAACCTGCACTTGTTGACCCTGAACTCCAATGGTTGGTAGTAGGTATACTTACACTGGCATAAATATTAACACTACCTCCTGAATTAGAGATAGAGTATGAACTTGCAGATAAGCTTATTACTGGTGTACCATCAGTAGTACTGGTAATTTTATTCTCTGCCTGGTATACATCGAGAGTTATAGATTTCGATTTACCATTCAGAGATACAGTACAAGTAAGGGAGCCTACCCTTGTTCTAGCCTTTGCAGTAGTTCCCAAAGAACCTGCACTAACTGCAGTACCATAACTAATGCTAGCACCGCTTGTAATTGTGCCTCCTCCAGTTGTAGAACCATTCCATCCCCAAGTCTGAGAATATGAGGGCATAGTTGAGAATGAACTTCTACTTCCTCCACTTGCAGGTATATCTGATACTGCTCCACCACTTACTGTGATTTCACTATAGGTTCTATAACCTGCAGATTGAGAACAACTAATGGTTAGCTTCTTATTAGTTTCAGCCTGGGTTAATACTACACTACCAGACTTTGCCGAAGTAGAAGTATTATTGGCCATAGTTATCGAAGTACCAGTACCAGTAACTCCTGTATTAGCCCGGGTATAACTTAAAGAAACCTGACTACCATAAGTATGCCCATTTCTGTACTCTTGTTTGTAAGAAGTTACAGTAAATGTTTTCGTTCCTCCAGTTGCCCCAAATGATAGAGAAGTGGGATTCACCGAGAAGGTTTGAGTCCAACTCTGAGATGCAGCTGCTTGAGTCATGGTTACTTGTAAAGTTTTCCCAGACTCGGCCTGGGTATAGGTGATAGTCCCAGACCTTGAGGTTAGATTAAGGTTTTCAGTAGCCCTCCACTCATTATTAGTAGCTGATGAATAAGTTACCCAATCCAGTGAAGTTCTACTTATCCCAACTTCTATTAATGACCCCTCTGCTACACCATCCCAATACTTCTGTTTCTTTGTGGTAATGTAAAGATATTTATTATCACTACTTGGAGTACCTCCAATAGCAGGAAAGCTTAACCCAGAATATTGAGAAACAAAAGTATACTTATAGGTTACCTTATGAATATCTTCGAGTTTAACACCTTCATTATTTCCGTAGGAACTAGCATTGGAGATTTCCAAGCCAACGTAACTTTCCCCCGTTCCTGTAGGGGTGAGTGCTAACAATTCAGCCTTGGTAGGGCAGTCATTACCATCCTTACCAAGGCCTACTTTAGTTTTGACAGCACTCCATGTTGCTATCTCTCCCATATTAATCTACATCTTTAAGATTTCTGAGTTCTGAGATTTCAGCCTTCAGAGACTTAATCTCATCGTAAAGAAGTTTGATACCTTCGATTGCCAGAGTAGACATCTTATGGTACTTAACTTGTTTTACCAATACATATTCTTCACCATCGATAACAACCGTTTCGAATTCCTCAGGATTAGGAACTGAATCCTTGGTTCTGGGGTCTTCTTCCACATAGTTATTAAACCCAGCAGCTTCCAAACCTTGTGCAATGGTACCTTCATCTTCCTTACCATCCATGATAAATGAATCAGTAGGTATACTGCAAATTTGTTCCAGAGTATGTGTTAATGGTTTGATGTTAGATTTCAATCTTTCATCGGAAGACTCTTTCCAGAAACCAGAAGGAGCAGTAGTCTTAGCAAATACTACTTGGTCGGTAGTTGCCAATCCCAACTGGGCTCTAGTTACTACATGAGGATTATCCTTTCTACCAGCATGGTTATTGATAGAAGTCTGAGCAGCAGTACCAGCAGCCTTAGCATCGGCAATAGCAGAAGCCTGAGCAGTAGATACTGGTTTGTTAGCATCAGAAGTATTATTGGCATTACCCAAACCTACCTGAGCCTTAGTTACTGCATGAGGATTACTCTTATTGGCAATATGTTGATTTACTTTGGTTTCCAATGCCGTTAAATCGGTATCAGTATTACCTACTGCTTCATCGATGTAAGTCTTCAATTCTGTTCTAAGAGAATTGATGGCATTGGTTCTGTTAGTAATCTCATTTGCCAACCCAGTAACTGTGCTATCCAAGTTCTTCTTGTCGGCTGCAGTCATTACACCGGCTACGGTTTGTGTAGCTGCAGGAATATCGAAAGTATGTTGAGTTTCGTTTACTTGGAAACTACCGTCCTCTAACCGTTCTGTCCACCAATAGCCCAGGGTTAATTTAGTAGCAGAGGTAGTAAGATTAATTAAATTACCTGAATTCTCCAAATCTCTACCAAGGATATGGTCAGGGAAACTGTTAATCTTAGCCGTAATTGCATTATCGGCATTGGTACGATTGGTAGTTTCGGTAGCTATCCGATTAGGTAGGGTAGTGTCAAGTTTAACTTTATCGGCAGCAGACATAACTCCAGCTTTAGTGGTAGTTGCAGCTGGTAAATCAATTCTTCTACCTCCCTGGTTATAATAAGTATTATCAGTAACCTCCAAATACTGTCCAGTAGCTGGGTCTTTTTTATAACGATGTACTCGTAAATCAATTACTGATGTACTGGGGATTACTTCAATTCTACCAGTACCAACTTCTCCTGGTAAGCTATTAGTTACATCTTCAAGATGTTTTCCTCTACCACCATCGAAAGCAGTACCAGTGATTTGCCCAAGGATAAGAACCTGAGCATCGGCTCTTGCAAAGATAGTACCTGTCCAACGGAATTGGTAAGGAGGTTCACCATTGGCAATGTTGATATAAATTTTACCAGCTTCCCCAGTGATAGCATTCTGATGAGCAGCATCCGAATACAATTTGATATTCGTAAGTTCTCCAGTAGCTGATTTATCATAAGTAGCATATACATCAATGATGTCATCTACATACGAGGGCAATTGGCTAGCCGGTACTGTACCATTTGCATCGAGAGAAGCAAAGCCATTAGCTTTACCTTTCGTAGCAACAAAGGCATCATGCTTAGCTTCTAGAGCATCGATATTTGCCTGCAACTTATTATCAAGGGCAGTATCTGCTGCTGTTCTATCGGAGATCTCTTTATCGATTCTTGCACCCAATGCGGTATCTGCATCCGTACGAGCTTTTGTTTCATCGGCTACTGCTTTTGTGAACTTGGTATCAAGAGCCGTATCTGCATCTTTACGGTCTTGGATTTCCTTGTTCAGGGCAGCTGTAGATGAGTTAGTCAAAGCCTCTATGGCATCCTTACGGTCTTGAACCTCTTGAGCGATTGCATCTGGTAAAGTCTCATCAAGCTTAACCTTGTCAGCAGCAGTCATTACACCTGCAAGAGCCTTAGTAGCAGCGGGTATATAAGTAGTCTTATAATCCCCTTCTTCACTGGTATAAATACCTGACTCTTTTTTAGAAGAATACTTATGAGTTAAAGTAACATGACTACTCTGTTGAACTACCTCGACTGGTTTATCACCGGATAGGATGATGACCTTATCGGGTATAGAATCGAACAACTTCTTATCAGCTGCCGATTGTACACCTGCCTTTTCGGGAGTTGATGAAGGCAAAGTAATTGGGTTCTGAACAGTAGTACCATCTTCTATGTTGGTCTTAGTGGCAGCAATTCCCACTGTAGTTTCGTTAGGAGTAACTGCACCCAAAGCAAAGTTAGCTGTATTGATTCTATCCAATTCTACTTTATCTTTCGCAGTCATGGTACCAGCTTTATCTGCAGATACTACCGGTAAATCGAAAGTTTCAGTAGTGTCATCATTCAAGCCATTATCCTTAGTTACAGTTACAGTAACCTTATCGGCATCAGATGCTGCTGAGATTTCGGTAATAGCATTGGGGTCTAAGCCATCAAGCTTAACCTTATCAACAGCAGTCATAACTCCTGCAAGGGTTTGAGTTGCTGCTAAAAGATTCTTAGTTGCCTCTACATCAGCACCATACTGATTATTCTCTTGGTCTTTAGTAGAAGTCTTTACCTTGAAGGTAAGTTGGGTAGCATTACGAGTTACTGAACTTACGTCTGTAACCATAGTATCTGGTAAAGCATCAGAAGTACCTTCCTCAGCTACCAATCTTTCCTCGTGGTCATTGGTAATTGCAGTGAACTTGTTATCTAATGCTGTATCGGCATCGGTTCTGTCTTGGATTTCCTTATCGATACGAGCATTGATTTTCTTATCTTCGGCAATACGAGCAGCTTCCTCTGCATCGATATTATCCTGGAGAACTTTATCGGCAGCAATTCTTTCCTCTCTTTCTGTGTTGAGGTCAGAAGTATTCTGGTCGATTTTTGCCTCCAATCGGATATCTTCGGATTTACGGGCAGCAATTTCACTTTCCAACAAATCCTTGATGGCAGTGTAATTACCATTAACGTTATCCTGAATACCCTGGATTAATTCCAAGTTACGTTGGATATTTGCCGAGTTCTGGTTTACCAGAGCATTGGTAGCATTCAGAGAAGTTAACAACTCTGTACGAGTTTCACTAACGAAAGTTCTCAAATCATTTATCGTTGTGGTAAGAGTGGTACTCAAGTTAGTGAAAGACTGTTGCAGGTTATCATCACCTTGTTCACGCAAATTCTTTTCGGCAGTAAGCTTATTCTCCAATTCGGTAAGCTTCGCAGTCATAGTTGCAGCGAAGTTGGGGTCATCACCTAATGCCTTAGCAATCTCTGCTAGAGTATCAAGTACTTCGGGTGCAGAACCAATAATCTTTTGGATAGCTGCATCTACTTGTTCGGCATTCTGGAAATCAGAATCGTTAAGCAACTCTGATACCTTCGTGATGTAATTAGCATGTTCTTCGATGCCATCAAGTTTAGCATACAGAAGGTCGGTAAAATCATTTGCAGAAAGACCCTTGCCATCTACTTTGTCTACCTTCTTATTATCCATTGCCTGGTCTGCAGCAGTACGGTCTGCCTTTTCTTGAGCAATAGCATTATTAATAAGGGTATCTTGATTAGCACGTTCTGTGGCCTCCTTATCGATATTGGTTTGCAACAGAGTATCACCTGCCAAACGTTCGTTCTTCTCAGTAAGGATATCCTGGTTGATAGCAGCCATGTCATCCTTGTGATTCTGAAGGTTGGTATCAATCTTTGCCTCAAGGGAAGTTTCCTTGGCAATTGCTCGGTCTTTCTCTGTATTGATTGCAGTGGTATTATTCTTAACCTGCTCTTTGAGGTCATTCATAGCAGTCGTATTGCCTGCCTCTAGAGAATCAATACGAACTCCCAATGCAGTATCGGCCGCAGCTCTGTCCGTTTTCTCTTGGTCAATCTTGGTATTCAATTTACCTACCTCTGATTCCAAAGCTTGTTTGGTATTATCCAATTTAGCAGTGAATTCGGTAGACAAGGCTTTATCAGCAGCAGTACGGTCTGCTACTTCTTTATCAAGATTTACCTGAAGAACTTGGTCTGCAGCAGTTCTCTCAACACGTTCAGTGTTAAGGTCGATATTTACATTATCGATACGAGAACTCAAACCACTATCGGCATTGGTACGGTCAACGATTTCCTCGTTAATCATATCCTTAACTTCCTTGTAGTTATCACCTACGGTCTTGGTTAAGTTAGTGATAGCTTCTGAGTTTCTTTCTATATCGTGCTGATTGGTAGCGATAGCTGTAGTATTCGCATTAACCTGTTCCGTAAGTTCATTACGAAGAGTGTTAATAGAATCCTGAATACTCAAAGCCAATTCTGAAACACGTTTGTTTACGTTATTCAGACTTACAGTGTAAGCCTCATCAGCAGTCTTTCTGTCGGCAATTTCCTTATCCAAGCTTGCCTGGATGGCAGCATCTGCATCCTTGCGGTCTTGGATTTCCTTATTCAAGTTATCCTTAACTACATTAAGAGCAGTATCACCTGCAGTGGATTTATTGTCGATATATTCTTTCAGTTTAGTTTCAAGGGCAGTATCTGCAGCAATGCGGTCTGCTTTTTCGGTAGCTACCTCTGCACTGTTTGCCTCATCACCTGCAATACGGTCTTCCTTCTCTTGGTTAATTTCCTCAGTTAAAGCAGCTAACTTCTTAGTGATAGTTGTTGCAAAGTTGGGGTCATTACCAAGGGCATCAGCAATTTCCTTCAAGGTATCAAGTACTTCAGGTGCAGAGCCTACAATTTTCTGAATAGCAGCGTTAACTTGCTCTTCATTTTGGAAGTCCATATCATTAACCAACTCAGAGAGCTTGGTAATGTAATTGGCTTTCTCTTCGATACCGTCAAGCTTAGCCTTAAGAATATCAGTGAAGTCATTCTTAGTCAATGAATAACCTTCACGTTTATCTACCTTCTTATCATCGAGAGCAGCATCTGCATCTTTACGAGCCTGAGTTTCAGTAGCAATAGCTTCCAACAATTGAGCCTTATCTGCTTGACCTTGGAGTTTTACATCCTCAATTTTATGGTCTAAAACCAAATCCTGAGCAGCACGAGCAGTAGCTTCGGAATCAATATTATTCTGAAGTACCTGGTCTGCAGAGGTACGAGCTTGAGCCTCTTGGTCAATCTTACCTTGCAAAGCATTATCTGCATTGGTACGGTCAGCTACTTCCTTAGAGATTTCGTTGTGAAGAACTTGGTCCTCAGAATGACGGTCTACTGCCTCTTGGTCAATCTTACTCTGTAATGATTGAGTATCTGATTGGCGATTAGTGATTTCCTCATTAATCTTAGAATCCAGGATAGTATCTGCATTCGTACGATTAGATACCTCTTCAGCAATCTTGGCTTCAAGAGCAGCCTTGTCATTGATGTGAAGAGTTTTGAGTTCATTTACACTCTCCTTGATTTCATTATCGGCAGCGATACGTTCATCCTTCTCTTGTTGGATAAGGCTCTTAAGTTCATCCTTGATTTCATCGCTCTTATCGTTTACCTTATCATTGAGATCCTTGATGTCTTCAGCATTCTTATCTGCCTTAGCTTCTACCCGGGCAATATCTGCTTTCAAGTCTGCCTTAACAGTATCAATCTTAGTAATTAATTGTTCAGCAGCATATTTCAAGTTATCATCTACTGCAGCAATAGCAGCACCCAATGCAGCTTCTGCTTCCTTAGCACGATTTACTTCTTCGCTAAGAGAAGTACGAAGCTCGGTAAGTTTATTGGTGATAGTTGTTGCAAAGTTGGGGTCATTGCCCAATGCTTCTGCCAACTCTTTAAGAGTATCAAGAGCATCATCAGCACCATCAACCAGGTCACTGATTGCCTTCTTAACATCCTCTTCGGTTTGGAACTTGAGGTCATTTTCAAGCTCTGAAACTTTAGTGATGTAGTTTGCTTTCTCTTCGATTCCATCCAACTTAGCCTTAAGCTCGTCGGTAAAATCGTTTTTAGATAAGCCATAACCTTCTTTCTTATCTACCTTATCCTTGATAGAAAGTACGAAGGCCCAGAACTCATTAATAGTTCCGGCAAAGCCAGCACGAACAAAGTCATCGTAGTAACCTTGTAACAACCGCTGGTCAATTTCTTCGCAGGTATAATACTTACTTACATACATATTTTTAAAAATTTAAGGATTAATTACTGCACGTTGACGACCCAGTAAGAATTCAGAATCGATATCTCTGAAAGGTTCTCCTTCTGAACCACAGAAAGCATTTTGTGGTACATCTGGATTTTCTGGGTCTACATCTCCACCGTCCTCAATATCTCCCCGTATGCAAGCATAATCAGGAAGCCTATTTACCCGGAACTTAATTACCTGGCCAATACCAGGATGAGGTATTATCTTATCCCAAATATCCCCGAAGTAATCTTGAAAGCAGGTGACAAATTTGTTTCCGGTCATCGATTGAAATGCCGTTACATCATTGCCATTACCTTTCATTTCAATATGAACTCCAGAGGTACCGTTAAGGATAACCAAGTTACTATCAAACCAAATTCCATTGTTGGTAGTAATTGGTGTCCACCTCAGTACTAACATCTTTGCCATATACTTTATTTTTATTCTACAAATTCTACTTTTGTATCTCGGTCTCTCTTTAGGATAACCATGAAAACCAAAGCCTCATCCTTAGCTTGAGCCGTTTGAGTATCACCTGATGGCTTATAAACTATACCGTTGATTACAAACCTATCTTGTTCCCAATTAAAATCCCAATAACCTTCCGGTGTAAGATAACCGATTTGTTCTATATAAGATTTAGAAATTAGTATTGATAAGTTTTCGTCATCCAATTCTCCAGTGATGGTTGCCTTGTTGATAGGCCAGTTTCTGAAAGCATTGTAGTAACATAATGCTTCAATTTGGATGTTATAATATTTAGGTATACTATCCTCAGCATGGCTGAGAAGTTGGTTAACGTTTTTTGCCCAAGTGATGGTTTGTCTACCGGCATCCCAATCTAAGAAGTCAGTGATAATTTTCTTGTATCTATCCCAAGAGCGGTTCTTTACCATTCTCCAGGGTTCTTTTGTCATAACTCAGTAAGGATTGATTTATTACCACCTTTCACAGGAGTACTTGGATTAGGTCCATCCAATACACCTGGTTGCCTTCGGTTAACCACTCGAGGAACTACGGTTCGTGATACAGCATCACAGAACGGCAGGTATATTTCCAATCTTGAAGCTAACATACAAAGGTTCTTTCTTAATTCATCTATTAAGCCACCTGGTTGCATTGCTTGAGAAAGTGTTTTCCATAATGAGCTTGCAGCTTCTGCCAGAGTGTCATAATATTGAACTTCAGTAGGCCCAGTAGTGATTTGTTTAATCCTATCACCTCGGGCAAGTTCAGGTTTAGAAGTACCATCACCAGTTTGCTCTTTGGTAGATGTAATTTGACTTAGGTATTCAGAAGTACTTGTCAATAGATTAAGTATCTTCACATTAAGAAAGTCCCATGCTGCCAATTCCATTATTAATTGGTTTTCTAGTGCTTCATACCATAATTCATCAGTATATTTATCTGGTGCTATTGCATGGTTTACTAGTGGTCCAATATAATATTGCCATTTAGTGATGTATATAGATTTCTCTTCCCTGGTCATACCTTCGGATATTTCTGAGGGTATGTAGTAATCGATTAAGTTATATATTGTATCGGCTAATGCCGTATGCCCATAATCACAAACTACCAGAGTCTTATCTACGGTAAGGTCTAAACCGGCAGAGTTAGTTACGTGTAGGGTAACTGTATAAAAACCGGGAGTTTCATAAGAATAGGAAACATGTCTTCCACCATTGAAAACCTCTCCCTTATCATCGCCAAAGTCCCAGTCAAAAATAGATTTGGCCGGGACTTTGGATATGACTCTGAATGAAACTTCCAGACCTGACGTAACGTACAAAAAGTCTAGATTGTCTTTCATATTAGTCTGTCTTATGTAATTTTCATAGACTACCCTTTAGAAGAGGATTCAAAATCTTCCAGCAAAGCCTGCAACAGAGTCTCTACTGTATCGTTCGGTTCTGCTTCGATTTCGTGGAGTTTTGCAACCAACTTCAGTTCCTCAAGTGAGTAAGCCTTTGCAATTTTTTCCAAAGTCATACCTTTCTTGAACTGAGCAGTCAATCTCTTGTCCATCTTTTCGATGTCGGCTTCCGAATACTTTTCGATATCGGTTTTGTCGGCAACGATAATCAAATGACCTGCAGCGATAGCCTTTTGGATTTTCGGTGATCTCCATTGACGGCGGCTGAGTTCTTTGTCTTCTCCTTTACATACGGTAATCCCCGTTGATTGGTCATGAAAACTGTAAGCTCTTGGTCCCACAGTTACTGTATATTTTTCTTTAGCCATATTTTCTAAGATTTAAAAAGTGATAAAGAGAGGATAGGCTTTTTAGTTCCTACCCTCCCTTGGGAATTTATATAGATAAAACCGGACTACCTTATTCAAGGTTTACCATCAAGTAAGGGTCAACGTTCATGAATTCGGGGAATCCATTTTCGCTGAATTTCTTGTCGGCAGCCAGCAACAGAGTTGCATCCTGGTACATCTTAGAGAAACCAGTAGTCAAGCTAGCGTAGATAGCCTGAGTTTGGTTAGAAACGATTCTCTCTGATTCCAGCATCAACTGACGAGCAGTCAGCTTAATCAAAGCGGCAGATGTATCAATCAACAGCAGCTGTTGGTCTGGAGTACCCGGATGGATGTAGAAGTCGGCATTCTTTGGAACCGGAGACTTCACATTCAGTGTAGCTTCAGTTGTACCAGAGTGGCGGTCTTTGAATTCGGGCAAGTTCAGCATTTCGATTGCTTGGTCTTCACCACCAATCATTGTCTGGAAATTGCGTCCCATACGAGCGGCACGTACCCAGATATGCAGAAGGTCTTTGTAAGTGATACCGTTAGTTGTTTCGTATACACCGATTACCGGGGCAGACTCAGAGCCATCAGGGTTGTTACCATTGATAGCCACGTCCATAGCCAGAGTATCCAGAGCATAACCCAACTGAACACCAAAATCACGAAGGTAGATTCCCAGGACATCGAGTGAAACATAGTTACGAACTTCGTCAGTAAGTTTGAAACCTTTTCCGATTTTGAAGAGGCTAACTGATTTCTGTCCGAAGCTAACATCACCCAATGGGATAGTTTCTGCCTCGTTAACCTTTGCAGGTGCGGCATCCGACATGTTAACCATCGGCATGATTGCTTGCAAACCATTGATAGGTTGGTCTGATGCAATGATGTTCGGGTAGAACGGTGCTTGACGCATACCCAGAGTGATAGCCGAGCGAATGATTTCCGGAACAATCCAACGGACATTCTGCTGAGGCATAGTGAAGATATTCTGCATGGTATCAACTTTCGGATTGATACCCATCTTTTCGAACAGTTCATCTTCTGAAATACCCCATTTACCGGTAACCAACTCTCCCAAGGTAATTTCTACAGGCTTCTTTTCCTGTGAACCGGAACGTACAGCTTCCAAGCTTCTTACCATTTCCGGCAGCTCATTCATAAAATCCTGAGCCTTCATTTTTGTAATATCAATTTGTCCCATAATTTCTTTTTGGTTTAACGGATGAGTACTTGAATTACATCATTTGCCTCATCTGCGGGAGTGATGGCAATGAACTGTGATTCATCTGTAGCGGCTTCGGCGATTGTGAAACGGTCATGCAAGAGGTCTGCAGTTGGGTTAATGTAACCACAATCTAGAGCTTCTTTTGCAACCCAATTCAAAATCATATAACCTTGAACTGCTACGGTTACTTCTACTGGGAAGTTACGTTGAGGTTGGTAAGCAGGATTGACATTGTCAGTTACTGCTATACCCAGATATACCTGGCTACCAGCACCACCCGGGATAAACGGTTCAATCAAACCGTCAGTACCCAAAGCAACTGCCATGCCCTGTACAATCTTTGTGTCAGCCTTTACATTGAAGGCTTGGTGCAATTTGTGTGATTCACTCTTGTAAATCACCGCTCTCGGAGTTCTTTCTCCAAAGAGAGTCATTTGCTGAGGATCGTTTACGATTTTAGTCATAACTCTAAATATTTATATGATAACTTACTTAATTTTCTTCTTGTACAGACTGTCGAGTACGCTGCCGGTTGAAGAAGGTTCTTGGTTCTGGGTAGTGTCTTCGGTTCCAGTCTTACCCTGAGTGTCATCTTCATTTACAGAAGAAGCACGGTTAACGTCCTTAGAACCGCATTTTGCACAAGTGAGAGGGAACTTCTCTTCCAAGCGAGCTTGGTAATCCTTAGTCAAGGAAATAAGAGTAGTAATACCAGTAGTCTCGGCATTGAGCATCGTAACGATTGTCTCATCTACCTTATCACCCATCAACTTCTTGTAGGTTTCTACGGCATTTTCACGTAGAGAAGCAATGTGATTCTTTCCTACGGTTGCCATTTCCTTCAAGTTAGCTACTTCGACATTCAAGTTGGTAATCTGTTCCGTAAGAGAAGTTTTCTCTGTAGTAAGATTATCTACCGAAGTTTGCAATTCGTTTCTGGATGATACCAAAGTCTGAATGCAGGCAATTACATTTTCCTGATTCATCTCTTTACCTTCTTCCAGGGTAAGCATGTTATCCCCAAAAAGGATTTCAAGAAATTTTTGTAATTCGTTCATGTTATCTTTATTTGAATGATTATCATTGGCATCATTATCATTAAAAGAACCCTGAGTATCGTTCTTTTCTTGATATGATGTTAAATCTGATTTATAATCAGTAAAGAAGTATTGCTTCGATTTATCATCTCTGTATTCTTCATAAGATGCCCAAGTTCTTTTGGCAAAGGTTGGGTTAATGATTTTACCATCCGAACCAATTTTCTGGGCAAATGAATCAGCACCATGTGAAACTAGTGAGGTCTCAAGGTAACGAACAATTTCAGTAACAATTCTACGTACCATAACTCCCTTAGAGTCATAAGTACCCAGTTTCTGATAAAATTCGTTATCTTCCATTTGGGGATGGGATTTATCCCACTTAAATTGTACAGTAACTGAATTACTATGAATTGAAGGAGGTTCCATAAGGATGCCTCTAGCAATTCTTGGGTTTGCCTTACCATCGATTTTCAGAATACCGTTGATACCAGCGGGTATAGTAAAGCTACCGTCTTTATAGGATTCCTGCCACATTACTTGTGATACAGCACCAATAGCATTACCGATGTTGGTTTCATGGTCACAGTTTACTGTTTGACCAAGCAACATCTTCATAGAAGCCTTTAGTACTCCATTCTGACCAAAGTCTGTCGGGTTCCAATTCTTAGATACAATCGTTTCTGAAAGTAATCTGAACATTGGTTCGATAAACTCTTCGTCCTTAGGAGTTAGTTCCGATTTGTCTAGGTTGGGATAGTAAGTATTATAATCTATATCCCCTCCCCAAAACCCAAATTGAGCAATGGAATCCGGTGTAGGATTTTTCCATTTATAATAATTCTCTGAGAAAGCCTTGGCTCCCACTGTTTCTGGGATATACCCAGCCATAATGGTATGGCCTTGACCTATCACCATAGAATCAAGATGCTCTTTGTTTTTCTTTGTGAATTTACTCATCTTGCTTTAGTATTTTGGTCTCCTCGAGAAGGAGCCGGGTTATTCTTATCTCTTGACCTACGAGCAGATTGGTTTTTATCATCTTGCCTTTGTTTCTTCTTAGTTCCTTCTTGGGGGTCTGTATTACCTCCCTTAGCAAATTGGTCCTCAAGTGAAACTCTTGGTTCCTTTTCATCTGGTGAATCATAACCCATTGCCCAAGCATATTGCTCTTGGCTAATGATACCTGCCTTATACAATAAGTCAAGGTTCTGTATCTTATACTGAAGACCTTGTTGGATTTTAACTTCATCAGAAACTGTAGAAGTTCCCCAATCAATCTTCATCCCCTTATTATTAAAGCCTGCCAGACGCAGTTCTAGAGAATAAAGTCGGTCTAATACATAAGCTACAAGCATTTGGATATTTTTTAACTGGCTAATCATCTTAGACAGCATTATACCAGTTGCACCTTCACCAGTAGTAGATGATACCCCAATGATAGAGCCATTAACTCCCAACCCATTTGCTACAGATTGTTGGTTCATATTCCAAGGCTTCTCGATATTACCGAGCTCCTTAGTAGTAGAATTTAGTTTGAATTCATGGTCATCTATGTAACCAGCAACTACTCCATCCTTCATACCCTCTTTAACATTACGTTTAAGGATATTAAGTTCATGGTATAATCGGGATTCATAAGCTTTTATACTCTCATTTGGCCTTTGGGGAGATTTCTGCATCTTAGCTTCTAAGAAACCAACCATACCACAAATCTCCATGATATGTTTGAAGTTAATCTTCATATCATTTTGTCCTTTGAGAGAATCCAATGCAGGCATAAATGGAGGAACTCCATAAGGTTCATCGGTATCATTGAACATACCAACATAGAAGTAGGTTTCTGGGTTAAGCTTAATGTAATCTTGTTGCTTAACAAAGAAATTTATATTCTTTTGGTAAGGAGCATACACCCCATTTAATTCACGTTTAAACTTGATGTGTTCTGGCTTAAGGAATAATACAGTAGCCAAACCATCAAGTTTATCATTTGGTACTCCTTCTACGGATATTGCCCCACTTACAAGAAGTTGAACAATCATTTTATTAACTAAACCATCTATACCAGCAGTATATCTGGTCCATCCCTTGGTGGCTTTCTTAAGATGTTCTCTCATCTTTGAAGCCTCTTCATCGGTATTATTAGGGAAAGTTACTGTATGACTGGTGTTAGCTAACTTAAACATATCTTGCAATGCGATGCCCATATCAGGATTTACTTTATATAAATCCCGAATTAAAGGTATCACATCAACACGAAAAGAGGGTTCAACTAATTTAGTCAACCCTTGTAATGATGTAATTAAGTTATCGCTATCATCGTCAACTGAAACCCTACCAGGTGAAATCGATGTGGCAGGCTTCTCCTCTTTATTAGAGGATGTACCATTCTTGGGAGGGTCCTTCTTACGTCCCCAACCCCAACTAAAATTGAAGTACTTTTTCATCTTGGTTGTACGATTACGTTAGTTTTTCCTTTCCTTATGTGATTACATATTGCTTTTCCAAAGATATCATCATCGGCATATACATCTCCTTCAAGGTCTACATCTACAGCTGAATTGTTAGCCCTATGTTTACCCATTGCAACAGGTCTACCTAAACCATCATAAATGAAGGTATAAGCTTCTTGTACAAAGAATGGGTCCTTAATGATTACGTGATCTAATCGAATATCTTCTTCCAAGTTTTCTATTATCACTGAACGATTCTTTTGGGTGGTTAACCAACCAGGGGATTTATCCATTTCAGGTCTACTTTTACCTTTTTTCTTCAGCATCTTCTGGTAGTAGTAAAGGTTAGGGTAGCCTTCATCTTGAAGCTTAGAAGTTACTGATAAACCAACGTCATTGGATTCTGGAGCTATTACTGCCCAGTTAAACAACTTCCCAGTATCACCAAGTAACTTAGCATAAGCTCCCACTGCCATTCTTCCCTTATATACTACTTGTTCTTCTCCTAGCTTATCCATACAAGTAAATGAAGAGTAGTCAGAAGCTCTACCAGTTGAAACGTCTGCACCAATGAAATATTCTTTATCTGATTCGGGTTCACAGAATTGTCGGTATTGACCATTAAATCTCTTCTTAATAACTGGGTAATCACTAAGGCAGTCTTCGATAGCTTTAATATCGGCTAAGTCGAAGACTGTGTTACCTGATGATAAGAAGTCACCATCAATTTCTTGGGCAGTTCGTTTAGCTCCCAGGGCAGAAGACATCTGGTTGTACCAATTGATATCTCGTTCTGGGTGCATTTGCCAGTATAATCGGATTGGGTTAAATGGGTTTCCTCCAGCGATAGCATCTACCCAAGTTGAGTGATAGAAGTTACCTACACCGTAAGGAGTTGAATTGACGATAGCAGCACCACCGGTGGATAGCGTTGGGAATGCGGCTGCCCAAATTTGAGCTGCCCACCGAACTACTGCTGCTTCGTCAATTACCAGGAGTGAAAGTGATTCAGAACGACCGGCTTCGGATGATGTCGGAATAGATTCAATAAATGACCCATTATCAAATTCTATCATGGAAGCAGAGCCATATTCTCCAGCTCTACCATTGATTATGGGAGTTTGAAGGTACCATGGAAGATTCTTGTACATGAACTTAATCTTCTTAAGTACCTTCTTAGCTGTTGTGTCCTTGATAGATATAATGTTTATCTTTTTGTTGGGATGGTACATCGCCAACCAAAGACAGTACATAGAAATAAGTTCTGTAATTCCTGCCTGACGGAACTTGAGAATGATATTGAATCGTTGGGCAATGAAATTGTAGAGAACTGATTTCTGAAATGGGTATAAATCAAATCTTACCTTTCCTCTTACTGGATGTATCACATAGCAAAAAAGGCTAAAAAAGAAAACATCACTAGAAACTCGGGATAGGTTTGATAGCTCCTCCCGAGTTAATGTAGTTCTAGTTTCTGAGATAGTCTTTGCCATTACTTAAAAGTTATACGTTATTTGAAATTCGATGTCAGTACCTATACCAGATTTTATCTTTGGGTAATAAAAGGTATTGACTCCGAATTTGTAATTAAATCTCTTAGTCTTGATTGAAAGACCAGCTCCCATATCGAAGAGATTATTGAAAGGTCTGTATTTGCCATAAACGTATGGACTAAGTGATAACCTTGCAACTTTCTTTCGAGTTAATTGACCTTCATACCAGTTGTAGTTGTACTTATCTAAATCGATTGGGAATAATCTAGTTGAATAAGTGTTAGTCTCCTTATTGAACAGACTTAAGTTCAACTTATCTTTCTTCAAAACAATTTGAACCAGGGAATCTTGGTCACTGATAACTGGCTGCCTTAGCATGGAATCAGGAAAGAGAGTTGACTGCTTCTTGTTATCGTAAACTAAGATTTTACCTGGTTGAGTTTCTTCAGAGTACTTCTTCTCTGGTTTGAATGGTTTGTCTAAGTGGACTGTATCTGGGATTTCATTGACCGCTTGATTCAAGGAATAAACTTCTCGAGTTAGTTTGTAATTCCTGAAGCAAAGGTAAATAGTAAATCCTAGAAGTACAATGAACAAGGCCCATTTTAATTTCTTCATGGTTTTTCGATTTTAGTGAAAACTGGGTACTCACTCGTTTCCTTGTTTTCCCTTAACAATCCCTTTCTTACCTTCAGTATAGATTTCTTTTATGTTTAGCTTTCTTTCCAGAAAGCACTTTCCTAAAAAAGAAAAATATATAAAAAGAAAAAAGGGTTTTCAAACAGCTCAAAAACAGCTCAGTTTAGCTACTCTTCTTTTTGAGGCATTTCTTAAACCAAATCCCCACTTCATAAACCGAACCCTTGGCAATCGTATATCTTGCCTTGTTTAACCAGTAATGGTGATTTTTAAAATCCCCCTCATAGGTATCACCTCTGGTAGTTTTGTAGAGGTAAATTTTAAATTTCTCTGGGAATCCCATAATTGCCTTGAAATCCTCAATTCCCAAAGGGTACCCATCAGGTCTAAATTGCCTATCAGCAGGTCTTAGGGTTAATGGTGGTTTATCATCTTCCAATCTGTATACTCCTGGGAGAGTACTCATCTTAGCTGTCTTGATAGGCCACTTCTTTTCCTTGTTGAAATCTCTAACCCAGAGTCGATGTATCTTTGCTACTGTGAGATTTTTCTTCTCAGGTAGCTTTCGATAATCATACATTGCCAGGGTTTTTGCCATAAATGGAATCTGGTTAGTATCAATTTCAGAGCTAAACGTTAGCGGCTTAAGCAACTCTCTAGTTGTCTTTAGCTCATTAACTTTAAATACTTCATCAAAAGCATTCAAGTATTTCTTACCGGTCTTTTTATGCACTCCAATGATAAGTAATCTCTTTCTTGATACCTGAGAGTTCCCATAGTCAGAAACTGGCCTTTCGTGAAAAACTAATTTATAGTCTTTCAGAGTTTCCTCAAAGAAATCCTTGGGTAGCAAGGATAGCAATCTTGGTAGATTTTCTATAAGAAATACTTTAGGTTTATACTCTAATATTGCAGCAATTACTAGATTAAGACTACGGTTATCCTGGGGATTACCCAATTCCTTTACTTTTGATAATCTCATAACTGAGGATGCTCCACAGTCAGGTGATGAAATTATTATGTCTACTTTCTCATCAAATTCTGGTAAACAGAAACCCTTATAGAATGGTATATCACCAAAGTTGAGTTTCCATTGTTCTTCGCCCGGTGTATGGAATACTCCTCTAATCTCTATATTCCCTAACAAATTTTTCTTAAAAGGGAACAGGAGTGCACCCTGTCCAGCGCACACTCCCAATACCTTTAGATTCTTCATTTCTTGTAACTTCTCAATTTTACGTACTTAAGCCATGCAAATGGTTTACGATTCTCCAAGTAGTATGGGTCTTTATCATTATTGTGAGCTTCCTCTTCAAAACTTACATCATGATACCTTTCATTCTGTTTGTTCCAACCTGCAAAGCACATGATAATAAGATATTCGATTCCATACCAAATGTAGAAGAATCCCAGACCCAATATTACAATCCACCAAAGGGATAGATCGAATATACCACAAAGGAATAAACCTATAAATAGACCCAATGCAGTACATTCAAACTGTTGTACTTGATGAGTACGTTCATGGTCAATATCCTCTTGTAACAAATCCTCCTTTTTATCTTTGAAGAAGGAGTTATAGAGGAACGTAATTGCTTTGTAACTGGGGAAAAGGAATACCTTTGCTACCCAGCTGTTAAAATGACATCTTTTCATATCTTATCTTTAAAGTTTTCGTAAGAGTTTCTTAGCTTTTGGTCGTAAGCATTTTGTGCATATCCAGGACCATTATACTTTCTTGCAAAGCCTGCCCAGTCCTTTTCCTTGAGATTCTTCAAACAACCAGAGGCATTCATGAAGTAATACATCAATTCCAGTTGTTTTTCGTGAGATTCTGACATCTTGTGAACGAATTCATAGACATCTTTACAGCTACAAAGATTGTGATTGAAGCCCATAATCTGGAACATTCCCCAACTTGCGGACTTTAAAGCACATTCTTCGTCAATTTCTTTGGCTAATTCGAGTCTTTTGTACTCATGAACACCTCCAAGATACTTCGATTTATCCCATTTAGGGAAAAATACCGTAGGATACTTCTTGCAAAGGTAACCTAGATCTCTGTCAGGGAACTTTTTATGAAATTCCTTGTACATGATGTGACCTTCGAAGAGGATTTGAGGTCTCCCATCAGCCAAAAATCCATCTCTACCGGCTGCTTCTACTACTTGAACAGCTTTCAATAGAGCGGGTTCTAGACCCAAGCGATTAGCAAGGTCTCTAATCATCTCATTTGTTAATTTATCCATAACTTATCAGTTTTAATGGTTCAATTTTAGTAACGAAAGTATTGCTTATAACCCATTTTCGGGATGTTAGTTGGTTCTATTATCCTATATAATTCTAAAATATAATGCAATATGGAGAAAATTAAGAATGAAAATCGATGCAAACTATGTAAAGAACCAATCAACCTGGAGGATTTTGAATCTTCGTTTGAGATACCTCAGTTGATGGCAAAGAAACACGTTTGCTTTAGTTGTGGTTTTTGGATAAAGAGGAAAGAATATGATGAGAAATTATGGAAAGAGTACTCCAACAGCGGTACTACTAATAGTTCAAGAATCCCGGTAATTACTCCTAACTGGGAACACTGGGTAGTAAAACCTTTTCAAAACCTCCTAATTGAAGTAGGTACTTTCTCTCGAGTAAAATTAGAAGCTACTCGTTATTATATGGCCGTAGTAACCGATGCTTACCCCAACAAGGTTTGGTTCATTGATAACAATAACATGTCCCACCAGGGCACTATTCCAGAGCATCTAAGAAATTTATATACTCCAAATGGTATATACCTTTCTCCCATGGAATGGAAACTCTTCCAAGACCGCAAAACAGTTACCTCGGATGAGATAAAAAATATGATTAATAATGCAATAATATAAAATAAATTTCGTATATTTGCATAAAGAATTAATTAACTAATTAGATATGAAAAAAGAAAAGAAAGAAATCAAAAAGCTCCGTGAAGGCGATGAACTATTCTTCCAACTTGGGGAAAGACAAATCATGGAGAAGGTGAAAGTAGAATCCATTGATAAGAAAGGTGGGTTTGCAGTTTTAAGCAACCGAGTAAAAGTTGCTAGAAGTTTGGGTCCTGATGATACATACCCAAGATTGGATGGGCAAAAGGGAGAAGTTCGTCCGCTTACCGAAGAAAATGAAAGAGTATTCCTTGCATATAAGGCCTATTTCTCAATTAAGAGAAACATAGAATTACTTGATAAGGAGATGAGAAGTATGAAAGATACAGATGCTTTCGATATGATGATTGAATTTGATAAGAAGCTTACCAAGATTATTAACAAATACTTCAAAGAACAATGATGACTACGGTATTAGCGATAATTTACTTGGTATGTTTGCCATTCACGGTATTTTTTGTAAGGGCTTGCTTGGATTATTTACCCTATACTCACAAAATACACTCTCTTATTCTATTCATATCGGTATGGATAGTATTACCTCTATTCCCGATTTACTTATTAATCAAATACCTAAAATATAGATTACTATGAGATACTTTTTTGACAGAGATGGTAATTATGCTGGGTCATCAATGCAAGGGTGGGAGATTCTTCTCCTACTCTTGTTCCCAGTTGCTCTAATAATCTTCCTCGTATTCTTACCCTTCTATGTATTTCATAAATACAGTTCTAGAGAAGAGGATAAAAAATACGAGGAAGAACATCCAGAAATACTAAAAGTAGATTCTTATATTACCTGCTGGTATCCCTGGCATAGATATTCTGTTGCATATACACTGGCTCTTATATTCTGGGTAATTGCTTTTATAATTGGGATATTATCTTAATACGGGTATTAAGTTGGCTTTTGACTTGCCCAATAAAAATTCAAATCTAATGGATATTTTTTAGTGGGGTTAAACCTACTGGAGAGTATAGGAGTAACATTGTTAACAGAGGGAGTTGAAACTTTTGTAAGAGTATAGGAACCCAATCCAGTTGTTTTTGTTGTAAAGTATGAATTACTTGGTAAATCGTAGTTAGGACTAAAAGCATTACCATTCTTATCGAGGCAGGACCAAGATAGCATGTCGGAATTTACGGGGTATATACTAGCAATATAGACATTAATAGCATATCTATTTTGATTTACTATCCAATTCTTATTTCTGTTACCATCAGCCATAGATCCACCTTCGCCACTAATATTGGTGGTAGTATAAAAAAAAGCACTCGTGTCTACTCCATTGATGGTTATAGGATTAAAACGTATTTCCCAATATTCTTTTTCTTCGGGAGTAGTAAGGTGTAGATTTATTTTATTACCAGATTCATTTTGTGTAAGTATACAAAGCCCAGAAGTACCGTCATTTTGTGCAGTAATCTGAATACTATTGTTACTTTTGTCTTCCTCCAGAATATAGTCCGGGGTATTGATGCTAGCAGTATATCCAACACCAATAACTCCGGACAATTTGCCATTTACATACTTACGCTTTTGAGATTGTATTGTCCATCTCTCAGAGTTTCCCTGTCTTATTTCTGCATATACATCTTGGGTAGATCTCCCCCCCCCCTAATTTAAGAACTTTATTTTCCATAATGTATAATGTTTTTAGATTGATACTGTTCCTCCTGCACTTGGTACTATAAATGACCCCTCTGATATCCAGGTAGCACCTGATTTAGTATATACAGCTACTTTATCTCCAGTAGTACATTCTATTCGAGAACCAGGTTCTGAGTCATTGGCATAGAATGGAATCTTCATAGTAGTAGTACCAGTTGCTGAGAGACCCTGTATATACATCAGATCTGAAGATGATGTATTCTGTGGCCTAGCTCCCCTGCCAAAGAGATAGTAGCCTGTACCTGTGGGCAATCCAGAGAGAGTGAATGTTGAAGCCACAAGGGGCTTCTGAGTTACTGGTATACTAAGGTTAGCATCCCCACAGGTTAAGGAGATATGCCCTGAACGGTTAGCTCCAGTTTGATTACTCGATAAAGCGGTCAGGGATAACATGTAATGGTTCTCAAGAGTACCCACTGGGGCAACGGATACTGCGCACCAATCGGGAGCACTACCCACATTGGGAGCTTCTGGCTTTTTAGACCCATCACTACCCTTTAAATAGGCCATCACAAGGATTTGAGCAGTATTATATTTATCACTACCTAAAGGCAATGTGTTTGAAACCATTTTTATGTATCCACTATAGGTTACACCAGCCTCTTGAGTTACTGTGAGATTGATTTTGTTATTAGACCCATTTTGGTCAAATGTCAGAGTAGTAGACCTTGAGGACCCAGTATTTTCTGAATAGTTAATTTTTACATCTAAGTAACCATCTCCAACGGTAACTCCTCCCCAAGTAGCCCAACTTACGGAGGCTGAGCCCAAAGTACAAGAGGGTGTAGAGGTTGAAACTACTTTGCCATTTACCAGTTTCCTTTTGAGGGAAGTGATACGGTAGGTTACAGTACCACCTTTTGAAGATACAGTATCTGTACCTGTATCTGTAATTGCACGTGCTAGTTTGAATAATGTTTCTTCCATATCTTTATAAGTTTTTGGTTTATAGAAAGAACTTTGATATTGTAATCTACCAGAGGGATAATCCGAAGTCTATGATATTATATAATCAATATAAAGAATTATGAGAAAGTATCAGTATCAGATTTACTACCATACAAGCAGAGGAAGGTACTTCATTAAGATTAGGTATTCCTTCCTGGGATTGGTGTTTTGGCTTACACTTAGAGATAAGTATTCGAGTAATATAGAAACCTTCCTTGATAAGGATAAGGCAATTGAAAGGGCAGAAGATTATTTAAGATATTTATACCTAAAGAGAAAAAATAGTAGGGTGTTAAAGGTTACTGGGAGAATAGATATTACCAGTAGGTTAAAATCAGTGAGGGAGGATTATTAAGATGGTGAAGGTTGAAACAATTAGGGATGATAATGAAAAGAGAATCCTAAGATGCTCTGAAGGTAATCGGATTTGGTATCAGATATGGATTACCCAATTGGATATGAATTGTATAGAAAGGTATTTTGATGGGTATGGTGAAGTTAAGAGATGGTGGTTAAGGAATCTTCAACAGTATTATGTTTTCTTTTATGAGAAGAAAGGTGGTAAGGTTCGAGGAGTTCTTGGTAGAGATAGGACTAAGGATTTATTAAGGAGTATTTTGTAGGAGGGGTTGCCAGGGATATTTGGTCTCTGGCTTCTTTGTGTGTGGTGTGGGATATCTAGGTATGCCCTTAATACGAGGAGTGATTTTTGTGTGGTACTAAAAATGTGTATTTGCCTTCAAGGTACCCCTTAATGCGAAAGCTTCGAAAGTTGTGGTACTAAAAGGGGAGTACGGTTACGTTAAATTTAACATTTGAAAATAAAAAGTAAGGGATAAACATTTTTATTTATCCCTTTGCTTTCTTTTAGTCCTCAAAAGTTTCGTTATCGTCTTTTAAAATTTCTTTTATATCCTTATAGCATTGAATAACTAAATAAGCTATAATTACAAACAATGCTATATTAATAATTAAATATTGTGTAAATACTGCCATATCTTTATAAATGATTTATTTTAATTAGTAGGGGAAATATTTCCCCTACTTTAATTTTGTTTTACTTCATTGATTTTTTCACAATTTCGAGACCTTTTATTAATATCTCTTTCTTTTCTTCTTTTGTGTTTTCGCTTGCAATTGAAGAAAAAGAAAAATCATTTAAAACATAGACTTGTTTATAAAAGTCTATAAAGCCGTCAATTAGTTTTTTATCTGCATTGTTTGCAATCGTTGAAAGAAAATTAAAAGTTACGTTTCTGAACTTTTTTCGCAAAGATTTGATTTGCTTTTCGTTTGCTCCCAAAAACAATTCTTTTTTATAGATTTCTGTTTTTGTTCCTAAAGAAGTTTTGAAAAGACCCGCGTTTTTTTCTTTAACGCTTTTCAATACGTCTAAAGCTATTAAACTATTTGCTTTTGCGTTTGCACTTGCTTTTTCTACATTCACGTTATTAATTTGCTTTTTCATAATTAAATTGCTTGAAAGTTTTATTATTTATTATTTTTATTACCTTTTCAAATAGACTTTCAAGACTTTTTAAACTATTCTAATAAGGTAGTATTTATTTCGTTTCTGATTGCAAATATAAGAACTATTTTTTAATCTACAAAATTTTTAGAAAATTATTTTCTTAAAAAGTTTTAATTAAAAATTTATTCAAATATCGTTTTGTTTTTCTCACATTGCAAAGATACGAACTTTATTTTAATCTACAAACATTTTCAAGAAAAATTTTTGAGAAAATGAATAATTTTATTTTCAAAATTATTTTTGTGAAAAATTCATAAAATAGAAAATATTGTGCACTTAATATTTGCACTTAATTTTGGGGGTTCACAAGGGTAATCTTCACACGCCTTGTAGTGGGCATATATGATATGTATAAGGATATTCCTATATGGCCTATGCCTGTCCTCTAGGAAGTGTGTTATATACCTGTATATTGATAAGGCCATTAATGGACTAAGGTGATAAAGAATTAAGGCCGATTAGCTATATCCCTATTATTGCCCTCTATAAACCTATTGGGTCCTAATTCTATAAGGCCATATAGGGACTATGGTAAGCCTATAGAGATTAGGATAGCCTATAAGGGCTTACTAAGTTAGCGTAAGTAAAAACCCAGGTACCTAAGTTAGGCCTGGGTTAAGGTATTAATCGAAGTATACCTGAAAGGTTATATACTCGATGTTGAAGGTAAAATCGGGTTCAATTTCCTCTGGGTCAGGGATTTCGGATGAGAATTCCATAAGGCAATCATCTGTGTTAAGGTAGATGGATATTTCCTTAGCTTTCGATTGCATTAGTTCTGGCAATATCAAATCGAATTGTGAAAGTGAATTGGCAATGTAGGATGCCCATGGATAATCCTTAGCGCAATTTACTAGGGTAAGGATGATGAGGTTTGAAATTTGATTAATTGTTCTCATAACGTTTGTATTTAATGTATTAATAGGGGTACCCTGTTATGGATACCCCTTAGTGATTTAGCAAGTGAAAGGGACTGTTACTGTGTAAAGGTTTTCGAATTCGTTTACCTTAGGTGCCTGACCAAAGCATGCCTCTGGGTCATAGGCAAAGGTATCCCGTAAGCATTCAAGGCAAGTGATGCCAGCAGTATCATCGTCATCGAAATGTTCTGGGTCATTGATGGTAAAGGTTAATATGTGTACCCCAGCATCTTGGTTATCGATAGTTTGGATTGATACTAGAGTTAAGTAATCAGGAATGATTGTGTTCTCCTGTAGTTCCTGTAAGTAAGGCTTAATGAAGTCTAGCATGCCTGATGGATAAGAAGGATAGGCATCAGGTGCAGCAATTAATGAAAGATTAATACTCTTTGCAAAATTAAAATCAGTTGTTAAAATACTTGTTTTCATACGTCTATATTTAATTAGTTATTATTACAATGCAAATATAGATATTATATTTTAATTATGCAATAACCCTAATTACCTTCGTAGGTTATTAAGGGCCTTGAATTATATTTGCCTTAGTCCTTGAGGCCATGAATGGAGATTGCCATTTACCTTCCCTACCTTATTGCTTATATATTATATAATAACTAATGGCTCTAGGCAATCAAGGTACCCCTAAATCACAAAATTGTCCTAGAATACAAAAGTTAATGCTAATATAAATACTAAGCAAATAAATTACATACTTACTAGGAATATTACCTAAATATGCCCCATGAAGGCCTTAAATCCTATAAACCATTTAGCCCTAAAACCTAATAATTTAATTGCCTTGATCACAAATCCTATTTACCTAATCCCCAACCCAATACTTATTATATAATACATAATATAATAACTTGGTGAAGGTAATCAAGGTAAATTGTGATGGCCATTAATCGACAATGTACTAAAGCTATACTACCTACATACATAGAAGCTACATAACATATCTGTATTATACAATCCCTACCTTCGAATTACCTTGAATGCAATCTATAATATAATACATATAAAGGGTACTCAAGGCAATCGGATTTAGAGGCCATTAAGGGTCGGATTTATTTGCCTTTTTAGGCCTTTTTGAGTTTGCCTTTAAAGTGTGTAGTAGAGCTATATGGTATAGTGGCTATATAGTGAGTTGAGTGGCTTTGTATAGTAAGGTAAGTTTGCCTAGCCTTGTTTGCCTAAATCCCCAAAACCCCCGGCGAGGTACCTTGATATGTATTAGGATATATTGATTATGTATTATATGATTGATATGTAGTATAGTAAGGGGTATGTGTATTAGGTATTATATTATATGTACCTTAGTTAGGAGGGTAGCTTAGTTAGGCTCTATATGATTTTCTTTTTATTTTTGTGTTGGGGAGGGGTAGTATTGGTTATAGGTGGGTTAGTATAATCCTATATGTGTAGGATACTAGGATTAGTGATGAGGTGTATAGGATTAATATTAGGATTTGTGATATTATATACCTTAATTTGTTTGTTGGGTGGTGGTGTTTGTAGGCTTGGTATATTTTCTCATTGCGTATGAGGGTTAGGATGGTGCCTACGGATAGGATTATTCGGATTATGTGATAGATGATATTCATGATGTTAATTGAGTTGAGGGTTAAACATTTGTTTTGGTTGGCCTAATAGGCAGCAATGAGGATAACCTGCTTCATCGAGGATTCCCAGTATAAGATATCGATTGGTATCTCTGGGAATTTCGAAATAGAAAGCTGGTTTCATGTAGCCATTTATGAATGTAAAAACTATCTGAGTGTTTTCTAGTAACCCATTTAGTTGTACATGAGAAAGGTAGTTATAGATAGCTTCCCTTTGATTTCTTGGGTTTTTATCCCATGAGATGAGCATATCGTCATACCAATTTGGATTATCGCATAGCTTTTTAAGTTGTTGTTGAATATATGGTGTCATGATTTGAAGTAATAATATAAGTCCTCGATTAGTTGATCTTGTTCTTCCCATATAGTATCTGATACTACGTATTCTGATACGAAATAGTTATAGAAAGGCCCAAATAATATTTTTAATACTATGTCCTTGAGTTCGATATTGAGTTGTTCCTCTTCTTCGGTAGAACTGGGTTTGATTGCCTGAAGTTCTGCCTTATAGGATGCCGTTACGGCATCCTTTAGGGTCTGAATATATTCTGGGTTAGTTTCCTTGAGAATACTTAATTGTGATTTGAGTTCTTTACTTATCATGGGGCTTAGCGATTATGGATATGAATCCTTGTGGATATTGAGTATAAAATAATTGGTAGTTCCCTGTGGGCAAGAAGACTTGCATTATGTTTGCAAGTAATGGGTAGATTTTCCATTGGTTTTCCTCTAGAAACTTGTCCCAGGCTTCTGATTCTTCGGGATAATTTCCAGAAAGTTGGATATGATACTGTTCTTGGTCAGCAATAAATAAATTAGTTACTACCTGAATTTCGTCTGATTCCTTTTTATATTGGGTAATTGGGTACCAAAGTCCTTCGGTTTTCCATTTATTAAGTTGGAACAGAGACATGCCCTGTTCCAGTACGTTTAAAAGTTTATATAAGTTTACCATAGTGATTATTTATTAAGTTGTCTAATTAGTTCTGATGCAGCCAGGGAATCAAAGAGTTGGGTTTCTCTTTTGTCGGATTCCCATTTTTCGAGAGCATTATATGTTGCCGTATATTGATATATCATGTCCTCATCTTGTTCCTCGTCCTGGATGAATTCCCGGAGATGTTTTTTGAGTCCAGTAATTATGTAATCCTGATGTTCTGGAGTTAATTGAGGAATACCAAATATGATAGCTTCTACCTGTGAAGGAGAATAATCATAGTATTGGTCGTCAGCACCCTTTGTTAGATCCATGTGGAAGATGATGTTTTCCTTTAAGTTTTCGAAGAGAACTTCCTCTGAGGAGTATACCATTATGTAACCAGAGATATAGGAAGCAAGGGGTTCATCCTCTAAGTCGATTGAATAAACCTGGATATTGGTATCTTCCTTGTTAATGAGAAGACCATCTGAGTAATCATAAGTATAAATGGGATGAGAAGCAAGCAGTTCCCGGATGGCCTCTAAATTTTTTAATTCTTTCATAACGTCTATATTTAAAATTATTTGAGAAATATTTCTCACTGCAAATATACAAAATTATTTCTAAACTTGTTTCTATAATTACTTTTATTTTTATAAATAGGGAGGTTCTGGGAGGTGTTTTGAGTGCCTCCCAGAAGATTTTGTTAATATTGCCCTGTCATAGTAATGATAATGAAAAGGGATTCATCATTGAAATGTACCTGGATAGTATCTCCATATGAGTTTGACATGTAATGATGATTAGGGTTAAGTTCTTTTAATGGGTGATGTTCATCCCAATGAGAATTAATGAATTCTATCACGTATTGTTCAAAAGCATCGGATTCTCTGCAGTAGGTTTCTACCTTTTCGTCATCGTCTATAGGATACTCCCGGAATTGGAGATTGAGAGTTCCCATGTATGATTCATCCGGATTTGAGATTTCGTTAACTGATTGAGCAGTGTAACCAAAAGCATCAAGAGTTCCATCAAAGTAACTCATAATGTGATTTGAGATTTCGTTAATAGTTGTCATAAGAAATAAGTTTTGTGACCCTGTTCGAGGTCGGTTAATAATTATATTTATTTTTCTCTTATGCAAATATAGAAATAATATTTTAAATATGCAATAATTAAGGGAGCCCAGATGTTGGTGTTTCTGAACTCCCTGGAGATATATTAACTGGTTAGGGATTAGTATTACTAATCGGCCAATAATGGTTCCTTGGGCTTATTTAATTTCTCTTTAGAACGTCTTGTAGCCCAATTCTCGTAGGGTTTGTAACTGAAGGTACGTGTTGTTTCATCGTATGCAGTATATACCATTTGTTTACGGGATATTCTCCTTCCGTAAGTTTTCTTAAGATTAGCAAACCAATCTAGATACTCCTGTAAAGAGTTAAAGATTTCTTTGTTCCCGTCTAAATCATTTTTAGGACGGGTTTTCCATGTTGCTTCTATATAGCATTGATGTAGGGTGATTGAAATAAAGTATCGGCACCAACTACCACCAAAGATAGTGCCCGTGGAGAATTCTATCTCCCGAGCAACTAATGGACTAACGTTATACTTTGTCATGCGATTGAGAAATTAAGTTGGAAAATCCAGTTGTTTCTATCGAGTTGATTGAATGATATGAACCTCCCATCGTTATCGGTAAATTCATTCATGAATTGAACTGCAGCAGATGCTAATTGCCCCTTATAGGGATTAGTATCGGCAGTTATGATTGATTCGAAAATGAAAGAATAATAGGTAGTATCATAGATTTGTACCTGATTAATATCCAAGCAATTGAGTTTGTAATCATCCTCTAGTTTGATTAAGAGTCCCATTAGGAAATTAAGAAGACTACCCTGTTCATCAGAGTCAAGTTCAAATGTAGATTTCTTTTCTAAGAAATTGCGAACTACCTTAGTTAGTTCGTCTGCTTGATTGTAAGTTACTGAGTTCGTTTTCATATTTTTGTCTATTTTTAAAATGATATGCAAATATAAGCATTTTTATTTTTATAGAAAAATATATCTAATTTATTTTTAGGGAGGCTGAGGATGTGTACACGCTATGAAAGGCAGTGGATTAGACTGCCTTTCAATTATTAAGGTAATTGGGGAGTTAGCAAATATAGAGCCTCTCTTATAATTGAACTCTCCATAGGTTCTAAAGAGGGTTCCTTGTTCATTAGTCCACCTTTCTTCTTTTCGTTTTCAAATACTTCATGTATGGCTTGCTTTATTTTAGTAGCTAATACCTCTGATAACTCCTGAGATTTAAGAGAGATAAGTAACCCTTTTCGTATTTTCTCAACATCTTGGTTATTCTCAGTAATGGGTTTTGCTTCTACTAATTCTTGTATACCCGAGGAATATTCATCTAACCGTTCATATCCCAAATGTTGTAGGTCATTAATGAAGATACTGAATTCATCGTAAGTAAGTCTAGTATCAAAACCTACTCCATGATATAGTTGTACTAAAGGAGTAAGGATTCTTCTTAGTGTATTGAAATCTTTTAGATGGTCCAATTTTATTCCTGATTCGAGAGGTATTTTATATACCTTTTCACCCTTCAGTACTACTATCAGAACCATTAGTCTTGGTGGTAGTCTTTTCTCGTTCATAAGCAAGTTTTTGTATTATGAGTTGTACATAGGTATTTCTCTCTTTATAGATAAACATTACCGATAGAAGTATCTCATGTTTCGGTAATATCATCTGTATGAAATTGCCTGGAGCAATTACAGTAGCTACTACTGGAGAATCCTCCTGAGAGAAATTCTCTAATATCATTTCTGCCCTCTTAATGGGTTCTGGTTTTGTTGGGTCCAAAGTTAGGACTGGAGCAGTTATACATTCCTTGATGCCCTGTGTTAAGGCATTATATAACCATTCATCTTTTATATCCTCTACTTGGAGGTTTTTCATTGTAATCATATCCTAAACCTATTTAGAGTCCATACACCCAGGATATTAGAGAATACCCATAGTTCCCAGTTTTTGTAAAAGTTATAGGGTTTACTGAATTGAGATGTTTGAAATATTATCTGATTTGGTGTTCTAGATAACATTTCTGCATGGCAAGTTAATACTCCAGAAGATAATTGAGCTTTAAAAGCTTTAATAATATCTTCATCACTTTTAGTCTCTAATGAGGTAAGCAATTTAATAAATTCTACCTCTACACCTTGAGACATGTTTACATTTCTGAAGGCAAACTTTTCTTTATTTTCCATATTCGTCATTTTTAGATAAGAACTCTTGAGCTAGTTCATCTTGAGTTCTTTCGATTATGTTCTTTACTATTGTTTTATTTTCTACTCTAGCCCACATATATAGCATGCCCAATTGAGCATCCATATAGCAATCTATAAGAGATGGGTCCTTTCTAAATACATCCCATTGTTTTACGAAATTTGTTCGAACCAAATCCCTATAACCCTGGTCTGATATATCTTCTTGGTCTATATAAGCAGATACCCTTTTCTTGACTTCTAAAAGGATTTTCTCTAAGCTTTCGGGTAATCTGAAATTTTCTGGTAAGTTATGATATACCAAAGCATTAGGTATCAATTCCTCAAAGGTAAACTGATTATCGAATAGTTTCTTTGGGTATCTACCTGAAAATATCAATGGTATCTTATACCTTAGCAATGATGGTACTATGTCGTATATAGCATAATGTTTCCGATATTCCTGATAGACATCGAAATATAGATTCTCATCGAATATACCAGATTTCCTCATTATTGCCTGTAAAGTATTATAAGCAGCATTGATATGAGTATTACTCAATTTGAATACTAAGTTGCCATTTTTAATAGCAATGAGTTCACTACAGCATCTCTTTCGTCTAAATAAGTTCATGTGATTAAAATGTAAAGTCAATGTATATTTTCCTTGTTCCCTTGAGAAATTTTTCGTGATTTGAGTCATCATACTTATGGCAAGCATAAGTCTTAGATGATTTATCATAATGGTCTCTTACCCATACTGGAGCAGTATCAGTTGGTTTTAATTTAAAGTATGTACCCTGATTAACCTTGTTAACCCGAGTCTCTTTGTAAGATGTCTTTGGTAGTTCCATATTTTTGTCTATTTTAAAATTGATATGCAAATATAATTCTTTCTTTTTAAATATGCAATATCCGGATATAACTATGGGAGCTTACTATTTCGGAGGAATTGAGATGCAAATGAGCCATCCTCTTTCTCTTCTTTCTCAAAGTCTTCATATTGATATAACTCTGGGTCTTCTTCGTCTGGGTCTATACGCATTTCGATTTCTCTACGTAGTTCATGATGTTCTTTAGAGAATGAAGACATAGCTCCCTTATAATCATCAGTAATTTGCATTAGCTCTGCTTTATTAAGATTAAGACCCTCTTTACTGGTATCTACTCCTTCTTGTTTAGTAGCAACTACTTCGGGTAATGACTTAATGTCATACCTGTCTTCCAATAGTTTAGCCTCTTCTGGTTTATCCAATACCCTTTGTGATTCCAATACGATTTGACGTGCCTCTTCAACGGTGATTGCATTTTGCTGTGTTACGTTGTTCTGTTGATTGAATTGAGCAAATATATTCGTAGTACTTCCTCCAGTGAGATTACGTACTATTGATTGCAGAGATGTAGAGGATTCAAGCTTTAATTTAAGGGCCTTTCCCAGCTCGGCAGATATAAACGGTACGTATTTCCCTCCCTGAGATTCTCTTAGGATATTAACCTGATGGGCTATTTCCATACGGTCTTCCAAAGCCCATGCTAGTTGTTCTCCCATTAACGCTTGAAGTAAATCTTCTGCTTTTTCTTTATCCCATATTCTAGAGCTTAATAGCCTATCTCTCATAAATACCCGTATGTAGTTAATATCTATACCCATACGATATGAGAATGTATTTATATCATAAGTGATACCACATAATACTCCATTACCCATCAGCCATTGATTAATAATGTAGTTATGTATCTTTATCAGAAGTTCATCATTTGGGTTCTTCTGATATTCTAATGCCATTGCAGTAGTCCCCATAGGTCTTGGGAATCTTACCATTTTATTTTCCTTTTCTGACATACAAATGAGATTTTCTGATATCGGAACTTTCATCATAACCCATATACTCTAAATCGAACCTTACATACAGATTCAAAGATAGGTTATAGAAATATCCCTTATATTTTTTCTTACTTACTGATAAATTAAAAGCTTCACCAGAGATTAGGTCCCTGGTGAATACTAAATTACCTTTCCCAGTGATGGGGATATTAAGGCAAAGCTTATAATCCCCTACCTTAAATTTATTCCCATGCAGGTCTGTGATTTCCCTTGCCATAGTTTGCCTTTTTATGGTTCGTAGGTTTTTTGTCTTGTTTACTACGGTTATTGGTTATCCCCTTTTGCTCTTCGATTAATTTCTGAACCTTTGGGAATAACCTTTGCCTTAGGGGAACTACCTGAGTAGCGAAAAAGGCATTCCATAATTTCTGGGTTAATGGTTCTCCTATTTTAAGTTCTGAAATTGCCCAGAATTTAGTTTCGAAATTCTTAACTATTTCCCTAAATCGGTAGTAGTATATATTGCCAGTCTTTTTATCTATCCCAATTGTGGTAGTTTGGCAATAATCTAGAAATTCTTTACCTAATTCGGATATAAACTCTTCCCTTTTAAAATCATAATTCTCTTGGTCGAGCTTAAATAATTTTACGTAATCGATTGCTTCCATATAGATTTAGTTTGTGATTATTAAACGAGGTATACTTTCATCTGTAATCTGAAATAAGTACCCTCTTACATCATCCTCATAATAAGAGGACCAATATGTTCTTCTAACTCGGAAATTATCAAGGATTGCCCCTTTGGGTACTCCAGTAATAAATAAGCAATGCTTAGGCATCATTGGAGTAATCTCAAATTTCCCATCCTTGAAATTACCATAGGTACCGTAGTCGGGCATATTACCCGTAAATCCAGTATTCTGTAATACGTCCTGAACCAGAGTAGTTTGGGGTATTTCCTTTTGGTTACATTCTAGGGTTAACTTAGATTTGCCTATATATAGGTCTTTAACTATTTCTCTAAACATTTGTATACGATTATATGGGTAATACCATTTTTCTTGAAGTAAAGGTTATTCTGTGAACGTTCCTCTAACTTCTTTAATTCTCTTCGAGATTCAGTACAAATTCTATCAGATTTCCTTAATATATCTGATACATTATCCCAGATGGGTGCCATTGGTTCTACTGGCCCTGCATAGATAACTTTGTGTTTAGTTTCTATTTGGGGATATTTAGATTTATACTGATATTTGCCTTTGCAGTAAAGTACGTTATACTTTTCTGGTTCGTTTCTTTTTTCGTTTTCCATTTTTGTTAGGATTAATGTAATCGGATATTTCATCAAGTTGCCCTAAAAGCAATGCCTGAATGAAAAGGTTTATAGGCCTGAAAAAGAAATTCCTTACGTTATGAGGGTTAATATACCAATCATAAACTATGAAGAACTTCTTTATCTTAGAATGCTTAAGTGAATGCTGAACTAACCAAGATTTACAACAACGTTTATGTAATTCGACAAGTTCTTTATCCTGTTTAAGCATCTCCTTATCAGAGAAGATAGTGTAATCCATTTTGTATGAATTGAGATGCCCAGGTAATTATCCCGGGCACCTGGTTAATAAAGGTTTATGCAACTTGTTCTGGTTTGAGGACTTTCTTTCTAAAGTCCTCGTATGCTTTAGCAGCAGCCTTGAATTCCTTGGAGTTCTGGTCCTTGATACGAGCCATTGCAAGTTCCAATCGATGGAGTTCGTTTCGAGTTTGTTGTCTCCATTTCTTCCGAGCAAGAGTATCAACTACATCGGCAGGGTATACGTATTTAACTTCCCGATTAGAAATTACCTGTTCGATGATGGATGGTTTTTGTTGTTCCTTAACTTCCTTGACAACCTGTTCCTTTTTGGAAGTTTTGGTTTTAGGGGAGAGTTCTACCAATTTGGCATTGGCAAAATTAGTGGCAGCTTCTTGAGCATCTTGTACCAATTCCTTTTTAGTCTTTTTGGCCTTAGGAGTAGAAGCCTTAGAAGTTTTAGTCTTGGAATTTTTGATTCCTTCAAGTTGTTCGGCAACCTTAGTTGCAACCAGGTTAGTAACCTTTGTTTCATTCTTTTTCATAACGTCTATATTTAAAATGTTAGTAAAATAAAGTTTATTTCTTTTCTCTATGCAAATATAAGAATAATATATTTAATACAAAAATATTTCTATATTATTTTTCTATTTGCCCAGGTTAATCGGCTAGGAAGTCGAAGATTTCTGGAGGATAGTTAATTTCGTCCTCTGGGTCATTTAAGTAATCTTCGTAATCCTCATTATATTTATCGTAGAGGTTATCTTGTGATGTATTGGGTACCCTTGTACATCTTTCAGGATGTTTATTTACGAAGTCATAAGCTTCTTGAGTAGTCATTACCTTGTCTGAGATAAATTCGTAGGTTACATAAGAATAAGTTTCACCCAATCTAGAAACTTCATATTGCTGGTATCCAGATTTCTCAATCTTATAGATTTGATTTTCTGGAATCGTTTCTATTTCTACCCTATATTTATACCATTGCTTCTTTTTCTCTTCCCTTGGTTTAATTCCCAGGCTATCTGAAAGATAATGTAACCTGGTCAAGGGACTTTCTAAACGAGAAGGAGCAATGCTCACTTCCTCTATGGGGGCATTATTCTTACTCCCTAAGTAAAGTAGCATTGCTCCTATGGCAATTAATAAACCCTTAGTTATTTTAGTTCCGGAGTTCATACCCAGTAGTTTTAAACTTATCTTTGATATTCTTTGCCAAGTATTTACCTTTTGATTCTGCTTGATGTAAACCGTTGCAGATTTCATAAGGTACATCATCATAGCGATAAACTCGATTACCTTTAAAAGCAACCCAAAGTTGTTTTTTCTTTGAGTCATAACCAAAGCCCTCAATATTAGAGGATTCGCAAGGAATCATTTCGACTCCGGTGTTCATTTCTACTGATTCTAAGTATTCGTTCTTTTCCATGTCTATATTAAAATTTTAAAAGTGTTAGTTCTGGGTGGAATTTGAGATTTGCCCTCTGGAATATTGCCCAAGTACCAAGTACTCCCTGAGAATTAGTATGTACCCATTCATCTTCCATTCTGAATAATATGTGAGAGCATACCAGCATTTGGTATTCACTTAGCATATTTATCAGTTGAGGAGTATTCTCAATTTCTACGTATAATTCAATGTGCTCATCTAGTGCTCGAATTATTTCGTCATCCTCAATCTGAAGGAGTTTTTTGATTAAGTCTTGGGCAATATCATTCCCATTTTTAACATCCTCTTTGATTGAGTTGAGTGATTCAATTTGAATACCAGCAATGAGCTTTACGATGTCTTTTGTTTCCTTGTCCATAATTAAATTTTCTTTATATGCAAATATACTAAAATTATTTTATATAAAATACTCTTTTAATAAATACGGAGGTAAGTGTTAGCGGTTCTTGATTTCTTCCATCTTTTCCTTTATGGAGTCTGGAAATATAGCATCGTTTACCCATCTTAGGAAGAATTTAGAAGGCTTCTTTTCGGGACTTAAAAGCAATTGTCTCTGTTCAGTAGAGAACTTAATTCTTTCGGATTCTAACATATACTTTGGAAGTTTAGTGAATTCTGCCTGAGAGAAGGAGATTACGTTTTTACCAACTTGGGCCCTTAATGGTTTCTTCCTTTCCTTATAGAGATAGGGGATAATCTTTTTCGAAGGTCCCCCAAGGATGCTAAAACCAAAGATTACCATTGGGTCAAATTTATCTGCTTTTGGGTCCTTAGCCCGTTTGATACATCTTGCCATCCAAGAAAATGAATTGGGATATTGCTTATTGTCTGTTGCTTCTCCCACATCCTTTTTATTGAACTCAAATCCAGGAAAGTGAAATAGAAAGTCCTCAGTAAGGATAAATACAAATCCCAATCCCCTAAGATATTTAATGATATCTTGTTGGCTTTTACCCTCTTCAATCATTTTTTCTACATCTGCAAGAATGTCCTCCCTTGGTGATTCCAATTCCTTAGTTGTAGACCCTGCAGGTCTTCCTCTGCCAACATTAGGTGCCTTAGCAGGCAATGTACCAGATAACCTATCTAAGTATTCTTTGAAGTTATCAATATCTTGTTTATTAGTAAGAGTTACTTCTACTCTTATGGGACCGTTATGCTGTACCTTTGGACCTGAATTCATCTCGGTATAAGCATCTACCAACCTATCGGATAATGGGGTACCATTCTCTGATAGTGTAGTGATTCTAAGTTTTGGTTTATATACTTCTTGTTCCATTTTCGACTTAATTAGAAAATAAAAGGCCTGAACAATTTTTATATTGCCAGGCCTTCTACCATTATTAACGAATACTCAAAAATATGATAAGTAAAAGTAAAAAGTGCTCTTATTAATCTTCTTCTTTAGCGGCCTTCTTTTTCTTCTTGTCTTTGGCCTTCTTATCTTTCTTATCGGAAGCCGGTTTCTCTTTTACCTTTTCTTCCTTCTTTTTCTTAGTTTCCTTTTCCTCCTTGGGAGCCTTACCTGAAGCAAGTTTTCTTTGCTCCATACGGTATTTTTTCTTCTCAGCCGAAGTCATTTCTCTGCCATCTATGAGAGGATAATCGTATTTGGTAGCTGTTCTACCACCATTTCCTTTCTTTTCCTTTTTCTCTTTGGCAGCCTTCTTCTCAGCTTTTTCCTTCTTCTCTTTTTCCTGGAGTTTTACCAATTTCTTGTTGTTCTCTTGGTCAGCTTCAGGATAGGCAGCAGCAACTTTGTCTCTTTCCTTATTGAGCTTGTTTACAAGTTCGGTAACCTTTTTACCATGTTTCTTGTCTTTGGTCCAATCCTTAGTAGGGTCCAACTTGTTCTCTTTAAGGTAAGCATCCAAAGCTTTCTTAGCCTTTGTGAGTTCCGGAGTCTTGGATTCCGATTTACTCTTCTTTTCTGTTTTCTTAGCCATTTTCATTTATATTAGGTGAATAATTGAATTTCCTATTTACATAATACCATAGTTATACCTTCCTAATTTGGGTTGGGATTTCTTTAATTTCTAGGATTTCTAAACTGCATTGTTTTAAAACTGCCTCGAGTTGAAGTATATCTTCTACCTCTTTCTGAGATAAGTCCGTAAAAGTTTGTTCAAAAGTTTCTTTCTGTTCCCCCCTTATAAAATTAAATTGGGCAACAATATAAGTCCCATGAAGTTTTTTATTCAGTGCTCCTTTAAGAGATATGAGTTTTCTTTTCAGATAATTACTCTTCAACCTATGGGATTGGTATTCGCCTTTCTTACCCTTACTAAGAGCTACCTTTTTAAGGTACGAAACATAATCTAATTCTCTGAGAGTTTGATTAATGTTTCCCACTAATAATCTTAAGTCTTTTTCCATTTGGGTCTTTGCATTACTTGGTTAGATACTTCCTGAGTTTCTTCTGATAGCATTTCTCTTGCCTCATTTATTATATTGATGGCAAGTTCCCTTTCATCTGGTCCCAGGTTTAATTCTTTATCTTCTAGTGCATCAGTATAAGTATTTATTAGATTATCCAATGCAAGTATTCGAATGTTCTTTCGAATTGCTAATTTCTCTTCTTCCATGGGTATAAAAAATTAAAGCCCACTACCTTCACAGGCAATGAGCTTTTGAGTGAACAACGTCCTAAGTGTGAGTGAGAGGTTGTTACTACGTATAACATTAACTTTCTAAACCTAAACCATTGGTTCGGCGGTAATTAGAGAAAATAATCAGTCCTCAGATTCTTCTTCTGATTCCTCTTTGTTCTTCTTGTTCTTGGGAGAACAGATAACTCCGTGGTTCTTCTTTGACTTAACAGTCAGATTACCCGGAACGAAGGAAACTGAAGTAGAGATTGGTTTACCATCAGTTACCAGAACAGAAGTAACCACTACTCCCTGATAACCTTCCTTGTTCTTTACGGCATAACCGTAGTTGCGAACTTCGGATTTTTCGTTGATGGCAATAACGTCAATCTGTTTACTGTTCGGACGTTGCTCTGCCGGTCTGTTCTTCAGTGCCTCTTGACGAGCTTTACGTTTAGCTTCTTTCTCAGCATCTTTTTCTGCACCCTTTTTCTTGGTGTCTTCTTTTTTCTTTGTTGCCATGATTTCTATGGTTTTAATGATTAAAAATTTGTAAGTATAACTTCTACGTTTGGTAATAGTTAAAAGGGATGGAATTACCCATCCCTTAAATCTTGAATACTGTTACCAGGTTTACTTTTTTCCTTTTTTGCCTTTTCCTTTGGCTTCCTTCTTTGCCGGCAATTTGAGACCGAGTTCCTTGGCAATTGCCTTGCGGAGTTTCTCGATATCGTCTTCGTCAAAGTCGTCCGGGTCAGTTTCAAGGTCCTTGTCATCGCAGACATCTTCCAATTCTTCGAAGTCCATTTCAGCAAGGGCCTCGGCAGTCAGTTCCTCTTCCTCCTCGTCTTCTTCGTCATCGTCATCAGAGTCCTCATCGTCGTCGTCAGATTCTT